>Ga0255055_10000588_pt1 | contig 28010 bp, 25 predicted proteins | sample JV7_2_27_MG_FD_188633 | JGI IMG/M metagenome (GOLD analysis project Ga0255055, IMG submission 188633) | Seawater microbial communities from Jervis Inlet, British Columbia, Canada - JV7_2_27 | ecosystem: Environmental > Aquatic > Marine > Inlet | place: Canada: British Columbia | collected...
GATGTGAAATCCCGCTCACATTGGCGGGGCAACGCAGCCACTGGAGCCTTTTGAGCTCCTTAAATCATCTTTCAATTAAATGCGAAATCCCGCTTTATTAAGCGGGGAGATGGGGTTTTGAAACAACTTCTAATCATTGCACGCAGGAGTCGGGCATGAATAAGGTAAGAACTCAGTTGATGTTGTGCGGCGGCACGGGCTGTCAGGCAAGTGCGAGTGGATTATTTCAGGAAACGCTTCAAAAAGAACTGGAGCGCAGGGAGCTTTCTGATGAAATTAAAATTGTTGAAACCGGCTGCAACGGCTTTTGCGCTGTCGGACCGGTTATGCTGGTTCAGCCCGAAGGTATCTTTTACCAGAAGCTGAAGCCCAAAGATGTACCGCACCTCGTCGAAGAGCATTTTCTTAAAGGCCGTCCGCTAAAAAAACTATTCTACGTCGAACCCGCCTCCAAAGAAAGCATTCCCCATATGAACGAAATTCCATTTTTCAAGGACCAGATGTTTTGGGCCATGCGAAACAAAGGGATCATCGATCCGGAGGTCATCGATGAGTACATTGCCCGAGACGGTTATTTCGGTGCAGCCAAAGCACTGCAGGATTTGAGCCCGGAACAAATCATTGGAGAGGTAAAGACATCGGGTTTAAGAGGTCGCGGCGGAGCCGGCTTTCCAACCGGATTAAAATGGGAGTTTGCCAGTAAAAGTCCCGATGAGACCAAATACGTTTTATGTAATGCCGATGAAGGCGACCCGGGTGCTTTCATGGATCGAAGTATATTGGAGGCCGACCCGCATGCTGTCCTGGAAGGTATGATTATTGCCGCTAAAGCGATTAATGCCCATCAGGGATACATTTACGCCCGAACGGAATATCCGTTGGCCATCAGAAGATTGAAACTGGCTATCAAACAGGCCCGAGAATACGGCTTACTGGGAACAGATATTCTGGGGACCGGTTTTGATTTCGACATTGAAATCTACCAGGGCGCCGGTGCGTTTGTTTGCGGAGAAGAGACGGCCCTGATGAGATCAATTGAGGGCAAACGCGGGATGCCGCGACCGCGGCCCCCCTTTCCGGCCCTTAAAGGCCTGTGGGAAAAGCCGACCATTTTAAATAATGTCGAAACTCTGGCCAACATTGCGCAGATTATCAGAAAAGGCGGAAAATGGTATGCCGGTGTCGGTACGGAAAGCAGCAAAGGAACCAAAGTGTTTGCGCTTTCCGGCGATGTCAACAACATCGGTTTGGTTGAAATACCGATGGGCACCACACTGCGAACCATGATATATGATATCGGCGGTGGCGTTCCCAAAAAGAAGAAGTTTAAAGCCGTTCAGCTTGGAGGTCCGTCGGGCGGTTGCGTACCTGAAGAGCACCTGGATATCCCCATCGACTATGAGGAAATTGCCAAAGTCGGTGCCATTATGGGTTCCGGCGGGGCCATTGTGATGGATGAAAACACCTGCATGGTCGATATGGCCCGCTTTTTTATGGACTTTGTCCAGGACGAATCCTGCGGCAAATGCACACCCTGTCGTGAGGGGACGCGCCGACTCTTGCAGATCCTGGAAAAAATCTGTGACGGCCGCGGAAAAAAAGAAGACATTGAGACCTTGCGGGAACTTTCAATTACGATTAAAGAGGCGGCGCTTTGCGGGCTGGGTCAGACCGGACCCAATCCGGTCCTTTCAACCTTACGGTATTTCGAGGATGAATATGAGGCCCACGTAAATGAGAAAAGATGTCCTGCCAAACGTTGCGTTGGACTATTAAAATTTGAGGTGGAGCCGGAAATGTGCACCAAATGCGGTCTTTGTTTCCGAAGCTGTCCGGTAGAAGCCATCACCTGGCAAAAGAAAGAAGTTGCCCGCATTGATTTGGAAAAGTGCATTAAATGCATGACCTGTTTTGATAAGTGTAAATTCGACGCCATTTTTTAACCTAAGTTGAGAGATTGCCGATCCTACTCCGCCTGAGGCGGATCAGATGCCGTCCCGCATAGTCAACTATAGCGGAACGACATCATCCTTGTAGCTCCCCGCTTCGACGGGATCTTACGAGCGGCAACCTCGACAATCTCTCAACATAGGTTTAAATCAGTTTGTTTTACCACGGAGAACACAGAGCTAAACAGACTCAACGCTCAAAGCCGGTCCGCAGATTTAATTGAATTGGTGATTTAATAATCCGCAGATTACGCAGATTAACGCAGATTAAAAACTAGATATAAAAACCTATAAAAATAATAATCCGCAGATTACACAGATTTTCACAGATTACATTAGGTTAAAAAAGATACTTTAGCGCTCAGATTTTATATCATTTCGAATTTTTGGGCCCTGTAATAATTATCATGTTTAGCTCTTAAAATTAATTTTTTAAATCTGCGGAAATCTGCGTAATCTGCGGATAAACAATATTTTTTGTTCTGCGTAATCTGCGGATAAATTATTCCACTATTCAATGTAATCTGTGGACCTAATTTTTTTATATTTTTTAATTTATAATTTAATCTGCGTTAATCTGCGTAATCTGCGGATAAATTTAATTTTACCGAGGTATTCTAATGGTTGAAGCTATTATATTAATGGGCAGTATGGGATTGGGCATCAGCATTATCTTGGCGATCGCTTCCAAGGTTTTCTATGTATATGTTGATCCTAAGATACTGGACATCGAAGAGGAATTGCCCGGTGCAAACTGAGGCGGTTGCGGGCTGCCGGGTTGCAGCGCAAATGCAGAGGCCATCGTGGCCGGTATTACCGCACCCAATTCGTGTGTGGCCGCCGGCCCGGAAGTAGCCGAGGCGATTGCCGGCATTATGGGTGTTAAAGTCGAAGCCGTTGAACCGGACATCGCCTTACCGGGCTGCTATTTTGGAGTTCGGGATGCGGATACGAAATATGTTTATAACGGTTTAGATGATTGCCGGGCGGTGGCACTTTTGGGAGGCGGCATGAAGGTATGCACGATCGGATGCCTGGGCCTTGGAACCTGTGCCAGGGCCTGTCCGTTTGATGCGATATCCATGGGACCGCAAGGTTTGCCGGTGGTTAGCGAGGATAAATGTACAGGTTGCGGAACCTGTGAACGGGTCTGTCCGAAGCACATTATTAATTTGTCTTCGATTACGCGCAGAATTATCCGGGAGTACACCACGGAAGAATGCACAACTCCCTGCCAGCGGGGATGCCCGGCCGGGATCAATATTCGGGAATATATTCGTCAAATTTCACTGGGAAACAATCATCGCGCCGTTCAGGTCATCAAGGAACGCAATCCTTTTCCGGCTGTGATCGGCCGGATTTGTCCCCGACCATGTGAGCTGGAGTGCCGGCGAAATTATATTGATGAGCCGGTGGCGATCAACTATTTGAAGCGCTATGCCGCAGATTATGAAAAAGAGAGCGGCGACCGGATTCTGCCTTACAAGGCTCCGGAGACCGGCCGCAAAATTGCGGTTGTGGGTGGCGGTGTGCAGGGTTTGTCGACTGCATTTTTTACAGCCCGCCTGGGACACGCTACAACCGTATTTGAAGCAACCCCCAAACTGGGCGGACTGCTCAGGAGCGCAATTTCAAAAGATAGACTGCCCCAGGAGATTCTGGACTGGGATATTGGAGGCATCATTGAAATGGGCGTTAAGGTTGAAACCCAAAAAACCCTGGGCAAGGATTTTTCGGTAGAATCTTTGATCAAAGAAGGATTTGATGCGGTCTTTTTAGCTTCCGGAGGCTGGGACAGCCGTCTGGCACGCGGAGCCACTGCAGATATCGATTCACCGATTCCCGGAACCTATATGCTGGTAGATCTCATGCGGTTTGGGACCCAACCGTCGGGGGGTATTCCCGTTGAATCCGATGTTGTGATTGTCGGCGGGGGCAGCCTAGCGCTCGATGCGGCCAAAGTCTGCAAAGCGCTGGGAGCCAAAACAGTCACTGTTTTATTCCGGGAGACCTGGGAAGACAGTCCTATTTCGGATGAAGAAGTGGAAAAACGCAGTCTGGCGGGTCTTAATGTGATTTATAATGCAGCTATAAACCGCCTTGTCGGAGAGGCTGAGCGGCTCGATCAGGTGGAATATATTGAAGCCGATACACTTAAAGTAACCGTCATATCGGCTCAGACGCTGGTGTTTGCGGCCGGCCGTTTTCCCGAATTGGTTTTTGTCAGGCCGAAACCGGAAGCTGCGGAAATCGAAGGCCTGGAATCGGCACCGGGTTTGTCTATTGGGTGGGAAGGTATTCAGACCTATAAGCAACCGGCATTCAAAGATGAGGTGGGCCTGTTCGCCGAAGGCGATGTACTGGCGGATTATAGCGCTGCTATTAAAGCTATCGGTGCCGGCCGTCGGGCAGCTGCATCAATTCATCAGGTTATGCATGGGTTATCTCCTAACCTGACGGAGCAAGTCATCACTCCGCAATCCATCCTGCAAAATGTAGATCATGTGGAAAAAGTGCAAGCCAGCCAGCGCCGGATCATGCCAATTTGCAGCGGCAAGGAACTGGTGATATGCGGTGAGATCGAAAGAGGTTTTTCCGCCGATATGGCTCAGGAAGAAGCTTCGCGCTGCCTGCAATGCGGATTGATTTGCTATGAGCATGCGGCTGCGGCGGATGAAGCGGAAGAACCCTCTGAAGCTTCCGGATAAAATTCATTCACTCGACTCGTGCAAAATTCAGGTACTAGTGTTGTGTCCCGCAAGTAATTTACAAAACACTGACACCATATGCATTGTGTCGTTTAGCGAGGTCGAAATTGGCTACTGAACAAGGGATCGTACTGCGGACCGATTCTGAGGCCGCCTGGGTAAAAACCGTTCGCAGCAGTGCGTGTGAAGGCTGCACCGCGAAGGGGTCCTGCCATTCAACGGGCGGCGGCAATGAAATGGAGGTTAAGGTTTTAAATATAGCCGGTGCCAGAGTCGGAGACCGGATCGTCTTGAGTTTTGAAAACGCCGCGTTGTTAAAAGCCACCTTTTTGATCTATGTGTTTCCGATTATCCTGCTAATCGTTGGCGCTGCACTCGGGCAGATGCTGGCCCCCCTTATAGAATTTAGTCCTTCGGCGTTATCGGTCCTGCTGGGATTTACTTTCTTTTTCACCGCGCTGTTTATCATGAAGTCCCGGGCCAATAAAATGGCCCAAAAGAATGCATACCAGCCCAAAATTACTAAAATATTGACTCATAAGCTATCTCAAAAATAGTAGCGTATCTTCGAAGACGTAGAAATAAAGTTCCGAAGATGCTCTAAAGTTTGAAGTGCCTAAAATGCCTAAAATGAGCTAAAGTGCCTAAAGTTATGGCGTCGCTCGCGCTCCATCTTAAATATAAATGACAGAATTCATTAACTTTAGTCACTTTAGTTCATTTGTCACTTTAGCGCACTTGCTGTTATAAGCACATTTTATAGATTTAAAACTTTACCATCGGGCGTTAATCCGCCGGAGGCGGATTGAGATGGGTTCTATTCGTCCTTTTTAGGGAAAAGGTCTTCGATTTCAAAATTTTCAATTTTTTGCAGGCAGGCTTCCAACGCCTGGGTTTCTGTTTCACCGCTACCCTGGAATTTCTGTTTGGCAACGATGTTTATGAGATTGGGCACCGCCACGAATTTTCCTGCCAAATTGCCTGCCATTGTTTCGTGCACATCAATATAAATTAATCTTTCATTGCGGATAAGATTATACCGGTTAATCCGCGTCAGAATATCATTTTCGTTCAATGAAAACATAATTTGATCCTTTACGCTATTCTCTTTCCATCGTGGTTTTCAGGGGGAAACCATTTTCCCGGGCAGTCATCGTTGCCAGGCTTACCTTGGTTTCAGCCATTTCATAGGGATAAATCCCACAGACGCCGCTACCATTTCTATGTACATGCCACATGAGACTTGTGGCTTCATCTATGGATTTGTTAAAAACAGCGATCAGAATTTCAACGACGAAGGCCTTTGTCGTATAATCATCATTGTGAAGCAGCACCTTATACTGGGGCGGTTCGGTCGTTTTCTTCTCAATTTCTGCATGGATCTCTTCTTGAATATCCGGCGGTTCGCTGCTCACTTTTTGCCCTCCGATCGCCTATAATATTAGAAAAAACTTAAGGGCTACCAAGGAGAAATCAAGCCATCCGATCTAAAAATAAAAAAGGCAGTCTATCAGCGCTGTATTGGCCGATAAACTGCCTTTTTTTGTTGAACAAATTGAACTAGACGGCAGCCTTTAGCTTTTTGCCGGCTTTAAACTTGACGACATTTTTGGCTTTGATTTTAATCGGGGCACCGGTTTGAGGATTGCGTCCCTTACGAGCCTTTTGACGGGTTTTCTGGAAGGTACCAAAACCCACCAGGGTAACTTTCCCGCCTTTTTTCTTCAGCGCTTTGGTAACATTGCTCATGAAGGAATCAAGAACCGCCCCGGCGGCAACTTTTGAAACTTTAGCGTCCTTTGCCATTTTACTAATTAAATCTGCTTTTGTCATTTGAGTCTCCTTCTTTTAGGTTTAAAACGACATTTCACGACGTTTTTTTGAAAGTGTACAGTAAAAAAAATCGAAAGTCAATAAATAAAAGCCTATTTTTATTGGATTTGCAAGAAGAAATCATTTTAAATACACTGTCTGCCTTAGTTTACCGCTCCCATATATTCCGAATTTTGCAATCCGGGTTTTGACAATTGGTTTAGATGCAGAGTTTGCATAACGTGAACTCACATGATTCTTTACTCTAAGTGTTTTAAATATCCCTTTAAAAAAACAGGATTGTATGATAAAAATCTAGACAATAGATATTTTTTAAGGTTTTAATAAATGACCCAGAAAGTTTACGTAACCAGCAAACAGACGGCGACGATTTCCTGCCCGCAATGCGACCGGTCCAAAACGGTCGATGTTTCTAAATATGCCATGCTCGACAAGGTGGTAAAAATCAATGTCAAATGTCCATGCGGACACGCCTATAAAGCGATATTGGAAAAGAGAAAGCAATATCGTAAGGAGACCCACCTTGCGGGAACTTTCATTCATTTCATCAATGGCCAACCTCAGACCCGGGGTCTTATGACCGTGAAGGATCTGTCCACATCGGGAGTGAAACTTCAGCTGAATGTAAAACAGAACTTTGCGATCGGTGATCATATGCAAATTGAATTTCATCTAAACGATGCTCATCGAACCTTGATCAAAAAAACAGTTGTTATCAGAAATCAACGGGAGCAGTCTATCGGTGCCGAATTTGCGCCTTTTGAATCCATTGACAAAGCTTTGGGTTTCTATCTTTTCAGTTGACCGGGTTTTTGCATACCTAAGAAACACGTCAAAGCATTCGTCTTGCTGCCAGGAACTAAATTTCTATGAAAAATAGATGCCCATGGCCCGGTACCGATCCGCTATACGTAAAATATCACGATACCGAATGGGGGGTTCCCCTGCATGATGACCGCAAACTGCTTGAATTTCTTTTGCTGGATGGTTTTCAGGCCGGGTTGAGCTGGATTACCATTTTAAAAAAGCGGCCTAATTTCCGGAAAGCATTTGATCATTTTGAACCGGAAAAAATTGCGGCTTATGATTTACATAAGGTGGAGGCGCTTCTTTCAAATAAAGGGATCATACGAAATAAGCTTAAAATTGAAGCGGCCACTCAAAATGCAAGATCTTTTTTGGCAGTGCAAAAAGAATTTGAAAGTTTTGATGATTATATCTGGCAATTTACGGGCGGCAAAACCATAAAGAATGCCTGGAGAACATTAGCGCAAATACCCGCCCAGACAAACGAGTCGGCCGCGATGAGTGCTGATCTAAAAAAAAGAGGCTTCAAGTTTGTGGGTCCAACCATTTGCTATGCATTTATGCAGGCAGCCGGAATGGTAAATGATCATCTTGTCGACTGCTTTCGCTACAATGAGGTCTAAATAAAAAATAACTTAATGGGCCAGGACACGATAAACATGGAGCTCAAAGTCTTGGTGGTGGATGGTCATTAAATACCCGTCATATTTATGGTTGAGACGATCCAGAACCGATCTCCAAGAATTACCGTAATAGCGCTCCAGTATGTCTTCATCGACATCCAAACCCTTTTCATGCCTTATCTCATAGCAATCCATGTGGCACCTCCTAAAACGCGATCCATAATTCGCTACGTCCTTCTACATTAATTATCGGGATATGGGCTGATTTCTTTAGACATAATTCTTGACAGGGCCTGATTATGTAAGTACTAACGCGGAACATCGATCTATATATCGGGTTACCATAGAATCTTGAGATCTTGAGGATAAGGAAGGTAGCAGACATGTCCTATTGTTCAGCCTGTGGCAAACACCATAATGTGGGTTTCATTTCTACGCGCTTTGCCGGGACAGACGGTGTATCTTTAGAGACCGCGAAATGGGCAAATGTTTTTGAAAAGGCCGGATTTACATGTTTCTATTTTGCCGGCGAACTTGATCGCCCCGCCAAGCAATCATTTCTGGTTAAAGAAGCCGGTTTTCGACACCCCGACATCAAAGATATTTTCAGTAACTGCTTCGGCTCCAGCGTGCGAGGTCGCTTTGTGACTCAAAAAATTTATGCGGTGAAGCAGAAATTAAAGGATCGCTTATACGCCTTTATCGATAAGTTTGATCTTGATCTTTTAGTTCCCGAAAATGCGTTGACCATCCCGCTGAATCTCCCGCTGGGGATTGCCATTACCGAAGTCATCTCTGAGACAGGCATGCCTGCCATTGCGCACCATCATGATTTTTTCTGGGAAAGGAAGCATTTCATGATCAATGCCTGTTGGGAATACCTGAACATGGCGTTTCCGCCGCATTTGCCGTCGATTCAACATGTGGTGATCAACTCTTCAGCCGACAACCAATTGAGTCTGCGTACCGGTATTTCAGCCACGATTATCCCCAATGTGATGGATTTTGAGAATCCGACACCGGTGTCCGGCAATTCTGAGTCCTGCGGGTTGGATTCGGATAAAAATCGTCCCTCGAGCGATCGATATACTTCAGATGTGCGCCAGGCCTTAGGCGTTGCCGATGATGAACTGTTAATTTTGCAACCTACACGGGTGGTCAAGCGCAAAGGTATCGAGCATGCGATTGAACTGGTTCAGCGTTTGAAGATGAAAGCCAAGTTCGTCATTTCGCATGCGTCCGGAGATGAAGGCTATGACTATGAACGTCGGGTGAGAGAATATTCTAAAATGATGGGCGTGGATACGTATTTTGTCGCCAACATCATCAACGAGAAAAGGGGCAAGACCAAAAACGGACGTAAGGTTTATACCCTGGAAGACATCTATCCACATGCCGATCTGGTGACGTACCCTTCGGACTTCGAGGGATTCGGCAATGCTTTTCTTGAAGCCATTTACTTTTGCCGGCCGATCGTCGTCAATACTTATTCGATATACACCATCGATATTAAACCCAAAGGGTTTTCAGTCATCGAAATTGACGGATATGTCACCGATGAAGCGGTCCGCAAAACCAAAAAAATTCTGACCGACGCAAAACTGCGCCGCAAGATGGTCACCCACAACTATGAAATCGCCAAAAAATTCTATTCTTATTCCGTCCTAAGGCAAAAACTGAAAAACCTCATCTTCGACTGCACGGCCTGCAATAAGATAAAAAATCCGGTATAACCGCCTTCACAATCAATCCGCAATCCATATAATTTTCATCCTAGGCCCTCTGTTAAAAATATGTAATAAATTCAAAATAATTCCAAGGGGGTGCATTGTGATCTATGGTACTTTTTTACAGGACTTGACTTTTTTAAACAATTAGGAGTAATTAAGATGTCAGAGGATTTTGAGCTGCTGTCAAGATAGTAACTCAAAAATTCTCTTGGTAAATGGCAGTTTTCTCAGGAAATCTATTGATCCATCAACCAACCATCTGGAGGAATACTATGAAAAGACGAGAGTTTATCAAGAAAGCTGGTGCTGGAGCTATCGCTGCTGGAGCCATGATTGCAGGAGCTCCTGCCGTACATGCACAAAAGACGGTAGAAATTACATTGGTTACTACGTGGCCTCGGGATTTTCCGGGTCTTGGTACAGGGGCGCAACGGTTTGCAAAGCGATTGTCTGATATGACCAATGGTCGTATGAAAGTGAACTATTATGCCGCTAATGAACGGGTAAAGGCATTTGATTCCTTCGATGAGGTTGCTTCAGGCAATGCACAGATGTATCATGCCGCCGATTATTATTGGAAAGGCAAGCACCCGGGTTGGGCTTATATCACCGGTGTTCCTTTTGGTTTAACCTACAACGAATTGAACGCCTGGATTCGCTTTGGCGGAGGCCAGGAATTATGGGATGAACTGGGTGCCGGGTTTGGGATCAAAGGACTAATGTGTGGTAATACCGGCTCGCAGATGGGCGGATGGTTTCGCAAGGAAATCAACTCTCCTGACGATCTGAAGGGGCTCAAAATGCGTATTCCCGGCCTTGGAGGTGATGTCATGTCCAAGCTCGGTGCTTCCACTGTTTCCATTCCGGGTGGCCAGATTTATGAAAACCTGATTGCCGGATCGATTGATGCGACGGAGTGGGTCGGCCCCTGGAATGATGGATTCATGAAATTCTATGAAGCCGCTAAGTATTACTACTTCCCGGGCATGCATGAGCCAGGGTCGATGCTGTCTATCGGCATGAATAAAAAATGGTGGGATGGTCTTGCAAAATCTGACCAAATGACTATTGAAGCTGCCGCATCCATGGAAAATGATGTAATGATGGCTGAATTCAATGCAAAAAACGGCGCAGCCCTTGCCAAACTGGTCAATGAGCAAGGCGTAAAACTACGCGAATTTAACGATGATGTCTACGATGCTTTTGGTGAAGCAGCTGCGGAAGTATTTGCAGAGACAAAAAAACACAGTAAATTGGCAGCAAGAATCCACGAAAGCTTTGTCAAAGCGCGCGCAGAGGTTGGAAGCTGGGTGAAGATTTCCGATCAGGCCTACCTTAACCAGCGCAACCGTGTAATTGGTCTCTGATAGATACATAAAAGTCTCCCATTGAAATATGGTACCCCTCGGGGTACCATATTTCTCCTTTTTTATGGGACGTTTTAAATAACAAATTTGGCTGTCCAACTTCGCACTGCCGTACAATGACAATACATCAACTACCGCATTTACAAACAGTCGACAGCTTATGAGCTCATCAGACACAGACGTTACAGATGATTTGTCAAACACAGCCATAGAGAAAGATGCTTCAGGCCCTAAAGTCATCGTTTTGCTGATACGGACATTTGCAGTATCGGTTGTCGCGATCATGCTGCTTTTTCTAATTAACAACTACCTGAATTTCTGGCGGCAATGGCCTGGATTGCCATCTTTATTTTCACACCATGGCTGGTTTGGCCTGGAAGCCTTAGGCACCCCCCTCGTAGGTGGCCAGATAATAAAAGGATGGCTTCAGCTTCTGAGTTACCTGGGAGCGGTTGCTCTTGTTGTCCTTTATGTCCTATGGACTCACAAACGGCCCTTGCGCTCGGATGCGGCTTTACTGTCCGGGTTTGCTGCCTATATCATTCGTGCGGCCTTCTGGATCGTACTGATTATAGGCTTGGTCGATATCATCATCTCTTTTCTCAGGGTGGAGGACCTCCTGTCAGCATTAATTGGTGATGATTTGTCCCAGGCCATGGGGCGCCCCCAATTTCGCGGTATTTATGTGCACTATCCATTGATCCTGCTATCGTTTGTCATCGCTTTTTTTAATAGATCTCTGGGATTTATCTGGTTGGCTTTTCTGGTCGTATTGGCAGAGTTCCAGATTGTTATTTCCCGATTTGTTTTTTCCTACGAACAGCCGTTTATGGGGGATCTCGTCCGTTTCTGGTATGCGGCATTATTTCTTTTTGCCAGTGCCTATACTTTGGTTCATGAAGGACATGTTCGTGTCGATGTTCTTTATTCGCGTTTCAGTGAACGCAGCAAGGCATGGTCCAATAGCGTTGGCACATTGCTGTTGGGCTTGCCATTGGGGTGGGTTATCCTTATGACCGGTATGTGGGATAAAACAAGCAGTATCAACAGTCCGCTACACAGTTTCGAGGTTTCACAATCAGGTTATGGATTGTATGTGAAGTACCTGATGGTTGGATTTTTAGCAGTCTACGCTGTGTCCATGATTATACAATTTTCCAGTTACCTGCTCGACAAGGTCGCTGACCTTCGTCAAGAACCAGGTGGTGATCAGTTAGCCGGTGAGTCATAAAACGATAATAAAATAAAAAGGATCACTACATGGAAGTCGTCTTTATTGTTATTCTTCTTTTGGCGATGATGGTTGCTCTTTCTTCCGGTTTCCCAGTCGCCTTCTCATTGCCGGGAGCTGCCGTTTTATCCATTGGATTAGCAGCCCTATGTGGTTATTTGTTTTTAGGCGATTCCAGCGCCTTCTTTGTAGAAGGAGGCCCCGTACAGTGGCTCAGTGCCGGAGTGACCAATTTTCGAAGTCTCTATTGGGATGTCGAACGGGATACCCTGATCGCGGTTCCATTGTTTATTTTTATGGGCATTATGCTCCAACGTTCCAAGATCGCAGAAGACCTTTTGGTTGCGATGGCCCAACTGTTTGGGCCGGTTCCCGGAGGGTTAGGCATCTCCGTTGTCCTAGTCGGTGCACTGCTTGCGGCTACCACCGGTATCGTTGGGGCAACGGTCGTTGCCATGGGGTTGATTTCACTTCCGGCGATGTTACGCAACAATTATTCCAAACCATTAGCAACGGGCACAATTTGCGCCTCGGGCACTCTAGGGCAGATAATTCCCCCTTCTATTGTGCTGATTATCCTTGCTGACCAGTTAACCGGTGCTTCCGATCAAGCCAGTACGATCCGAAAAGCATCTTATAAAGCTGCAACCGGTGAATTTAGCATGCCTTCGGTACTGGATGTTACCTCTACCAGCGCCGGTGAAATGTTTATGGGAGCCCTGGTACCGGGTTTAGTACTTGTAGGGTTATATATCGTTTATATCTTGATTGTAGCAATATTTCGGAAAGGGTCCGCCCCGCCAGTACCTTATGAAGGCAAATACGATCGAAAATTCGCCATCGGGGTTGTGATGGCTTTGATGCCGCCGTTGACCCTTATTTTTTTGGTGCTCGGCTCCATCATACTGGGAATCGCCACGGTCAATCAAGCAGGCGCGGTGGGTGCCGTTGGAGCCATGATCATGGGGGGCTATCGCCTTACCGCAGGTCAACGCAACACCTATTACCCTGCAATTCTGGCAGTCGTCTCAATCGTGGCCATTGGGATTATACTCGCCTTCTTTGACCTAAACGTCAAAAGCATTAAGGCGGGGGATGCCATCGGTATCTTCCTGGCTGCGGTTGCAGTCACCGGGCTGTTGATTGCCGTGACCTGGAGTACCTGGCGAATCTATAAAATTGGCGATACCCTCCAGGGGGTCATGGTTGAAACGGCCAAAACGACCTCCATGGTTTTTATTATTCTTATTGGTGCGGCTATGTTGACCTCTGCCTTTCGTGGTTTTGGAGGGGAAGAATTGGTCAGGCATTTTTTAACCAATCTGGAAGGAGGATTTTGGGTTCAATTTATCGTCGTAATGGCGGTGATGTTTATTCTCGGTTTTTTCATTGATTTTCTCGAAATAGCTGTCGTCGTCGTTCCAATTGTCGCACCCATTCTGCTTGCCGACCCCGGTGCTAATGTGACAGCAGTGTGGTTTGGGGTGATGGTGGGTCTTAATATTCAGACTTCATTTCTGACGCCGCCCTTTGGTTTTTCTTTGTTTTACCTTCGTGGAGTTGCACCCGCCATCGTTAAAACACTGCATATTTATCGTGGGGCTGTTCCCTTTATTGGATTGCAGCTGGTTGCATTAGTGATTGTTGCGCTTATTCCCAGTATGGTGAACTACCTGCCCACGCGTATTTCTCTATCTGCTGAAACAGCGCCACCGCCGATAAATCCGCGACTGCAGTACTGTATTGAAGAAATGCTCTTTGATTACTATGATAATCACGGTGGGCAGCTGCGCAGCTATGTCAACTCGTTAGGTGCCACGGATATCAGTTTTTTACCGGAAAAACGACAGAAAGCGTTGAACGCAAGCCTGGATCGAACCTTGAATACTTTCGATTTAGTAGCAAAGGTTCGCATGGCTGAAGCAGATCGTGTCGACTATTCATCTGAATACCGTCCACAGCATCAACATGTTCGCAGTTTGCAGTCAAAAATGCGTAATATCAGATTGAACGTCGATAATTTGAAACAGGATTTGTCGCGAGCTTCTCAGAGCAATTCCCCGGACAAGGACGATCTAATCCGAATTGAAGCAGAAATCGAGAAAGCAGAAGCTGCTATAACAAACCTTCAAAACCAGATTCCTGAGAGCTGGACTGGCGTACGCAAACGTTATGTGGAATTGGATAAGGCCGAAAAGAAAGCGCGTCGAAATTACCGAAACAACGTCGACCAAGCTTATGAAACGATTGCGGAATTACGAAAGGTCATTGATGGAGCAGATGAACTGGCTGGTCTTGAACAACAATTGACAGCTCTCGAAACAGCAATTGTCAATGAGCCGGCTAAAGATGCTATGGATCGGGTCAAACAATCAGAAAAGGCGCTTGGTAAGGTGGCCGGCACAAGCGCCATTAAGTCAAAGCTTTCCAAAGCACGTCGGGCTCTCAAAGGAAAAAAACCAAAGCCGGAAAAGGCAATTCAGTTTCTGAAAGAAGGCTTAAAGATATATGCTGCTGAAGTCGTTTGGCGTCGTCGAGCAGCAGTTGAAATTGCCCCCGCTCTAGCTTCCTATGACAATGCCATCAAGGATTCCATCGGTCTTCGATTGCAGCGATGGATGTCGGCTGATCAGATAAAAGAGGTTGCCAGTTGCCGGTCGATACACCGCGATTTTTCATTGCAATTCTAATTATTTCCTAATCTCCCATCTCGGCCATGTAGTCATCATAGGTGGCTTCCAGCGCCAGCTTATGCTTAGCTTCCTCCTGGCAAAGGACCTTAAACAGCTTTTTAGCTTCATCACTGTCAGCCTGCTCCAGGAATTGATTGTACAATTTCAGGGCCTTTTCCTCCCGTTTCATGGTCAGCAACAAAATTTCGTTGTAGGGCATGCCTTCCTCATATTCTAAATCAACTAAATAATCGCTGCGTTTTATATCGGTGATCCATTTGAATTTATATCCTTGCAAACTTTTGGTGATTCCTTTGGTTTTAAATTCCCGCAATATGTTTTCATGTTTCTGTTCCTGGATGGCAAATTCCGCAAACATTTTTTTTGAGCCTGAAAAATCTTCTTCATTTCTGCTTATGCTGTCATAAAACTCTGCAGCTTCGCGTTCCTTTTCAATAGCAAAATCAATAATGGCTTCAATATTCTCAAAATGCATTATGCTCTCCTTTCCTAATGATCTTAATACTGTCTCATGGTTGTCTCAAATTGCAGCGATCCGATATAATTTGAACACTGACTTTTTCCGGGCCGCGCGCGATCTTTATTTTCAAGGCAATGGCGTATGCGATCCGCGTGTGGCTGGGACGCTCGCAGATTGAATCTTGCACGCGATAATATCCATGCGCACCTTAATATCAGGAAATTTTGATCGTATCAACTGTCGTGTGTCGTGAGCAAATTTTAGGTTGACAAATTTAAGAAAAAAGAATAGCTTGTAGCCTTTTTTCCGATATCACGACACCCTCCCCAAAAAACAAGGAGCCCCAAAAATGACAGAATCCGCACGCGAGTTTGACTCCGAAAGCGCACATCCTATGGTTAAAGAAGTGATGGAGCGATCGCAGCAGAACTTGCTGGAATGTTATCAGTGCCGTCGTTGCGCCGCAGGCTGCCCGGTTGGCGAGGAGACGGGCTATATAACGCCGGACCGGTTAATCCGGATGATTATCCTGGGCGACCGCGAAAACGCACTTAACAACCAGTTGGTTTGGAGATGTGTATCCTGCTACACCTGTGGCACGCGCTGCCCCAACGATATCCAGACAGCTAGAATCACCGAGACCATCAAAAAGATAGCCAAAGAAACTCACATTGACCCCTTAAAACCGAAAGTGGCCCATTTTCATGATACGTTCGTAAATTCAGGCATACGTTGGGGCCGTCTCAATGAAATGGAGTTCATGAGTTTCTACGAGCTAAAGAACACCTTAAAAGATCTTAAGCGCATGAAATTCAAAGCCATCTATGATGAATTGATAGCTAAGACGAAGCTTGGGTTGAACATGGCCAGGCGAAAACGTATGCATATGGGTTTTCAATCGGCGAAGGGGCGTAGTGAGATAAAGCGCCTTTATAAAAAGGCCAAGAAAAAAACGGTCTGATGTTATAAAGAGGTTAATCATGGATATAGGCTATTATCCCGGATGTACGTTGCAGGCGTCCTCGTCGCTTTACGATGTTCAAAGTCGGCGGGTATTTAATGAAGTCGGGATCAATCTCAAAGAGATCGATGATTGGAACTGTTGCGGGGCAACCTCCGCCGGCAAGGTCGATGACTTTTTGGCCATAGCCATGCCCGCCAGAAACATCGGGATTGCAGAGGCGGATGGGTTTTCCGAAATCGTGATTCCTTGCTCGGCGTGTTACTCGCGGACGTTGGTGGCCCAAAAACGACTCGAAGACGATCCACTTCTAAAAAACGAGATCAATACCGAACTCACCAAAAAAATCCAGGGAACGATTAAGGTATCCTCAATTCTGGAAGTGCTTCTTACCAAGGTCGTATCAGGTGAGCTGGCTGAAAAGGTGAGCCAAAAGCTCAAGGGGCTTAAACCCGCATGCTACTATGGCTGCATGCAGACTCGATTTCCATATAAAGTCCCCGTGCCTGATGATGTGGAAAACCCCCAGGGCATGGAGACGGTACTTAAGGTCCTTGGGGCCAAGCCTCTGGATTGGAGTTATAAAACGGACTGCTGTGGCGCATCCGCCGCCGTTAATGATGAGGAAGCCGCTTTAAATCTGATGACGCGGATTATGAAAGACGCGGTGGCAAGGGGCGCCAACTGCCTTGTGGTCACCTGTCCCATGTGTCAATTGAATATGGATAGCTATCAGGACCAAATCTGTGAAAAACAGGAAATAAAAGAAAGACTGCCGGTTTATTTTATAACCGAAATGGTCGGATTAGCAATGGGGGTGAGCGTTGAGGAATTGCAGATCGACAGGCATTTCGTTGAAAGCGCTGAGCTTTTGAAGGAGTTGAATATCATATGAATGAAAAAGAACCCATAAAAACGACTAAGCGAGGTTCTGTACTGGTCGTGGGCGGTGGCGTCGGCGCCATGCAGTCGGCACTTGATCTGGCAAATAGCGGGTTTAAAGTCCATATCGTCCAGAAAGATTCCTCTATTGGCGGCACCATGGTTATGCTGGATAAAACGTTTCCGACCGGTGACTGCTCGATGTGCATGATCTCTCCCAAGATGGTGGAATTGGGACGCCACTTAAACATTGACATCCATACCTTGGCAGAAGTGGAATCTATCGCAGGAGAACCCGGTGACTTCACGATCAAAGTAAAGCAAAAGCCGCGCTATGTCGATCCGGAAAAATGTACCGGCTGCGGAATCTGTGAGGAAAAATGTCCCAAAAAAATTACCAGCGAATTCGAGCAGGGTCTGACCGTCCGCAAGGCCATCTTCTCACTTTTCCCCCAGGCCTTGCCGAACACACGCGCCATTGATCGGGATATTTGCATATATTTCAAGAACGGCAAATGCAAGGCCTGTGAAAAGTTCTGTGATGCGGGTGCGATCGATTGGGAAGATACGGGTAAGGAATTTGAACTGAATGTCGGTGCCGTCATTCTCAGCCCGGGTTTAAATCGGTACGATCCTTCCGTGCGGCCGGAGCTTGGTTTTGGCCGCTGGCCAAATGTGGTTTCATCCATCCAGTTTGAACGGATTCTGTCCGCCTCCGGTCCTTACCAGGGCACCGTCATGAGACCCGGAGATAAAAAACATCCTAAGAAGGTCGCCTGGATCCAGTGCGTGGGATCCCGCGACTCTCACAACGCCAACCCCTGGTGCTCATCTGTTTGCTGCATGTATGCCACCAAACAGGCCATGACCGCCAAGGACCATGATCCCGATATTGAACCCACCATATTTTATATGGACATCCGGGCTTTTGGTAAGGATTTCGATAAATACGTGGACCGGGCCAAAGAAGAATACGGTGTGCGTTATCAACGCGCAATGATCTCGGCGGTGCGCGAGGAGGCCGGCACAGGCAATCTCATAATGCGTTATGCCGGTCAGGATGGGATACTCATCGATGAGAACTTTGACATGCTGGTGCTCTCCATCGGCTTTGAACCCCATGCCGAAGCCGTTGAGTTCGCCAAAATTTTTGACATCGAGCTCAATGAGCACCGCTTCCCCAAGACCCCCCCATTGATGCCTGTTGAGACGACCCGACCCGGCGTATATGTTACCGGGATATACCAGGGACCGAAAGATATCCCCGAGACCGTGATGCAGGGCAGCGCGGTAGCAGGCAGCGCCATGGCACTTTTAAGTGAGGCCCGCGGGACTGAGGTCGTCGTCAAAGAGCAGCCGCCTGAAAAGGATATAACTGAAGAGGAACCGCGCATCGGCGTTTTTGTTTGCCACTGTGGGATTAATATCGCCAGCGTTGTGGACGTTAAAGGTGTCGCCGCTTATGCTGAAACATTGCCGTATGTGGTTTACGCCGGAAACGACCTTTTTACCTGTTCCCAGGACGCTCAAGAAAAAATGAAGGAGCTCATTGAGGAACACCGTCTTAACCGGATTGTGGTTTCGGCCTGCAGCCCCAAGACACATGAACCGATTTTCCAGGATACCATGGAAGCTTGCGGCCTCAATAAATATCTTTTTGAAATGGCCAATATCCGCAACCAGGATTCATGGGTCCACTCTGAAGCACCCCAGGCAGCAACGGATAAGGCCAGTGAACTGGTGCGCATGGCGGTTGCACGCGCTGCCACCCTTCATCCGCTTTATGAAAAGCAAATACCGGTCAACCAAAAAGGGTTGGTGGTTGGCGGCGGAGTGGCCGGAATGAATGCCGCTTTGGGATTGGCTGATCAGGATTTCGAAGTTGTTCTGGTAGAAAAGGAAGCCGAACTGGGCGGACTTGCCAACCGCCTGACGGCCACTATCGAAGGGGCCAATGTTCGTGACTATCTTGATGAGCTGATCGAAAAAGTATCCGATCATCCTAAAATCGAGATTCTGACCAACGCGCTGATTATCAGCTTCACGGGTTCCCAGGGAAACTTCACTACCGAAATCCTGGTGGGACCGCAAATGGTCCAAAGAAAAATTGATCACGGGGCGGTTATCGTGGCGACGGGGGCCAATGAATACCAGCCCAAAGAATTCCTCTATGGCCAGAATCCGCGGGTAATGACCCAGCTCGAACTGGCCGAACGATTGCAAAAAGGCGAGGCCGGGGATGCGGCCAAGGTGGTCATGATTCAGTGCGTTGGATCCCGCAACGAGGATAACCCCAATTGCTCGAGAATCTGTTGCCAATCCGCGATTAAAAACGCGCTTCAAATAAAGAAAATTAATCCTGAAGCAGATATATTTATCCTTTATCGTGATATTCGAACCTACGGCCTATTGGAAGATTATTACGCCGAAGCAAGGCGCCAGGGGATTTTGTTTTTCGCGTTTGATCCTGAAGATCCGCCGGTGGTGGAATCCTTTGAGGACGGGGTACAGGTGAGCTTCAAAGATCAAATGCTGGACCGACCCCTGAAGGTTAAAGCCGACATTTTGGCACTGAGCGCGGGGATGGTTCCGGAAGACACCGAGGAACTCGCATCCATACTCAAGCTGGCCCGCAACCCGGAAGGATTTCTTATGGAAGCCCACATCAAGCTGCGTCCGGTAGACATGGCGACCGAAGGGATCTTTTTGTGCGGAACCGCCCACAGTCCCAAGCTCCTGTCGGAAACCATTTCCCAGGCCTATGCCTCTGCTGCCAGGGCGACCACATTTCTCTCCCAGACAGAGTTGACCCTGTCTGCCGTCACAGCCCGGGTTGAAGCCGAAAAGTGTGCCTCATGCCTCGTTTGCGTACGGTCATGTCCTTATAATGTGCCTAAAATTAATGAGGAGGGCGTCAGTGAGATTGATGCGGCAACCTGCCATGGATGTGGCATCTGTGCGGCCGAGTGCCCGGCCAAGGCCATTCAGCTCAGCTGGTACGAAGATGATCAGATCATGTGTAAGGTGGATGCCCTGTTGGAAGGAGTCCTCTAGATTTTGGATTTTAGAATTTGGATTGCGGATTTTTAAATGCTGAAGGGAGAAATTCGATTTTAGAATTTAGATTTTAAATTTTGGCTTTCGGATTTGGGATTGCGGATTGTGGAATAGAATAGATAGAATTCCTCAATTTTAGGCACTTTAGGCATTTTAGATCATTTTAGGCATTTTTTTAGTGAGGAAATTATGAGTAAAGATTTTGAAGCGATCATTGTTGCATTCTGTTGCAATTTCTGAGGCTATACCGCCGCGGACCTGGCAGGTTCGATGCGATTACAATATCCGCCCAATATCAGAATTGTGCGGGTACCGTGCAGCGGAAAGGTCGATCTGATTCATATTCTGCGTGCCTTTGAAAAAGGAGCGGATGGTGTTTGTGTATTGGGGTGTTTGGAAGGTGACTGTCATTTTAACAGCGGCAACCTCATGGCCCGCAGGCGCGTTGAACAGGCTCGCGAAATTTTAAACTCCATCGGCATCGAAGGGGAGCGGGTGCGAATGTACAACCTGTCATCCAGTGAAGGCCCGCGCTTTGCCCAATATGCAACCGAATTCACCGAGGAAATCAATGCGCTTGGGCCCAATCCGGTCAAACTGGCCAAAAACAAGGCAGCCTGAGGAAATACATTGAATATTGAATATTGACGATTGACATGTGGAAGATGGTCAATTTTTAATCATAAATAGACAATTGGAAAAAATATTTATTTTTCAATCTTGAATATTCAATTTAATTAGGAGGGGTTTGATTAAATGATAGTTGCAGATAAAAAGCCGATTGAGGAAATCATCGAGTATCTCAAGGATCACACCAACATCCTGGTATTGGGCTGCAACGAATGCGTTACTGTCTGTGAGGCCGGCGGTAAAAAAGAGGTAGCGGTTCTTGCTTCGACCTTGCGGATGCATGCCCGGAAAGAGGGAAAAGAGGTCAAAATCGACGAGGTTACCCTCGAGCGACAATGTGACCATGAGTATTTGGATGAAATACGAGACGTAATCGACCAGTATGATGCCGTGGTCTCCCTTGCCTGTGGTGTTGGGGTCCAGTTTACCGCTGAACAATACCACAGCACAGCTGTGTATCCGGGTGTGAACACCTGCTTTATGGGAGCCACCGAAGAACGCGGCCTCTGGACGGAACGCTGCCAGGGCTGCGGACAATGTATTTTGGCCACAACCGGGAGCATCTGCCCGGTATCCCGCTGCGCCAAGCGGCTTTTTAACGGTCCTTGCGGCGGCTCCACCGATGGCCGGTGTGAGATCAACGCCGAGGTGGACTGCGCCTGGCAGTTGATTGTCGATCGTCTCAAGGCGCTAGACAGACTCGACGAATACGAAAAGTTGTGCCCCTTAAAGGACTGGTCGACGGACAGGGCCGGGGGGCCCAGAAAAGTTGTAAGGGAGGATGTGCAGCAATGAGCGTAAAGACACCGAGCAAACTTGAAAAGATTCTCAGTGAAGGTCATCTGGCCGTTACTTCCGAGTGTGGACCACCCCGCGGCAGTAACCCCGAGCACATTATCAAAAAAGCTGAGTTGATCAAAGACCATGTGGATGCCATCAACATCACCGACAACCAGACATCGATGACCCGCTTGTGCAGTCTGGCGTCCTGCATCCGTTTGAAACTGATGGGGCTGGAGCCGGTTCTTCAGATGGTAACGCGCGATCGTAATCGCATCGCCTTGCAAAGCGATATTCTCGGGGCGGCCTCTTTTGAAATCAGCAACATCCTGTGTCTGTCCGGCGATCACCAAAGCTTTGGTGATTGTGCCCAGGGCCAGAATGTGCATGATATTGATTCGATCCAGTTGATTCAGGCCGTGCGGCATATGCGCGACGAGGGTAAGTTTTTAGGGGGTGATGACCTTGATGGCAGCCCCCAGATGTTCGTTGGCGCGGCCGCCAATCCGTTTGCCGATCCGTTTGAGATTCGGGTCCCGCGCCTGGCAAAAAAAATTGCCGCCGGAGTCGAGTTCATCCAGACCCAGTGTATTTATAATTTGGACAAATTTGAAGAATGGATGAAAGGTGTGCGCGAACGCGGACTGCATGAAAAAGTTTATATTTTAGCCGGCATGACCCCGATGAAGAGTGTCGGAATGGCCAAGTATATGCAGAAACGTGTTCCGGGAATGGATGTGCCGGATGAAGTTATTAAGCGTCTCCAGGGGGTTGAGAAGGGCCAGCAGGCCGCTGAAGGCGTCAAAATCTGTATTGAAGCCATTGAGCGTCTCAAGGAAGTCGAAGGTGTGGCCGGTTTTCATGTCATGGCGATCGAATGGGAAGAAAAGGTCCCCGAAATCGTTGAAGCCGCCGGTCTCCATCCGCGGCCCAAGGTGGATTAACCCGGATTCTTTTTAGATTATTTCGATTATAAGAAAACCCTGCCTCGTTTTTAATGCGGCAGGGTTTTTTATTTAATTTTACTTTTCTACTCTAAAGTATAATATAAAAATCCAGAACGAATATTTAACGGTTCAAAGTATAATAAAAAGAAAAGACAATGAGTGGAGCCTATTCATATGAAGAAATACAGACGCATTGTTATAGAAGCTACCGGCAGCACCGATGTACTCAAGACGGTTGCGGAGGCTTTACCAGAGCCGAAACCGGGAGAGGTCAGGGTTCGTGTGCTGGCCGCCGGCGTTGGCTTCGCTGATGTGATGGCACAGCATGGGGGTTATCCTCTCGCACCCAAATTACCTTTTACACCCGGTTACGATTTTGCCGGGAGCGTGGATCAACTGGGGCAAGGTGTAACCGGCATTATGGAAGGTGAGTATGTAGCTGCGCTAAATCCCGAATTCGGCTGCTATGCCGAGTATATCTGCGTACGTCCCGAACTCTTGGTACCTGTCCCCGGGGAGCTAGATCCTGCCGAGGTCGTAAGTCTCATCCTTAACTATCTCACAGCCCATTGCATATTGCACAAGAAGGGGCATCTTCTCAAAAGGGAAACGGTGTTAATACATGCAGCTGGTGGCGGCGTCGGTACGGCTTTACTACAGTTAGGTAAGCTTTTGAACTTACAAATGTACGGTACGGCTTCAGTTCGCAAGCATGACATTGTACGTAAGTTCGGCGGCATCCCAATTGATTACCGCAATCAGGATTTTCTCGAATTTATCCGCAAGGAAATTCCGGATGGGGTGGACGCTGCATTCGACCCAATTGGCGGGGCCAATCTTCGCCGTTCTTATCAAGCCGTAAGAAAAAGTGGTCGTGTAATCAGCTACGGATTTGCCGGGGACAGCTTTGGCGGTCTCGGACGGATGATTTTTGGTGTACTACAGATGTGCTTGTTGAATATCCGGCCTGACGGCAAACGGGTTCGATTATGCGCAACCCCTGGCGAGGTTAAAAAAGATAACCCCTGGTATCGGGAAACGCTCAGCGAACTTCTATCAATGCTTTCTGCCCGTAAGATTCAACCGGTTATTGGCGCACGTGTACCGCTGGTAGAGGTTCAACGCGCACATCGGTTAATGGAAGAAGGCAGTGTTAGTGGGAAAGTCGTTCTGCTGAATGAGGCCTAAGGTCGCCCAGCAAACACAGACAAACAGTTACTTTCAAAAACTCGCATTTACGATCTGAAGTTTGCAAGAGATACGATTTCTAATGGGAGTGTAGCTGGATAATTTCGCTAACAGACGCATACAACTGAAGATTTTCGCTGTATTCAAACCTAAAGAATATTGAGGCAAAAAATGGGTTGACAACTGATAAAATTGCATATACAAATTATAACAAAGGATATGTATGAAACCCTGCGCTGCACATCAAAAAATGGTGAATTCCATCGCCGCCGATTGTCTTTCGGTGCGATTGCGGTTGATCAACCGGATGGTTGGGACGATCTACGATGAAGCGTTGCGGCCCCATGCTATCAAGGCCAGCCAGCTGAACATTTTAGTGGCGGTGTCAGCCTTCGGCAGGGTAACCAGCGGGCAGCTTTGCCGGGTGCTTCATATGGATACTTCGACCTTCAGCCGGGCGCTGGCGAGGTTAAAAAAAAACCGGTGGCTGCAGGTCGAGCCCAGCGGTGATGGGAAAATATTGAAGATCGAAATTACCAAAGCAGGTTTTAAAAAAATAGAGCAGGCTTATCCCGACTGGCAAAGGGCCCAGGCAAAGGCTGTGGAGACTTTGGGAGAGTCAACGTCCGAAATAATTATTGCTTCCGGCAATAAGCATATGCTGGGAGGAATGACCGGCTAAAAAATTTAATCACAAAATTGCATATGCAAATTGGAGGTGTTTATATGAGATTGGCCGATCACCCGACTGTTAGGGCGTATAAAGAAGGAAAGATGAATCCACCAAAGCCACCCGCGATACTGGAATCGGCGCAATTAAAGAAAATGGCCTTAGCCGCCGGGGCGGATGATGCCGGGCTAATCGATCTTGCGCGGGATGCCATCGCGGATTACCGGCAGGATCTGCTTGATGCCATGCCGCACACCCAAAGCGTCATGACCTTGGTCTTTCGTGTGAACCAAAACCATCTCAAAAGCCTGGCTCACTCCGTTGCCGACTATGAATTCAAACAGGTTTGGACGGATGCCAATCACATCACCCGGCAACTGGTAATCCAACTTCAGCAAATCGGGATCAAGGCCCTGAATATGCCGGCCGGGTTCCCCTATGAAGCGACCCGCTGGCCCGGTAAGATGTGGCTGACCTGCGATAAGGTGTTTGCCGTAGAGGCCGGCCTGGGCCAAATGGGGTATAATCGGCTGGTGCTTCACCCAACGTATGGAGCTGGCGTCATTTTGGGATCAATATTGCTGGCAGGTACCTGTGATCAATATGACCGACCCCTGGATTTCAACCCTTGTATTGAATGCGGTCAGTGCTTGAAGGTGTGTCCGGTGGGAGCCGTTAAAAAGACGGATGATTTCGATTTTATGGCCTGTTACTCCCATAACTACCGTGAACGGCTGGGGGGATTCCAGAATTGGGTGGAGCAGCTGGTGGACAGCAAAGGCCATGCAGATTACCGCCGCAGGGTCAGCGACAGTGAAACCATTTCCATGTGGCAACATCTTGCCATCGGTGCCCAGACCCGTTGCGACCGTTGCATGGCGGTTTGCCCGGCCGGAGAGGCGGCCATCGGTGAATACCTGCATGACCGCAAAGCTTATACCAACCAATATCTGAAAAAGTTCCGGAACCGGGTCGAAACGATTTATGTGGTGAAGGGATCTGATGCCGAACAACACGTTCAGTCAAATTTCCCTGCCAAGCAGGCTAAAATTATCTCCAATGGTATCCGCCCCATCTCAGCAGCGATGTTTTTCGAAAGCCTGCCTCTGGTCTTCCAGCCGGGTCAATCAGAAGGCCTCGATGCAGTTTATCATTTTACTTTTACCGGGGCTGAAGACCTGGAGGGAACCGTTATCATACGCGAAAAATCCCTGGCAATGCGGGAAGGACTTGAGGGCAAACCCGATTTGCACGTCACCGCAGACAGTCAAACCTGGATTAAATTTTTAGCTAAAGAAATTAATCTAATAAAAGCCCTGCTGACGCGCAAAATAAAAATCAAAGGCTCCGCCAAATTGATGATGGCATTTGCAAAGTGCTTTCCCTCCTAAGCAACAAAACTTGGGGACGTCCATGAAATTATAACTTTCTAGTTTTTTATGATCTGTGGTATAAAGAGTTATGCCACGTTCATTTTTATCTTTGATTATTTATGATCAATCTTCGTCAATGCCACACAGCTTCTTTGCCGCTCTCTTTTTTTGATCCATATTGGCCAGCCGTGAAATCATAATTCTCTGTGCCTGGGGAGACCCCGCCCCGTGCATGGATTCTGTCAGGTATCCGACGGCTGCCGTACCCAGAGTCAAATTTTCGATCAATCGCAAAATGCGCATCCGGTTTACCGCCGGCACATCACAGTTGGCCGTAAAGTATTTCTCGAGCCATTTTGCTGTTTGCGGTGCCGCTAAGTCCATCTCTGAAGGCATGGTCACCATCAACCCGCCGGCAATGTCCTGGGCAATCCGTGAGATTTCATAGGGAAACCGCGTTACATTTTGTTTGTGGATATTGGCCAGCAGCGTGTTGACCGAATAGGTGCCGCTGGGCTCCTGGCCGCCTTCAGAGGCACACGCAATACACCCGCAATAAAGGGTTTCATTCAGGTGGTTCATTTCGATAATCTTGTCTTTTATGTGAGATGCTTTGGCAACGTTGTTATATTCGGCAGCCGTCTGGGAGGCGCCGATCAAGACGTCTCCCACACCCACTTTGCAGGCATAGCTTTGTCGATGGTAGGCGGCAAATTTTTCAACCAGCTGCCCGGCAAATTCGACCTCTTTATACATAAATACCCGATCCCAGGGCACAAATACATTTTCAAGAACAACCAGGGCTTCATGCCCGCCGAACAGGAGATTGCCGCGATCCATCAGCCCTTCCTCCAGCTTGCGGGTGTCACAGGATTGGCGTCCCATGATGTAAACGATTCCTTCGGCATCGGCCGGTAATGCAAATGAAACTGCGTAATCCTGATCTTCTGCGCGCATCGCAATGGTGGGCATGACAATGATTTCGTGGGAATTAACGGCGCCGGTCTGGTGGGCCTTGGCGCCTTTGACGACAATACCGTCTTGTCTTTCTTCGACCACGTGCACGTAATGGTCCGGATCAGGCTGTTTGTGCGGGGGCAGACTGCGGTCACCTTTGGGGTCGGTCATGGCGCCGTCACAGGTGAGATCCTTGTCCTGAACAAATTCAAGATATTTTAAAAACCGCTGGTTGTAATCTGTCCCGTATTTAGCATCCATGTTATGGGTAACGATGGATAATGCATTCAAGGCATCCATTCCCACACAACGCTGAAAACAGCACCCGGTTTCGCGACCTAAAAGTCTGCCCATCTTGCTTTTTTTAACCAGATCTTCAATGCTCTGATGGATATGGGTAAAGCGGTTGATTTTTTCCCCGGTAATATGGGATGTGGCGGTCATAATATCTTCATGCTCCGGGCGATGCGCCATCTCGTAAGTTTTGGCAACCGCCTGCATGGAAGGCCGGATAATGGGATCATCGACCACATTATCCAATTGCTTGCCAAACATATATACCACCAGGTTCAGGTGCTTGAGACTTTCTTCATATTGTTCAGCTGTCATCATCGGCATTGAAATTCTCCTGTCACATGGATTTGGCTTGAGATTCTTTTGCTGCATTTGAAGGTTTTGTCAAGTGAAATTAATATATCATCCTCCAAAAAGTTTCCTTTATGATAACAAAATGAAATTATGCCAAACACCCCAAAAACAGCCTCAGCGGTCTAAAAGTGTTGCCATATAGCCAACTAATGAAATTATGTTAATTAAGATAATAATCATTACTTTTTACAATTTACTGAAAAAATAACATAAAATTAAAATTAATAGCTTGACAATAAATATTCAAATACATATGAGTTTTTTGATAGTTAACAATTACCTATTAAATTTGATACTAAATCAAGAGCCAAAATTATAATTCTACGTTTAATGTTTCATTTTAGATAACTTTTTTTCGCCATTTGTGAGGTTATATATACTTAATTTAGTGACTTATCCGTCCATAAAAATTTGGTGATTTATGCTTGTTGAAGCTGAAATCGGTAAAAGAATTAAGGCCTGTCGCCATCAAAAGAATCTCACGCTACAGGAACTGGCTGACAAAAGCGGCTATTC
>Ga0255055_10000589_pt1 | contig 27952 bp, 35 predicted proteins | sample JV7_2_27_MG_FD_188633 | JGI IMG/M metagenome (GOLD analysis project Ga0255055, IMG submission 188633) | Seawater microbial communities from Jervis Inlet, British Columbia, Canada - JV7_2_27 | ecosystem: Environmental > Aquatic > Marine > Inlet | place: Canada: British Columbia | collected...
ACATGGCGGGTCATTTTAGGAGAACAGAGAACGTAGAGAGCGATAAATATTACAACATGATCCTGAAAAGCGAGGACGGCATATCCTTCTCCATCGATAGATTTTGCTCTGTATCAGAGCTAGGATATCGCTTCCTGGCCACCGTTGGATCAGATAATCAGTTGTGGATGACCAGCTGCAATCGTGTGTGCTATGCGCCAGTGACGTACATCTTTGATGGAAACAATAATAATGGCTTGCAACTCGAGATCCCAGACACGTCGATAGACAGCTTCAGCTCCAGGGATGATCAGGCATCTTTGATCCTGAAGGCGTCCGATGAAGTTTTGATGTTCCACAGCTACGTGGAGGAAGGAAACAAGATCGTAATCAACCTTGGGTATGCGACATCTGCAGGTGAACAAGATGACGTATTCGGGACATACATTATCTCCAGCAAGAGCCCAAGGATTATGGATGGGGTGAGAGATCTACAGCTTTCTCTGTTGTCTGAGGGGCACTGGAAATTACAGACCCACACATCTCCCTTTTACACTGAGTTCTTTGGCAAGTCAGCCATGTTCGATGCGCTTGACGAGGTGACGGGTAAGCTAGACTCCGCTCCTTATACAACCTTGACGAGATCCGACTTCTTTGTGGACTTCTGGAAAAGCGAGCCGTTCGACGACGCTGGCGCTGGTGTCACAGGCGTTGACGTCATAGCTGGCGGCGCAGTAGATTGTTACCCAACAGAGAACATCCTCAGCCCGACATTGATAGGCGCACACAAATTAGGGGTGAAGACCAAAGACCTGAAGGATGTGTTGTCGCTGGAGGACTACCCAGAGATCACAGATACGACGGTAGAGGCCAAGATCTATGGCTGGTCAAAGGCGATGGGCACAGGAACGGTCAATGATATTGTTGAGGTGTGCCTTCTTGTTTTGCATGAGGATGGCACAGAGGAGAATATCTATACAAGTGATGGCACTCACTGGACGCAGACCTATCCAACCACTATCGCTGGCGAGGATCCCATTGTCGTCACTATCGCTGGTCTTGTTGCAGGGGATAAGATCAAATCCATTGCTGTGACTTTCGAATCTGCAGACTCGACGCAGTTTACGATCGCAAGGGTGGAGCTCACTACCAATGTAGCTGTTAGATTTAGATACGATGACCCCAATACTCCATGGGACTTCGATGAAGTAGAAGTAGGATTGAAGATCCCTGGTACTGGTAGGCCGTATGTCATGCTATCCAGAAAGCCCTATGATGCCTTCAATTTTACATCGGCAGCTCAGTTCAAGCACACGGTCACTGGCCCGATCAGCACCTATCCTACTGCAGTAGGCGTAATTGGATTGGCTCAAGACGGCAACAATTTTGTATGTGGCAGATACAACACGGCCAACAACAAGGTTGAGATCATCAAATCTAGGGATGGCATCGAGACAGTCCTGGCCAGCGCTACACCATCCTTTTCGGTACCCGATACCCTTGACATAATGCTCAGGCACCGCAATGGCCATTTTCAGTTATACCTAAAAGATCTCAGTTCAATTTGGATAGAAGAGCTTGCGCATGACTGGGTAGAGAGTGACGGGTGGATGTTTACAAGCACTACTGTTTCTAAGTGGTGCGGCATCTATGGATACCTGTCTTCTCCATCATTCAGAACTACTGGTTTCAGCATGAGCGGCAGCGAGACGCAGAGCAACGTGGATGGCGTCCTGCATCTCCCACTAGAGGCCATTGATGATTTCCCGGCCTCTGGAGAGTTCAAGGTCGGGGAGTCGGTTTACAGCTATGCATCCAAGATAACCACGCCAGCACCACCGCCCACCTACGACTATGGGGTAAGAGGGCCCTGGCAACTCAGGCAGAACAATCTGTACTCTGCGCCTTATGGAAATGGATATGGACTAGAGTGCAGGGACTTCTATTACACCGCTAGTGGGACAACTGTTTATCACAAGTTGATTAGCGTGAATGGTGTATCCACGTTCTATCTCGATACCCAAAACTGGCAACCATTCCAAAAGACGAACGGGGTGATTTACTACCAACGGAATAGGGCTCGGTTTTATTCTGATACCACATCCATAGGCACTATGTACTGGTCTACCTCCATGAAAGTCTGGATTTCTGGTGGCTTGTACACCATCCAGAGAATATCCGGCAAGCCAGAAAGGCACAACGAGGGCGATCTGGTGCAGCTCAACATGACCGGAGATGTGTTCTGCTACTACTACTATGGCGCTGGCGGAGACGATGATGTCACTGTAGAGGACTTGATAGCAAAGATTTCTGCGCATGCAGGAGTAAAGACAGAGTTTCCTGGAAATGTCTATGATGACACCCAGGATATAACGTCTGGCTATTTGGTTGGGACAGTGGACTACAGGGAGGGATTTGATTTATATTTTGAGACCGACGGAGCCACAGACTTCACAATGAGATGCGACACCACCGATCCAAGATATGATGATGCCAGTCAGACAGGTATCAAGGTTGTGTTGAATAGCATGGGCGGCAATGATTACAGGCTAATTCTTAGAACCTATCCAGCCGACACCGTTATCGAGCGGATGGACTTTGTTGCCATGGATCAAGACCACAAATTCAGGGTATTGGCTCATGATGACTTTATCTCATTCTATATGGATGGCAAATGGATACACACGTTCTGTCTCCCAGAACTGGCGCACCCTACCAGCAATAACATTCGCCTTACTGGTAGCTTCACTGCTAATGAAATCTATTTGAAGGATCTCTCTGATTGGAGAGAGGCCATTTATATTGACTTAGAGACTGATGCCATGAGCGCTATCTCTAGTGTCATTCAGGAGCGGCCCATCGAGACAAACTGGAAGTACGATGGTGGAACGGCGTACTGGTACGACCTCGAGAGATCCACCATAGTTCAGATGGTTCAACCAAAGCGCCACGACTGGGATGAAGTGACCCCGAGGGATGGGGCCAGCGACGCAATCGTGTATGGTGCTGATGAAGTGAAGTGTTTGCAGTTTCAGCCATATCACGAAGAGTATGGATTTGCCACCAAGGTCATGCGTTTCCCCAACTTGTATAGTGGTGCCCTGAAGGCTGCCAAGGTTGTCCTTCAGAAGGCTTTTGAAGGAAGGATACAACACGAGCTTGACATCAGGCCGGATATCCGCCTAGAGATTGGAGATTTGTTGTCTGTCAGTTATGCTGCATCAGTTACAGGCACCGGAGTGGCGATGGATATTATTGTTGACTCTCTTGCCCTCACCGTGAACGATCAGGGTGATACGATGACCATTAGAGGTAGGCAGGACTGGGGAGTATTTGGCTCATGAATCGTATTCCACAAAATGTCAGGGGTGTAAAGAAAACAGCCACCCAGTATCCGGCAATCGTGGTTGACGCACATGGCAGACGTGCATCAGCTAGGCTATCCGGCAACGGTGCAACCATTCACAATCTTCGGGTAGTAGGCGGCCCCGTGGACATTGGAGAAGAAGTCCACGTAGACTACACCACGCCAGAGCCTACAATCGTAGCGATGGCCAAGTCGTGGGCCACCATGGACGATCTTTTGAGAGCACTAAAGAAGATACCTGTCATTGAAGTACCCCAGGAAGTCAAGGAGATGGACAAGATAGCTTTGTTCTGCCTCGAAGAGCCAGGGCTATATGACGGCAAGATAGGTTGGCTTCATTCGCTTTATGATCCCTCCGAAGACGGATTTGGAGATGCACAAGGGACGATCTATAATGATTTTGATGATCTTGGTTATTGGAGACGATGGGCGATCCGGCTGCCACCTGCTGGTGTCAAGACTCCCATACACTGGACACTAAGAGGTATTGATATTTGGGTTCCATGTCATATCTTTGGAGACCCAATTGCCATAATTGACATGGACTCTCTTGAACCTTCATGCGTTGGCGTATCCTTTGAAAACATATTCTTCCACGCTATGGGCAACAGTAGCAGCTGGCCAACTCACACAGTGTGGGGTGGAGCTATGTATCATGCAGAGTACGACGATGATCCTCCATACGATGGAATCCCTACCCCGCTAGGAGACAGGCTTGTTTTCAGAAATTGTAAATTTATGGCTTACAACGATACCGATGATGAGATAATGCCTACTCAATATCCAGCCGGAACACGCTGGATAGACTACACTGCATGGGGTTTTGACGAAAGGGACAAAGACGATCACGATCCTGACGTAGAAATTGTTTTTGAGAATTGTGAATTTTATATTCGTGGTGGTTGGACTGGTGCATTGATATGGCATTACAATGCGGATTGGGACGATTTGCCCTATGTGTCATATTATGAAAATCCAACATTTGATACTTTCTACTATATCAATTGCTATGTCGATGCACTGGGTTCTGAGTTTGGCGGAAATGTGCCGTTCGATAATGGGGCGGGAATAGGTGCACTCTATCACGTCTATTCGTGTGACACCATTTACAAGAACTGCACTGACTTGTCTCTAATAGCGAACTGCACCTTCCTGGATACCAGTGACAGATCACCAATTGACCACGATCACGCAGGAGTGCCGGACTCCCATGCGTTTCATACCGATGTAGCAGGTGAATTCTAGTGGCAAGGATACAGAAATCAACAAGAGAAACGGTCAAGAGAGGGGCGCAATTCCCTGCCGTTGTCACCGAGGCTATGGGCCCAAGGGCATCAGCGAGACTATCCGGCAATGGTGCTATTATCCACAACCTTGTGATAGTAGGTGGCCCTGTAGAGATTGGGGAAAAGGTGATGGTTGACTACACTACTCCTGAGCCAACCATAGTGGCCGTGTCGAAGGAGTGGCTCACTCTCGCCGATATTGAGCGAATGATAAAGAAACGAGAGGTGCCGATAATCGAGGTGCCCGAAACAGAATTCAACAAGATTGTTACCTATCGTATGCAATACGTTCAACATGATTACGGGGGCGACCCGTGGAACCATTATTACAATCAAGAGTTTGTTTGGTGGGATCCCCCCGACAAATACGGGCTGTGGCTTGCAGAAGGGCACGCCTGGGATGATGAGTACTATGATGAAACAGATTACCATCGATATTACGTAATCAGATTTCCCCCGATGCGATTCAACTACGACGATCGGGATTACATGGTTGAGTGGTCAAATGTACCTGGATGTCATTGGTTTGGTGATAGCCGTGATTCTACGATCTTCAACTTGAATATGGCAGCTGGTAATTCGTCAACCGTCAAAGATATGACATTCTTGGCCCAGAGCACATATCAGTGGTTGAGTGCTTACAACTGGTACATGTGGTTTATCGATCCAGACGACTGGCCTGAAGGGTTCGAGCACGTTCATGGTGATGGGACATCCTATTTCGAAAACTGTAAATTTGTAAGTCTTACCTACAATGGCTACGACCCGTGGGAACTTCAGCCAGACGAATATGATTACGGACAGCCATACGCAAACTTCTGGTTTTATTCTCGCAACGACGGTGTGCCAGCGAGTACTGATGTTATCTTTTATAACTGTGAGTTTATTTCAAGAACCAATCCTCGATCCACATGGCCAGCACGAGCCTTCCTTTATGACGAGGATCACCGTGGCCCATCATACGACAATGTTACTTGGAACGTCTATCTATACAACTGTGTAGTAGATGCTGAAGATACTCCAATCCATGATAGTCCAAAGCTAAATGTTTTCTCGATTGACACCAAATGGATTGGTGTTCCCGATCTCACAGCATTACCAGTTACCTTCTTAGACACCAGCGACAGGGCAGCCATTGATCATGGTGGAGATCACGGAGACGACGATTTCTTTGAGGCTAATGCCATTCACACAAACGTTCCAGGTGAATTCTAATGGCTAGAGTACAGAAAAATGTTAGGAAAGTAACCAAGGGAGGCACTCAGTACCCTGCTATTATTGTAGATGCTCATGGCGGTCGTGCTTCTGCGAGACTGTCTATGAACGGTGCCACTGTTCATCACTTGCAGGTGATTGGTGGGCCAGTAGAGATTGGCGATGTTGTAAGCGTGGACTACACTACTCCTGAGCCAACCATAGTGGCTACGTCCAAAGAGTGGGCAACTCAAGAGGACATAGATAGGGCCATAAAGAAGATAGTAGATCCAGAATACGAAGTGGCTCCAACAGAGCTGGATAAAGTAATTCTTATCTGCATGGATGAGCCATCACTGGTTTATTATTTCTCTCCCGATATCATTGGGATCTATGCTGCCCAGGACACGATCGTGGATGATGAGGCGGATTATGGATTTGTGAGACGATGGGCTATCCGGCTGCCACCAATCAGGATGGAGGGCAACAGCAGTCTAAACATTCATATACCATGCTACATTTATGGAGAAAGCAAAGAGGGATCAACGGTAATTGCGGTGCGCTCTTTTCCTGTATGTTATGGCGTTTACGTCGAGTACGTGACTTTCGATTTTGGTTCGTGGAACCAAACTAGTCCAATTCCAGAGGGGATCTCCCCTCAAGCCTGGGAAAACTCTGCCAAACAGTATGTTGGCAATCCGGTTTATTCTGAACAACAACTTCCTACATGGGAAGTGCTTATGTGCCCCGATCAAGTGTTCAACGGATATATATTCAGGCACTGCACTATTAGGGCTACATATTTCGAGGAGTACGTGCCACCTCCCGAAGACCCCGATTGGAATAACATCAACTGTATCAACAATTGGGGTGGCTATCTAACTGGCCAAACTGATGACTACATGATATTTGAGAGCTGTGATTTCTACGCCAGAAATAGTACAAAGCCGCAGCTGGCTGCATGGACACCTGGCCCTGCTGATTACGTTACTCGCATCTATTTATACAATTGTGACATAGATTGCGGGGACGCACCCATTGTCACAGATGGCGGCGCCTCGACCCTGCTTTATACATCCGATAGTATTTGGCATGATGTCCCAGATATTGCAGCACTACCAGCCCTTACACTTATCGATTATAGTGATAGGGCAGCGATCGACCACAACCACACAGGTTCTTATTATGACACCAACGCACTTCATGATGATGTCCCAGGAGAAATAAACATGGTCACACAGAAAACGGATCTAGTGGGAGGCGATAAAGCGATCATAGAGGATAGCGAAGCATCATGGGCAAAGAAGAGTATCCAACTGGAAAGCCTTGCAGAATTCTCTAATCAAGATCAAGTTATCATGACCCTCAGCGCTGCTGCAGGGGAACTAGCGACAGGAATAAACCCAACCAGGATATACAACCGCTTTGACACTCCCCGTGTTATTACTGAAGTCTTTATAAGTGTAAACACCGCACCCACAGGTGCAAACATCATCGTTGATATTCTAAAGGATGGCGTAAGTATCTTTGGCACTGAGCCCGAGATCGTGGCAACCGAGTATTTCGATGGAAGCACATCGTTTGCGGATGCTAACTGGTCGGTAGATGAGTATCTACAATTCGAGATACTCCAGATCGGAAGTGGGACAAAAGGCTCAGATCTATCCGTTCAGGTTATGACGGTTCCTGATTACTCTAGTGGCTCGTAACGGAGGTTACAAATGTCTGATGTGAATTTAGCGCAAAAGGATTTCAATCCCTTCTTGAGGGATCCACAATATTTCGAGAAGCCAGATATCGGCCTTGTTCGAAGGATGTACTCTGAGATCCTTGCTCTTGCAGAACAACCGAAGATCTTGATCATTGATGCAAGTCACTGGAACGAAAACCTTGACGTCGATGCGATCATCGCCAGTGGTGTTGTTGCGATAATCCTGAAATGCTCCGAGGGAGAGGAAGACTCCTATTACGAGTACAAGGATATAAACTTTGAGGTGAACTGGCGCAAGTGCCTGGACGCTGGACTGATTGTAATGGTCTACCACTTCGCTCGAGATGGCAGGGGATCTCAAGAGAAAAGCTGGTTTATGAAATGCGCCGATGAGTTCCTTCAGGCGGTTGATGGCAAAACAGCCGTCTGGCTTGATTCGGAATGGGATGGCGGAAAGATTACTCCGCTGCAACGTGGCAATCGTCACTTCGCCTTCTGTGACTTGATACTCGGTGAAGGAATAACCCAGTCGGGAATATACTCAAGCGTGAACTACGTCAATAAGTTGTATGCCCCCGACGAGAACAGGTGGGGTAACGTCTGGCTGTGGAATGCCCACTGGACTCCCAACAAGGTTGACACCCTGCCTCGCAATTGGCCAGCTGCAAAAAGGATAGTTTGGCAATTCGGTATCTACCCGACCTATTACTGGGCTCCAGTTGTGAACGGCGCTGGTACGGTAGATGTCAATTGGGGATATTGGGAAGATGGGCCAGCATTGCGCTCCTGGCTGAAACAATCCACTCCAGATCCAGAAAATCATTTACACCCAGATTTACAAGAACAGATCAACGAGATCAACGTCACGATTGCCAACATGATTACTGAAGGCACTGAACGAGATGCACATATCAGCGCTAACGAATCTGCCATTGGCGCACAAGGCAATCGCCTGGATAAGCATGACGAGAAATTCAACAATGCGGGTAATGCACTAATAGACTAAAGGAGCTACATGATATATAATCAATGAGGTTCTCGGTATGTCTTGATCTTCCCTATATGAAACCAATAAACTATATAAGATGTCTGTCAGAGTAATTCTGCTCTGACAGCATAGCGACAATATATGGAGGCAACAAATGCAAAAAGATCTAGGTGATCTAAAGATGAGACGTACCGTATGCCAGGCTGTTATTGCTTCGCTTGACAAAATGGAAGATCCACGTCAGGCGGATGCAATAAAGCATTACAAAGCTCAGCTTGCAGAGATCGATGCCATGATCACAAAGATCACTGGTAAACCGCCAGCAATAACGGTTGGTTTGAAAACGGCAGACTTGCTTGGTACTGCCGATATAAAGTAAAAGGAGAATTTGACATGGCGCAAGGCGATGCAATTGTACTGAATAACTTCAAAGAGCAGTTGATGCTCAAAACAATCGACTGTGTGGGTGACACTTTCAAGGTAGCGCTTTACTCTGTGGCGCTGGCTTCCCCGGATGGTGCTGACATTGCTTATGCTGCGACCAATGAGATCGTAGCGTCAGGTTACACTGCAGCTGGCGAGGATGTTGCTACACCTGTTGTAACCCAGGACGACGCAAACGACTGGGGAAAATGGGACGATGATGGCAGCAACATTACGTGGAGCTCCCTGGCTACCGCAACCATTTTAGAGGCCCGGTTGTATGATGACACCACTGCCACGAAGTGGGTGCTCATTCTGTGGGAGATCGCTACCGACTCAAATGGCGGTGATTATACCATTCAGTTTGGTGCGAACGGTATAGCGACGATTAGTTAATGACAAAATCGATGATCTGAAGTAGCTATAGGCAATAATGCAGTCTATAGCTACTTCAGGTTGGGGAATAATTTACACCACCGGAGACTAATAGAAATGCCAAACGTAAAAATACTGATTGCAGGATCGAGTAATCTAGGTAATGCCGGGAAAGGCGATGTAATCGAGGTTGTACCATCTGTGAGCGATTGGGGGAGCGGTACAGTTACGCCTAATTGGGTACGCTTAGTTATTACTAATGTTCCAGGGGCAACACAGCAAATAGCTGAAGATACTGTAAGGGAATATTTGCAAGCGTGGGAAGATGAGTTTTTATATAGCGAAGTTGCTGGTGCTGATGCAGGAAAGCAGCGTTATCGTGTTGAGGCATCGCCGGAGATAGCAAATGATTTTGATTTAGCAACTAAGCTTGAGATACGAGATAACATCTTGACCCGTTTTGATGGAACACTAGCAAACCAGAGTCAAACGCATTTTGAGTTTGACACTTATCCGAGTTTACCGCTGGACGAGATCGCTTTTGAAATTAACCAGATAGCATACAGGCGGTTTTGTTTTTCTGAGGCAATGGTTGATGATGCTCTTGCAAGCGTCAATCCTGGCGAGCCTGTTGAGTTTAGCAAGAAAAAATCCTGGGTAAACAGCAACATCATTGATAAATTGAAGAGCTAATTAATGGCAATATTGGATGTCAAGCAATCGGGCGGTACATATTCAACGCTGAATGCGGCATTAGTGGCAGCCGATCCAGGCGATACTATTTCTATTGAGGGGAACTGGTCAATTGATGATACAACCGCAGCCACTATTGCCGATGACAATCTAACAATAGAAACGGACGCAGATAGTAAACATCCAGGTTATTGGGATGAGGCTGGCAGCCAGCATTATCGCTTAGTTGTCTCTGGTAGTCATGCTCTTACGCTGAACGGTGCTTATACACTTACGATTGATGGTGTAGCGATAGAACAGAGCGGAACGGGGACAAGTGATGAGTGTTTTAGATGTGTGCCAGGTTCAGCGGATACCGCTACTATCAAAAACAGTTTGTTGCAATGCTCCACGAATACCAATCAGCAAGATTGTATTTATACTGGCTATAACACGACCATCGGAACGGTCACGCTTGAAAACTGTATTTTATATGGTGCTGGTCGAGGGGGTATCGATGCCCAAAATTATCAAGGTGCAACACGCAACGGAACGGTTAATGTGAATAGTTGCACAATTTGGAATTGTGGTCGTGATCCTACTCCATCTGTTAATCTACAAATTGGTGGAGGTATTTTGGGTAGTTGCGGTGCTAGTGGAAACGGCGATGGGTCGGGTTTTTCTTTCAATGTTCATAATACAATCGCTGTCGAAAACGATACAGGGGGAGGAATTGGAGGAACTTTTCCCCATGATTTTATTGATACTATTCTAGCTGGAACAGGTGCAGTTTGGGGCATTTCTTACAGTATTGACAGCGACAATTCCATTGCAACCGTTGATGGCGGCGGATCAGGCAATCTAGCCAGCCGTACAGCTACGGATAATACATCACCAGGTACGGGCGATTGGGTTATTTTCGAAGATATAACTTCGCCCCCATACGATTTACGAATTGTTGACAATGCGGAGAATGACGCCCAAGATGTTCACACGACTGCAACCGCTGAAGGGTTGACAATCCCAGGTACGGATATTGTAGGAACATCACGACCACAAAATACAAACTATGATATTGGCGCATTTGAGATAGTAGCGGCAGCAGGAATTACGGTAGTTCTGGAAACCGCAACACTTCAGGCAGCTGGTCAAATTCTATCGCTCTTGATGGGGGAAATAACTACCCTTCTCGATACTGCGGATCTTGCCGCTGATGGGCAGCAGGCCTCTCTTGCGCTCGGTGCGGTTACAGTTTCTCTAAATACTGCACAACTTTCTGCTAATGGACAAGTCTTGTCACTCTCGATGGGTGAGACTACTGTTCTATTGGATACCGCAGGTATAACTGCAAGTGGTCAAGCATTGGCCTTGGCCCAAGGCGAAGCCACAACTTCATTGAATACCGCCTTACTGACTGCAAGTGGCCAGGTTATTTCTCTGGCGGGCGAAACTCAAATTCCATTGAGTACTGCCCAGATGAACGCTAATGGCCAGGTTTTGGGGTTGTTGCCTGGAGAAGTCATTGCCTTACTTGACACCGCACAAGTTTCCGCTACAGGCTATATTCTAAGTCCAAGAATTGGGGTAAGGAAAGATATCGATTTCGAAACGGGGGACTTGAGCCAGTTTGATAGCTTTACCGATGACGATAGTGACATCCAAATCCTTCCAGGTGCCGCAATGGGCTGGACAGATGAAGGAATGTCAATACTTATTGATGATCAGAATATGGTCGGAGGGCGGGCAAGAACAACGAGGTTGTTAGAGTACAGAATGAGAATGTACTTTGACCCCAATAACCTGACAATGGCAGATGGGGACAGTTTCAATATGGTTGAGTGTGTCCAGGTTTCAGGAAATAATCAATTCCTCATTGCCCTGAAATACACGGTTGCAACTGGGTACGCTCTCTTGGTGGGCGGGAACGACGATGAAGAAACATGGCCTTTGTGGAAGGATGAGCTAATTTCCGATGCCCCTCACTTTGTCGAAGTGTACGGGAGAATTGCAACTAGCCCAACAAGTTCAGATGGGTTTATGGAAGTTTGGATAGATGGGGTAAGTAAAGGTTCTCTATCTGACATAGACAACTACAACTTGATTACAGATGTTGCGAATTGGGATTTTTACTTTGGTGTATTGTGGAATGTGGACTCAGGCACAAGCGGGACATTTTACATCGATGAAATTATTATCCGAGATGATGGGCAAGAGATCGGGCCGAATTCACCTATAGTTGATTTGAATACTGCGTCATTGAGCGCCAGCGGGCAAGCGCTCTCCTTGCTAACAGGGGAAACAACTACTCTTCTCGACACTGCGGATCTTACCGCTGGTGGGCAGCAGGCCTCTCTTGCGCTCGGTGCGGTTACAGTTTCTCTAAATACTGCACAACTTTCTGCTAATGGACAAGTGGTATCTCTAGCACTCGGTGAAACTACAGTTCCACTGGACACCGCAGACGTTCAGGCGGCTGGACAAATCTTGTCCTTCCTGATGGGGGAAACTACAATCTCGCTGGATACTGCAAATCTCACAGCCAGTGGCCAGATAGTAACAATTGTTGCGACTGGTGCAGATATTATTATTCCGGTTGACACTGCCACTCTTCAGTCTGCCGGACAGCTGCTATCTTTGTCATTAGGTGGAGTTGCTGTTCAGCTTAGTACAGCGCAAATTACAGCGGATGGCCAGACAACAACCATATTAGCTAATATTCCGCTTAGTACTGCTCAGCTTCAGGCAAACGGGCAAAGTGTCATTATCGTACCAGGAGCAACAAACATCTCTCTTGATACAGCCTCTATTCAAGTGGCTGGACAGACATTATCTCTGTCGATGGGTGAGACCACCGTTGCGCTTGATACTGCAACACTTCAGGCAGCTGGCCAGATAACAGAATTACTGGTTGACCAAATAGTCGATCTTGATACTGCAAACTTGGCTGCCAACGGGCAAGCTATCTCGCTTCAGACAGGAGAGGTAATTGTTTCGTTGAGTGTTGCAGATCTTACAGCTAATGGCCAGAGTCTTTCTTTGTCGATGGGGGAGACCACTATAGTATTTAGTGTGGCCAGCCTCGTCGCTGGTGGACAAGCGATATCATTCCAGATGGGCGAGACCATATTTGGATTGAATGCTGCCGCACTCACTGCAGCTGGTCAGATAACAACGATAGTAGCAACTGGTGCAGATATTATTATTCCGGTTGACACTGCCACTCTTCAGTCTAATGGCCAATCATTATCTTTGTCATTGGGTGAAACTGTAATTCAGTTTAGTACAGCACAGGCCACAGCAAATGGTCAGACGACAATTGTTTTGGCTAATGTTCCAGTCGATACCGCTCAACTACAGGCAAGTGGACAAGCTATCTCTGTTGTGCCAGGGTCAGTCAGTATCTCTCTCGATACTGCTACCCTTCAGGCAAGTGGGCAAGTGCTATCCCTGCTACAGGGCGAAACTTCTGTCTCGCTTGATACGGCCAACCTTGTCGCTGATGGGCAGACACTTTCTTTCCTATTAGGAGAAGCGACAATTGTTTTGAGTACTGCCCAGGCTACTATAAACGGACAGGTTATATCGTTTGTAATGGAAGAGGCAGTTATTGGGTTTGCCACTGCCCAGATCATCGCTAATGGTCAATCGGTTTCCCTGCAACTGGGTGCAGCCAGCATATTACTTGATACTGCAGATGTAAACGCTAATGGCCAGGCTATGTCCCTGTCAATGGGCGAGGCCACAGTTGGACTAAATACTGCTCTACTTACTGCCAACGGGCCTATAGTAACCCTGGTTGTGACTGGCGCAGACATCACCATTCCAGTTGACACTGCCACCCTTCAAAGCGCTGGACAACTTCTATCCTTGCTCTTGGGCGAGAGTATTGTTCAACTTAGCACGTCACAGATTACTGCAAATGGACAAGCCGCATCTATAGTAGCTAGTATCTTGCTGGACACTGCTCAGCTGCAAGCCAGTGAAGAGAGCATTACCTTCTCGATGGGCGAGGCTACCATTGGATTGAGTACCGCTCAGATTGTTGCTGGTGGTCAAGTTCTTGCAATTCAAGTAGGCGCAGTTGCGGTTGACCTGAATACTGGATCACTTACCGTTAGTGGCCAGACACTCGCAATTCAAACAGGCTCCGTTACAGTCGATTTAGACACTGGCTTGCTTGTTGCAAATGGCCAGTCAACGACATTGCTGATGGGCGAGGCGATCGTCAGTCTTGCTACCGCCAATCTTGTTGGTGCTGGCCAGACCGCAGCATTCTTGATGGGGGAAACTACTGTAGGGTTGAGTACTGCCGCACTCGTTGCCAATGGGCAAATAATAACCCTAGTTGTTGACGATGCGGATATTATTATTCCGGTTGATACTGCCGTTGTAAATGCTAATGGTCAATCGGTATCGCTGCTGACTGGTGCAGCATTGGTGAGTCTTGATACAGCTACAATTATTGTTGGCGGCGTAGCGATCACTATAGATGCTGGCTTTGCTCCACTTTCGGTATCGCTCGGGACAGCACAGATTCAATCAGCCGGACAGATTGCAACAATTATTCCAGGTGAGGCCATTGTAGGTCTAGCTACGGCTCTTCTGGACACAAGTGGACAACCTATCTCTATGTCGATGGGTGCAATTGCCATTGGGTTGACCACGGCCCAGGTTACTGTCAATGGTCAGGTAATCACAATTCTTGCTCCGTTCCCAAGTATGCTGGTTTCTTTGGATACAGCTCAGCTTTTCTCAGAAGGACAAGCTACCAGTATTGTTCCAGGTGCAGTAAACGTAGCACTTGATACAGCGGATATTCTGGCGATCGGGCAAGTCGTCAACATAAATCTTATTACAACCGTAATAATGCTTGCTACAGCTTTGCTGTCTGCTAATTCTGAGCTGCGCATCGGTCTTTATCCATGGGATTACAGAATCATTATGTCCGTGATCACCAATGCATCGAAGACTTTGGAGATAGACACTTTTGGTGATGGCACCTTGGAGGTAGATACCTTTGGTGGCGGCACTTATATAGAAACTAAACTCTAGGAGACAACTATGGCAGTAAATCCCGATATGCACGTAGGCGATTACGGCACCGCCTTTGAAATGATCATAAAAAACCGAAAGACCAATAAGCCTCTTCCTTTGACTGATGTTGTAGCAAGCTTGTTTTTATTCAGGCCACCTACCGATCCAGTGTTTGTTGCGGTTGCAGAGATCGCCTCACCACCTGATGGCCTTGATGGCAAGCTGTTTTATGTGTGGCTAGATGGAGACGTCGAGGAGGAGGGAGAGTGGGAAGTGCAAGGCTTGGTGGAAGACGCAGACGGAGAATGGCACACCGATATTGAGCTCTTCGAAGTAGGCGCAAATATAGATATCGTGGTAGGTTCTTAGGAGGTTGTCGTGGATATTCAGAGTGACTGGCTCGTCATAGGGGCTCGTGTGCTTACTGCACTTGTAAGTATGCTTATGACCTATTGGTCAATAAGGGCTCTGGGCGGCAGACGTAAGTTGCATATTCAGGAGTTTTCTGACTACATGTTGGTTATTGTTGGCGTTTACTGGTCTGCTTACAGCATATATACGGTGTACACGATAGGCGGGCAGATCATCCCGATGCTAAAACCGACGGGGCAGATTGACACATATCTATTTAGTGTGCGGTTTGGGTTATTGCTTACGTTGGTTGTTCTGACAGCATTGGTGAAGGACAGAATATTACTCACAGACCTATTTGAGAAAGTCAATGACTTGAACGGCGGAGGCGATAATGGAACTAGGGAGCCTTGATTTTGTAGGATTGGCGGCACTCGTGACGTCGCTAATAATGCTGGTCAAGTTACTCACGAAAGACAAATTAGACAACAAGAAGCAAAAAACAGATATGGCCTCACAATTGGGGGTGTTGGCCGAACAAGCCACCATGAAAAATATCGAGCTGTACAAGCGGGTGGTGAAACTAGAAACAAATATGTTGGACACACAAGCGGATATAAGATCGCTTATTCGTCTTCAAGATGACTGGTGCGATGGCATCAACTTATTGCTTGCGCAAATAAAGGAGAGAGGCGAAGAGCCAATTTGGGAGCCTGACTTGACTCGTTTGCAGAAGCTAAAGGACAAACTTGGTGATAAATGAGATCCTTACTGGAGCGGGTAGACGCTCTACGGACATCTCGACCAGGGATTACCTGGGAGAACATGGCCATAGAGTTGGACTACTCATCGGGAGAAGCTTTGCGTTCAGCGTGGCGCAGAGAGAGTGGGGGAGCAACAAGAGTCTCCAAAGCTAACAACATAGAAATACAGGACAACGGAAACACACGGGTTTACACAACAGAAGGGAACAGAATAAAGACACTTGATCATCTGGTTGATCAGTGCGAGATAGACCTTGACGCCTGGATCATCGATCGGCATATAGTCAACAAGTGGGATACGATAATGAAGATCCCCGTTGAGGGAGACACCTGGGACGTTGCGATTGAGGAAAACTACCAGGTGAAAGCCTGGATGCTGCCAAAGTGTCCAGAGACAATCACTCCGGCTATATCCCCGATCAGCATAAAGACAGGTTACATCAGACACAAATCAAAGAAGATAGACACTGGTCGCTGTGTCGTGGTTGCTGACCCACATTTTGGGTTCAATAAGAATGTACACACCGGAGAGCTGGAAACATTCCACGACAGATTTGCTCTGACTGCTACGCTGGCTCTAATTGACTCCCTTGATGTGGATGTCATAGTTATTGTTGGAGACATCTTGGATCTAGCAGAATGGTCTGATAAGTTCATTCGCTCACCTGAGATGTACAACACCACACAGCCAGCGATCGTAGAGGCTGCATGGTTCTTCTCGCAATTGAGAGAGATTGCACCGGATGCAGATATCTACTATCTGGAGGGCAATCACGAGGCACGTATGACCAGAGCCATCAACAAACAGATCCCTGCTGCTTATGGTCTCACAAGACCACATAGCGATTTACCAGTTTTGTCAGTACCCAACTTGCTCGGGTTGGATCAGATAGGGATTGAGTACATTGGGGACTACCCGAAAGGAGAGGTCTGGATATCGGAGAACCTACGAGCGGTACACGGAAGTGTTGTCAGAGCAAAGTCGGGTGCCACTGCCACGGCTGTGCTTGATGCTGGCACTCAGGCCAGCACACTCTTTGGGCATGTTCATAGGCGTGAGCTTGCCTCAAGAACCTTGGTGGATCATAATGGCCCACGCACCATCAGTGCTTTTTGTCCAGGATGTTTGTGCAAGATAGACGGCACTGTGCCAGGAAGAGGAGTTCCCAACTGGCAGAATGGTCTAGGCGTGGTGGATTTTGATCCTACGTTTGTTGCTATAACCCCTGTGCCAATAGAGCAAGGCGTCGCTATGTATAATGGGTCTTGCTACGAGGGATGGGATTATGTTGATAGATTGAGAGCTGACACTGATTTCACATTCTAACCACTACATAGACAACATATCAATACGCTGATAGAATACCAAAATCGGCGTAACCATTAGTAGAGAAAGAACAAGGAGAATTGCTATGCCTGTATTGACTGCTGCTGCACTAAAAACCCTGCTTGAAGAAAACCTCATTCGAGGGCCGGAGTTCATCGAGACTATGCAAACCTATCTTGAGGGTGGGGGTGGGTATGTCGAGGACGAGCTCGCCGATTTGGAAGGCACTGCCCCCGAGGTTGCCTCCGACGAGACTGAACTTAGTGTCGTCATCGCCGCTCTGCTTGAGGCTGGTGTCTTTATCGAGCCAGGCAGCTAGACAAACATTCAAACCGCACCCAGGCGTAGCGAACCTGGGTGCACCATTTTTACATAAGGAGTAAGTTACAATGACCGAAGAAGGATTAGCGCTTATTGCTGGTGTTATCTTCTCCCTGCTGGCGAGTTATGTCCCCAAGTTTGACGAGTGGTATGCGGCAAAAGACGCCACCTTCAAGCGAGTGTTCATGCTTGGCTTACTTGCCATTGCGGCAATCGGCATATTCGGCGTAGGTTGCCTGGGATGGTTCAATGAATATGTTGCTACCACATGCGATACCGCAGGAGCCGTTGGATTGATCAAGATTCTGGTACTGGCAGTGATTGCAAACCAGTCCACTTACCTAGTGTCTCCCGAAACCAAGAAAGTTGGAGCTGCTAAAGCGACCCGAATATAAAACGGATGTAATATTTGAGTCCAAAAACAAAAAGACTGGAAGCTCAATGCCTCCAGTCTTTTTTCTTTACGGCGTTAGCCATAGTGTGACAAGTGGTGGAAGCCTGTACAAGTCAGGCACGCCAACTTGAAAGGCTCCTTTGAATATCCCCTCCTGTACAACCTTGGCGGGTAACTCTTCTTCTGGCAGCCATCCCGTAAGCATTACTTCTTCTTTAGAGAGGTCTTCAATTAGGGAATGAACGTAAACCCACCCGTCATGTCTTTCTGCTGGCCTAACAAGCAGATGGTAATCCAGTGGATTTCTGCGCCTTCTCATAAGACTGCCTTTTACGTCAACATTTAGCCCTGGTAGATCACAACCGCCGTCGCCCTGGTGTGGGGCTTTATTTTGATACCATCGCATTCTTACATATTCAGTTAGGTTCCCGTACCAGTATTTATGCAATGCTGCTGTACACATTTGCCCAACCAGAGAATCCTCGGGTAGTTTGGCAACTCGCTCGGCGTCGTCTCTTATTCTGCTTACGCCGTTCATCTCTGCGGCCTTAGCCATTTTCTTGATGAATTTCATCTCCGATGAGCTAAACATTATTTTGATCATCCATTCAGCGTGTATCATTTTTTGTTATCCTTTTTTCTGTAGGAACAAAGTTACTGTAGTTTTGACAAATCTACGGTATATTTGTTCCATCGACGTACATTTGTCAAGGTTCATCCTCCAGCGCAGGTACAGACTTGCTAACCAGGATCCATTCTCCAGGATTGGTTGCCGTTTTAGTTCTGCTTATGACCACTCCCCACGGGTTCAGCTTGTATACAACAGTATAGGCTTCACCACTACTCTTGTGCCTGATGATATCGCCCTCTTTTAGACCTTGAAACCACTCAGCGTTCATGGGTCTAGCCTATCCATCTTGCGCTGATGGTCAAGATCGGCAGTCATCTTTGAATGTATCTCAGACAGAAAACCCACACTCTCTTTCTGTAATTCCTTGATAACAAATGACTGTATTTTCCCAAGAGATGGCATCGTAAGGGTAGCATCGTCCACCATGCCAGCCATCGATTGCACTATTGTTTGTTTGTATACTGCAATCTGGAAACTCTCCTGGTCGTACTTCCATGCATCAAGCGCCTGATACACATACTGACCCCCCGCCATCGTTGCTGTCAATGTAGAGAAGGTTGCGCTACGTTTTAGCGTAAGCCCTACTTGTTTCTCGTTGGGTTCTTCCGGCCAGTTTGCGTACCCGCCAACAGTTTGCTTTTCCTTATCCCCGTTGCCATCATTCAGAAACGCACGCCATCTTATCTTGTAAGGCATCTTGTCGAAGTCGTCTATCATCGCCGGAAAGAGTACTTCAATATCGTACAGGTATATTTCCAGGTACTTGCTTGCGGTCAGGATAGCCTCCTGGCAGATACCTAATATTCTTGTATTACTTGAAAAAGGGTTCATGGTTCAATCTCCTGTGTATTCTTCTTATGTATGGATCCAGATATCCATCTTTGTCTTGGTACTTACCAAACAGTATGAGCATTATCCATATCTCAAATCTTAGATGAAGATAGAAGTTGCCCCAGTGCCACCAATAGATCATGTGAGCTCTCGAGTCAAATGTAAAGCGCTCATCAAACCAGAAGGATGAAAAGACTATGGTTCCTATCATCCAGAATATCAGTTGAACGATCATCCCAACGGTCAACAGGAGGATCCTCAGTCTTCGGCTCATCTAGGCGTCACTTCTTGAGTAAATACATTCACATCTTCGCCTTTTTTCTTCACAGATCTCAAGTTCAGTTCTGCAGAATAATCCATCTGCTCAGTTTCTTCATATATCAGTACTACTTTGCCGCCAAGCTCATAACCATGCCGCCGTTGTTCCACCAGCTCCCCCGCACTAATTATGTTTTCCTGATCTTCTATTCCGTCCATCCAGACAGTCTCCGGTTCATGGTAATAGACATCCGGTGACAAAATAATCAGGACTATCACTATGACAATCCCAGGAATAGCACAAAGCAACCAGTCAAGTCCGTTCATTCAGTCTCCGTGTGTGCGTGTGCATCCATGTGTTTTACTCTCAGTGCATTCAATAATCGTGGTGTTTTATCAGGTGAGTAGGTGGCCAGAAGAAAGAATAGAGTTTTACCAATGGCACGCAACGCCACTCCTTGTGTACGACGGTCATCCCCACTTTCCCAGTAAGCAAACTTCCTTTTCACCAATAGATCACGTAGTATCTCATATTGTGCCCGAGACAGGGGTTTATATTTGCCACTGACATCCCTGGTGCCAAACTTGAAGTCATTTTGTTGCAGTAACTTACCAAGTTTTACCATTTGCTGCAACGTAATATCAGCAGGAAGGTCAATCCAGTCTACTTTGAACTGTCCCGCTGTCCGATCGACGATCTCGAGACGTACTGGCTCAGGCTCAGTCTTTATTGTAGCAACTTCAGCAGCATATTGTCTGGGATTGTACATCTGTGCAAGTTTATCAGCCCAGATGATGGATCCCCACAGGAAACCAAGTATGACACCTGTACCAGCCCAGATCAAGGAGATCTGAAAGGCACTAGAGCTCTTGCTTGCCAGGGCAATACCCAAGGCCACCAGACCGATGCCGATACCGATAACAGCAGCGGCAACGATTGGCGGGAACAACAACAAGCGTACAGGTATCTTCTCTTTCATCACGGTTTAGAAAACAGGTATCTTCCTATTGACGAATGCGGCTCAAGTACAAAGCCCTGGGGGTCAGTCTTCATTAGCTGTTTGCGGCCAGGGCACCTGCGAGGGCCTTTGCACTTACCCCAAAATAGATTCTTGGTGTGCAATTCTATGCTGGTTACTTCAAGTTCGCCTCCGCACCAGCTGCAGTAGGCATATCTATGTGACATCGTTGATCACTCTGTAGGCTACCCTCAGACCATCATGAATGTCTGGAAGCTCTTCCCACAACAATACAAACATGATCGTCTTGCCCTCCAGCGTGATTAGTGTCATGTCCTTCAGGTTGGAACGCTCATTGTCAAGCTGGCCCTGTATTCGTGCGGCCACTTTAGTGAAGAACCTAAAGCGCCCAAGATCGTGTTCGAATACAAGAACAACGACATCGATGTCCTTTTCCAGCAGCTTTCTTATATCAGTAGACTCTGCCCATCGAGCCCCTCGAGCAGCCAGGATCTCCAATGGAGTAAGAGGCTCATCCTTATCCCTGACAACGCCACGCCTTCCAAGAACCTTCCTCGACTCTAGTTTGTGCTGCAGGGGCATGCCGTTCATTCGCATTCTTCGAAGGTGGAAAGTGCTATCGAGTTGATTGACATCAGTAGGTAGTACTTCACCTTCTCCACGCTTGATCTGTGCCCACTTCTCTTTGTCACCAGACTCCAGCGCAATTTGCTCCAAGCTCTTTGTCATTTTGGCTCCTTTTCCAAATCATGGGGTGGAGGGACGGGCCCTCCCTTCGTCTTGTACCGCCACGACACACGGCAAAACGGTGTCCACTTGTAACCTTTCCAGTAAATCCGACGCCAAGCCAACTTGCCCTCAAATGACGAACTCCACAATCCAAATCTAGGTAATATCATTATCCATCTCTCCAAATCACTCTGTACACCCAGACAATGCAACCAGCGCAGACGCCCAAAAAAACCAAGGGCCAAAACATATCAGTCCTCCAGGTACGGGTCTAGGTATTTATGAAGTAGTGCAGCCAGCTGGCTTTGAAACAACATAGCTTCGTGCACTTCGGCGATAAAAAACTCATCAGGTTCTACTCCAGCGTCGTTGTAATCTATGTTTACTTTTGTTGCGTTGGGCAATCTTGCGATTGTTACATCAGCTACCCCAAGACGGGATACAAAAGATTCATAACGACGGAGCTGGACACCCATTGATGCTATCCTGGCAACTTGCCCAGTTGGATCCCAGTCGTAAATCGTCACATATCCAAGGGTAATCTCGTCATCTAGTTTCATTCCATGTGCTCCAGCATTGCAGCGTAAGCTCTATTGACATCCCAGGCATACTCTTTCCATGAGGCCAGGTGATCTCTCATCTCGAAAGTAAACCTCATGACATTCAAATAGCCCTCGTAGCGTATCAGGTATTGAATGCCCAACTTGCGCCCTTCGCCACCTTCTGCCAGTCTGTGACACCAGTATTGGTGTACCCATCCGCAGTTACGCCTGTCCATTATGGCCAGCATTGCCTGATCGCCAGCCTTCATCACATTCCCTCGTGAGATTACTATCTCATGCAGATCCATTCTCTGTATATTGGGGTCGTCTATGACACCACAGTAGCAGCATTGATAGCCGAGATCGAACGTACTAAAATGGCATCTTTTCTTGCTTATCGTAGTCGTCAGCGGAGCTAAAGCCGAGTTCCTTCGCCTGTTTGTCAAGGAGCCTCTGAGCTCGTTTCGCTTCAATAATACTTGATTGTGAAGTATATCCGAGTGTTTCATTTAGGTTCAATCCTTCGCCGTCGATGTAGTAATCCACCAGTACACTGTGCATCCAGCGGGTAATACGCAAATCCTTGCTGGATCTACCAGGGTACTCTTCAGGATATTCCATCTCTACGATTTCATCAGAGCCAGGGTACCAGTCTGTGAAATCCCAGTGCGTAGTCAAATCAGTAATTATCTCAAGGAGCTCAATCCTGTCGGGCCGCTCGAGATCCATCAGTCCTGCTAGATAGCCTACTTGCTTTTGTGTATGTGGTGCATCAGCATGGGAAAGACTCCATTCGGGATTATCGAATCGGATCTTCAGTGCCTCTAGCTGGACAACAACCCAGTCGTACTCGTCGTCAGTCAGTGTAAACTTTGCGAGCTTAGAAATTCTTGACATCGCTTAGGTAAATAAAACCTTTCTCAGTAAGCACCTTTGAACGGGCCGATCCCTCAACCGTGTTCTCAGCTTGCTGAATATAGCCATTCTGTTCAAGCCATGCGAAACGTTGTCGTACTGTAATGTGAGCACGCTTTACCACTTCGCCAATATAGCGCATGGTGCTCGGGGGATATTTCTTTAGCTCAAGAAGGATGGTTACATCAATGCGATCAGGTTCACGTTTGTATCTTTTGGGCATGTTCTCTCCTAGACTACTAACACATTTTAGCCTAGTGTGCCAATTCCGTCAATCTGACGCATGAAATCTTCAATGACATCGGCTTCGGTTCTGCCGTTCCCACTCTTTCCGGTGTAGCATGGGAAACAACGGTAGTAGACCATCATAAACAACTCTCCGTTTATCTGTGTTGCAAGGGTTTCATCAGAGTATGGTTCACCAATGCCTATATCGGCATGGCATAGACTGCAGGACTTACACACTGAGATCTATTTTTACACCATTCAAGACAACATCGGGGTCGCAGTCACACACTCCATTAGGTTTGTAAATATCGCATTCGTCATCATGATAGAAGTCCAATGTGTGAAGTGGTGTATCTTTAGGGATCAAGTCTTTTCTTATCAAAGATCTCAGTTTCAGTAAGTAGTTAGGCGTTCCACATGTTTTGCACATTACGGCTTATACTCTCCTAGGTCTTCTATCTTGCCCTCAACCTTCGGCTCCCATGGCTCACCGTCTTTCACGTAACCGATCAGCGTTGGTGTTGCCAGGAATACGGGCGCTGATATATCGGGTTTGTCCTCGACTACCTTTATAAAGGAATGAATTTTCCTGTTGATGTCATCAATCCCCGCCCTGGACATCATTGGATAGTCAAGGTTGACACACAAATCTCTTATAGCTCCATCACAGGTGGTTACGGTGTGATACACATATTCAATTCTAGGTTGCATTGATTTCCTCACAGCTGACACATTGTATCTTTCCAGGTCTTACAATCTGACGCTCATGGCCGCATTCAGGACAGTACCGCTCGTACACATTACCGAAACCATCGTCCAGTAAGTAAAGACCTTCAGCTATCTCCTGGATAACACTGTCATCTATGTTACCCATGATAGATCGCACTGCCTTATCGGCATCAGTTTTAGAGATCGCTATCCGTGGTGGTGCATGGTGCTCAATTCCTAAACGTCCCCACCATTTCTTAGGTACTCTTCCGGTTGTCATTATATTGGAGAGGGTACCTATGGGGATAGGAGAAAATTCATCGCTCGCTGCTATGACCCACCATTTCCATCCCTCTTGGTATCTCAGATACTTCAGTCGTTCTGCTACTTGTCTCTCTCTCATGTGTTTTATCCAAATCAAAAATTAGCATGTTTTAGGAGCTTTAGCGTCACACCCATGTCTCAAGTGACAGATCGGTATGCTATTCCTGACCACGCTCCTTCCTAAGCCAGGAAAGTCATTCTATTTGGTTGTCCAGGTATTTTTATCGTCCTTTTCGTAAACTGTCTTCCAATTACGACTATCGTTCAGCAGTTCCAGGAACACAAAGCTTTCCATCATAGGTGTTAGGATGTGGTGATAGATAATTCTGTCACCACTCTCTATCTCGACTACCGTTTTGCGATCCCCAAAGCCCTGTATTTCGAAGTTGGGCATAGAGCCCGTGACCACGACAAGGACATCGGCGTCAGAGTTTTCTACTCTGACAACATAACTCGTAGCAATAGAGGGATTATAGATAACTCCTATCCTGGCGTGAGTACGTCCCACTAAGGGAAAAGCGCACTCACCACCAAGACTAGGAAACAGGTTGAGAGCCTTGGCTACTGCAAACTCTGCCCCCTTGAGATTTACATTTTCAGGTGTAAATGGCGAGGTACAATAAGCGGCCTCATTTTCAGACAGGTTCACCTTCATGTGTTTCTCCAAATCCATGCACTGGGCAGTCATCTGCACCAGTCACAATTATAGTACCCGCACATCCTGTACCACCTCTTGACACAACGATCATGCCACAGCAGCAGTCAGGGTCAATGAAATGCTCATACGCCTCTTCTGATAGAGTGATATTGTATTGCATTACCTCTTTGCCAGCCCGTTGAGCGACTGTCACCATTCTTTTGTCGATATCGAGCCACGTCCAGTTATCACTCATGGCTTAGGCAAAGGCCCCCTATTCGCAGAAGCATGTTCTCCAACCATTGAACGACCTCCAAAGAAAGCAATTCGTTTACTGCCAGGGCCCCCGTGTCTGGCCTTCGTGATAGTCATTAGCCTACTATCAGGAAGTATACCCCCAGAACCGTTGTCCAGGCCAGTTATCTTGACGTTTAGATCTCCGTCCCTGTCTGGATCTCTACTGTACAGTGGTTGTTCGTCATCATTCAATTGAACCGCAGTGATAGTGGTGATTTTATGACCAGGAGTGTAGTGTCCCTTGGCGATACGAGCAATCAACTTGGTACCATAGGATACTTGCTCAGTCATGCTCTTTCCAGGCATAATCATCAGTTGTAGATAGTCCACCAAGATCACATCTGGTAGAAATCTCTGGACTGCATCGATGATAGGAGCCTCTTCGTACAAGCCATGAACCCAATGGCCAGAGAACTTACCCATTTGGGCACCCGCACTGTACACATTGGGCCAATCAGTAGCAGTGAGCTTTACATCTCTAAAGAGAGTTCTATCGATGTCCTCCAGATTGGTAAAGATTCTCTGGCATACGACATCAAGCGTTTCTTCTAGTGAGATATACAAGAAGTTCACGCCATCTTTACCCAGCTGTGTTGCAGCAGTAGAGAGAACGCTGGTCTTTCCAATGCCACCCTTTCCAAACACGAAACAAATGAAGCCTTTGCCCCATCCACCAGTATGTTTCATAAACCAGGGCATCGGGAAACGATATCCACGATACTTATCAGGGTCTTTATGCCTATCCTGTTGATCAGTTACAAAATAATCGGCCAGCTGTTTGCTGGTAAATACCTTCGTCATTTGGGGAGACCTCTGTAATCTCCACCTTCGGAGAAGTGTATCCAGTCAACCATTTCGGTGTCGATGAGACGTGAGCCAATGCGAGATACTCCATCTCTTACAAATGCACGCTTGATATCCTTGTGTCGAATGTTGGTACCGACAACCGTTAGGTGATCCCACCAATGAGCCATTCGAGAACGGTACTCTATCAGTGCATCTAGCTTTGCGGCAATCCAGGGCGTCGTATGTTCTATCCCGAGATCGTCCAGGCACAGAATTGGATGGTTCATTAGCGCCGTGATGTATGGCTGTATTTTATTGCTCTTGCCACTGAGATAGCTGCGTAGCCTATCCTCAAAATCAGAAGTTACAACGTACATCGCATACGGATACCATTCAGCCATGATGGAATTTATTAGATGCGTCTTGCCAGTACCAGTAGGGCCAGAGTAAACCAGCCACTTATCAGGATACTCTATCCATCCTGAAGTGCGATCGATGGCGTACCTCAGATCCTTTAGACCTTTTGGAGGAGCTTTCATGTCCATCTGGTCAACAGTTTGATGAGCCCAGTTGCTACCCCAGTCACTACATGCCTTGGCCCAGGCCTCCTTTTGTTCCAGAAGCCAGCATAGACAATAATAGTATCCGAACTCAGGATCTATTCGAGTGCCAGCGGTATCGCAGAAACCGCACGAGCCTCTCTTGTACATCTTGCGGGTTGCAGCTCCAAATATCTCACGTTCAGTATCGTCCTCTGTGCTTTTCCCCCAGATGTATCCAAACTGTTTTAGCTGAGCACCTGCCCAGTTATATTCGGCTATCTCTCCAGAAAGAACACTTCTCCAGAAGGACAGCGATTCTATTCTAGGTGGCACTAGCACATCACCCAGTTGAATGACTTTACCAGCTATAGTCTGTTTGGCCGTATCCATCCCTTTCCTCTGTCTCAGGTTCCGTGCTCAAAAACATTGCTCGGTTATCAGGGTTACGAATAGCTCTTATCAGTTTAGGAAGCGTGATGATAGTACGACTCTTGTTTCTCTCTCGTGCCCACTCCATTAGCTCTAGGACATAGGCAGAAGGAAATTTCTTTGTAAGTCTAAAGATAGCCCTTACACTCTTGGCTTGCGCCTCAGTCTGGAAATACTTGCGACCAGTTACTCTGAGAATGTCTTCTTCAGATGCACCGTCAGGGTATCTCCACTCATTAGTTTCAAACTCGTCACCCAACTCTACATATATAGGATCGTCACTCACTTTTTTTCCTTTCCTTCCTTTTTTTCCGTGAGAGGCAGGTGACCTCTACGCACTAGCTGTATAAGCATTTCTGTAGCACCACCTACCCCGATAGGTCGAGAGTTATCAGGGCATTTACGTCTTAGATTATCCATCAGTACATTTCGTAGGTCAGTTAGATCTTGCCGTGCCTGTTCGGTCAATGTCGGGAGCAACTCATCCCATATCTCAAGATCCTTTCTTGCCATTATTCCTCCCCGATCTTCTCTCCGCAAAATGGACAGTAAACCACGAACATACTTACCCTATCTCGCTGGCTGAGGTTTAGAGATCTCTTATCTTTGCCGTAAAATGTGATTGACCATTTCAAGGCTTGCAATTCCCCTGGCTTTTGCACCATTATTGGTCGAGCAAATGGAAATGCATATCCACATAACACCATGTGCTCTAGTATTCCACAACAAACGGCATCAGGATAATCTTCCGGGTTGAAGTCTGCTATTTCTGGCATTAGTCGCTCCTGATTATAAGGATTACTCCCAGGAGGCCAAGAAACAGACCTCCTGGGTTCAGTTCTATCCTAAACAGAAATAAAGTGATACCCAGTACGCTAAGATGCAGGTACACTGGGGCGTTCTTCAAGTCCTGCAGCAGCATGCTGTTC
>Ga0255055_10000590_pt1 | contig 27932 bp, 20 predicted proteins | sample JV7_2_27_MG_FD_188633 | JGI IMG/M metagenome (GOLD analysis project Ga0255055, IMG submission 188633) | Seawater microbial communities from Jervis Inlet, British Columbia, Canada - JV7_2_27 | ecosystem: Environmental > Aquatic > Marine > Inlet | place: Canada: British Columbia | collected...
CAGAGTGTCGCCGGTTCGCATGAGAGATAGGCGATGCGCTTGGCCGTGGTGGCGGCGATCGCTTCCAGCACCGATTCGTCTGCTCCGGCGCGAGAGGGGTTGAGCACGACGGCGTTCGGGCGCTGGCCTTGCAGTCGGTGGAGCGAGCGCTCCACGGAGGCACCGGCGATCTCTACGCCGGATAGCCGGTGCTGGCGGACGGTCGCCTTCAGGTCCGCGACGGCGCTGCGCGTGCCCTCGACGAAAAAGACGCGCCGGAATCTCTCCCGCAGCGCGAGTCCGTGCGTGCCGACGCCCGCGTACAGGTCGGCCAGCACGACGCCGCCCTGCAGAAAGCCCTCCATGAGTTCATGGATCGCCGGGAGCAGCGCGAGGTTGACCTGAAAGAACGCTCCGGGCGAGACGCGCAGCCGCAGCCCTGCACTGTCCACCCAGATCTCGCGACGTCCCCAGGTCGGTCGTATGGCACCGCGGGTGACCTGCGGGCCGCTGCTAGGGTTGAGGTTCACCGAGATGCCGTCGATGGCGGGACAACTGCGACGCAAGGTGTCCAGGGGGAAGGGCGGACATTCCGTGGCACGAAAGACGAGCGTCAGGTGTTGGCGGCTCGGGTCCGTCCCACATCGTAGATCCAGGTGTCGCAGCTCACGGGGGATCTTGCGCGTGGTCACCAGGAATCTCCGTAGGCGTCGTGTCGTCTCGAGCAACTCCGGAAGGAGCACTCGACAGTCCGGAGCGTCGACGATCTGGCGGGTGCCCGCGCGAAAGTAGCCCACGTGGACCCCGTTCTGGCGAGAGATGCCGACCGCCATCTTCGCGCGGTTGCGGTAGCCGCCGACGAGCGGCGAGGGTAGGGTCGGCAACAGTTTCGTTTCGCTGAGGCTGTGGTACTCCCCGAGCGCCCTGCGCATGACGTGTTGTTTGCGACGGAGTTGGTCCGGGTAATCCATTCCCAGGTATGCGCAGGCGCCGCAGGCCTCGCCATGCGGACAGGTCAGTTCGGCCATACGGTCCCCAGGTGGAGAGCGGTCACCCGATCGACGTGGAAGTATAGTATGTGGGTACTGTACATGGCGCCTTGCGCGTTGAGCGGTCCGATGTCCAATCCGTCCATTCAATGCGGCCGCGGGTCGACCGAGGACCCGCTGGCCCAACTACCGATGCCCGGGAGTGGCAGGGCCGTCCACCCTCTTCCGATATCGGTCGAGGAGATGCGTCGGCGCGGCTGGGACGGCGTCGATGTAGTTTTTGTCAGCGGCGACGCGTACGTCGATCACCCCAGCTTCGCGATGGCGATCCTGGGACGTGTGCTCGAGGCCGCGGGGTTCCGCGTGGGCATCGTTTCGCAGCCGGACTGGTGGTCGAGCGACGACTGGCGGCGGTTCGGCCGACCGCGACTGTTCTTTGCCATCAGCGCCGGCAACATGGACTCGATGATCAACCACTACACGGCCAACCGCAAGGTGCGCAACGACGATGCGTACTCGCCGGGTGGACGGATCGGCATGCGGCCGGACCGGGCGACGCTGGCCTACTGCCAGCGGGCACGCGAGGCGTACAAGGGTGTGCCCGTGATCGCCGGTGGCGTCGAGGCTTCACTGCGGCGGTTGGGGCACTACGACTACTGGAGCGACAAGGTGCGCCGCTCGATCCTGCTCGACTGCAAGGCCGACCTGCTGGTGTTCGGCATGGGCGAGGAGGCGGTCGTCGAGATCGCGCGGCGACTGGACGCGCGACAGACCGTGCGCGATCTGCGCGACATGCGAGGTGTGGCCTACGCGCTCGGCGCTTCCGAGCCGCCACCGGACGACGCGTTGGTATTACCCAGCTTCGAAGAAATCCGCGACGACAAGGTGGCTTTTGCCGAGGCCACGCGAATCATCCACAACGAGACGAATCCGCACAACGCCCGGCGGTTACTGCAGTGGCACGACCGGCAGGCCGTCGTCTGCAACGCACCGCCGTTGCCGATCTCAGGCGCGGCGATGGACAGGATCTACGGCCTGCCGTACACGCGCCGGCCGCACCCGAGCTACGGCGAGCGGATCCCCGCCTTCGAGATGATCAAGGACTCGATCACGATCATGCGCGGCTGTTTCGGCGGTTGCACCTTCTGCTCGATCACGACGCATCAGGGTCGGATCATCCAGTCACGCAGCAAGTCCTCGATCCTGAACGAGGTGCGTCAGATGGCCGACGACCCGCGATTCAAGGGCGTCGTTAGCGACATCGGCGGGCCGACCGCGAACATGTATCAGATGAAGTGTACGCGGCCGGAGGTCGAGAAGGTGTGCCGGCGCCAGTCGTGCGTGCATCCCAGGGTCTGCAAACTGCTCGGCACCGACCACGAACCGCTGATCCAGGTGATGAAGGAGACCCGCGAGACGCCGGGCATCAAAAAGGTGTTCGTGGCCAGCGGCATCCGCATGGACCTGGCGCGTCGCTCGCCGCGATACATGCGTGACCTGGCACGACACCACGTCGGTGGTCACCTGAAGGTGGCGCCGGAGCACACCGACTCCGATGTGCTCGCCCGCATGCGCAAGCCGTGCACGGATGATTTCGAGGAGTTCGCGAAGATCTTCGGGGACGAATCGAAGAAGGCAGGAAAGAAGCAGTACATCGTACCGTACTTCATCGCGAGCCATCCGGGAAGTGACCTCGACGCGATGATCGACCTGGCGGTGTTTCTGAAGCGCACCGGTTACAAGCCCGACCAGGTGCAGGACTTCATTCCCGCCCCGTTCGACTTGGCAACGGCGATGTACCATACGGGGATCGACCCGTTCACGAAGAAGCCGGTCTTCATCGCCAAGCACCTGCGGGACCGCAAGCTGCAGCGGGCCCTGATGCAGTTCTTCAAGCCCGAGAACTACTACGAGGTGCGCAAGGCGTTACTGAAAGCCGGTCGCCGCGACCTGATCGGCCAGGGGTGCGATGCGCTGATCCCCGCGGAGCCACCTCGCGAGGCCGTCATGCGACGCCGCAAGGATGCCAGCGAGTGCTTCAGCGGTGAGTACGTGCACACCGTACCGACCGCCAGGAAGAAGAAGCGGGCGAAGAAGGAATCCCGACACGAATCGGACCAGGGCTACCGGCCGATGCGCAAGAGCACTTCGAAATAGAAGTAGCCGACTGCCTGCACTGCGCCGCGTTACGAACCGCGACGGCGCTAGGTCTCGATTTTATCGACGATCAACTCGATCAGCACCGAACCGCGCCCGCGAAAATCGCGGTACTCGTACTCGTCCTCGAACCAGTGCGACACCGGGTCCTGCTCGCCCTCCCGATGTTTTGCTATCACCGCGGGATGACCGGAGGTCAACCGGACCACCCGCTCGAGAACGGGGGTCGCAGCGGGATCCGAGGCCGGGTAGACCGCCCGCAGGAAAGAGACGATCACGTAGAGCAGACTGGGGTCGATGCTCTCTGCGATGATTGCAGCATCCGCCGGCGACATCCCGCCGTTCTCCAGCCCGGCGAGCAGCCGCGCGGCCTCTTGCCTTTCGTCGACGGTAGACATGGGTCCATGCTAACCCAACTCTGGCATGACGGGAAGTACCTGTTGGACCCCATTGTTCTGCTTATGCGCCGACTCCAGCCAGGAAACTGCCGAATCGCTCCGACCAGGACGTCGCGCTTTTGGGGTAGGGAAGATGCCGGTCTCGGGCTCGCCCCCATAGTCAGCGAAAGGGAGAGGGAGTTCGATTGCCTCTCTGTAGAGTCCCACTTGGGAACAGGGAAAGCCAACCCACGAACAGGGAAAACAAGCACCCCGAAACGGGACAAATCAACCACGAACGGGGAAACTTCCATACGCGATTCCAACGGGATTTAGGGCGCAGCCCTAGCCTATTGGTTTAGCGATCTCGCCATATCGCATTTCAAGGAACCGACGCATTGGAAGCTGCACATCCCCCTGGTTCAGCATCATGACAACAAAGAGATCCCTCTCCAGGTAATACACACTCGCCGACAAGTGGCCGATCGCTCTCCCGACATTTCCTTCGTGATCACCTAGCGGGCCCTTCATGATGAGGTAACCGAGCCCATTATCCAGGCCCGGTTCGACGCGGCGCATGGTTTCCCAGGAGGCATCGCTGAGTAGCTTTCCTCCCCTTAACGCCTGGTGATAGCGCAAGAGATCGACCGCACTTGATACGATGCTTCCGTCCGCCGAGTTCGGGAGAGCTTCATCCGCGAAAGAGCAGTCTAGGAGCTGTCCGGGCGAGGATACCCATCCGGGCAATCCGCTATACCCCCGCGCCCGAGGCCGATCGATTGTCATTTCGTCATACAGAAACGTGTTCTCGAGGCCGAGGCGGGAAACGATGCGCTCATCAAACACCTCGCCCAACGACTCCCCTGTCACCATCTCGATGACCTGACCTACGAGTAGACCGTTCGTGTTGCTGTACCTCTGGAGGGTGCCCGGATCGAAGGTCGGGTCACGGCTTGGCATCATCTCGATGATTTCAGACGGGGGATGACGACCGGAAAAGAACTCTGGCACGCCCTCCTGGGAGCTAAGCAGCGAAAGGGCAGTGAAGTAATCCGGGATGCCGGAGGTGTGGTTCATCAACATCCGGATCGTGATCTCATCCCCACGTGGCCACTCCAGATAGGCTGATAGCGGATCGTCCAATCCGAGAAGACCTTCTTCCACGAGTTGGAGTGTTATCGCGGCGAATACGTTCTTTGAGATGCTGCCGATGAGGAACGGTGTCTCGGGCCGGAGTGGAATCTTCCGTTGGATGTCAGCATATCCCGTAGCCGCTACGAGCGGTGCACCACCCCCCTCCGCCACGGCTACAACGATTCCCGGGGCACCTGTTTCCTCCCGCAACCGTTCGATCTGTGACTGCAGGACCTCGGCTTCGGTGAGCCGGTCATCCCGGGATGTCGAATCGGTGGTATCCGTGTGGCAGGCCAAAGCCGAACATAGAAGCATGCCGGTGACAAAGACAGCGCCGCTGATCTGGCTTTCCGCCCGCACGCTCTTTTGGACGGAATTCAGCATCGGTCTCGGAGGACGCCGTGGAGTGCTCGAGCGACCTCCGCCATCCGCTGGTAGTCCAGCTTGTCCGCGGTGTTTCTGAGGGTCTGCGGATGCGTGATCCACCGCGTGGGAAAGCGAACAGACAGGGTTTCGACGGTCGAACGCAGCCGCTCGGGCGATACCTCTACCGTTATCGGACGATGAGGGGTCCTGAGGATCACGGGCCCGCGGACGATCAACGCTGCGAAAACCGCAAGAGCACCCAGCGTGGCACCGGCCACAATGATGGCGCGCAGCACGGACCGCACGATGCCAGGCCGCGGTACCATCCTTGAATCACGTGAGCCGTTCGGTGCCGCCGGGTTCATACCATGTTGTACGAACGAGCCGAGTATGTCGCAGCGATCGAACATTGGCGGTACGAGCCTGCCCTGAAAGACGGTACGTCAGTCGACGGTCAGGGTCTTGCTGAGATTGCGAGGGAAATCGGGATCCAGCCCGCGCGCGACACTCAGCCGATAGGCCAGCAGCTGCAGCGGGATCGTGGCCAGGATCGGATTGAGCAATGGGCCCGCCATCGGCAACGAGATCAAGTCGTGTGCGTTGCCCTCGAGCCGGGAGTCGGGCTCGGCGATCGCGATCGCACGCCCCCCACGCGTGGTCACCTCGTTGATCGCGCTGATCAGCACGGGGACATCCTCCGGGCCGACCACGAAAATCACCGGGTAACCCTCGTCGACGGCACTGAGCGGTCCGTGCTTGAACTCGGTGCTGAGCATTCCCTCACAGTGAGCGTAAGTGATTTCTTTGAGCTTCAAAGCACCTTCGAGAGCAATGCCGTAGGTGAGGCCGTAGCCCAGTTCGTACATGTCGCCCCGGACCGCGAAAACATCGAGCAGCCGCTCCACCTGTGGGTCGGTTTCGTCAATGGTTCGATCAATCAGCTCCGGCAGCTTCGCAAGGATGTCGACTGGTTCCCCTGCCATGCGCAGGGCGAGGTACAGGAAAGCCACGACCTGGTTGATGAAGGTCTTCGTCGCCGGAACGCTGATCTCGTAGCCACATGCCAGCGGTAGGTATGCCCGGCTGTGATGCGTCAGCGTCGAACCCAGGACGTTGACCAGGCCGAGCCCGGCCACGCGCTTGGCCTCCGCCACCGCCAGCGCATTGAGCACATCCTTGGTCTCGCCGCTCTGGCTGACGAAGAGCGCGACGTCGCTCGGGTCGAGAGCCGGGCCGTACTGCGCCACGAATTGGGGCGCGAGGACGGGGATCACCGGCCGTCGCGCAAGGCGCGCGGAGTACACGGCCCCCACGAGGCAGGCGTGGAAGCTCGTGCCGCAGCCCACGTAGTACAGATGACGTGCCCCACGCATGGCCTCGACCATCGAGGCCACGTGAGGCGAAGCTTCCAGCAGATGTAGCAACTCGCCCGCCCGCGCGGGTTGCTCGTGAATCTCCTTCAGCATGAAGTGGTCGTATCCGCCCTTGACCGCGGCGTCCATGCCCTCGGTGAAGACCTCGGCCTCGCGTTCGATGCGCTCCCCGTCCTCGACGCGCCACAACTCGATGCCATCCGCGGAGAGGCAGATGATCTCGCCGTCACGCACTCGCACGATGCGGTCGGTCAGCGGCAGGATCGAAGGTAGGTCGGACGAACAACACGCAAAGTCATCGCCCAGACCGACGACAAGCCCCGACCCCTTCTTGAACGCGTAAAGCCGATCGTCGCTTGCCGACGCGATGACAAAAGCGTAGTCGCCCTCCAGCACGCTGTAGGCATGACGGATCGCATCGATGATGGTCTCGCCTCGGTCGACGTAGCGTTCGACTGCGTGGACACACGACTCGCCGTCGTTGGTCGAACGCACCGTCATTCCTTCGGAGATGAATGTCTCGCGCAACTCCACGTTGTTGACGACATTACCGTTGTGCGCGCCGACGAGATCACCGTCGCTGTCGAGGTGAGGCTGGGCATTGACCGGCGACGGCGCCCCGAAGGTGGCCCAGCGAAGCTGCACCATTCCCCTCCGCCCGGTCATTTCCGAGAAGTTCAGACGTTCGGCGACTGCGTCGACCTTGCCGACGTCTTTTCGCAGATCGATCGCCCCGGCCCCGTTGATGGTGGCCATGCCCACGGAGTCATAGCCGCGGTAGGCCAGCCGTTGCGCCGCACCATGCATCACCTCGCCCAAAGGCTGGTCGTCTCTCGTAACAATGCCAAAAATTCCGCACATTCAAGGGATTCCTGTACTGGCAAGCGCAACTGCGCCCGAATCGGAAGGTGACCCATAAGCTTATCACACCAACTGCTCCGCTTATGCGCCTGTTTCGGCAAGGCTATCCCGGGGCGCGAGGGGTTGCCTAACATCGAAGCCGCCAAGATGAAATCCTGGAGTTATCCGCGGGAGGCTACGATAGGTCTTCGCTGGTCGCGTACAGTTGGTCCTCTATGTCTTGACGGTGACCTGGACGTCGCGGTCGAGGACGATATCGATCACGGTGCCCGGCTCGATGACCACGGCCTGACCCTTCGTCTCGGCGGCGACCGCGGTGCCGACCGCGGCCCCGACCACGGCACCGATCAGCGTGCCCTTGTCCTTGTCGTCTCCGCCGACGACGCGGCCGAGGATGGCCCCGCCTGCCGTCGCTCCTCCGATCGTCGCCGCATCCTTCTTGGTCTGGCTCTTGGCGGCGTCGGCAAAGGAGGCGTACAGCGGCACGTCCGCTCCCGAGGCCAGCTTCGCCCGCTGGAACTCGAGGGCCAGCTTGGCACGACCGCCGATGCGCTTGGAATCCTGCGCCTCGGTGACCCGCCCCTCGATCCCGGTGCCGGCCGGCACGACCACCATGCCGTCGTGGACCACGTCCTCGTAGACGCGCGCGGCAAAGAGGTCGCCCTCGTGATTCGTCTCGCTGGAAAGCGCAGCGAGGAACTCGACGGCGATAGAAGTTCCCGCGGGGACCGTCACGACGAGGTCTCGCGGCTTGGACAGTTCTTCCTCGCGGCGGGCAACTTCTTGCTCGCGCGCGGCGAGCTCGGCGGCACGCTGATCGAGGCTCGCCTCAGCGGCAGCGTCATCCGTAACGCTCTCCGTCGAAGTGTCTTCCGCAGTCCCTTCGCCGGAAGCCTCCTCGACGGCGGCCTCGTCGGTCTGCGTGGCGGTCGCGGTCCCCTGCCCCGAGCAGGCGATCGTCGAGACCAGACCGAGGACGAACAGTGCGGCAAGCAAGACGAGTTTCGAATCGTGCTTTCTCATGAGGTTGCTCCAGTTTCGGCGCGGGCCTTCGAGAATCTTCAGGCGAATTCCTACGAGCAAAACCTAGTGCAAGTGTGGTCCGAAGGAAAGCCCGGCCCATCGCCGCAGGAGAATCGCGGCTCCGGGAAGAGTGGATCGACGCTCGAGATAGCTGCCGATTGGGGGTTTTTTGGGGATTCGCCGGCCTGCTTGACCGCCATTCACTCAGGCCTACCTTGATCCAAGAAAAGACTCCGAGCACCTCACGAGGAGGCGTTGAAATGCGGCGAGTTCGCTCGTTCCCTGCGTTGTGGATCGTTCTTACCGGGTTGTTGCTGACCCTGGCCCCGATGGCCGAGGCCGGCAAGCAGGATTACTCCGCCATACCGACGGTCGCTCCGGCCTGGACGGCCCGCTTCGCGCAACCCGTCCAGTGGCAACGGGTGACCCCGATGGGCCACCTCGTTGTCGCCACCGACTGCTGTCTCTACGGCGTCGATCCAGCCACGGGATCCGTCGAGTGGAGCCAGGGGAACCTGGCCGGCCTGGACGAGGACTCTTTCGAGATGATCCCCGCGACACCGTTGTTCGTGATCTCGACCGAGGGGGTCAACAACCACACGCTCGTATTCGATTCGACCGACGGTCACGTCGTCTTCGACTCGAAGGCGGTGGGCATCGCCAACATCCTCACCCGCACGGTGCTGTTCGAGAGCGGCGGCCTGCTGATCCTCGGCCAGGAGCAGGGTGATCCCACGATCAAGCTGTTCTTCGCCGAGATGGCGACAGGCAAGATCCGTTGGACCAACGACGACGTCTTCACCGGAATGTCCGACGGGATGAAGAAGTTCGTCGGCCTCCTCGCCAAGGTTGCGCAGGCGTCGATGGACCTCGAGGAAGATGCCGATTTCGCCGGCCGAACGGTCGAAGTCGGACCCGACGCGGTGGTCATGACCTCCAACGACGGAATTCACAAACTATCCACCGAGACCGGCAAGTTCCTCTGGCGCGTCCCCAACCGGGACGGTGAGGGACAAGCCGGCCCCTTTCTCATCTCGAACCGACCCGGCATGATCCTCGTGGGAACCGAGGTCGTTGGCACGGGCTCGAGCACCAACGGACAGACGCCGGTCCAGACGAAGTTCTGTGCCTACAGCCTCGAGGACGGCAGTCCCGTGTGGGACAAGTCGGTGAAGGTCAAGGGCCCGCTGCACCCACCGGTGTTTCTGGATGACGGCGTGATCCTCAGCCCGGGCGGCAACGTCAAGGGCAACATCAAGTACGCCAGGTACGATACGGGAGAATCGGTCTGGGGCAAGAAGGGCAAGGGCATCCCCTCCGACGGCGGCATCATCGACCACCACGAGACGAGCCACGGCCTGGTCGTCACGACCGGCTTCGACAGCGCCTGGACCAACAAGGGAACCGTCTACTACCTCAACCTGCTCGACACCGACGCCGGCGCGTTCCGGTTCGCGAAATCGGTCAAGGTCAGGGGCCGCATTCTCAGTACCGAAGTGTTACCGAAGGGCGTGCTGTACGTCACGACCCACGAGGCCAACATCTTCGACCCGGCCACGGGCACGTCCCTGCTCGGCAAGGCCGTCGTCTCCGAGTCGCTCGTCACTGCCGACAACGACGAGACGCTCTACGCGTTCGCTCAGGACGACGGTGCGCTCTACCGTATCGACAAGGCCGAGGCGAAGGTCACGCGCCTGACCGAGGACAAGATCAAGCTCGACGGCAAGGACTTACCGCGTGCCTTGGAGGTCAACGGCGACCACGTGACACTACTCGGCGCCCAGCACGTGGTCGGCTTCGACCGCCAGGGAGGCGTCTCGTTCCGCCAGTACTACCCGGCGCCGCGGCATCCGGGCTGGGTGAGGGCGCTGATGATCGCTCAGTCGGTTCGAGCAGGGCTTGCCGCCGCCGAGGCGGGCATGGCAGGTGCGGCGTTCGCCCAGTACGCCTCGACCCAGGACGACGGGACGCTCCAGCGCGAGATGTCCGAAGAGCTCGCCAAGGGCTACTCGAAGCTCTCCGAAGGAGCCGCAGGAATCTCCTCCGACTACGCGAAGATGGCCAGGCAGCGTTTCCAGGCCTCGGCCAGGTCGCGTGACTTCCATTTCATGATGGTCCAACTGCACCGCGGCTACGGGATCGCCCAGGTCGGAAAGGACAACGGCGCGATCCGCGGCATGATCCCCATCGGCAAGGACAAGACGCCGAGCTATCAGGTGGACGATGTCGCGGACCGCGTTTATTACCGTGTCGATGATCACCAGATCTCTGGGTACGCCTTCTAGCCCGCCTTTCGATTTTGCGTCGGAGTAGGGTCGGGGGCTGACGCGGTGCCCCGAAGGTCTGGCCTATCCGTTTCTCCCCGTTTCCTCCGGGAGTGCCTCACTAGCCGGACCGTAGACCCGTTTCCAGCCCCCGCCACTTCAAACGCAGCATGCGGTTTTCCCGCACTACGCTTTCCTGACGGCTTCACATCAGGGGTTATGGGACCTATCGTGCTGGCAGCGCTTTCGCTCTTGGGCCGCGACGAAGACCGTAGTCATCGAAGAGTCCCAGCGTTTCGTACAGCCAAGAGCTACTCCACCTGTTCCAGCCGAAGCCCCGGCGCTTTCTGGCCCGCATCATGGCGCGCCTGACTTTCTTCTCGATCCAGTTGCGAACGTAGGTAAAACATCGGCCGGACTGCCCGATACGGAAGTAGTTCACCCACCCACGCACGATCGGGTTGATCTCAGCGATCAGTCCCACAATCGGTTGCGAGCGGTGACGACGCGAAACCTCTCTGAGTTCCGAAAGAAGTCGCGTGCGAGACTTCACCCTCGGAGTGACCCGCACTCCCGACTTTCCCCGGTGAGTCTTCACCCCCCGGAAATCGAAACCCACAAACGAGAAGGTCTCATCCCGCTTCAGGTCGACCAGCTTCGTCTTCTCCTCGTTGATCTGGACCTCGAGTTTGGCCAGTTCCTCCCGGACCCGTCGTGGGACCATCCTTGCCAGCCGGTCGCAGCTCGGATGCCCGCTAACGAGCACCACGAGGTCATCCGCAAATCGGGCGTACTCGACGTTGAGGTACTTACCTCGACGCGTGACCTCCCGTGCTCGTTCGAGCATCTTGTCGACCTCGTTGAGATAGAGATTCGACAGGAGCGGGGAAATCACCCCTCCTTGCGGAACGCCACGTTTGCCGCTGGCCTTGAGGATCAGCTTCAGCAGTCGCATCACCTTCGCGTCATTCACCCGTTCGGCGACTTTACGCAAGATGATCGAGTGTGACACCGTGTCGAAGTAGCTCTTGAGATCGAGATCGACGACACGAGTCAAACCCATCAGAACCGCTTCGCTCACCCTCGCCACTGCCTGATGTGCAGTTCGCTTTGGACGATACCCATACGACCCATCCTGGAAATCCGACTCGAAGATCGGTTCCAAGATCAGTTTCAGGCAACCCTGAACCACACGATCCCGGATCGAAGGAATGCCGAGGACGCGGACCTTGCCGCCTTCCTTCGGAATCGCCACCTTTCGGTTTCGCATCGGACGGTATTGACCTGAAACCAGCTCCGTTCGTAGCTCGCCGAGAAACACCTCCACTCCCCTACCCTCGATGGCATCAAACGTCACGCCGTCAATGCCGGGCGCTCCGTTTTTCTTCTTCGCCATCCGGTAGGACTCGCGGAGAGTCTCTCGTTTGCAGACATGGACGTACAGTCCCCAGAAGCGCCAAGACGGTTCAGCCTTCGCCTTGACGTAAATTCTCCGTCTCAGATCTTGCAATTCAATGGACGCCTTTGTCATCTCGTCCTTGCCTCTCCGTATCGACGAAGAAATACCGTCAGCAGGGTCCCTTCGCTCCACCGGCGTTACCCAGCTTCACAGCTACCTACGGACCCATCCGCCACCCTCACGCCTCCGCTCCACTTCCCGGTGTCGTCGGTTATAGGAACGGTATCCCTCCGGGGATTTCCCTCGGGGCGTGGAGGGCTTCTCCAGTTGCTTTACGTGTCCTTGTCACCGTGCCACCGTCGTATACCCCGCCGGAGTGGGAAGGGCTTTTCAACCAGCTTGCGCCGACCCATGCTGCCTTCGCCTAAACTCAGAAAGCTCGGCCTCCGGATCTCGTCCATTTCGGGGCCACATTACGTTCACTTGCGTTGCGGCCCGGTGACTCGCTCACCGCTCCTGAAAGCGGCTTTGTCGATGAGCTTCAAGTGCTTGGTTTCCCGCACACCTGTCATCCAAGCTACGGGGGTCTGGCTCCTACCCCGGCAGGCTTTACTTTCCTGCTGAACACGTTAGCCTTCGTTGGACACACTGAGTTTTTGGACGGTACGGCGTGCGCGTCATTCACCTCAGACCTTCCATCCCCTGAAGGCGAAGGGAACTGCATTGTTCTCGATGATCTTGAAAGACCTCTCGCCGGTCCACTTGATTCCTCCGCCACCGTGAACGGATACCCCGCCCGCATTCTCAACGTCGCCCTTGAGATCAACGCTGCCGCTGGTGGCAAACGTGACTTCCGCTTCCGACGCGTAGTAGGTTTCGAGCACGACCCACTTGTTGTTGACCATTCTCCATGCACGGCGATTCCGCTTCTTCAGTTGGTGCAATCGTGGTGTTAGCGAGAACATCGAGGCGTGCCCGGTACCGTTCAAGAAGGTCTGCGCATGTACGGCACTGATGGAGTACTTCACCGACTTTGCCCGTCCCAAACCGCCTTCTACCTTCACGCCCATCTGGTCGAGGCTCGCCTTGCCGGAGAGACTGAACTCCCGCTCGACCGTCCCGTAGACGATGTTCGCGGGATCGAGCTCGGTCTTCCAAAACTTCTTGGGCTGGCCTGCCAGAAGTTCGCTCAGGTGGCCCTGGTAGATGTAGCCGCGACGCGGAGAAAGGACGGCTCCGGGAATGACATCGTCGGTTGCCACACGCAGAATGGTTAGCTTAAAGCGTTTTAGGAACTGCGGGAATTTTAGGGCGGGCATTTCGATCTCCTTTTCTGCGAAGAGGGCGCGATGCCGTTGTTCGAGAACCTTTCGCGCCGCGAACTACCTCGGCCGGTTGGGCGGCCAAGAATGCCCAACAGCAAGGGAAATGACGTCGGTGGAGCGCTACACTCGGTCTACTTTTCAGCCGGCGGACGAAACCCACGCGCGAGAGCGGTAACGATCAGCGGGGTCGCTGCTCCGATGTTGAAGGCGAGAATCTTCTGGTCGATCTCGTAGCCCACTGCGAGCGCTCCGGCCAGGCATGCCAGCACGAATCGAGTCATCCAAAACCCTGCCCTGCCGTAGCGTTCGGGAAGCTCGACGGGGTTCGAGTAGTAGAAGCTGAGCAAGGCCACGACCTCGACGGCCGCGCTTCCGGCGAAGCCCCACAGAAATGTTTCCCACGGCGACATCGCGATTGGATCCCCTTTCGCGCTCCGATTCGACGGCTCAGCCCGTGGGGCCCTGCCCCTCCGATCGGACCGTCTCTCTGAGTTCTTCCATCAGCTTCTCTGTTTCGTCCGATGACGCTTGGTGCTTCGCCATTTCACGCCTCACCTGGTCCATCAGGATTCGAGCCTGTCGGTTCCGGCGCCTGTCCCCCCCCGAGAACTCTTCCGTGAGTTCTTGAAGGCTCGTATTCCCGAGGTACTCGACGACGAAACGGATCAGATCCCCCAGGACAGACCCGCGATCCAGAGCGAGACCGAATCTCCTGAGAACGACCCGGATGACGAGCGACACAAGGCATGCCCCGACCAAGATGAAGAAGACGTACAAGCTCACCTGTCCCACCGTTTCGATCCACAACTGGTTCATTCTCGGCGTCCTTCCACCTGCATCCGCAGTCGGCTGTCTCGATTCAGATCGTGTTCAGGAATGCAAACAGAGCCGCCCTGTCGCTAGCACTCAGCTCTTCGAATGACTTGCGAGAGTTACTCCCCTCGCCGCCGTGAGCGTCGCTGAACCCAGACATATGTCGGCCGCCTCCGGACGCATGTCGTGCAGAAGCGGCGGTTGTCCGTTGATCGTTTCTTCTCCTCGATCCGGCCTGCCGATGTGGCGACAGGTACCGATGCACGATCACGGCATCGTCATGCGCAATACAAACTCGAATTTTGCGGAAACGCGGAGGGTTGTGCGTCGGACAGGATGAAAAACGCGGTGGTGCTCTTTACTGCTCGGACGTGCGGTACGAACTGGCTCGCGAACCGACTCCGCGTTCCGATCGCTTCGAGCAGTACTTCTATTCAAGCAAGAAATGTACCGATGCCTGGGGTCCCCGGCCCTTCATCTTGAGACAAACCAGTTCCCGGCTTCGTGCAAACGTCGACTTCAGAGTCCGGCCGGTGCGCTGGACTACTTCACCATCGCTGGTTGTCCACCGCCGCGCTGAGCAGGGGGGCCGGCGGGGTGCGCGGAGTAACTTCTGACCCTCGGGATCGCCTGCACATCGAAGCCGGAGCTATGGCAGATCGTGGTGTGCCGTAACGGCTAGACTTCCTTTCGGTCGACGACTTTGAGTTCCAGCACAATCCGGCCCCAGCCGCCGCATTGAACACCGACGTCGAAACAGGCCGCTTTCTTGAACCGCATCTCGTTGGGATCCACGCCAGCGTAGAACAGCTCATTGGATGCGAAGATCATCGAGGTGGCAGCATTGAGCGCGTAAATGCACACCTTCTTCGGGCACAGCTTTGTCAAGAGGTTGCCTGCTCCGTCGAAATAGAATCTGTCTCCCACCTTGTGCTGACTGTTGCACCCGTGGGAGTCCACCACCTCCACGATAATCGTCTTGTCGAGCAAGGCCGGTGCTTGGGATACGACATCCTTGTTTCGAGGATTCGTGCGGAACGTCGCCATCTCCTCGTCTGAATATCCGAGGTGCTTTTTCATCACCTTCCACTTGATGGCACCCCATGCTGCGTCTCGAATGCCCATGTTCTCCTCCGGTGGCGCCTTGGGGGCAAGCCCAACGTGCTGCGGTTCTGCGGGGCGGTGCGCTCCGCTGCTTGTATGTCCAGCATACCAAACATTGACCGCGAGACTTGGATAAACGCCCCGCCGCCGTGCTGAACGGAAAGGAGGCGGAGGACATACATCAGCCGCGCAAGCCGGTGCGCGGGGTGCGAAGCCACCTGCGCGGTTCACCGCGCCGCATCCTGTAGCTGCGACGCGTTCCGGGGCGTTCCGCACGGCAATTCCCTTGCTCTCTGACGTTCACGCCCGGCAATCGGGCGCAGGGAGGTAACCATGAAGGGCAAGAGGTTCATCGTGATCGGTGTCCTGCTGGCCGCCGTCGGCTCGTTGGGCTGTGTGTCGTACAGCATGCAGGCGCGGGGCAGTGCGCTCGAATATCTGTACCCGGCCGGCAGGCCCGAGCCCACCGTCGCGCAGACGGTCAAGCTGGAGCTTCCGCTGCGGGTCGGGGTGGCCTTCGCCCCGGGCAAAGCCGAGGACTTCAGCGATCTGGAGCAGCAGCAACTCCTCGAACGGGTGGCGGACCGGTTCGCCGGCCGCGCCGAGGTCGAGAGCATCGAGGTCATTCCCGGAACCTACCTGACGAAGGGCGGGGGGTTCGGGGAGCTGGACCGGCTCAAGAGCTCGTTGGGGCTGGACCTCGTCACGCTGGTCTCCTTCGACCAGCACCAGTTCTCCGATTCGACCAACAGCTCCTGGACCTACCTGACCGTCGTCGGCGCCTTCGTCGTGCGCGGGGAGAAGAACGAGACCAAGACCATGATGGACGCCGCCGTCTTCGACATCCCGTCGCGGGCGCTGCTGTTCCGCGCCGCCGGCGAGAGCAGCGTGGACGGCAGGGCGACGCCGATCGACGCAACCCGCAAGATGCGTGAGAGAAGTCAACTCGGTTTCAGCATGGCCACCGACGACCTGCTGAAGGGACTGGACGATTCCCTGGACGGCTTCATCAAGCAGGCCAAGACCGGCACGGTTCGCGGACGCGACACCCCGGCCGTGGAGATCAGCGCCAAGCGCGGCGCGTCGCTGGAGGGCATGGGGGCCGGCGCCGCCGGCCCGCTCGAGAGCCTGGCGGTGCTGGTTGCCCTGGGGCTGGTCGCCCTGTTGCGCGCTCGATCGACCTGATACCGTGAGGTCAAAAGTTCATCCGACGTAAAGTCGCCGGATGTTCCAGACTTTACGTCCTTGGCAGTTGCTGGTCGTAGCAGCAGCCGGTTGGGTGAATCGCCACCAGCAGCACGTCATTGACTATCTTCAGGAGGAGAACCGTGTCCCCCGTGAACAGTTGGGCAGCAAGCGCCTCCGCCTGATCGATGACCAGCGACGAAGGCCGGGGTCCCGTCCTCGCATGCGATCCTGAAAGCTCTCCTGACCCCAAGGGAGGCATGGTAGTATCTCTCGCTCAATCGTGACGCCCGAGATCGAGAGGTGTTCAGTGACAAGTGAAGGTAAGAGCACGTGGCGATTTCCCAAGGAGTTCTGGGTGGCCAATGTCACCGAGCTCTTCGAACGGATGGCCTACTACGCCTGTCTGATCTACCTCGTCGTGTACCTGAGCCGCGAGGTGGGCTTCGACGACTCCCAGGCTGGGACCATAGCGGCGCTGTTCGCCTTCTTCAGCTGGCTCCTCCCGGCGTTCATGGGGGCCCTGGCCGACAAGTGGGGGTTCCGCACCGCTTTGGCGATGGCCTATACCTTCCTGACCATCGGCTATTTTCTGCTGGGAGCGATTCCGACCAAAGCGGTGACTTTCATCGCTTTGACTTTCATCATGCTCGGCTTGGCCACCGTCAAGCCGGTCATCACCGGCACCAGCACCCGCTGCTCGGACGAGCACAACCGCGCGCGGGCATTCTCGCTCTATTACTTGATCGTCAATATCGGTGCCTTTATCGGCAAGTTGCTGGCCGATCCGGTCCGCAGCGTGTTTCGCGACGATGCCGCCGGGATCAGCGGGCTTCGCGAGGTCAACTACTATGCGGCGATGGCAGCTTTAGTCGGCTTGATCATCACCCTCGTCGCGTATCGCACCAGACACGAACCCGGTAGAGGCAAGAGCTTCGGCGAGATCGTCTCCGGCCTGGGCAAGGTGGTGACCAACGGCCGCTTCATGTGTTTGATCTTCATCACAGCGGGTTTCTGGTTCATCCAGGGTCAGCTGTACGCCACGATGCCCAAGTACCTGTTGCGAATGGTGAGCGATTTCGCCAAGCCGGGCTGGCTGGCCAACGTCAACCCCCTGTCGGTGGCGATCTTCGTCGTTCCGGTGACATACCTGGTTCGCAAGATCCGTCCGGTCAGTTCGATCGGCATCGCGCTGCTGATCATCCCGTTTTCTGCGCTGTCGGTGGCGCTGACACCGACCCTCAAGGAAGTGGGGATTCTCGGCGAGAGCGTCAATCTGATCTTCTTCAGCCTGCACCCGGTGGCCATGATGCTCGTCGTCGGCATCGCGATTCAGGGAACCGCCGAGTGCTTCCTCTCTCCACGCTATTTCGAGTATGCCTCGAAGCAGGCTCCGAAGGGGGAGGAAGGGCTGTACATGGGGTATCAGTTCCTCAACATGGCCGTCGCGTGGCTGGCCGCATTCCTCGTCAGCGGCCATCTCCTGGAAATCTGGTGCCCGGCGAAGGAGGTCGTCGCGGCCATGCCCCCCGAGCAGGCGGCCCGTGCCTACGATCACGCCCATTACATCTGGTATGTCTACGCGGTGATCGGTGTCGCGGCGTTCGTCGCGTTGCTCGTCTTCCGCTACGTCACCGACCGCATCGACAGGAAGGCGGATCGGTAGAACGAGCCACTGTCGAGGTCCGGCAGCGGCTGTAGCTGGCCAGCGATTTGAGCAGCTCCCAGCGGCGGCAGAAACGTCCTATTCCCTGCGCATCAAGTGGTCCACCGAGTTCAGCCCCCACAGCCCCTGATCAAGGCGCTAATAGGAACCACTACTCTCTTCAACTTACGGGCAACCGCCGACGAGTTGCGCCAGACAGATCGCTTCTCCCGTCAGGCGCTCGAGACCGTTGCTGCGCAAGCCGTGCGAGCCCTCGAACAACGGACTCTGCGGCGCCACAAGGTAGTACGTGCTGCCTGCCGCGGGCGTGAGCGTCCACATCGTCGTCCCGTCGGTGCTGCACGTGATCGGCACATGGCTGACGAAGTTTCCCAATACCCCCTCGTACAAGGCGTAATCGGTGTCTTCGGTCACGCACGAAGCACCCCAGGACAGCCTCAACCTGCCGCCGAACCGCTTGTCGACCCTCAACGGATCCCCCGGTCGCACGCCTCCGTCCGGCACCGCACCCGCGGGACCTTCGGGCGCGACGTGGATTTCGTAACTTACGCCTCCCACCTCGGCGCCCGCTTCGAATTGCACCACATCCAAGCTGTAGTTGGTGACGGGCTGCTGAGGCACCCCGGTCACCGGGTCCTCGAAATCGACCGGGGGGAACGGACCCGCGGCCACCACCCGGGGAGCCTGGAGCGTCAAACGCACCGATTCGGCCTGGTTTGGTTCCATGGGGATCCCGTTGAACGCGGCCATACCGTCGCGCGTGTCCAGAATCTCCACCAGGATCGGTCCGGCAGGTGCGGGGATGATCTCGAACCCGAAGCCGTCCGCTCCGGCCTCGATCCACGGGGCCGTCAACACCCCGAGATCGAAAATCACCCGGCCGCCGCTGCGGACCCAGTTGCTCGGTGTGTTGGGCATCCCGATTTGCAGATCGACGATCATCTGCTCTTGCTGCGTGTTTCGTACGATGAATTCGGCGACGTCCGCGGAAACGTTGGATTCAACGTCGACGACGTGCACGTTACGCCAAACGATGTTGTTGTTGTTGCGCGTGTTCAGACCCACGTCCGCCCCCTCGGCAAAGGTCATCGGGTCGCTGGGGCTGTTCGGTTGGTCCCAACGGGCCAACAAGCAAAAGTGGCCATCTGCCGGGGGACTCCACGTCGTCTCCGCGATCGTCGTGCTGTTGGCCTCGATGTTCACGGTTTGATCGGAGAAGAGCGTCCAGTCCGCGGGCCAGCTCAGCCCGGTGGAAGATTGCGCATAGTAGAGCTTGAGCTGCCCGCTGGCGGCGGTCGAGAAGTCGTTGTGCAGCTTGACGTACACGTAGTTGGTTTGCCCGAATTCGGGATTCTCGTGCTTGTGCTGATCGAGGACGTCGGCGAGCGGAGCCAACCTGGCCCAGATATAGGGGCTCTTGAACATCGCTTGCCCGGAAGTCTGCGGATCGGGCTCGGCTCCGGCGTCGGCCCAGGTGTCTTTCATCCACACGTTGCCGACGTCCGCGCACACGCTGCGGTCCCGAAAGTTGGCCACGGTGCAGGCGGTGTCGTTGAGCGTCTGCCAAACCTCGGCGTCGCAGTCCGGATTGGAGAGGTTCCACGACGTGCACGACGTGGACGTTCCCGCCGGAATGCCGGCGGGGTCGTTTCCGACCGAGTAGCCCGGATTCGAAAAGACGGGTTGCCGGAAGCAGACGGAGTTGTTGTCCGCGCACTCGTCGTTGTAGGCCATGATGGTGATGAAACCCGCGGCCACGTCGACGTAACCGTGGCTGTACGTGAAGGGCCCGTTGGTGTCGTCGACGTACCAGTCGTGGCGGGCTCCCATGAGATGCCCCAGCTCGTGGGTGTAAGCGAGCGTCGTACCGAGGCAATCATCCACGAGCACGTCGAAGGCATCGCTCTCGAAGGCCGGATCCGGAGCGGGGTCCTGAATCCGGTAAGCGACGCCACAGCCCCCGTGGTCCACGATCAGGCTCACCACATCAGCACAGTAAGTGTCGCGCAGGGCGTGGACGTTGTCGATGAATCCATCGTTGGTATCCCGAAGACGATTCCTGTCCACACCGATATCGCCGCTTTCCGTGTACGAGACTTCGGCCAGGTGCACCGGGTAGATTCGCGTGTTTACACCGCTGTTCCAGAAGCTGAAGTTCGTCTCGGCCACGACGGTATAGATCAGAGCTTCGATCGCCGCTTTTCCGCCGGCGCTCGACCGGGCCGCCGGCGTGTAGACCACCATCACGTCGATCTGCTCGCAGGGATCCGCTAGGGGAGCGACCGCGACGCCGACGGACGTGCTCCCGAATGCCGTATTCTCGGTTGAACATTCCTGGTCCGGAGACATCGAGGCATCCACCTCGTAGATCACGTGGACTCCTTTGCCGGCATAGCGGATCAGATACAACTCCCGCTCCAGCCTGATGTTGCCCACCAAGACGTCGTCCACGGCGGACAGGACGGCCTGACCCTGGGCACCGGCGACGCGGCCGATCCAGACCCGTCCGTTGTCCCCCATCCGCTCGGTCCGAGTACGTTCGAACGTGAGACTCTTGCCCGGAAACAGGTTCAGCTCGAGCTCTTTGCGTTGGATCGCTCCGGCCGCGTCCAGAGTCACGTAGCGCCTACGCAGGATTTCCGGACGGTTGATCCGGGTCGACACGAACGGCGGCGCCGATTCCGCAAATAACGGGCCGGATCGTACCGTTTCGGCCCGCACCACAACCCGAACGAGCACCAGTAGGACTACGAGAGTTAGCAATGCGGCGCAGACGCCCAGCGCTCCGCCGCGGCGGTTCCGTGAATGGTCCTGTAACATTTAACGCTCCCTGCGCGGGACCGTCTACTCCGTCTCGCACCGTCATCGCGCCGAAGGTCGGTTGGCCCCCGTCGATGCTTGGTTCCGGAAAGGTGTTTGCCGGAACCGATCCGCGCGCGAGTGTGCCTCCTACGAATTCGAAGCTCGAGTTAACCCGTTGTCGCTGCGCCAAGGCTACCATATGAGGACTCGGGGTGGAAGGAGACGTGGAGCCCGAATGTTCCAAGAACTCATCCGACTTAGAATCGCCGGATGTTAAAGATTTTACGTCCCTGGCAGTTGCTGGTCGTCGTCGCAGCCGGCTGGATCAAATCCGGATTCGTTGAAGACGCGATTCTGAATCGGCCCGCGATCCCGCGACAACCTGCTGTAGGAGTTACTGGTGCTTGCCCCACCGGTAGACACCCATGACACGCAGAATCACAGGGTCGTAGTCGATCTTCGAGCCGTCCTCTAACTCTAATTGCGTGGTGAAGTACTTGAGGCCGACATTCACGGCCCACTTGCGGCTAACGCTCATATCGACGAACGCCTGCGCACCCCAGGCGGTGTCGCTCTCCGTGTCGATCGTCGCCGTGGAACCCTCGACCTCGAAGTCGCCGTACGTGGATCCTCCCGCGAGAATTCCCAGGGCGAAGTCGACTTTCTCGGACCGAACCACGTGCCCGTTGATGCCCAACGTGGTGGCGGAAAAGGTCACCCCGGCCACTGTGTCCCCATCGGACTGCACGTCGACATTGGCAGAACCGAGGATGGCGACCTCCAAACCGACTCGGGGGTGAAAGTACCACTCGAAGTCGGCCTCGCCGCCACCCTTCGTGTCGAGCTCGCTCGTGACGCCATTGTCTCTCGTGTCACCCGTGGGTTCGACCACGATGAAGCCGAAACGAACGGCGAACCTCTGATCCTGTGCAAAGGCCGGCCCGGCTAGCAACAGGGCGGCCAACAACAACAGCAGACCTGCTTGCGTTCTTGGCATCTCGCACTACTCCCTTCGTGCGGCGGGTTTGGGGAATGAGAGATAGGCAGGCTAGCACGCTGGTATCGTGAGATGCCATGCTCGCCCGTAAGGTACAGAAACTCATCCGACGTAGAACTGCCGGATGATCAACACTATTAGACACCCTGGCAGCTACTGGTGGTCGCAGCAGCCGGCTGGGTCAATCAGGGCCAGCAGGCCATCATCGCGGCCGTAGAATCCTCGCGGATATCGCCTGCGTCCTGAACTCGATGGGCCACTTCACGGCCAATATGCGAACCTCAGCGTTCCAGAAGCCGTAAGAGAGAGGGGGGTCTCGTTGAGAGGAGGCTCAATCCTTGAAGAGATCACCGGGGACCAGACACAAGGGGTGGGACAGAGGTTGTGGGATCGTCATCTTGGTTGTCCTCGCTCTCGTCGCCCTGGCCGCGATCCTGATCGGTCTTTCCGTCGGGGAGGCCAAACGTATCGAGCAGACCCTCAACGAGCGTTGCGGGGAGGCACCCGACTTCGTGCCTGCCCCGGACGGCTCGATCCCCCGGGAACGGGTGGAGGCCTTCCTGCGCGTGCGGGCACGGGTCTACGAGCACTGCCCGGCCATTCAGGAGAGACTCGGCATACTCGTCCGTCTGGACAACCTGGATCGGCCCGAAAACGTACCCACGACAGTCGCCATCCGGGAACGTTTCGGCGGTCTCAAGGAGCTGTTCAGTTTCGGCCCAGCGTTTCTGCGATTCATGGAGGCACGCAACCAGGCGCTGCTGGACGAGGAGATGGGGTTGGGTGAGTACATGTACATCTATGTCCTGGCCAACTTAGAGCAACTCCACGAGTTGGACGATTCGGGTTTTGCGGATATCGAGCAGGCCCATATTGGCAACCGGGCACGAGAGGAACTGACTCAGATCCTGCGCAATCAGTTGGACGCGTTCGAGTCCGCCGAGGCCCGACCCGCCGACGAGGATCTGGCCGCCAACCTCCGCGATCAGATTGCCGGCCTTGCCGCAGGACAACAGGCTCTCCCCTGGGAGGATGGACTCCCCTCGATGATCGCGGATTCGCTCGAGCCCTACGCGGAGTCCCTGGCCCAACACTACTGCAAGGGCATTGCCAAGATCGAACTGATGCAGAAGAACAAGGGACTCAACTTCAAGAACTGATCCCCCTGGCCACCTAGCCCTATCGTCCGTTTCCGACGTTTTCTTTCGGTGAACCAGGACAGCTTTCCATCGACCCGCCTATGCCGCCAACAGGTCGCGCAACGCTTCGTAGACGTCGGGATGGTTGGCGATGTAGACGTGATTCATCCCCGAGAACACCGCCCCGCTGGAAAAATGGATCCGGCGGGTGGGCTCCGGCGCCTCACCGGACGCGCTCGGCACCCGAACCAACAGGTCGCCGAAAAGCTGGCCGAGCGGATGATCCGGGTCGCGCGAGATCGTCGCCGCCAGGAAGTAGTACCCGACCCCGTCGACGAGCGGCACGTTGCGCCGGGCATCGGCAAACACCTCGTCTGGATCCTTTCCGGCCCATTCTTCATCAACGGTGTAGCCATAGCGGAGGTCTTTGACACCGGCGCTGCGGCTATCGAGCAGCTCGGCCGGAACTTGCGCGCCCGTTACCTTGACGTTTCTGAGCACCCCGGTGAGCAGGTTCACGGCCATTTCGAGCGGCGCACCAAGATGCGGCGAGCCGATACACGCGACGTGACGGAGCTGTGCGACCCAAGGCTCAGCGTGCTCACGCGCGTAGTGCGCGGCGCTTCGAGCGACCAAACCACCCATGCTGTGTCCGACGAGCGCGATCTCTTCGACGGGCACGGGATACGCGTCCAGCGCTTCGGTGAGCAGTCTGGCCAACGCACGCCCGTTCTCGGAGATGTGCCGACCGGTGTTATATCGCAGATAGATCGGCGTGAAGCCGAGGTCGTCGCGAAGCCGCGTGCCGAAGGTCACGTCGGGATCGCCGTAGTGCTCCTCGGAGGACAGGCTCCACAGCCACTCGGTCGCGGCCAGGCTGTGCACGAAGACGCAAATTTTGTCCGTCGGATTTGGAAACGCCGCCGCAAGAGCGTCCGGTGTGGCGGGGAGATGCCGCCCGTGGTGGCGGAGGGTCATTCCGAGGTCGAGGCAGCTCTTCCGCCGGCTTAGATAGTCGCCCCAAAAACCGTTGAGGGACGACTGCAGATAGTCGACGTACCAACTCGCGGTTCCTGCCGCGGTCGATCTGATGGGCGTCGCGAGCTCGAGGTCGTCAGAGTCGGACGTTTGATCGAGGCCGGCTTCGGCGACATCGGCGACGGCATTCACCGTGAAGCGAGTGATTCCGTTGATCACCCGAATCGACTCGAACACACCGCCGGATATGGCCGTCTGGATGCCTGTGACGACTTTGGCCGCAGTCTTGGCAGGCTCGATCGGCGCAAACCGCCGCGCCGACCGCTCCACGACCGCGTCATGCGTCCGCTCGACGAGATTGGTCGTCTCCTCGACCACGTCGAACACCAAATCGATGAACCCGCGTGCGCGTCGCATACCCGTTTTCCAATCTTGATCGCTTCGATTTCGGCCAGCTGCCGGCTGCCCACCGCAGGTGAATGGCCGTTTGCTGTGGTTAGCAAAGCGCGAGAAGCCTCAGCTGACATCTCCCATTTGACCCTCGCCCCGCTCCATCAGCGGGCCTTTCTCGTGCCATTGTACCCCCTTGGTTCACCGAGTTTAGCCCCCGCGGCCCCTGATTGAAGCGCCTACATATAAGGATGCAGGATGCCCCGGCACGCGGTTCTGCGAACCAGGCTCACGGGGTCGTAAGATGAAACATCAACCGGGGTGCGACAGTGATGTCGCCGCGTACGGACGGGGCTGTCTGATCGACCGGAACCGACGAGCTTGGCGTCGTGCACGTCCGCAGCCGGAAGCGATTCAGTCACTCTTCCGTCCGTTTTGAACCGAACGCCGAGCTGAGTCGTTGGGACATCTCCCTCGTGGCGGCCTTTCAGGTTCGCTGTACCACGGACACCTGGTGGTAATCGAAGCTCGATTCCATGAATTGACCATACGACAATGCGGCTTTGCTTGCACCCCACCAGGAAACACCGTACATGCCTGACGGGACAGAGCGGCCCCCACAGACTTGGCTCGAGCCTCAACGGTGCCGCAATGATGGCGCGTAAGTCGATAGTCACATCACTAGTTGCCCTCGGTGCAGCCCTGACGGCCGGCAGCAACCTCTTCGCCCAAGACGTGCCTTTACCTCCTGGTTTTGCGGAGACCGCCCTTATCATCGGTCATCCGGCCCGAGGAGGGGCGCGGGACATTGAGTGGACCCCGGACGGCAGACTGATGTTCTACGTCCAAAGCGGGCCCGGAGAAGGCAACAAGATCTGGGTCTACAAAGACGGCTCCTGGGGCGACTCTATCCCGGCTCTCGAGATCGTGGGATCCGTTCCCACAACTGGGGAGCGCGGTATCAACGGAATCGCGGTGGATCCGGACTACGCGACGAACCGGCGCCTTTGGGTCTACTACACCTACTTGAACGATCCGGTCCACAACCGGTTGTCCACCTTCGAGTACGACGAGGCCGGCGACACACTTCAGAACGAACAGGTCATCCTCGACGGTCCTCCTCTCGAGAACGAGGTCCACAACGGTGGGTGCCTGGCATTTGCGCCCGACGGGACGCTGTTTCTGGGCATCGGTGATGACGCCCGATTCTCCGTCACCGCGCAGAATCAGTTCGATGTCCGGGGAACGATTCTGCACATGAACCGAGACGGGACCGGTGCCTTTGACAATCCGTTTCTCGACGGAACGAACGGTGATCCCAGAGTGTGGGCGATCGGCGTCCGAAATCCGTTTCGCTGCAACGTCCAGGCCTACGAGGGAGGCGGGTACAACCTCTGGTTCGGGGACGTTGGCCACGGGTCCTTCGAAGAAGTCAACATCGGTGTCGCCGGCGCGAACTTCGGTTGGGCGATTGTCGAGGGTCCGGAGCCTACCGGACAGCCCGGAATGACATATCCGTTCTACTACTATCCGCATGAAGGCATGGGCGAAGCCGTCATCGGTGGAGACCACGTGGAGCCTGGCGAGTTCTACGGGCCGTATGAGGACGATTACTTTTTTGCCGATTGGGCCCGAGGCGAGATCTACCTCATGGATCTGGACGAGAACAATAACCTGGTCTCCGTCGAAACGTGGTACTCCTTCGGAGCGTTTACCGTCACGGATCTCGAGTTCGGACCGGATGGAGCCCTCTACATCGCTTCCCTCGGTGGCACTCGGCAGAACGCCTACAAGGTCGAGTACGTGGGGGGCGCTAACAGCCAGCCGATCGCGCTAGCGTCGGCCACCCCGGACAGCGGACCGGCACCCCTGATGGTCTCCCTGGACGGCTCGGCCTCCTATGACCCTGACGGCGATTCTGTGTCGTACGACTGGGATCTGGGCGATGGCATGGTGATCACGGGTGGCAACGCCACGGAGAGCCACACGTACACCCAGGGAGTGTACGAAGCGCGATTGACCGTCGATGACAGCCCGTCACACGGAGGCAACGGACTGACCGATGTTTCCCCACCGATTCGAATCGTCGCGGGTAACCAGAAACCGACCGCTACCATCACGAGCCCCTCCGGAGGGTTGATGTATAACGCTGGCGACGTGATCGCATACTCGGGTACCGGAAACGACCCGGAGGAAGGCGCGATCCCGTGCTCCCAGTTCGTGTGGTTCGCCCACTTCCGCCACGACGCGCATACCCACCCGGCGTTCGGCCCGGTCCAAGGTAGATGTTCCGATTCGTTCACCATCCCCACCATGGGCGAGACCTCTCCGAACGTGGGGTACAGGATCTACCTCACGGTGGAGGACACGGGGCTGCCAATGGGAGCCGAGGCGACGCTGTCCGACCGGCAGTACGTGGAGATCTTTCCGAACAAATCTTTCATGACGTTCGAATCGATGCCGCTGCCGGATCTGGAACTCAATCTTGACACCATCCCGTTCACACCGCCCAAGACCGTAGAAGGAGTGGTGGGCATCCTTCGCGAGGTGGGCGCGTCCGCTCGCCAACAAGGCTCCGACGGAAAGTACTACTGGTGGGTCTCCTGGTCGGACGGAATGAACCGGGAGCACCAGGTGTCGACGCCTCCCACGGATACGACGTTCACGGCGACATTCGAGTGCGCGCTCGGGGAGGTCGAGCAACTGACCGTGGACAAGTCCGGACCCGGACTGAGGATCAACTGGTCTCCGCCGGTGATCGACAGCTGCGTGACCACGACCGTGAATCAGTACAGGATCCACTCCGCTCCGACTGCCAGGCCCGGAATGCCTCCGGGCAGTTTCCCGGACGATCCGGGGTTTACACAGATCGGGACTTCCAACAGCGAGTCGTTCAAATACGTCGCGCCGAGTAGCGGCGACGAGTACTTTCTGGTGACAGCTGTGGGTGGCAACACCCTCGAGGGTGTCGCCGGCCACTACGGTTTCTGATTCGGGTCGGCGGTTACTGCCCGGCCGCATCGTTCGAGAGCGCTGAAGTGGTTCACCGAGTTAAGCCCCCGCAGTCCTGACCAGAAACGCCCATCCTTCATAGTGTCACGATGGGTCAGTGTCGCGAACTCGAAACGTGACCGCGCCCACGAGCGTGGCCGGCAACGGGGCCGCGAGATCGGTGTTCCGGTCGACGAACGGCATCCTCGAGATCGACCCCGCATCGGGAATACCGACGGGCAATCGACGGTTGCCATGGCGGGTGCCGAATGCCGATGCTTCGCGTGATGGTGTTGTTTCTGATCTTCGTGACGCTTCCGGGCTGTCTCCTCATGCGCATTCGGCCGCTGGGGAGTGAGAGTGACGTCAAGCGTTCCGATCTGCCCGAGCTAAAGCGGCTGGATGGAGACCGCGTGTGGAGTCTCGCCAAGCCCGATGCCATACCGGCCATTGACGATCCGGTCTTCGTCAGCGCCGAACAGGCCGACTTCATGGACGACGACGAAACCGTGCTCGGAATCATTCACGACGGACAGGCCAAGGCATACTCGCTGTGGCATCTCGACCTCCACGAGATCGTCAACGACCACCTCGGTCGTGACCCCGTCGCTGTGACCTGG
>Ga0255055_10000592_pt1 | contig 27823 bp, 27 predicted proteins | sample JV7_2_27_MG_FD_188633 | JGI IMG/M metagenome (GOLD analysis project Ga0255055, IMG submission 188633) | Seawater microbial communities from Jervis Inlet, British Columbia, Canada - JV7_2_27 | ecosystem: Environmental > Aquatic > Marine > Inlet | place: Canada: British Columbia | collected...
CGCCGGACGAAGCCGATGAGCCTCCGCCGCCGCTGCGCATCGATCAACCCGACGGCAAATTTCACCTCGTCCTGGTCTGGGAGCTCTGCGATTTTGTCCCGACCGACCGGCTCGCCGAGTTCGGAGCGGAGCTCCACCGCGTCCTGGTCGAGGGCGGTTGGACACTACTGCTCTCGTCGAGCGATCCGCCGACCGAAGGCCACGCCTCGCGCCACCCGCCGCGGTATCGCGTGGTAGGAGACGACTCGGTCGTTCGCGAGGACAGCCGGGGCGCCTCGCACAAGCGCTACCGGCGCAACCCCCGCGACATCGAGCGAGCGCTTTCGCCTTTGAGCGTTCAGGGAATCCACCTGCAACGTAACCAACTAAGGGAGTTCCTGCTGGTCAAACGCGCCGGCAAGGCTTAGGTCGGCCACGGCGTCTTCGACTGATCGAAACATCACGAACGACTAGAGGAAGGAGCAAACGTGGTCTCGCAGAGAGCCCAGCACATCGGGATGTCGCCGACCTTACGAATCAGCAGTCTGGCCCAATCGCTGGGCGCATCGGGGGTCGACGTCCTCGATTTCAGCGCAGGTCAGCCGGACTTTCCCACACCCGAGCCGGTCAAGTCCGCCGGCAGGCAAGCCATCGCCGACAACAAGACGCGGTACACGCCGAACGCGGGATTGGTCGAACTACGCGGGGCCGTCGTCGAGGAGATCGAGCGCGCCCGCGGCCTGGCCTACGCGCCCGAGCAGGTCCTGGTCTCGTCCGGCGCCAAGGCCAGTCTTTTTTTCGCCATCATGGCGCTGATCGATCCGGGCGACGAGGTGCTTCTTCCTACCCCGTACTGGGTCTCTTACCCCGAGCAGATCGGAATTGCCGAAGGGCGGGCGGTTCTCGTGCCCTGCAGCGATGCGAACGGGTTCAAGCTGCGGGCGGCCGATCTCGAATCCGCCGTCACGCCGAGAACACGGGCCCTGATCCTCAACTATCCCTCCAATCCTTCGGGGGCCTGCTATAGCCGCGAGGAGTTGGAGCCGCTGGCGGAGATCTGCGCGCGCCACGGGCTGTGGGTCATCGCGGATGAGATCTACTCGAGACTGGTCTACGACGGGCGCGAGTTCGCCAGCATCGCCGGGTTGGGACGGGAGCTTCGCGAGCGCACGATCATCGTCGACGGCATGAGCAAGTCTTACTCGATGACCGGCTGGCGTATCGGCTATGCCGCGGGGCCCTCGGAGGTGATTTCGAGCATGGCCCGGATCCAGAGCCACGCCACGAGCAACGCGTCGTCGATCGGCCAGTGGGCCAGCGTCGAGGCGTTGCGATCGTGTGAAGACGAGGTGCGGAGGCGGGTGGCCGAGTTCGAGAGGCGCCGCAACGAGATCGTCCGCCTGTTGCGCGAGCTCGAAGGGGTGAGCTGCGTCGAGCCGGAGGGCGCGTTTTATGCCTTCCCCAACGTCTCCGGACAGTTCGGTAGACGCGCTGGCGATGCACCCATCAACAGCGGCCAGCAGCTGGCCGAGTATCTGCTGGATCGGGCTCGCGTCGCGGTCGTGCCGGGCGACGCGTTCGGGGCTCCCGAGCACATTCGCATCTCCTACGCCGTCTCGGTGGAGCGTATCCGGGAGGGGGTGCGGCGCATCGGCGATGCTCTCGCGGCGCTCACCGGCTGAGCGGCGATGCCCGACTCGATCGCTCGGCGGCGGGTGGTAGCGGAAAGTTCGCTACCCTGGGCCGTCTGTGCGGTCGTCTTCGTTTTCTACCTGCTCACCTGCTGTCCGACGGTTTACTTCGGTGACAGTGGCGAGTTGATCGCCGCGGCCGACTGCTTCGGCGTGGCGCACCCGCCGGGCTACCCGCTCTACACGACGATCGGGCACGTCGCCCTGCTCTTGCCGTTCGGAGAGCCGGCCTGGCGCATGAACGCGCTGTCCGCCCTGTTCGGCGCGCTGACGTGCGGCCTAGTGTGCCGGCTGCTGTATCGGTGGACCGGCTCGCCGCTCGCCGCGGCCGCCGCCGGTTCGGCGCTCGCGGTTTCCTTCGGCTTCTGGACTGTCTCCACCGTGGCCGAGGTCTACACGATCCACCTGTTCTTCCTGGTCGCTCTACTCCTGCTTGCCGATCGCCTCCGCGAGCTCTCCGACGGACGGAAGATGCGACTGAGCTTGGTTCTCGCCGGACTCGTCCTGGGACTCGGTCTGAGCCACCGCCCCACAATTCTGCTGGCATTGCCCGCCGCGCTCGTGCTCGCCGGTGGGGTCGGCCCCCGGGCATGGAGGAACCGTCGTGTAGGTTCCGGGGCGTGGGTGCTGGCGGCCGCTCTGGCGCTGGGGCTGCCTTTGCTCGCCTACGGGACCTTGATGCTCCGCGCCGCCGCGGAGCCGGCCCTCAACTGGGGTCGGCCGGTCGATCCGGCTTCCTTGCTGGCCCTCGTCACGACGAGGAGCTTCCGCTTCTACGTGCTCGGTCCCGCCGGCTGGCTGCGCGCCGACGGCTGGGCTCGAGTCGGGCAGCTTCTGTGGCAGGGCTTCGGCTTCGTCGGCGCGCCGCTCGCGTTGCTCGGCCTGGGCAGCGCTTTCCTGCGCGGCGGCTTCGCGCCGAAGCGCCGGGCGACCGCGGTGCTGTTGCTTGGGGCGGTCTGGTTGCTGTTCGGGCTGTCCTACGGCACCGAAGACGCCGAAGTGCTGTTCCTGCCGCTACTGCTGGTCGCCGCACTGTTCGCGGGGTTGGGTCTCGCCGCCGTGCAGCAGGTTTTGGGTCCCCGCCGCTGGCTGCCTACCTGCGCTCTCGCGGTGACGTTGATCGGTGCTCCTCTCGCGCTCCACCTCGACGCCGCCAATCTGGCCGAGGTACGCGCGGGTGCGGAATACGGGCGGGACATGCTGCTCACGGTGCCTGAGAACGGAGTGTTGTTCGTCGAGGGTGACGACGCATTCCTGCTGGCCTACCTGCAACAGGTTCTCGGAGAGCGCACCGACGTGAAGATCTACGACCGCAACGGACTGATGTTCGCGGATCTGTTGCGTGAGCCGGGCTCGCCGGCATTTTCCGGCGAGAGCCCGCTGCTCTTCCGCGTGAGGCGTGAGCAGGAATTCATCGCGAACGAGCCGGCAGAACCGCGTCCCCGCGCGGTCCTGTTCATGACCTGGCCGGGCTACTCCTTGCCGCCGGCATTCCGCTTCGAGCCGGAAGGTCTGTTCTACCGCGTGCGCCGGTCGCACGAGCGGCCGCTAGACACCTCCGGCCTGTGGGAATCGTATCGGGAAGAGAGCGTCATCGAGCAGGCGGAGCGTACGCGGAACCCGTTCGCGCTGACGGTCGCGGCGACCTATCCGCTGATGCGTGGTGAACGTTTGTTGTTCGAGCGCCGGGTGAGCGAGGCCGTGTCGCAGTTCGACCGAGCGAGTCGGCTGGCCCGCAGCAGCGAGACGATTCACAACTACCTCGGGACGATTTACGGGCGGCTGGGTGATCTGCCGCGAGCCGAAGAACGGTTCCTCGAGGCGTTGCGAATCAAGCCGGTGTCGATTCGCGCGTGGAACAACCTGGCCCGGGCCAGGCTGCTCTCCGGTGATCTCGATGCGGCCCGTGCTGCTTGGGGAAGCTCGCTGGCCGTCGAGCCGAATCAGCCGGAGACGAGACGCCTCCTGCAACAGTACTCGCGATAGAGATAGAAGACGTGCGAAGGAGGACGGGCTACTGGATCTCGTCGGGACCCGGCACCAGGGGCATATCTTCGTTTTGCTGACGGGTCACCAGCGAGCGACCGGTGATGCTGGGACCGGAAGCGGCGAACGATCCGGCGCCGGAGGAGGACTTCGGCTTCAGCTTGAGATGGGTCTTGCGGCCTTCGCGGCGTTTATCTTGCAGTTCCGCCTGGACCCTCCGCAGCCGTTCGAGTTGTTGCACGTACGCCTTGCCGATCTTGTCGAAATCGGTCGACAAGCGCGAGACCTGCGCCTCCGCGCGCTGTGCGCCCGCGCGGATGCTCTCCTCGCGAACGAACGCCTCTTCCAGCGCCTTCATGTAAGGTGCGGCATCCTCGTCGAGTGAGATTGCCTTCTTGGCGAAGAGTTCCCGTACCTGATCGACGAACGAGGGGGGAGCGCCCGTCATGCGAGCGAGACAGTCGATTTGATCGGCGATCGATTTGGGCTCGTAGTCCATCGCTCCACTGCCTTCGAAGAAGCCTACCGATGTTGATACGTACAAAAAGTGCGGAGTCAAGAATCGAGACGAGAGGCCGCGCGAGGCGGCGTCGTCGCTCGGCGGCGCAAACCCCGCAAAGCCCGAGAATCATGAAAATCGCGCGGATCTGAATCATTTTCCATCACTCGCACCGCGGCCTGGCCCCCGCGACCCCGGTAGGCGACGCCCCGAACTGGCGCGATTTGCCCTGGTCGTTTATTCCTCTCGCGGCTACCATCGTGAGTTGTTACAATTGCGTTAACGATGGGATGAACGAGAGAGAGTTGCGAGGCTCTCCATCTACGGGTCCAGCAAGGCAGCCGGGGGCGGATGATCGATTGGCGATCGTCCGGATGATTCGGAGTCGGGGCAGTGAAGAGAGTCAGACCGCCCAGGGACTCGAGGCCAGCGCGCTCCAGCCGCTCACCCGAGCCACGCGAGCCTCTCGAGACGGGGCAGCGCGTGCGCGATCGAGGCGCCGGTCGAACAGGAACGATTATCGACCACGCCTGCCAGTACGCTCACCCCAAGGCGGAGCCCGTCTTCAACTACCTCGTTCGCTGGGAGGACGGCCAGATCCAGGCCGTATCCGAGGCGGCACTTCACGGTCGTCATGGGCTGGAATTGATCGATTGAACGGCCGGGCGCGTAGACGACCGGTCACGTCTCCAGGTGCGACGGGGTTCATGGGTCGGGATTCGTCGGGATGGTGCCGAAGGCGAGACTCGAACTCGCACAGGCTTGCGCCTACTAGATCCTGAATCTAGCGCGTCTACCAATTCCGCCACTTCGGCAGCGTGCGGCAAGCAAACTAGCAATCGGCAGGAACAGTGTCAAGAAGGCGCCGAACCGCTTCGGCGGGGCATAATAGCCGCCGATGCGTACCAACGGCGAAGCTCGCAGGGCCCTGCTCGATCACGTGTCCGCACAGGACTACGAACCCTCGACCCAGCGACAACTGCTGCATCGCATGAACGTGCCGCCCGAGCGGCGCGCGACAGTGCGTCGTCTGATCCGCGAGCTCCTTCGCGAGGGCGAGCTGATCAAGCTGCGCGGTGGGCGTCTGGCAGTCCGCCTGGCCGACGGGGTCACGGGAGTCTTGCATCGTCATCGCGGCGGGTTCGGCTTCGTCGTGCCGGAAGAGGGCGGCCCCGACGTCTTCATCGCTCCGCCCAACCTGGGCTCGAACCTCAGCGGCGACCGGGTCGTCGCCCGTATCACGCGTCGCGGTCGCGCCAACCGGCTCGAGGGTGTGATCGTCCGCACGCTTCGGCAACGGAGCCGGAAAATGCTCGGCGTGTTCTTCGGGTCGGGTCCCCGAGGGAACGTCCAGCCCTTCGAGGCCGGTCTGGGCTTGCCGATCCACATCCGGGAGTCCTTCCGCGGCGGGGCACGCGCGAGATCGGTGGTCAGGTTCGAGATTCTGCGCGGACCGGATCGAGGGCAACCTCCACAGGGAAAAGTCCTGGAGGTTCTGGGGGATCTCGACGATCCGGGGATGGACGTCCGTGTCATTGTACGCAAGTACGGTTTGCCGCTGCGTTTGCCGGCCGAGATACTCCGCGCGGCGGAGAGCTTGCCTTCGCGCGTGGGTCCCAAGCAGTCGGCGGGTCGAGAACGCTTCGAGAATCCGCCCCCGGTGACGATCGACGGCGAGACGGCGAGAGACTTCGACGACGCCATCGCAGTCGAGGAGCGGCGGGGCGGCGGGTACCGACTCTACGTGCACATCGCCGACGTCGCGCACTTCGTCGAGGCCGGCGCGACGCTGGACGACGAGGCGCGCCACCGGGGAACGAGCGTCTACTTTCCCGATCGTGTCTTGCCGATGTTCCCCGAGAAACTGTCCAACGATCTGTGCTCGCTGCGCCCCGGGGTCGACCGGCTGGTCCAGTCGGTCGTTATCGACTTCGACCGGCGCGGCGGAGTGACGCGCGTCCGATTCGCGGACGGCGTGATCCGCTCCGCGGCGCGATTGACCTACACGCAAGTGGCCCGTGTGCTCGAGGGAGCGCATCGGGTGCGCGGGGTCCCCCAGCGCGTGGTCCCGATGCTCGTGCTTGCCAACCGTCTGCGCCGGTTGCTCGAGCGGAAGCGGCACAAGCGCGGGAGCGTCGACTTCGACCTGCCGGAGCCGCAGATCCTGCTCGACGTGGAAGGCGTGATGACCGGCATCACGATCGAGCCGCGCAACCGCGCACATCGGTTGATCGAAGAATTCATGCTGGCCGCCAACGAAGCGGTCGCCCGTTATCTGGACGAGAGGACCGGGATGTGCGTCTACCGCGTTCACGACTCCCCGGACTCGAGCAAGCTCGAGACGCTGGCGCATTTCGTCGAGCGTTTCGGGATGCACTTTCCCACCGATCCGGACAAGGTGAGCCCTCGGGACTATCAGCGACTGCTGGCAGAGACGGACGGGCGCACGGAGTCCCCGTTGATCCACGGCGTCGCCCTGCGTTCGATGAAGCAGGCGCGTTACAGCACGGACAACCTCGGCCACTTCTCTCTCGCCTCACCGTGCTACTGTCACTTCACCTCACCGATCCGTCGCTATCCGGACCTGCTCGTTCACCGTCTGCTGCGGGAGGTGCGCCGGGGAGGCCGGCCGTCCGAGCAGCGGCGGGAGGATCTCGCGCCGGTGGCGGAGAGCTGTTCGGAGCTCGAGCGAAACGCGGAGTCCGCCGAACGCGAGCTGCTGAACTGGAAGAAGATTGCCTTTATCGAGGGCAAGGTGGGCGAAAGCTTCGATGGGGTCGTGACCGGTGTGTCTCGTTTCGGGTTGTTCCTCCAGCTCGAGGCCAACCTGGTGGAGGGGCTGTTGCGCGCCGATCGGCTGGGTGACGAAGCTTTCGCCTTCGACGAACGACGTCAGGAGTTGCGAGGTTCGGCCAGTGGGCGTATTTACGGCTTGGGGGAGCGTTTCCCCGTCCGCGTGGACCGCGTGGACCGCGTTCTGCAACGGGTCGATTTCGCTCTGCCCGAGGCAGAGCGAGGAAAGGTCCGCAAGAAAGTCCGAGAGCGCGGGGGTCGAAGCGCCAATGTCCGAGGGCGCCGGGGTTCGGGTGTTGTAAAATGACTTTCCCGGATCGTGAAAAGATTCGGAAAGGGAGGTCGCCATGACCAGGCTGGCGCGGGACATCATGAACCGCGACGTCATCTCCGTAACGACAACGATGGACCTGCGCGATCTGGCGAAGCTGTTCCTGGAAAGGGGCATCACGGGCGCGCCCGTCGTCGACGTCGACGGCGATCTGGCCGGGGTCATCTCGCAGACCGATTTGATCTACTACGGTCTGACGCGCGACGACGAGTTGGTGCTCGATTCGCTTTTCTACCAGACGGCCCGGATGGAGGGTCAGCACGTTCCGATCGGTTTTCAGATCGAAGACTGCAACACCGGCATCGTCGCCGACGTGATGACGCCGCTGGTCCACTCCGTGACCGAACGGGCCAGCGTGGAATCGGTGGCCAAGCTGATGACGCGAAAGCACATACATCGTGTCATCGTGCGCAAGGGTCGCAAGGTGGCCGGCATCATCTCGGCGCTCGACGTGCTGCGCGTTCGTGTCGACGGAGACAAGAACAACAGCGCAGGAGTCAAGAAGCCCGCCGCCAAGCGCGCTCGGAGTCGAAGCCGCGCGGGAGCGCGGTAAAAGCCCGGTAAAATGCTCGTTCGCACCGTTGCGCGCGCGTAGCGTATCGACGGATACTCAAGGTCAAGATCAGGACGGTTCGGTTAGGAAGGAATCGGATGGCCGAAAAGATTCTCTCCATGGAAGCGGACGAGGCCGGCGGAGGTCTCGTCCGCGGCATCGTTCTCATATGCCTCGTCGGGTCACTGCTCGGCGTGTCGTACAACTGGTTCGGCCTGGCGAACCCGAGCGGGTGGGGCCTGCCGTGGATCGCCGAGGACCGCATGGCGATGTTGGAGCAGATGGAGACCGTCGATGCCGAAGTCGGCGTCGCCGAGAACGACGACCCGTACCTGACCAACGACAGCGACCCGGCAGCCGTGTTTGCCGAAGCGTCGTCGAATCCAGGCCTACCGGAGATCGCTGCTCTCGGACGGCCGGTTCAGATCAAGCTGAACGCGGTCCGGCTCTACGTCGATGCGGGGGCGGCGCTGCTCGTCGACGCGCGCGAACCGGACGAATATGCGGAAGCTCGCATTCCCGGGGCGATCAATCTCGCCTACGATCAGGTCGTCACCGATCCCGCCCTGCTGGAGAATCTCGATTCCGGAGGACGCCCGATCATCACATACTGCGGCGGAGGCGAGTGCGAGCAATCGCTGAGCCTGGCCTATGAGCTGGTCGCCGCCGGGCACGAAAGAGTCGCAGTCTACATGGGCGGATTCCCGGAGTGGTACGAGGCGGATCTGCCCGTGGAGGCGGCGGGTGAGGGGATCGAGTGATGGACCGGCTGCGCCGCGTGTTGACCTCGCCCTGGACGATTCGGATCTGCCAGGTCGTTACCGGCGTGCTTTTCGCCTGGGCAGGTCTGGCCAAGATCGGCGACCTTCGCGGCTTTGCCGAGCAGATTCACAACTTCCGCATGATCCCGGTTCCGCTGGAAAACCTTGCGGCCATCTCGCTGCCCTGGATCGAGCTCGTCGCGGCGATGGCGCTGGTCTTCGGCGTGCGCGCGCGCGCTGGAGCCGTGCTGGCCACCGGGTTACTGGGCGTCTTCACCGTCGCCGTGCTGGCCGCGCTCGCTCGCGGCCTGGACATCGAGTGTGGGTGTTTTGGGACTCACGACGCGACGCGCGTCGGCTGGGTCAAGGTGGGCCAGAACTTGCTGGTGCTGGCCCTGGCTTTCGTGGGGGCTCTGAGAGCCCGACGGGGCTGAATCAGCCGGCCGCCTTTTCGAGCAGGCGGCTCAAACGAGACTTGTGCCGGTCGGCGGCGTTGGGGTGGATGGCGCGCGTCTTCGCCGTGCGGTCGAGCAACGAGAACGTCTCGGGCAGCATGCCCCGCGCTCGATCGACCTCTCCCTCGGCTACGGCGTTGCGCAACTTCTTGATCGCCGTACGAAGGTTCGCCCGCTGGTAACGGTTGCGCCGCCGTCGATCGAGGCTCTGACGGTGCTCTTTGGCGGCGCTCTTGTGAGTGGCCATCGGAGTCGCTCCAGATTTCCTGGTCCCGTCGACCGGGCGCTGTCCCGTCCGGTCTTGCGGGCACATACCCGCCCCGGGAAAGCACGAATTCTAGATCAGCGACCGATTTCCGTCAAGCGAGCGGGCGGCCCGGGGCGGGGGACTCTCCCTCCTCAGGACGTCGCTCCCAGACTGGTCAGCTTGTCCTTGGCGATCTTGGCCTCGTCGCTTGCCGAGTACTCCGCGACCACGTATCGCAACTGGACGATGGCCAGACCGACCTCGTTCTGCTCGAGATAGGCCAGGCCCTTCTTCAGATTGGCCGCAGCGGCCTTGTCGCTGTTCGGATACGCCTCGAGCAAGCGGTCGAAGGCGCGAACCGCCTCAGGGAAGTTGCCCTGACTGAAGTAGCACTCCCCGACCCAGTACAGCGCGTTGTCCGCGAGAGCGCTCCCCTGAAACTTCTCGTGGTATTCCTCGAAGCCGGAAACGGCGAGGGCGTAGTTCCCCTTCGAAAAGTCGGCGTAGGCGGTATTGTACAGCGCCTCGGGATCCGGTAGGGCGTCGCCGGGATCGGCCCCCCCGGATTCGGCCACGCCGGCAACCGTCGTGTCACCCGCCGCCGCGCCGGCGGGTCCCCCCGCGGGGACCGGCACGACGTAGGTCGACGGACGGCTCATCTCCCGGGCCTGCTGGACCTGCTGGGAGAGGCGATCCATGCGTCGCCCCACGTCGTTCAGACGCTCGTCGACGATGGCGACGTCGCTGGCCAGCTGATCGATACCGACGCTCACGTCGGCCAGGTCGGCCTTGGTGACGAGATCCCCGGTGTCGCCCGCCTGGGTCTCGATCTCCTTGAGCCGTGTCAGCGCATCGTCCTGGTTCCGCTGCATCTGGCCCAGCTGTTGACGGATGTCGGCCAGATCTTTCTGCATTGACTCGACACGGTCCGGCATGACACAGCCCGAGAGGATCAGCGTGGCGCCGATGCCGGTCATTGCGAGCAAGATCGGAATGCGTTTCATCGGTCGTCTCCGGGAATCAGCGTTCCTCGACCAGGGTGACCCCACGGCGATTCTTGGCCCACCCGGCCTCCGTGTGGCCGGGATCGGCCGGCCGCTCCTCGCCGTAGGAGACGGTCCTCAGCCGGGAGGCGCCGACGCCCAAGCTCGTGTAGTAGTCGCGAACCGTGTTGGCCCTTCGCTGACCCAGCGCCAGGTTGTACTCGATCGTTCCACGCTCGTCGCAGTGGCCCTCGATCTTGATCGCCCACGGCTGGTTCGCTTTCATCCAGTTCGCGTTCTGCCTCAGCGTCGAGCGCGCCGTGTCCGTGAGACCCGACTTGTCAAAGGCGAAGTAAACGAGCTTCAGCGCGCCGCCGGTGTTGATTTCCGCCGCGGTTTGGCTGATCTCCTCGACCTCCGGCTCCGGAGTCTGGAAGTCCTCGACGGCGACCGGCGGCTCGGTATCCGCTTCCGGCTCCTGGACCGGCTGCGCCGCTTCGGTCCCCGGTTCGGGGGTGGCATCCGGCTGCTGCTTCTTCTTGCACGCGCCGACGACGAGGACGAGACTCAGGATCAGGCAAACGATCAGTGCCAGTTTCTTGTTCGACATCACGATGTTTCCTTCACTTCTCTCACCGCCCGCTGCGCGGCCTGCCCATCAGACCGCTTTCTCGCACCTGGGTCTGGACAATTATATAGGGCCTCCGTGCCAGTTCAAGGATGGCGCACTCTCGGGTCACCTCGACCAGTCCGGCGTGAACGACTCTCGACCCCTGGTCAGCTGGCGCAGGTCGCCGCCGTCGGCACGCATGGTGTAAATCTGGTACTCGCCCGTACGGTTCGAGGCGAAGATGATGTGCCTTCCGTCGGGCGACCAGCGCGGATTCTCGTTGTTACCGACGTCGCGCGTCAATCGTGTCACGTTTTCGGTGGCCAGGTCGAGGATTACGATTTCGAATCTTCCGTCGATCCGCGACGCGTAGGCCAGTCGATCGCCGTTGGGAGACCACGCCGCGGAATCGTTGTAGCCTCCGCTCCACGAGACGCGCCGAACGTTCAATCCTTCGGCGTCCATGATGTAGATCTGGGGGGCTCCCGTTCGGTCGGAGGTGAACGCGATCTCGCGCCCGTTGGGCGAGTAAGCCGGAGCCGTTTCGATCGCCGGGTTCCGTGTCAGCCGCGTGTTGCGATTCGTCGTGCGGTCCAGTACGTAGAGCTCGAGGTTGCCGTCGGCGTCGGAGCTGTAGACCAGCTTACGTCCATCGGGCGACCAGTCGGGCGCCGAGCTCAGCTCTCCGCCGACGATCTTCAGCGTTCCAATCGTGCCCTCGCTGCTGATCACGTAGACCGCGGGTTGTCGGCCGCGCCAGGAGAGGTAGGCTAGCTCGTTCCCGTCGGGAGACCACGCCGGCGTCAGGTTGATCGTACCGCTCGTGGTCAGCCGTCGGATCCTGCGGCCGTCGTAGTCCATCAGGTAGATCTCTTTGTTGTCGCCGTGGCTCGAGACGAAGGCGATGCGGGTTGTGGCGATTCCGCTCTGCCCCGTGTAGTGCTTGACCAGGTCGTTGGCGAGCGTATGCGCCAGCCGTCGCACCAGGTCGCTCGACCCACCGTAGCGCCGGGCGAAGAGCAGACCTCCTCCCGAATTGTCGTAGAGCCGGGCCTCGAGATCGATGCGACCGTCTCCCGACCGCAGGCTCAGCCGCACGAGCGCATCGGCGCCGATCGACAACCAGTCCTCGTGCCGCTCCTCGCTCCCTTCCGCCGGCGGAACGAGGCTGTAAAGAGAAGGGGCGACGATGTCGAAGATCGTGCTGAACTCCAGATCGTCCCGCAGCGTCACGACGAGCTCGGCGGCATTTTCATCCTGCGGCAGATTCGACAACGGTGCCGGGACCGCGATCTTGATCGCCGCCGGGCCGCCGTGAATCTCGCCTTCGAGTCGCCTGCGGTCGTCCTCCTGGGCGGGCGAAACCGAGTAGAACAGTACGAGCAGCAGCAGCAGCAGCAGGATCGGCATCGCCGCTCGACTCGTGGACTCGGGTGGGTTCGGGGTCGGCTGCTGACGAGGCATGGAGGCTCCTGGAATGGCTCGAGAGGTCAATCAGTACCCTTCGGGGTAAAGCCGGAAGAAGAAGCTCGCGGGTAGGTAAGGCTCGCGCAGGGTCGAGGGAAGCGGGGGGAGCGGCGCCGCGTCCCCCACCGCTCGCAGGGCGGAGCGGTCCAGCATGGGCACGCCGCTCGACTCCTCCACTCGGATTCCGCGGACATTGCCGTCGCGCATGATCTCGAAGGCGACCCGAACGCCGACCGGCTCGCGCAGTCCTCCCACGACGGGTCGACGCCAGTGGCTGTACAAGGCGTTGGTGACCGCCGCGCGGTACCAGGCAAACGCCGTGTCGCCGACGTCGAGAGCGGAGATCGATCCTCCGGTGTCTGCCGAGCCCACGGTGTCGCCCGTGGCCGCGGCCTGCTCGTCCGGCTCGGTTCGCGCTGTCGCTCCTGGACGGGCCACCGGCTTCGGCGGCGGCTTTTCCTCCGGTTTCTTCTCGGGCTTCCTCTCGGGTTTCGGCTCGGGAACAAGCTCCGGCACCTGCGTTTCGAGGGTCACTCCCTCGCTGGGAGGCTCGGGCGCCGGCGGTTCGGGCTCGGGCGGGGGCTGAGTCGGGGTGGGTTGCAGCTGGCTGCCCGGCAAGGCCCCCACGAGCTCGACCACCGTGGCGTTGGGCGGGATCCGCGGGCCGTTTCTCAGCGCCGGGATCCAGATCAGCGCCGCTGCGCCCACCAGATGCAGCAACAGGGAGCCGACGATGAAGAACTGCCGCGGAGAGCGATATCTCCCCAGTCCGGTGACGATCCTGATTCGGGTGCGCGGCACGATGGCAATCCGTATGCGATCCAGCGGCGAACTCAGCGCCGCTCCCCGGTCTCCAGCGGTACGGTGACCAACGAGATGCGCGTGACGCCGGCGGTTCGGATCTTGTCCATCACCAGCAGCACCTCGCCGTAGGGCAGGAGTTTGTCCGCTCGCAAAAAGACCGTCTCCTCCGGAGCTGTCAGGGCCACGTTCTTCATCCGTTCGTGAAGCAGGTCGGCGTGAACCGGCCGGTCGTTGATGCGGATGCGTCCGTCGCGGTCGACCGACACCTCGATACGCGCCTCCTGAATCTCGCTCGCGCTCTCGGTCGCAGGTAGCTCGAGGTTGATCCCGCGCTGGAGCATCGGCGCCGCGACCATCGAGATGATCAACAGCACCAGCATCACGTCGACGAGCGGCGTAACGTTGATATCCGCCAGCACGCGGCGGCCGCGGCCCGACCCCCCGGCGCCGATTTGCGCTGCCAAGCGTTAGGCTCCTAGCTCCGCCGCCCCTGAATCCGGTGGATGAAGTCGGCGACGAATTCGTCGATCACCAGATCCATCGAGCGCAGGCGGCCCATGAAATGGTTGTAGCCGATGACGGCCGGAATCGCCGCGACAAGACCGGCCGCCGTGGCGACGAGCGCCTCGGCGATTCCCGGCGCGTAGGCCGCGAGGCTCGCCGTCCCGCTGACGCCGATGCCGCGGAAAGCGTTCATGATGCCCCACACGGTGCCGAACAACCCGATGAAAGGCGTCGCGCTGGCCGTCGTGGCGAGAAATCCGAGGCTGCGTTCCAGCTCAGCCAACTGCACCGAGGCGTTCTTGCGCAGAACCCGGTCGATGGCTTCGAGCGAGTCTCCGCTCAGGCTGGCGTGATCCGGTGGAGGGTTGAGACTGATCTCACGGAAGCCGGCGCGATAGATGTCGGCGACCGGACTCCACTCGAGGTCCTTGGTTTCGTCCTCGATCGCCGCCAAGCCGCCGCCCTTCCGGAAGCGGCCCAGAAACGACCGAGTCTCGTCCTCGGCTCGCCGAAATCGTCGGAAACGTTCGGCCATGATTCCCCACGAAGCGACGGAGAAGCCGAGAAGAACGAGCAAGACGAGCTTGGCCATGGGGCCGGCATCCATGACCAAGTGCCAAACGTCGAGTCCGGAAGTCGTCGTCGCGAGCGGCGTTGCGATCAATGGAGCTCCATCCAACGTCGAGGTGGGACCGGGAACGGCCCTCAGTCGTCCTTGCACGGCAACCCGGTTTACGCGGTGCCGGCAAACGCAAGGTATGCTATCCCAGGGTCCTGGGAGCGTCAAAGCACCGCGAGCCCGGAGGGACGCTCTCGATCCGCACCCGAAACTGACTGCCCATGCTTCGATCGCTGCGCATCCGCAATCTCGTCATCATCGAGGATCTGACCGTCGAGTTCGCGCCGGGTCTCAACCTATTGACGGGCGAAACGGGCACGGGGAAGTCGATCGTCGTCGACGCCGTCGCCCTGGCCATCGGCCGTCGGGCGGACCGTTCGCTGATCCGCGCCGGCGCGGACAAGGCCGTCGTGGAGGCGCTGTTCGAGATCGAAACCGGCGCGGCCGCCGAGAGCTGGGCCGCGGAGCAAGAGATGCTCGACTTGTTCGAGGATCGACAGTTGGTCGTTCGTCGTGAGGTGTCGGCCACGGGCGGCGCGATTCGTTTGAACGGATCGCCCTGCACTCGAGCGATGCTCGCCGATCTCGGCTCGCGGTTGCTCGAGCTCCACGGACAGCACGACTTCCGCGGTCTGCTCCTGCCCGAGCGCCACCTCGCGTTGCTCGACCGGTATGGCGGTCACGAGGAGCAAGCTCGAAGGGTCCGCGAGCGCCACCGGGGCGTCCTCGACGCGAGGGGCAGGCTGGAGGAGCTGCGTCTGGCCGCCGAGGATCGGCAGGAGCGAGCCCGGGAGCTCCAGACTGTCGTGCGCGAGATAGAATCGGTCGGACCGGAACCGGGCGAGCTGGCCCGGCTCGACCGCGAGCGCGTGATCCTGCGCAACGCCGAGGCGGTCTCCGGCCTGGTGGAGGAGATCGTCGAGCGGACCTACGAGGGAGAGATTACGGCTGCCTCGCTCGCCTCGGCGGCCGCACGCAGCGCGGGCCGGCTAGCCGAGCTGGATCCGTCGATGAGCGAGATCGTCCAGCGGCTCGAGACGGCGGCGGTCGAGATCCAGGAGGCCGGCTCGGCGGTGCGTGACTACCGCGACCGCAATGATTTCAACCCGGACCGCCTCGAGGCGGTCGAGACTCGTCGAGCGGCGATCGAGCGTTTGGTGCTGCGACACGGTGCGGACGAAGCCGAGCTCCTCGCTCGCCGCGACGAGGCGCGAGAACAGTTGGACGGTCTTCAGGATCTCGACCGGGAACAGGAAAGAGCATCCGAGGCGTCGGGCTCGGCCGAGCGCGCCTATGCCGGGGCTGCCCGAGAGTTGGGCCTACGTCGGCGCGAAACGGCCCGCGATCTGGCCCAGGGCGTCGAACGGCAGCTCGGGGCTCTGGCCTTCGGCAAGGCTCGTGTGGACGTCTGCTTCTCCGAGTCCACGCGCGACACGATTTCGTGCGAGGGCGGCGAGCCGGTATCGCTCCACCCTCGCGGCGCGGAGCGCGCCGAGTTCATGCTGGCCGCCAACCCCGGAGAGCCGACCCGACCTTTGTCCAAGGCCGCCTCGGGCGGCGAACTGTCGAGAATCATGCTCGCGCTTCACGCCGTGATCGACGGAGCCGCCGAAGACCGTGTGCTGGTCTTCGACGAAGTCGACGCCGGCGTGGGTGGGCGCACCGCCGATGCGGTGGGAGCGCGTCTGGCTCGTCTGGCTCGAAGCCACCAGGTGTTGTGCGTGACCCACTTGCCACAGGTTGCAGCGTACGCCGACCGCCACTTCGCCGTGCGCAAATGGGTAAGGGAAGGTCGTACGCGGACTCGTGTCGTCGCACTCGACGCCAAGCAACGAATCGAAGAACTGGCGCGCATGCTGGGCGGAAAGCAAGCCACCCCGACCTCGAGGCGGCACGCTTCCGAGTTGCTCGCCGCCGCAGCCAACCGGTCCCGGACCAAGAGCTCGCTCAAGATGCCGATCGCTCCCCCGACCGATGCCCCGATCAGCTCTGGAATGCGGAGGAAACCGTGACAAGAATTGCCGTATACCCGGGAACGTTCGATCCGGTGACCAACGGACACCTCGATCTCGCCGATCGCGCTCGCAAGCACTTCGATCGCCTGATCGTGGCGATCCTCCAAAACGAAGACAAGCGACCGATGTTCAATGTGCGCGAGCGCATCGAGTTGCTGCGGGATGCCACAGCCGATTGGGACAACGTCGACGTGGATAGCTTCGACGGCCTGCTCGTCGACTATGCACAGCGAATGAACGCTACTGTGATCCTGCGGGGCATTCGCGCACTGACCGACTTCGAGTACGAGATGCAGATGGCGATGATGAACCGACGGCTGGCGCCCGGTGTGGAAGCCGTCTTCCTGTTGCCTTCCGAGGAATACTCCTTCGTTTCCAGCCGTCTGGTGCGCGAGGTCGTCGGCCTCGGTGGCTCGGTGGACGACCTCGTTCCGGCCGGAGTCGCCCGGGCCCTGGCACGGCGTCTCCGGAGCGAGTCAAGCGCAGAGAAATAGGCTTTTTGCGCTAAGGAGTTGTGGCTTGAGCTTTGTGCCGGGCGCTCCTATACTGCAGAATATGAGTCGCTTACCGCTCATCGTGCTCGCTTTGGTGGCCGCGCTGCTGCCCGTTCAGGCACAGGATCCCGTGGTCCGTCTCATCGAATTCCAGGACCCGATCACGGCCATCAGCGCGCTGCGCATCACCAAGGCGATCGACGAGGCCGAGGAGGCCGGCGACGATCTCGTGCTGATCGAGTTGGACACCCCGGGCGGGATGGTCAACTCGATGGAGAAGATCGTCAAACGCATGCTTGCCTCCGAGGTGCCGATCGTCGTCTGGGTCGGTCCTTCCGGCGCCCACGCAGCGTCGGCCGGTTTCTTCCTGGTCATCTCGGCCGACGTCGCCGCGATGGCGCCGGGCACCCGCACCGGCGCGGCCAGGACCGTCTACGGCATGGGCGAGAACCGCGAAGACGACGTCATGCTGATGAAGTCGAACGAGGACCTGGCGGCATTGGTCCGATCGATCGCCGATCGGCGCGGTCGCGACGTGGAAGCATGCGAGAAGGCCGTTTTCGAGGCCAAGGCCTACGAGGAACAGGTCGCGCTGGAGAAGGGCCTGGTCGATCTGATCGCCGCCGACCGAGAAGATCTGCTGGAGCAGCTGGACGGGCGCGAGATCCGGCTTTTTGACGGAACGACGACCGTTCTGCGAACCGCGAACGCGCGTTTCGCGGTCACCGAGTACTCGTTGAAGCACCAGTTCATGGAGGTCCTGGCCGTGCCCGCCGTCGCAGCGTTCTTGCTGTTCGCGGGACTGCTCGGCATCTATGTCGAGTTCACCCACCCCGGGGTGATCTTTCCGGGTGTCGCGGGAGCGCTGTGCCTGCTGCTCTTCGCATTGTCGGCCCAGGTACTCCCGATCTCGACGATCGGTGTCCTGCTGATCGTTCTGGCGCTCGTGATGTTCGTGCTCGAGATCAAGGTCACGTCCTACGGGATGCTCACGTTCGGGGGGGCGATCGCACTGTCCGTCGGGGGATGGATGCTCGTAGAGGGGCCGATCCCGGAGTTGCGTGTCCCGCTGGAGTTCGTGCTCCCGCTCGCCTTGGGCATCACGTCGGTCTGTGCATTCGTTGTCCGTTTCGTGATCCGGGCGCACCGTGCGAGGGTCGCTTCGGGGCGCGAGGGCCTGGCGGGGGAGATCGGTACCGTCAGCCACGGACTCGCCCCGGAGGGAAAGGTCTTCGTCCACGGCGAGATCTGGAACGCGATGGCGGCGGAAGGCGCGATACCGAGAGGCGCACGCGTACGAGTCGTCCACGTGGACGGGATGACGCTGACCGTCGAACCTGCCGCAACGGGTCGCTCGCCCGGCGGCGACGAAACGGCCCAATGACAAGGTCCCCAATGACAACGCATGTGTCGATGGAGGAGGGGAGATGAATCCGTTTATCCTTGGTGTGATCGGTGTCGTCGTCTTGGTCGTCGTCATCATCATCAACGCAATTCGCATCCTTCCGGAATACGAGCGGGGCGTCGTCTTTCGTCTGGGGCGATTGAGAGACCACGACTACGGTCCGGGAATCTTCCTGCTCATCCCGATCGTGGATCGCATGATTCGAGTGTCGTTGCGTACGATCGTCCACGACGTGCCGCCGCAGGACATCATCACTCGCGACAACGTTTCGATCAAAGTCAACGCGGTGGTCTATTTCCGGGTGATGAACCCGCGCAAGGCCGTCGTCGAGGTCGAGAACTACCACTACGCGACGAGCCAGCTCTCGCAGACAACCCTGCGGTCGGTGCTGGGCCAGGTGGAGCTCGACGGGCTGCTCTGCGAGCGCGACAAGATCAACCACGAACTGCAGTCGATCCTCGACAAGCAGACCGATCCGTGGGGGATCAAGGTCTCGGCCGTCGAGGTCAAGCACGTCGATCTGCCCAGCGAGATGCAGCGGGCGATGGCCAAGCAGGCCGAGGCCGAGCGTGAGAAACGAGCCAAGATCATCCACGCCCAGGGTGAACTCCAGGCGTCGTCCACCCTGGCCGAGGCAGCCGCCGCATTGGCCCGAAATCCGTCCTCGATGCAGCTCCGATACCTCCAGACCTTGACTGAAATCGCCTCAGAACGAAATTCAACATTGATCTTCCCGCTCCCCGTGGAGCTGCTGCGCTCGTTTATCAAGTAAAAAACGGGCCGGTTGGAGACGTCTGAGTGAGCTCGGTCGGCAAAAAAGCGGTCCGGAGCGCGGATCGGGCCTGTGTGGGCGCCGATCTGGACGCGGATTTCGTCCAGGCGTTGCTCGCCGCTTTCCGCCGGCTCGAAGTGGCGGACCACGTGCAGGAGCTGCTAGCCGCCGCAGCGGGCTGGACCGGGGCCTCGTTCGGGGTCGGTTTCTCGGTCGAACAGGGTCGCCGCAATCTCGCACCGGTGGCCTCGACCACCGACGCGGAAGACCCCCGTTTTCTGGCGTTCACACCGATCAGCCCGGGCCGCCTCAGCGGTCTGGCGCCCGAGGGCGCTCAGGTTTTTGCCGGATTCGGTCCGTTTGCCTCGGTCATCGGAGAGTGGCCGGAAGACAAGCCGGCGGCCTCTCTGGCGCTTCCGGTCGTCAGCTCCAAGGGGCGATGGGCGGGGTTGATCGTGCTGCTGCTCCGGACCCACGATGCGGACCCCGACCTGGTCGAAAGATTGGAGCGCCTGGTCGAGCTGACACGGCCGGCGGTCGACAACGCGCTCAAAGTCCTGTCCATGCGCGATCTGGTGATCAAGGACGACACGGCTCACTGCTTCAACCGGCGGCACTTCGAGGAGTGCCTGCCCGAGGAACTCTCTCGGGCCAGCCGCTTCCGCTCGCCGGTGTCGCTGATTTTTCTCGACATGGACAACCTCAAGGAAGTCAACACCTCGCACGGCCACTCGATGGGAAGCCAGACGCTGTACGAGGTCTCGATCCGCGTCCGGTCCAAGATCCGCAAATTCGACAAGCTGTTCCGCTTCGGCGGTGACGAGTTCTGCATCGTGCTCCCCGAGACCGAATGGCACGGGGCGCTCGAGGTTGCCGAACGCGTTCGCGATGCGATCGCGAGCAAGCCGTTCCTGGCGCGCGAGGTCAACGACGGCAAGGGGGTTCCCATGTCCGCCTCTCTGGGGATCGCCTCCTTTCCGCTCCACGCCCGGACGCAGGCCGTGCTGATCCAAAGGGCGGACCGGGCCATGCAGAAGATCAAGAAGTCGACCAAGAACGCCATCGGGATCTCGGAGATCGAGGAGCAAGACGATGAGAGATAACCGCGGCGATTCCGAAGATGTGCGCGAGTTCCGCGTCGAAGGGCTGACTCTCGTCGTGGCCGTGGCCGTCCTGGTCGTGCTCCTGGGCGGCGCCTTCTGGGTCGGGCGGCTGGTCGAGCGGCGGAACCATCCCGGATTGACCGCAGGACAGGCGCTCTCCGAGGACCCGTTGGCCAACGTGGCCCAGACGGATTCCCCGGCGGACGTCGACGCGACGGCTGACTTCTTCGACACGGCCGAGGGCGAGGACAAGGAACTGGAGCCCGGCCGGGAGGTTCGGCGCGGCCTGGGACCGACCACCCAGCAGCCGGAGAAATCCGCCTCCGAGCCCGGCGCTGCGGCGGGCGGATCCGGCTCCTTCTTCGTCCAGATCTGGGCCGGTCGCGACCGCGAGGCCGCGGAGGGGTTGGTCGACAAGCTGCGAAAGGAAGGCCACCCGGTCAAGGTCTTTTCCGATCGGGTCGAGGGCGACACGCTGTTCAAGGTGCGGGTCGGCGGGTTCGAGACCGAGGCCGAAGCCAGGCGCAAGTCCGGCGAGCTCGAGCAGAGCGGCTACCGAGGAGCCTGGGTCACGACCGTCCAGTAGACCCCTGTGGTATCGTGAGATCTTGGATCGCCCGGGCTGCATGGTAGCCCTCCACGGGCGCTTTGCGGAGGACGCAGGTTGGCCAGCACGGACCTTCAGGAACACTCAGAACGCATCGATACGCTCGCCGGCCGGGTAGATGCGTTGCGGAGGTTTCTTTGATGTCGAGGGCAAGCGCGAGACCCTCACGGAGGTCGATCGGCGACTGACCGAGCCCGAGGTCTGGGGCGATCGGGACCGGACCAAGAAATACAAGAAACAACGCTCACGACTGCTGGAAGCCATCGAGGCTGCCGAGCGGCTGGGTACGTTGCTCGAGGAGGCGGAAACACTGCTCGAGCTGGGGCGCGAGGGCGAGGCGGTCGGCGACGAGCTTGCCGCGGCCGTCGACGGGTTGGGGAGACGTGTCGAGTGTGTCGAGCTCGAGACGATGCTTTCCGGTGAGCACGACGGATCCGACGCGATCCTGGAGATTCACCCCGGAGCGGGGGGCACCGAATCCCAGGACTGGGCCGCGATGCTCCTGCGCATGTATATGCGTTGGGCCGAGAGTCGGGGCTTCCGGGTCGACACGATCGACTACCAGGACGGCGAGGAAGCGGGCATCAAGAGTGCGACGCTGGAGATCCGGGGACCCAACGCCTACGGCCACCTTCGCGTCGAGCGCGGCGTGCACCGCCTGGTTCGCATTTCGCCCTTCGATGCCCAGGGCCGGCGGCACACCTCGTTCGCGTCGGTCGACGTGATCCCGGTTGTCGACGACGACATCGACATCGCGGTCGACGACAAGGACATACGCATCGACACCTACCGCGCCTCCGGCGCCGGTGGCCAGCACGTCAACAAGACCGACTCCGCGGTCCGCATCACGCACGAGCCGAGCGGTATCGTGGTCACCTGTCAGAACGAGCGCTCTCAGCACCGAAACAAGGAAGTGGCGATGAACATCCTGCGCGCCAAGCTGTACGATCTCGCCGAGCGCGAGGCGGAGCGAAAGATGGCGCAGGAGGTCGGAGAGAAGAAAAAGATCGAGTGGGGGAGCCAGATCCGTTCCTACGTCCTGGCGCCCTACCGGATGGTGAAGGACCACAGGACGAGCTTCGAGATGGGCAACGCCGATCGCGTTCTCGACGGCGATCTGGACGGCTTCATTCGATCGGCCCTGCTGTCTCTGCGCGAGACGGAGACGACGGGCGCCGTCGAGTGAACCGGCATCGGACGCCGGCCTGAAGAACGAATAACGGCGCAGACGAGAGACGAAATGGACCCGACGAATCCCGCGAATCCTCGCAAGCCGAAGGCCCTCGGGCGAAGCGAGCAGCGCTCCGAGGTCGAGCTGGACGCGCGGCACACCGATGTTCTGAGGGAGATCGTCCGCCACCACATCCAGACCGGTGAGCCGATCGGTTCGGCGACCGTCTCCCGCGCCGTCAAGTTGGGTCTTTCTCCGGCGTCGATCCGCCACGTGATGGCCGAGCTCGAAGAGCTCGGGCTGCTGACGCAGCCCCACACCTCCGCGGGGCGGGTGCCCACGGAGAGGGCCTACCGTGTTTACGTCGATCAGATGGTCCACCGGCCCCGCATAGGGGCGGGTCAGGCCGCAGCAATCGAGCGCGCCCTTTTCGACAGTCGTGGGGAGATCGAGGAACTGCTCGGCGAGGCCTCGCGCCAGCTCTCGCGCTTCTCGCACCAGGTCGGGCTGGTCCTGGCGCCCGAATTGCGGCGCCTCATCGTCGATCAACTGGAGTTCGTGCGGATCGATGGGCGCAGGGTCATGGCGATTCTCGTGGCCCGCTCGGGCGTCGTGCACGACCGGATCCTGGACGTTTCCGAGCCTCTCGCGCCTCAGGAGCTCGAGCGGATCGGCCGGCATCTGACGGACGAGCTCGGCGGGCACACGCTGCCGGAGATGCGGGAAATACTGGAACGGCGGCTCCGGGAGGAACGCGCGGTCTACGACCGCCTGATGGCCAGAAGTCTCGAGCTCGGCCGCCGGGCGCTGGAGCTCGAGGAGTCGGAGGCCGAACTGTTCGTCGAGGGAGCCTCCAACCTGTTGAGCCCGCCGGAGTTCTCCGACCTGGATCTGCTGCGGGCCGTTTTCAGGACCCTCGAGGACAAGCGTACGCTGATCGATCTGCTCGGTAGGTTGCTCGATTCCCCGGGTGTTCGGGTGGTCATCGGAGAGGAGAATCCGCTTTCCGACCTGGCCCGATGCTCCCTTGTGGCGTCACCCTACCGGGCCGGGGAGCGGGTGATGGGGACCGTCGGCATCGTCGGCCCGATCCGCATGCCCTACGGTCGCGCCATGGCGCTCGTCGACCACCTGTCGCGAGTGCTGACTCGACTCCTCTCCCCGGGCAATTGACCTCGGTGGCCGGGGGGACCACATTGTAGCTGCACGGTGGCTCGAGAGCGGCCAGGGGGTCGAGGTGCAGGACCCGTTCGGCCACCGCGGGACTGCGCCGAGGAAAACCCGAAAGTGAAGCCTGATTCAATGGCAACAGACAGCGAACTACCCGACGACGAGATCGAGATCATCGAAATCGTGGGAATGGACGAGGACTCTCCAGCGGCCCGGCCGCGCAAGGACGAGCCGCCGCTCGAGAAGCTCGACACCGAGGCGTACCCAGACGACGGCGACGAGATCGTCGTCGAACTGGACGACGACGAGGAAGTCCTCGACGCCGACAGGGTGGTCGCTTTTCCGCCCGAGCCTTCGATCGAAGCTCCGGACGTCTCCGAGGAAGAGCGCCTGCTGCGGCTGACCGCGGATTTCGACAATTTCAAGAAACGCGTCGAACGCGAACGGGAGGCCCAGGCACGGCACGCGGGGGCCCAGCTCGTCACCCGGCTGCTTCCCGTGCTCGACAACTTCGAGCGGGCGCTCGGCGCCGCCGGGCAGGCGGGCAGCGATCCGGCCTTTCACGACGGAATCGCGTTGATTTTTCGGCAACTGCTGGACGAGCTGCGCAAGGAGGGTCTCAGCGCCGTCGATACGGTAGGAGAGCCCTTCGATCCCGAGGTGCACGAAGCCGTCGCCACGACGACCGACTCGGGCCTTCCTTCGAACACCGTTGTGGAGGAACTGCAACGGGGTTATCTTCTGCACGAGCGCCTGTTGCGACCCGCTCTGGTCATGGTCAATCTCGATCCCATCTCGGACGCGGAAGACGCCGCAGGTGACGAGGAAGCGTAGATGGGGAAGGCGATCGGCATCGACCTGGGTACGACGAACTGCTGCATGGCGGTGATGGAAGGCGGCAAGCCGCGCGTCATCGCCTCGCGTGAAGGTGCCCGCACGACCCCGTCAATCGTCGCCTTCTCCTCCCGGGGCGAGCGACTCGTGGGTCAGATCGCCAAACGGCAGGCCCTGACCAACCCGCACAACACGGTCTACGCCGTGAAACGTTTGGTCGGTCGCAAATTCGACTCGCCGGAAGTGGCCAAGGCGATGCAGCTGGTGCCGTACCAGATCGTGCCGTCGAAGAACCGCGACGCCTGGATCCGCGTGCGGGACAAGGACTACTCGCCCCCAGAGATGGCCGCGTTCCTGCTCTCCTACCTGAAAGAGATGGCCGAGGATTATCTGGGCTCCGAGGTCTCCGAGGCGGTGGTCACGGTTCCGGCCTACTTCGACGACGCCCAGCGTCAGGCCACGAAGGATGGGGGACGCATCGCCGGCCTCAGCGTGCTTCGCATCATCAACGAGCCGACCGCCGCGTCGCTGGCGTACGGTATGGACGAGGGGACCGCACCACGCAAGATCGTCGTCTACGACCTCGGCGGCGGCACCTTCGATATCTCGATTCTTCAGCTCGGCGAGGGGGTATTCGAGGTCAAATCGACATCGGGCGATACCTTCCTCGGCGGCGAGGACTTCGACCAGCGAATCGTGGACTGGTTGGTGAACATGTTCCGTGAGGAATCAGGCATCGACCTGCGCTCCGACCGCATGGCGCTCCAGCGGCTCAAGGAAGCCGCGGAGAAGGCCAAGTGCGAGCTCTCGCGGGAAGAGACGGCGGAGCTGAACCTGCCGTTCATCAGTGCCGACGACAGCGGTGCGCGACATCTGCACACGACGATGACGCGGGCGAAGCTCGAGGAGCTCGTCGAGGACCTGGTCGAGAAGACGCGTGGCCCCTGCGAAGAGGCGATCAAGCTGGCCGGCTTGTCGGTGGAGGAGATCGACGAGGTGTTGCTCGTCGGCGGCCAGACACGCATGCCCATGGTCATCGAGACCGTGCGCGAGATCTTCGGCCGCGAGGCCTGCCGCGACATCAACCCGGACGAGGTCGTGGGTATCGGCGCCGCCATCCAGGCCGGCGTGCTCAAGGGCGACGTCAAGGACCTGGTCTTGCTGGACGTGACGCCGCTGTCGTTGGGCATCGAGACACGCGGCGGCATGTACACCAAGATCATCGAGCGCAGCGCAACCATCCCCACGCGCAAGTCGAAGATCTTCACCACGGTCGCGGACAATCAGACCAAGGTGCAGATCCACGTCCTGCAGGGCGAGCGCGAGATCGCGGCGCACAACAAGTCGCTGGGGCAGTTCGAGCTGGTCGGGCTCCCACCCGCGCCGCGTGGCGCGACACAGATCGAGGTCTCCTTCGATATCGACTCGAACGGAATCGTCAGCGTCCAGGCCCGAGACCTGGCCACGCAGCGGGAGCAAAAGATCCTCGTCACCCCCTCGAGCGGGCTGACCGAGGAAGAGATCGGCGCCATCATCGACGACGCCAAGAAGCACTCCGACGAGGATCGCAAGCGCGCGGAGTTCATCCGCGCCCGTGCGAGGCTGGAAGGGCTCGTCGAGAGCAACGAAAAGACCTACAACGAGTTCGGCTCGATGCTGGACCCGAGCCAGCAGACCGAGGCACGCAAGATCCTGGACGACGCCAAGCGAGCTCTGGACAGCGGCAGCGCCTCCGAATGTACCGAAGCCCTGGAGAAGATCGCCGAGATGGGTAGAATCCTCTCCGAGGTGATCCTCTACGATCCCGGTACGTTCTCGACCACGGACAAGACCGAGGTCGATTCGGGCGAGGCCTAGTGTGTCTGACAGAGATTACTACGACATCCTCGGCGTGAAACGCGAAGCGGACGTCGCCGAAATCAAGAAAGCCTACCGCCGCGCGGCCCTCCGCTACCACCCCGACAAGAATCCGGGGGACAGTGCGGCCGAGGAGAATTTCAAAGAGGCGGCAGAGGCCTACGCCGTTCTCTCCGATCCGGAAAAGCGCCAGCTCTACGACCGTTTCGGCAAGAGCGGGCTGGGAGGAAGCGCGGGGTTTCCCGGTTTCGACCAGGACATCTTTGCCGACTTCAGCGATATCCTCGGCGACCTGTTCGGCTTCGGCAGCGTCTTCGGCGGAGCGCGGCGACGCAGCCGCGCCGGGGCCGGACGCGATCTACGGTACGATCTGGAGATCGAATTCGAAGAAGCCGTGGAAGGCCTGGAGACCAAGATCCAGGTGCCCCGTCTGGAAACCTGCGACACCTGCCGCGGCACCGGTGCCGAAGAGGGGGGCATCGAGACCTGCAACCAGTGTGGCGGCCGCGGGCAGGTCGCCTTCCAGCAGGGGTTCTTCACGATCGCCAGGCCCTGTAACCGGTGCGGCGGCACCGGACGACGCATCGTGCGGCCGTGCCACGGGTGCTCGGGACAGGGTCGGGTGCAGCAGGAGCGCACCCTCACCGTCCGGATTCCCGCCGGCGTCGACAGCGGCACGCGACTGCGCATGTCCGACGAGGGCGAGGGGGGTACCGGAGGGGCGCCGCCGGGAGACCTCTACGTGGTGCTCCACGTCCGCGAACACGCGGTCTTTCAGCGGCGCGATCTGGACCTGCACTGCGTCGTCCCCGTCTCTTTCACGCAGGCCGCGCTGGGTGCCGAGATCAGCGTCCCGACCATCGACGGCGGGGACTCGCTCGATCTGCCCGTGGGAACGCAGACCGGAACCAGTTTCCGTCTCAAGGGCCGCGGTGTGCCGGCCGTCAACGGGCGCGGTCGCGGGGACCAGTACGTGACCGTCCAGGTCCGGGTGCCCACGCGCCTGAGCCGAGAACAACGCCAGTTGATCGAGCAACTCGCGGAGTTCGACGACGAGGAGGCGGACGGGCAAGGCTTGTTCGACCGGGTCAAGAACATCTTCAGCTGAACTTCGACCGAAGGGCGACCGGACCGCAGCCGGAAGACGATCGAATCCTATCGGAAAGATGCCGGACCGACAGACCAGTCCCTCGGAGGCCGCGTCGGGATCGACCGAGAAGAGGCGCTGGGGAGTGCTCGTCCTCGAGGTGCCGGAGCCGCTCGCCGAGGAGCTCGTAGGTCGCCTGGGCCCCGAGAGCACTGGAGCCGAAACCGCTGCCCCCCGCCGGGGGACGGCCAGCGTGCGTCTTTACTTCGAAACCGTCGCGCAGGCGCGTCGCGCCCTCCGGTCGGCCGAGCGAGTGCTGCGCGGAATGGGTTGCGAGCCGGCCGATTGCGGGCTTCGCTACCAGGAGATCGAGGACGGCCGTTGGGTCGAGCGGTACCAGGCGTCGCTATCGCCGCTCGACTTGGGGAATCGGTTCCGCGTTCACCCCGAGGCCGGCTACGAGCCCGGACCGGAGGCGGACGGACGGATTCCGCTCATTCTGGTGCCCGGCCGCGCGTTCGGAACCGGAGAGCACTCGACGACGCGCCTCTGTGTGGGACTGCTCGAGGAGCTGGCCGGCGCGGGGGGCCGGTGGCTCGACCTGGGTTGCGGAAGTGGGATCCTGTCGCTGGTCGCCCATCACTGCGGCGCGGAGGAGGTCGAGGCGCTCGACGTCGATCTCGAGGCGGTCCGTGTCGCTCGTGACGTGTTCGCGGCGAACGGGCTGGGTAGGAGGCTCGTCGCCCGGGTCGGATCCACGAAGGAGGCGTCACGAGGAGTGTGGGACGGAGTCGTAGCGAACATAGAGCTCTCGTTCTTTCTGCGCGAGGCGGCTCGGTTGGCCGGCCTGATCACGCGAGGCGGCGTTCTGGTAGCGTCCGGATTCCTGGAGTGCGATCGGCCGGAGGTTTCCACCGCGCTGAGAGAAGCCGGTTTGATGGTAGTACGGAACGTGGTCGAGCCTCCCTGGGCGGCGCTCGTTGCCGGGAGCGCGGAGGTGTGACGGAACGGCGGCGGCGCGCGGAT
>Ga0255055_10000593_pt1 | contig 27799 bp, 27 predicted proteins | sample JV7_2_27_MG_FD_188633 | JGI IMG/M metagenome (GOLD analysis project Ga0255055, IMG submission 188633) | Seawater microbial communities from Jervis Inlet, British Columbia, Canada - JV7_2_27 | ecosystem: Environmental > Aquatic > Marine > Inlet | place: Canada: British Columbia | collected...
CCATGTTTGTAAAAATGAAGAAAAATTATTAGAGCGTTTGGATCAGGCCATATTGGACGTTATCGACAACCCTGAGAAGACACAGCAAACTACCGCTATCGGAACGTTATTCTGACAAACGCTCTAAATGGCTAGGGTCGCACCCGAAAAGCCAATTATCCTTGTAATTGCGGAGAGCCCGCTTTGTTGTTTTTTCAATTCTGCTTTGATTTCACCTCTGATAATATAATCTAGAGGTGCTGGAAGGCATGGCTTTGACAGAATTTGCGCCATCGAAAAAATCAGGTATACGCAAGTTCAAAAGCATTTTTGATGATTTCAATCCGGGGTTTGTCCTGGTTTAAGCTTACGGTGACCACGTCAAATCTGGCTTTGACGGTGCTTTGATTGGTGGATTTTAAATAATAAAGCGCCACTATTGATATTTTTTTTTGTTTTTTAGGTGTTACGGCCCACTTGGGGCTTCCAAAGTGAACCGTGCGACGCGCTTTAACCTCAACGAAAACGATGGTATCCTTATCCTTTGCGATAATATCAATTTCACCCAGTTTGGTGCGGTAATTGGTTTCAATAATTTTATAACCTTCTTTTTTCAATTGGCCAACAGCAATCGCTTCACCCTTCTCTCCAAATTTTTGCCTTTTATTTAGCATATTTAGAGATATTCTTTTACGCCTCTGAATGTTTGTCTGTGAATCGGGCAATATCCAAATTTGCGGATGGCCTCTTTATGGGCCCGGGTCGGATATCCTTTGTGCTGAAAAAAATCAAATTGCGGATAATACTTGTGGTATTCCTCCATCAGTCGGTCACGGGTGACCTTGGCCACGATCGAGGCCGCCGCGATCGAGACACTTAACGCGTCTCCTTTTACAATCGGCCTCTGGGGCAGGTCAGATGAAATGGAAAATGTACCGTCGATCAAAAGACATTCGGGTTGGGGTCTTAAATTTTGGGCCGCTATAGACATGGCCAGTAACGAGGCCTGCAGGATATTGATACGGTCTATTTCAACCGGGTCCACGATGCCGACGCCCACAGACACAGCATGGGTGTAAATTTCTTCGTACAGCCGGGCCCGTTTTTTAATCGTCAGCTTTTTTGAATCGACAACATCGGCGACTGAAAAGTTTTTCGGCAGAATTACGGCCGCGGAAACAACAGGGCCGGCCAGGGGACCCCGGCCGGCCTCATCAATGCCCGCAATTTCTTGGTAACCTTCTGCAGTGGCTTTTTTTTCGAAAAACCACAAATCCATGGCTAAAGTCATGTGTCAGTGGACAGAAGACAGCCGGTAGAAATCAGAACGCAGATGTCAATTTTTTTGTGTCTTCTGTCGTCTGACCCCTGTTCTCTGACCTCTGACCTCTGTCCTCTGTTTGATGTATCTAGGTTATTCGGCGTTCTTTTATCCTGGCTGCTTTTCCTCTAAGTTTGCGCAGGTAGTAAATTTTTGCGCGGCGCACCCGGCCCCGGGTGACCACCTCGATTTTATCGAGAGCAGGAGAATGCAGCGGGAAAATGCGTTCGACGCCAACGCCGTAGGAAACTTTGCGAACGGTAAAAGTCGCATTGGTGTTGCCTTTGCGCTTGCTGATGACCACACCCTGGAAAACCTGAATACGCTCTTTTTCACCTTCTTTTATTTTTACGTGGACTTTGACATTATCACCCGGTCCAAAATCAGGGTGGTCGAAGCGCATTTGTTCTTTTTCGAGTTGCTCTATTTTTTTCATCATTCCTCCAATAATTCTTTAAAATATCATTCAACGACTCGAGATGTAAATTGCTCGTCCGTTGATGTCTGAGTTTCCATTAATGTTTAATTAGTTTGATTGGTTGAATTGGTTTAATTGGTTAATGGCGCAATAGCCTTAATTAGAGCCGGTCAGATATCATTTTCCAACAAACAAATCAAACCAATAAAACAAATGCAACTAATGAAACATTTCTTTTTTATCCTAACAGTCTATCCAATATTATCGCCGCTGCCGAGCGCACCGAGAGATGGTTGTAATCTGCAGTGCCGGCAATCGGATCCAGAACATAATCGGCTTTGGAAATAAATTCTTCGGCCAATCCCCAGGCGGTCCCCAAAGTCAGAACATAAGGCTTGCCGTTGTTGAGCATGGCGCGAAATTCCGCATAGCTGATGTTTGTTGGATGTTTTCGCGCACTGGTGGCGATTGTTATCGGATAATCATTTTCCGCATCGGCGACCTGATCAAGAACCTCCGCGAACGAATTTTTGACACGGATAAGCTCAAGGGCACGGCGCCTTTTCGGATTGGTTCTGGCGCCAATGCCATTTGTCCAATGTGAAATTATTCTTAGGACCAATTCTTTCTGGTCCTCAAGAGGCGTAACCACATAGAATGATCTTAGGCCGTATGTCTTAGCGGCTCTCGAAATATCGTGTAAATCCAGGTTGGTCACGGCGGATGCTATAATTTCGCCATTTTTATCGACCACCGGGTAGTGGATCAATGCCACATAAAGTTTGGGCATATGGGAATTATTTTTCCTCTTTGTGTTCTTCGTGACCTTCGTGGTGAAAATTTATAATATTTTGAATATCCCGGGACCACTTCTTTAAGATATCCAATTCCTGCTGACGCAATGATTTGTTTTTTAACAGATCCGCCCGTTTTAATAACGTGCGCAGCAAAGAGGATTCCAGTCGCCAGTTTTCAATTTCTTGATGATGACCCGACAGCAAGACCTCCGGGACCTGGTTACCTTCAAATGTCCGGGGTCGCGTATAATGCGCATGTTCCAGCAGGCCGTTCGAAAATGAATCTTTTTCGGCAGCGTCTTCACCACCCAGGGTGCCGGGTATCAGACGGGTGACGGCATCGATGATGACCATGGCCGCCAGCTCTCCGCCTGTCAGCACAAAATCTCCCACCGAAATTTCGGTGTCGATCAGTTCGTGGCTGATGCGCTCATCGACGCCTTCGTAACGACCACACACCAGAACCAGTCCCTCAGAAGCGGCCAGTTTATGAGCCACTTTCTGATTAAAAACCCTTCCCTGAGGTGTCAGCAGGATCGTTTTTGCAGAAGGGATTTTGCGGTTAGCGGCCCGAATTGCGCCGGCAAGAGGTTCGGGCTTCATTACCATCCCGCTGCCGCCGCCGTAAGGCCTGTCGTCGGTTACATGGTGTTTATCTGCGGCGTAGTCTCTGATATTCAGGGCTGAAGCGAAAATCTTCTTTTGATCGATCGCCCTCCTGATAATCCCGTGGTCCCAAAAAGGATCGAACATTTCAGGGAAAATCGTCAAAACAACGAATTTCATTCTCAAATCACATCCATGTCAAAAAGCATCCCAATTGAAATTTTTCAATTGAGTTTAAATTATAAATCTTCCAGTCCTTCGGGCAATTCAACTCGTATTATTCTCGATTCGATATCGATAGATCGGACCACCGATTTAAGGGCCGGGATCAATATTTCCCGATCGTTTTTATTAACGACATATACATCATTGGCGCCGGTTTCGATTATCGAGTCCAGGCGTCCAAGGTATTGATCATCTGATGTGTAAACCTTCAATCCAATCAGGTCAAACCAGTAATAGGCGCCGTCTTCCAATTTTGGAAGTTTGCTCCTTTGGATGTAAAGCTCGGAGCCGACCAATGTTTTTGCCTGATCGCGGCTGGTTACGCCCTTTAAAGCTAACAGCGCCCCGCGAGAATGCGGCTTGACCCAGTCAATTTCGTAGCTGTTTTCGCTGCCGTCAGGGCTGCAAACCAGAAGGGCCGTGTCCGGTTTGAAACTGGTTAATGATTCCACATACGCGGAAATCTTGCTGGTGCCTTTAACACCATGGGCGCCTACAATCTTCCCAACAAGCACAACCTCCTTTTTGGGTGCCGGCTTATTCAATAATTTCAAGGACAGTGCGTTTTCTTATTTTGGCAGAAGCTGCACTCAGTATCGTCCGCATGGCTCGCGCAGTCCTGCCCTGTTTGCCGATGACTTTCCCCAGATCCTCTTTGGCCACTTTAAGTTCCAGGACCGAGGTCTGATTGCCCTCAACCTCTGTAACGCTGACCTCTTCCGGACGATCCACCAGTGCTTGAGCGATGTAGCTGATCAGATCTTTCATGGCGCCATCTCCTTTTTTTCCGGTTGAGAAACAGGGGGGATGAACGTCTAAACTAGCTATTGTTAGCAAAAAATCCTTCTTTTTTCAAAAGACTTTTTACAGTATCGGTCGGGATCGCACCTTTTTCCATCCAAAATTTAATTCGATCTGAATTTAACGATACTTTTACCGGATCAACCAAAGGGTCGTATGTACCCACTTTTTCGAGGAACCTGCCGTCCCGGGGGCTTTCGCCGTCCGCAACGACAATCCGATAAAATGGTTTCTTCTTCGTTCCGTGTCTTGCCAATCTAATTCTAACACCCATTATCATTTCTCCTTCAGAACGGCAGCATTCCTTGTCCCATTCCGCGCATGCCGCCTTGATTTAATTTTTTCAGCATTTTCAAAACCTGGGTATAATTTTTTAAAAGCTTGTTGACGTCCTGGACTCGGGTTCCGCTTCCCGTGGCGATTCGTTTACGGCGGCTGCCATTTATAATGGAATGATTGCGCCTTTCCTGAGGCGTCATGGAATTGATTATGGCTTCAATTCTGACAAACTCCTTTTCATCCACCTGCAGATTTTTCAGTTGCTTCGCCTGTCCCATGCCCGGAATCATTTTTAACAGATCGGTGAAAGATCCCATCTTCCGGATCTGCACCATCTGGTCACGAAAATCCTCCAGGCTGAATTGACTTTTTCTGAGTTTCTTTTCAAGCGCTTGCGCTTGTTTCTGATCGACGACATCCTGGGCCTTTTCAATTAGGGTAAGGACATCCCCCATGCCCAGAATACTGGAAGCCATGCGATCCGGGTGGAATGCTTCAAGGTCGCCCAGTTTTTCACCCACCCCGATAAACTTTATGGGCTTACCGGTTATGGATTTAATCGAAAGTGCGGCTCCACCGCGGGCGTCGCCATCCATTTTGGTGAGCACCACACCACCGATATCCAGGGCCTCATTAAATGATTTTGCGATATTGACGGCATCCTGACCGGTCATGGCATCGGCCACCAGTAAAATTTCTGCCGGTTTGACGGCAGTTTTAATATTTGCCAGCTCAGCCATCAAGGCTTCATCGATATGCAGACGTCCGGCCGTATCCAGCAGCAGCGTATCGCAACCCTGCTGATGTGCGGCGGTCTGAGCCGCCTGACAGATTTTAACCGGATCCTGGTCGGTACTGGATGGAAAAACCGGTACATCCAGCTGATTGCCCAGCTTCTGAAGCTGGTCGATCGCAGCCGGGCGGTAAACATCCGCCGGAACCAGGTAGGGTTTGCGGCCGGTTTTTCTTAAGAAAACCGAAAGCTTGCCTGCTGTTGTCGTTTTACCGCAGCCTTGAAGGCCAACAAGCATCACCGAAACCGGACTTGTGCCTGAAAGGTTCAGTTGCTCATGTCGGGCACCCATTAATTCCGTCAGGGCTGTATTAACAATTTTTATAACCTGCTGGCCCGGTGTCAGGCTTTGCATGACTTCCTGGCCCATTGCCCGCTCTTTGATATCGGCGATAAAATTTTTAACCACCCGATAATGGACATCGGCTTCAAGGAGGGCCATACGGACTTCCTTCAGTCCCTCCTCGATATTTTTCTCGCTTAATTTGCCATGCCCCTTAAGCTTACGGAAAATGGTGTTCAGTTTGTCGCTCAGGCTGTCTAACATACTTTTACCCGGTTGAGTTCATAAATTCTTGAAAATATAATTTAAAAAATGCTATGTCAAGTAAATTAATTTCGCCTCACTAGGCCTGTACAATGGGTTGCGTTGGTGCGCAGTATTGATTAAGCATACCACATGGAATAATGGAATGTTGGAATAATGGAAAGTTGGTAAATATCTTATAGGCCAAAACAAAAAGGGCATTGGCGTCTTGCCGAACCTTGAGTTTTTTAAAAGCTTGGTTACTGTTTTTTCGATCCATGATGAGTTTATCTCATGAATCACGATCGTTTTCTATGCCATGCATTACAGGGCCAATATTCCAGTATTCCATCCTTCCATCATTCCAATTATGAGCGAAGCGAACTAAGTTAATATGTTGAATGACAAAAAGAAAAACATCCTTGAACTAGACCGCAACGAATTAATCGACTGGCTTGGGACCCGCAAAATTGAATCCTATCGTGCCGATCAAATTCTTAAATGGATCTATTTGCGTCAGGCGGATCGATTTGACCTGATGACCGATATTGCTAAGGACATCCGTCCGCTTTTGGAGGATCATTTTAAGATCGGCCGGCTGCAAAAAGAAAAGGTTGAAATCTCTAAAGATGGTTCGCGGAAATATTTGTTTAAATTGGAAGATGGAAAGCGGATTGAAAGTGTCCTTATACCGGAGCGCGATCATTATACCCTCTGCATTTCCAGTCAGGTGGGCTGTGCTCAGGACTGCCGGTTTTGCTTAACGGCCAGGGGTGGATTTGGGCGCAATTTAAGCAAAGCGGAAATCGTTTCCCAGGTAAGGGATATCAAGAATGAAATGGAAGATTCGATGCCGCTGAGCAACCTGGTTTTTATGGGGATGGGCGAACCCTTGGCCAATTATAAAAATCTTGTTGACGCGATTGAGGTCATTACCGACAGCAGCTTCGGACTTGGCTTTGCCGGTCGACGGGTAACCGTATCAACTGCGGGCCTGGCGTCCAGACTGGCGGCCCTGGGCCGCGACACGAAAGTAAATCTGGCCATCTCGCTCAATGCCACCGATAACGATACGCGTAACCGCTTAATGCCGATCAATCGGAAGTTTCCCATCGAAAAATTGCTGGAGGCCTGTCAACACTTTCCGCTGCCCGGCGGGCGCCGGATTACATTTGAATATGTCCTTTTAAAAGATGTCAACGACTCGGTCGAAGATGCCCATCGCCTGGTAAAATTGCTGCGGCCGATTAAATCGAAAATAAATCTGATTCCTTTCAATTCCTACGAAGGCTGCCAATATCAGCGGCCTGATGAAGATACCATCCTCCGATTTCAGAAGATTTTGATCGACAAGAACTATACGGTCATGATTCGTCAGAGCAAGGGGCAGGATATTTCGGCAGCCTGCGGGCAGTTGGCTGGAAAGACAGAAGACAGATGTCAGAGGTCAGAGGACAGATGAAAATGGAGAGACGAGAGCGATCATAAGTAGGGCAGCCCTCTGCGGCTGCCTCTTGACGGCTGGCACAGAGGCCAGGCCTACTGTCTTGGCTTTGCCAGATTAAGCCGGAAAACGACAAGTCAGAGCCCCTGGCGGACGACTCAGGCCGGAAAACGACAAGTCAAAAATAAAGGCCGGCACAGAGGCCGGCCCTACTGTGGCTGCCGGTTCCCAGAAGTCAAAAGTAGGGCAGCCCTCCGCGGCTGCCAGAAGCAAGTGACCAGCAGCCAGTGGCGAGTAGCCAGAAACAAGAAGCCAGTGGCCAACAACCAACAAGCTTGGCTAATTGGTTAAATTGTCGAATTGTTAAATAGTTTGTATTTGGTTAAATAGTTGATGTGTTGAATAGTCAATTAGTCAAAGGATTCATAACCTTTTAAACTATTTAACGAATCAACTACTTGACCATTTAGCTTTGCCGTTCATTAACTGACTAAATCTGCGATAATCTGCGTAATCTGCGGACCAGAACTCTGAACTCTGAACCATAGAACCTTGAGACTTAAATAAGCAATTTTTTAAAGTCGGAAGTCGGAATACCGATGACTTCGATGGTTTCATCGCCGGCGGGGGTTTTAACCACGGCATCTATGGGCATGAGGTTAGAGGCTTTACTGTAACCGACACATATGGAACCTGCCAGATAAATCACATCTTTTGAGCCCCCATGGGGAATCAGCGTTGTGGGGCCCGGGTAATCTTTGACATCGATAAGGGTATCGGTTTGGGGGTTGTGATATTTTAAAATGTTTTCGTTATCTTTCTGGGTGCGCCCGACAATCAGTTTTGTTTCCGGATTCAAGCGGAAATGACGGCCGTACTTTAAAAGGTGCAACTCTTCTTCGGTGCACTCATCCTGATGGGCAAACAAATCTTTTAGTCGTCTGGAATAACCGACGTCGGTCAACAGGCAGCCACCGGCCGGGGCGGGATAATCGGTGAGGCCGTATTTTTGGGCCAGCGCAATTTGCGGTTTGCGGCCCCGGCCTGCAAAGTCCAGCAGGCGTTCCCGGTCTACCAGCCCTTCTTTTTCCGGGATGGTTTCAGGAAGATTTTTAGCGCTTAACGGTCGTAGAATATACCCCTTAAAGCCCGAGTGTTTCTCCACATACTGCAGGGATGACCTGTTTTGAGACATGGGACGCTGGCCCAGGACTTCACCGCTGAAAAGAAAGTCAAAATTTTGTGCCGGCATCATCTCGCCGGCCAGTTTGAACATGAGCGCGTGACAGTCCATACAGGGGTTCATTTGTTTGCCGTATCCGGCCGGCGGATTTTTGAGCATTTTTATGTAAATGGGATAAATCGGCTTAACGTTTAAAGGGATACCCGTATTTTCGGAGGCCTTACGGGCCTTGGCTGCCGTAAAAAATGGCGTTTCAAATGTCACCCACTCGACATCGATTCCCTGGTCGCGCAAAACCAGACCGGCCAACGTGCTATCCAGTCCCCCGGAACACAGTCCTAATGCCCGTACTTTTTTTCTGTTCGGATTCATAGCGGTTTGTCGGTTTTTGAGATTTTCAAGCTTTTTGTGATTAACTCTCTGTTAGTTGTTCGTTGTTTGTGGATAGTCGACGGTCGGATATTATTCTGACTTGACTGTTCTCCTAAAACCGGCTTATATCCCTCGCCTAATTACATCATCCACATATGATAACTTTACAATAGGCTTTAAAAGCAATTTTTGCAACTGACTACGGGCGACAAACCACGGGCCACTAACCACGGACCATTTATATGCAACTCAAATCACGCGCCGATAAAATTCGAAAGATCCTGCGAAAGATTTATCCTGAAGTTAAAACCGAGCTGTTTCATGAGAATCCGTTTGAACTTCTGGTTGCCACCATTTTGTCGGCCCAATGCACGGACAAACAGGTGAATCAGGTTGCCCCGGTTCTCTTTAAGCGTTTGAAAACACCTGCGGATTTCGCCGCGGCACCCCTTAAAACCATCGAAAAATTAATTCGTTCCACCGGCTTTTTCCACAATAAGGCCAAAAACATCAAAAATTGCGCTCAAGCGCTTTTAGAAAAGCACAACGGCGAGGTGCCGCAAACCCTGGAAGAACTGGTTAAACTGCCCGGGGTGGGGCGCAAGACCGCCAATGTGGTTCTGGGGGCCGCTTTCGGTATTCCCGGCGTCGTGGTGGATACCCATGTCGCCCGGATTTCAAACCGTCTGGGTTTAACCGTATCCAAAAATCCGGTAAAAATCGAATATGACCTGATGGACCTCATCCCTAAAAAATTCTGGAACGATTTCTGCCTCCAGCTTATTTTTTTTGGACGGTCCACCTGTACGGCTCGAAAGCCAAAATGCCCCCAATGCCCTCTGGAAAAATTATGCCCCTGGCCGCATAAAACCGCGCAACCATAATGAATTTCTAATCTTAAGATTTCGTTCCCATCAAAACCGGACCCTTTTGCATCAAAATAAGAGAAAAATCAAATTTATTGTTATTATTGGTTATTATTAGTCTTATAAATTTTAATTTTCTAAAAATATTGACAAAATATTACAATAAAAGCTATATAGAAACGTTTGATTAGGTCGGAATAGCTATACACTCTTTGCATATGGACAAAAAGGCAGGATCTCTATGAAAAAGTTATTATCAACCAAAGAGGTCGCAGAATTTTTAAATGTCAATGAAAAGATGGTTTACACGCTGGTTGCAGAAAAAGGCCTGCCCGCTTCCAAAGTAACGGGTAAATGGCTTTTTCCGCGACATCTGGTGGACCAGTGGGTTGAAATGCAAACCATTAACTATCCGGACACCGGCAAGCTTTTACCCATCCAGCAAGGAATACTCATACTGGCCGGCAGCAACGATCCACTGCTGGACCGGGCCATTTCGCTTTTTAACACTCATTTTCAAGCACCCCTGGCCGTTTTCGGTAATCTGGGCAGCATGGGAGGTCTGCGGGCACTGCGGCAAAATCTTTGCCACATGGCTTCAAGCCACCTGCTCCAGGAAGATGAAGAAGAATATAATTTTGATTATGCTTTTCAGGAGCTGGAATTAATGCCGGCCGTTGTGAATTTCTGTCGCCGCGAACAAGGCATTTTAGTGCCGCAGGGCAACCCCAAAAAAATAGCGGGTGTCGCTGACCTGGCCGAGCCGGGAATCAGGATTGTCAATCGACCGCTGGGCACCGGCACGCGCTTATTGCTCGATCGGGAGTTTAAAAAAGCCGGCATTGATGCTGAAAAAATTGATGGATACGCCCACGAGGTTCACCGGCACCTGGAGGTGGGGTTGGAGATTTTAGCCGGACGCGCAGATGCCGGTCCCGCCATTGGCGCGGTTGCCGGACTTTTGAATATTGGATTCATTCCGATTCGCTGGGAACGATTTGATCTGATGATCTTAAAGGATCGATTTTTTGATGAAGGGGTTCAAAAATTTTTAGGCCTTTTACACGAAAAGGAGTTTAAATCGCTGGGCGATAAAATATCGGGTTATGATCTCAGCGTTTCCGGAAAGATGATTTATCCGGGCGCGGATGACGGGCTACAGATGTCAGATGACAGGAGTCAGAGGACAGAAGACAGAAAACAGATGACAGAAAACAGAACGCAGAAGACAGAAACAAAAGACAGATGACAGAGCTCAGATGAAAGGGGATGCAGTGAAACGGCTGGGGATAAAAATTATTTTGGTGGGTTTGACTGTTTGTTTTTTTAGCACCAATGGCCCGGCAGGAGAAAAAATTATAAAGATGTCGACAACGACGAGTACCCAGGCTTCCGGGCTGCTGGACGTTGTTTTACCGGCGCTTGAAAAAGATACGGGAATTCAGGTTAAGGTAATCGCTAAAGGCACCGGAGCGGCCATTCGGGACGGCATGGACGGTAATGTGGATGTGATCTTCGTTCACGCTAAAGCACGCGAAGAGAAATTTGTTCAGGAAGGTTTTGGAACCCGGCGCTATGCGGTCATGCATAATGATTTTGTTATCCTGGGCCCCCAAAAAGATTCGGCCGGAATAAGAGGGCTCACCAATGCCACAGAAGCGCTCGGAAAAATTGCAGACACGAAAGTCGCTTTTGTTTCCCGTGGAGATGATAGCGGCACGCACACCAAAGAGCAGGCGCTCTGGGAATCCACCGGTCTGCCGCTGGAAAAAAAAGTGCAAACCATCGTGAAAAAGGGCAAGCAAAAAGAAATCGCTTTTGTCCACCCTCCGGGACTGGGACAATGGTATCTTTCCATCGGGCAGGGAATGGGCAAGGCTTTGACGTTTGCCGATGAAAAGCAAGCCTATGTCCTGGCGGACAGGGGCACCTACATTAAATATAAATTCGGCCGTGATATGCCGATTGACCTGATCGTGCTGTGTGAGGGCGATGCGGCCCTTGCCAATCCCTATGGCGTGATTCCGATCAATCCCCAAAAACACCCGCATGTAAAATATGATTTGTCCAAAACATTTGCAGAGTGGCTGGTTTCAAAAAAAGGGCAGACGGTTATTGATAATTACAGGCTTCTGGGAAAACAGCTTTTTTATCCGGATGCGCTAAAATAGGTTGAGCCCGTTGGCCCGTTGAGCCGGTTATCCAGTTAAAGGTTAGCGGCTTGTGATATATAACTGCTGGTTATTGACGCAGACTAAAGGTTTTGCCTCAGACCTCAAGCGTAGCGTTCCAAAAGTTCGCTTTATGCCACTTAATTTTTAAACTCGATCCGCTGCAGGCGGACCTTAATTTTAGGCACTTTAGGCATTTTAGTGCATTTTAGGCATTTACCTCATGGATCTTCTAATTGACAGTTTTGTTTCGGCAATCGCTTTAGTCATTTCACTTGACAAGGAGATGGTGGACATCGTTGGCGTCTCTTTAAAAGTCAGTGTTTATTCAACCCTTTTTGCGAGTCTGTTGGGAATTCCGATCGGGTTTTTAGTGGCCTTTGAATCGTTTAGAGGCAAAAGATTTATGATTACCTGCTTGAATACGCTGTTGGCGGTTCCCACCGTGGTGATCGGGCTTTTTGTTTATGCGTTTATTTCCCGCAGGGGCGTGTTGGGAATTTTCGATCTGTTGTATACCCAGAAGGCCATTATCATTGGCCAGACGTTGTTAATTTTGCCGGTCGTTGCTGCCTTTACAATTGCTGCTATCAGCAGGATTGATCAGCGCTACCGCAAAACGGCCCTGACCTTAGGGGCGAATCGCCTGCAGACCGCCTTTGTGATATTCAGAGAGGCACGTTTCGGCATCGTCGCCGCCATGATTGCAGCGTATGGTCGGGTCATATCCGAAGTGGGTATCAGCATGATGCTGGGCGGCAACATTCGGGGCTTTACCCGAACGATGACAACCGCCATGGCCCTGGAATATGACAAAGGGGCCTTTACCCTGGCAGTGGCCCTGGGTATGGTGCTTTTGGGCCTTAGCTTCGGAATGAATTTGTTGTTTCATTTATTTCAGGGAAGGGTCCGGTCCTGATGATTTTTAGTATTTCAGATCTCACCAAAAGGTACGGTGACCGGACGATTCTGGATATCCCCGCATTAAGCTATAAAAAAGGCGCCATATACGGACTCCAGGGACCCAACGGTGCCGGCAAGACAACCCTTTTAAATATTCTGGCACTGCTGGAGTATCCTAATACAGGAAGTGTTTTTTATAAATCCAAACCGGTGCAGTATACGGAACCTTATCTTCAGCGCTTGCGAAAAGAAGTCATTCTGGTCGATCAGCTGCCGCTTCTCTTTACAACCAGCGTGTTTAAAAATATCGAATTCGGGCTGAAAATTAGAGGAATTGAAAAAGAAGAGCGCAAGCGCCGAATTGCCAAAGTTCTTGATATGGTAGGGATGGGAGATTTTGCTCAGGCACCGGCCCATCAGCTTTCGGGCGGGGAAACTCAGCGGGTGGCTTTAGCCTCGCGATTGGTTTTAAAGCCGGAAGTGTTGCTATTGGACGAACCTACCGCCAATGTGGATGTGGCCAGTGCCCAGCAGATCAAGGAAGCTTCTTTGATGGCGCGCCGGGAATGGAATACAACCCTTATTATTGCCAGTCATGACCGGGACTGGCTTTATGACGTATGTGACGAAGTCAGGCACCTATTTAAAGGCCGGCTATTTGGAAGCGGTCGCGAAAACGTCATTTTCGGTCCCTGGCGTCCTCATAACGGAAACCTGTGGGAAAAGCAATTACCGGACGGGCAGCGTTTACGGGTACCAGAACCGCCGGAACCCGATGCGATGGCCCTGATCGAGCCGACTTCAATAACCCGTGCAACCGATACAAAACCGGATGATTGCGGTGCAAATGTATTAGAAGGTATCGTTTCCCGGTTGATACTGGAAAAAACCCGTGCAGAGATCGTGGCAACGATTCTGATCGGCAACCTGCCGTTTACCTTAAAATTATCCCGGCAAAAGACCCAGCAGGAAAATCTTTACCCCGGTCAGAAGGTGACGCTGCACTATTCACCCCATTCTGTCAAATGGCTCTAAAATGGTTTCAAAAATGGCTACCTCTTACTATTCCTTTGAGCGTTTCGCGTTCGCGTAACTATAGGAGCACTCCGCACAGTCCCTGTGCTCCGTTTGAGGAGCGCTTCGCTTGATGCAGAATGGAGACTTCAATTTTGTAGCTACATCCTCAAGGTCCGAAGGACCGCTCTTCGAGTCCCAAAGGGACGCTCATAAAGGCCGGTAGGGTGCTCACAATATATTTTAAAATATATTGGCGATGTACCGGATGGCGATGAAGGTCATCGTGAGGATGAGGATAATCTTTATGATTTTGGCGGGCAGGTACTTTTGAAGTCCGGCGCCGCAATATATGCCCAAAAAGCCGCCGGCACCGAATAAGGCACCCAAGGTCCAGTCCGGTGCAATCGCCAGACCGGTATGGACGAATAAAGGAGCGATTCCGGCGTAAAAAGCAACGCCGGCGATCGATGTAACAAATGTGGCCATCAAGGTGGCTCCGGCAATCGTATAAACCGGCAAACCAAAAAAGGCGACCAGAAAAGGTGCGATAATCGCCCCTCCGCCGATGCCATACGTCCCGCCGACAATTCCAACGAAAAATGACAGCACCAGCAACCCGATTGTGTTGAACGTGAAGATTTCACCATAGAAGCTGTAACTGTAACGCTTGAATGAAAATTTCACGGTTTTGACAGCCGGTATCGGCTCCGCGCGGTTTGTGGATGCAACCGCTTCTGTATTTTTTTTGGCATAAAAGCGTTCTTCTACGGCCTTTGCTTTTTCAATGGTTAAATCGTTCTTTTTGAGCATGGCGAGGACGAGTCGTAGAGCGATATATAACAGTACACATCCGGCAAAAAATTTGAAATTCTTCGGATCCGGCAAATAAAGAATTCTTAGAACGGCGCCAATGAATATGCCCGGAAGGGTTCCGATAATAATCACCCAGGCCAGAGGCCAGGCCATCCGCTTTTCGCGCATGAAGCGATAAATCCCGCTGGGGATGGCAACAATGTTGTAGAACAGATTCGTGGGCGAGACTGCCGGACTGGTAAATCCCAGAACGCTCACCTGAAAGGGCAATAAAAGGAAGGCACCGGATACACCCGCCGAAGTAACACCCAGCGAGACGAAAAATGCCACCAGAAATGGGATGATCGGCGATACGGTAACACCTGAAACCTCAAAATACATAAGACAAAATCTCCGGTAATTAAATAACCAAAGGATTCTCATCTATTTTCATTCAAACTCAGGTATTAGGATATTTTCTAATGAATAGCAAATATGAAAATGAATTTTGATTGATTTTTACTTTGCTTGAAGGTTGAATTCGGTTACAATTTATTATAAAGATTTCAATTTCGACATAATAAAAATGATAACCACCTTATTGAAGCATAAACAGCAGGCTGTCGAAACAGCAATCTATGGATGATATCTAAAGCGAGATTCAATCTACAAAAAGAGAAGGACAAAACAGTGAAGGTCGGCAGAAACGATCCCTGCCCCTGTGGCAGCGGGCATAAATACAAGAAGTGTTGTTTAGGCAAAGCGGTATCAGAGCCCAAAGACCCCGGGGCAATGTATGCTCAGAAAAATAAGATTCAACTTAAAAGCGACGCCGATATTAAGGGTATCCGCAAGGCCGGCCGGCTGGTGCTGGATACCCTCGATCTGGTTGAGTCTAAAATCCGTCCGGGAATGAAAACGGATGATATCAATGTCATCGTGCATGAGTTTACCATAAAAAACGGTGCACAACCGGCCCCGCTGAATTACCGGGGCTTTCCCAAAAGTGTTTGCGTTTCCATAAACGAAGTCGTCTGCCATGGTATTCCCGGAAACCGTATTTTAGAAGACGGCGATATTGTCAATGTCGACGTTACCTCCATTTTAGACGGCTATTACGCCGATGCCAACAAGACATTTTTCGCGGGCATGCCCGGGCCGGATGCCCTTAAAATCGTCGCTGTTGCCAGGGAGTGTTTAAAGCGCGGCATCGCCGAAGTAAAACCCGGCAACACCGTTGGAGATATTGGCTGGGCAATTCAGAGCTATGCCGAGGGGCAGGGGTGCTCGGTCGTCAGAGATTTTGTCGGCCATGGTGTCGGGCTGGAATTTCACGAGTCGCCCCAGATCCCGCATTTCGGACAGAAAGGGCAGGGGATACGGTTAATACCGGGCATGGTTTTTACAATTGAACCGATGATCAATCTCGGAAATCATGAGTTGAAAATATTGGAAGATAACTGGACGGCGGTTACCAGAGATGGTTCCTTATCCGCCCAATTCGAGCAGACCATACTGGTAACCGATAGCGGTTTCGAAAGCCTGACGCCCTATAATTTATCTTAAAATACCATCCTTCTTAAGAGCCTATAAGCTATCTCAAACCCAAGCCAGCCCAACCTTAGTTTTCCATTATCTGCAACATCACTTTCTGTAATGAATCTGCTTTCAGGGCGACAATAACAAAAAGCAGTTATAACATCCCAAAGAATTAAAATGGCTTCTAGAAATAACCCCCTTTTTTCTTCCAAACGTTTTGGGCAGTTTGAGGCCGGAGGTATCAGACCGCTGATGGCCATGGTGGAAGTGACCAATCGCTGTAATATGGCCTGTCCGGTATGCTTCTCTGATGCCGATTGTCTCTCTAAAGATGTTCCCGTCTTTAAGGTCAAAAAATACCTCCGACGCTTACTCAATATTACCGATAGCCCGATTCCAATCCAAATCAGTGGGGGGGAACCTACTATGCATGCCGAGTTACCGGAAATCATCACCTCTGCCGAACAAATGGGGTATCACAATATTGAACTGATCACCAATGGCGTGAAAATCGCTCAAAATCCTGCAATTCTTTACGAACTGAAAGAAAAAGGACTTACGGCGGTTTACCTGCAGTTTGATGGGCTGAGCAAAAAGACTCACCTAAAAATTCGGGGTCGGGATATGAGGGCTGTTCGGCATCAGGCCGTTGAAGCAATTCGTAGGGCTGGTTTGTGCTGCACCCTGTCAGTTGTGGTCACCCGCGGTGTGAATGAAGACGAAATCGGCAATATTGTACAGTTCGGAATTGATCACATTGATGTGGTGCGAGCTATCAGTTTTCAATCGGCTACCAGATTCTCCGGCCGCTTTGAGCTAAATGACAAATACGGGGGATTCCAAATACAGGAACTTCTTAATCTAATCGAGACTCAAACAGGAGTTCCGACTGATTCGTTTCTCTCGGAGCATCTGGGACACCCCGAGTGTAATGCAATGTCTCCGGTCTTCGTGGTTAACGGCAAGCTTGAACCGCTTTTTAAATACATTCGTCAAGAGGATATCGTTGGATTTTTGAAAAAGGATGGACGCCGAAAAATCCTGGGAGCATTTGCCGGCAAAAGAGACTTTTTCTTTCGCCATCTAACAAGCCCGGCTGCCTGGAAGCTGATCGCCAAGGCAGCAGCTTTATTCGGTAAAAACCCGTATAACGTTCTGCGCCGTAAACACATTCTGCTTTTTGCCAAAAGCTTTATGGATCAAAATGCTTTGGACACAGGAAGGGTCAGCTGTTGCTGCTACGCCATCACCGGTGAAAAAGGGGTTTTTTCCTTTTGTGCTTACAACAATCTGTACCGCTCTGCTGATGTGGAGGAAAGGCCGGTTAAACAAGTTGGAAAGGTCTAATAAATGGAGGTGAAACTAACCTTGAGACACGTTTTGTTGATATGGATCCTTATCATGTTTGGATGTACCGCCATCGAGCCCACGAGCCTTTCCGACGAGTTGGTAGTTGGGCCCCGGGTATTCTCTCATGAGAGTTTTGACCGTGTCCTTCAGGAGTTTGTTAATGTAGAAGGCTTGGTGAATTATGAGCTGTTAAAACAGGAACCTCACGATCTAGACCTGTACTACCATCAAATTGCGACTTACAGCCCGGATAGTCATCCGGATCTCTTTCCTTCCGAAAATCACAAACTTGCTTACTGGATCAATGCCTATAATGCCACGGCGATCAAAATTGTGTTGACTTACTACCCCATTTCCAGCGTCCTTGATATCAAACCACCGGCTGCATTATTTTTTTTAACAGATAAGACCGGATTTTTTTTATTCCAGCGGTTAACCTATGGCGGTAAAACGACCAGTCTGTATTATCTGGAAAACAGCGTTATTCGTAAGCGATTTCAAGAACCCCGCATCCATTTCGCTTTGAACTGTGCAGCTCTAGGGTGTCCCCGGCTGCCAGACCGAGCATTTAAAGGTGATGATCTCGAGCAACAGCTTGATGAAGAAACCCGAATGTTTTTGTCCGAGGAACCCAATTTCAGGATCGATCATACCCAAAAGATCATTTTCCTGTCTTCTATTTTTAATTGGTTTAAAAAGGACTTTTTAATTTGGTATCAAAGCCAGTTTCCCGATCAGAAAGCTGCTATACTGGACTATATTGCTTTGTATCTTCCTAAAGATAAGGCGGATGTACTACAAACCGTTCAGCCAACCTACGCGGTTCGCTTTGTACCCTATGATTGGCATCTAAACGACCAAAAGTGAATTTTTAGATTGGCTCTCCTGTAAAAATCATTGCTCCTGATTGATGTTCAGAGTAACTTGAATCCGATAATCTGATACAAGAAGAAACCTTTAACCAATTTTCATTTCACCCGAAGACATCGTCTATATTAGCATACCCCGAGATTATTCGAGCCAGAAGTTAGAATTCCAGACCTGCCGCAACCCTCTTTTCTGGATGATTTTTAAGGCGGTTGTTTCAAACAGTCCCTTTGAAAAAAAGCCTTGATTCGAAACGGTTATGATATTATTCTGATGCCTTTTGATTATCTGGTGGGGTAATTTCTCAATAAATTTTGGTGAAGATCCAATGACAATCAAAGTGCTTGTGGTGGATGACGAGGAAGATTTTGCTCAAATTCTTGCCAACCGTCTGGAATTCAGGAATTTTGAGGTCACTTGCGCGTTCAGCGGGGACAACGCCGTAGAATTAATCCGGAAGCAGGATTTTGATGTGGTGTTGCTGGATGTTTTGATGCCGGGTCAGAGCGGATTGGATACGCTCAAGGAAATCACGGCTGTCGACCCCTTGATCCATATCATTATGCTGACCGGCCACGCACGGGTTGATACGGCCATTCAAGGCATGGAGCTCGGGGCCTATGATTATCTCATCAAGCCGGCAGATATCGAGGAGTTGACTGAAAGGATAATGCTTGCCCACAGCCATAAAGCCTCCCAGACAGAAAAGATACGTCAAGCGACCCATTCCGGGAGCGGAGAACAGCAGGGCCTTAAAAAAATATGCGGCTCTATTGCGGCTCTATTTCACAGAGACCGAGACAGCGTCGATGATGCCGGCGACAACAACCTCAATGACGATCACAACCCAACACCCTCAAAGGATAATGAATAGATGGGGTTTTGGAACCACTTCTAGGGATGCCGGGCCGCTTACCGGCTAAGGGAGCGTCTGTATAGGAGAAGGGGAAATAAGATGGAAGGTTTTACCGTTCTTCTGGTCGATAATGAACCGACAGACTCCGACCGTATTTACCATGGGTTGTCGGATCAGGGCCTGGCGATTCGAAGAGCCCAGAGCCAGGCACAAACCCTTTCTGAGATCGAAAAGAAAGATATCGACGTCGTCCTGCTGGACCTGATGATAGCGGGTACCGACGGTATCGCGCTTTTGAGGGAGATCAAAACCATGGATCCGCTGGTCGAAGTCATCCTTCTGGCCAACCAGGCCAATCCGTCGATTGCCGTCCAGGGGATCAAGTTGGGTGCATTTGACTTTCTTTTTAAGTCGGTGGATATCGACGACCTATTTCACAAATTGCAGGATGCCTATCAGAAAAAGGCCATTCAAGAAGAAAAAATCGAAAAGATTAGACATTTCGTGGATGAAGATAAATAAAGACAGCTGAAATCCCTTCAATGAATGACAAGAGGAGCGTAGAGGAAATGATTAAATTCAGACAGTTGGGCAAGTTATTGATGCTTGGCGCTCAGGCGCATTTCCGATGGGAACTGGAGATGTCCAAAAACATCCTGAGCAGTCGCAAACGGTTATTCGTGCTGGGTTTGCTGACCCTTCCGGTGATTTTGGGCGGCTATGCCTTTGCCAATGAAATCAGCAATGTGCTGCCGGAGGTGCTGGGGGGTAAAAAAGCTTACAGCCCGGCCTTTTACAGTATGGGTATTTTTATCGTGTCTATTCTGATCGGAATGGGAGCCGGTCTCATTACCGGCTGTATCGGAGCCGGGGGCGGCTTTATTATAGCGCCGGCTTTGATGAGTGCCGGCATCAGGGGTATTATGGCTGTGGGTACCGATCTCTTTCATATCTTTGCCAAAGCCATCATGGGAAGTGTGATTCACCGGAAATTGGGCAATGTCAATGTGGGCCTCGCATTTGTTTTCCTTATCGGTGCCATCATCGGCGCCACGGTGGGGGGTGTGATTAACCGAACCCTTTATGAAATCAATCCGGTCTTGAGCGATGCCTTTATTTCCACGGTCTATTCGCTGATGTTGGGACTACTAGGCGCATATGCCATGACCGACTTTCTAAGAGCTCGCAAACAGGGGGGCGCTGGAGATGCTCATGGGGGCAAGGTAGAAGGGGCGGAGTTGGGAAACGTGCCCCAAAAACTTCAAGCTATGAAACTGCCTCCCATGATCAAGTTCGATGGCGATCTGGTTCCCGGCGGCAGAAGCATTTCCTGGGTTTTTCTGGTGGTGAGCGGTGCTTTGGTGGGATTTGCGGCGGGCATCATGGGCGTCGGCGGAGGATTTCTGACATTCCCCATCTTTGTATATAGCCTGGGGGTTTCCTCCATGACGACCGTCGGCACGGATATCTTTCAGATCGTGTTTACCGCCGGCTTCGCCGCCATCACTCAGTATGCTATTTACGGTTTCATTTTTTATACGCTTGCCATGGGGATGCTATTGGGCTCTCTGGTGGGGATTCAGATTGGTGCCATGGTGACGAAGGTCGTGCCCGGGATTACCATCCGCGGGTTTTATGCCATGGCGGTCCTGGCCGGATTTGTCAACCGGATCTTCGCGCTTCCGGCCAAACTCGGAGAAATGGATGTGATCCCCATATCGAAAGATACCGGTGCTGTCCTGGAAACCATCGGGATCTGGGCCTTTTTTATTGTCATCGGTGGGTTCTCCGTCTGGGTCATCGGAACATTTCTTAAAAATATTCGTATCCTTAAGGGAGAGGAGGCGCCGGTATGATTGTACATAAGAAAGAATTTTATGCCGGATTCGGCTTATTCGTTGTATTTTGGATTGTTCTGATCATCCTGTTTATGCCGGTATTTGGTGGGAAAAATGCCCTCGAGAATCTGGATATGCTCTATAACTCCATATCCAAGGGCTCCGCCTATTATATCCCCAAGGCAAAGAAAGCAGCCAAGCCGCTTAATGGGACTCAGGTCAGCGTTGATTTAAAGCTCGATACCGACAAACAGGCCGAGCAAATCGTAACCCTTTTCGAAAAAGGAGGGGCCCGTGTTCAAGTGTCGGGTGCAAATCTGAAGGTCAGCGGCGATCTGGGTCAAATACTTGAAAACAGCCTTACGGATGCTGATTATATGTATCATAACGATGGCAAGCGCATAATTGATAAATATGGCATCCCTGAAAAACATGCGCTCTACAATTGGTGGAAAGCCCTTAAAGCGTTGGATTTGGCTTTGAAGAAACAGAAAAAATTCGTGGCCGCCAAGGTGGTGGATCTGATTCAGAAGAAAGCCGTCGAAACAGCGTACAACTATTACGGTATCGAGCCCCAGAAGATAACCGATCGATTTGGAGTGGTTATCTTTTCTCTAATATTTTATGTGGTTTACACGCTCTGGTATGGGTTTGCCATCATGTACATGTTTGAGGGATTGGGACTTAGACTCGAGCATTAATCTTTTTCGATTTTTTTGAAACCATGCTGGGTCTTTTAGAAAAGATTCTGTTTGCTAGAAAGAGGCGCCAAGCCATTGATGTTGAGGCGCTTCGGATCGATTTCCGAGCGCGCTATCACAACTTCAAACTGCTTCTCAACGCCAATAACCGAGCCCTTGAGATGATGGGCGGCATTGAAAAGGCGCTCCAGGGGGAAGCGCCTTTCGGGATGCCATTTATCCGGGCAAATACGACGGCCACCTCGGTTGAAGTCTATCGCATGATCCGAAACCTGGAAGAACTGAAGCCAGGTAAATATCTTGCCCTGTTTGATTCCTTCCATAACATCGAGCACCAAATCGATCAGGTACTGAAAGAAAAAGAAGCCACATCCGACCCGAGATTCACGGTACCATTTTGCGATGTTCAAAAGGATATGGCCCCCCTGGTCGGGAATAAGATGGCAACCCTTGGGGAGGTTCGCAATCGTCTCGGTTTTCCCACACCCGACGGATTTGTCATCACATCGAGCGCATACCGGCGTTTTTTTGAACACAATGATCTTCAGTTGGAGATCGACCGGCGGTTTCAGTTTACGGAAATGAGCGATGTTGAAGGACTTTACAGCCAATGTCAGAACATCCAGCAGTTGATTGCCGATGCAGCGGTGCCGAATGATCTGGCAGCAGCCATAACCGACGCCTATCACCAGCTGGAATCTGTCACCGGAAATGGCGTGCGGCTCGCGTTGCGCAGTAGTGCTTCGGGCGAGGACGTGGCCGGAAGGTCTTTTGCCGGCCAATATCACTCAGAACTCAATGTTCAACCGGATCATCTCTTGCAGGCATACAAATCCGTGGTTGCCAGCAAATACGGGTTTTCGGCCGTAACCTATCGTTTCAACAGGGGGCTTAAGGATGAGGATATCGCCATGTGCGTGGGTTGTACGGCCATGGTGGCAGCGCTGGCCGGTGGGGTCGTCTACACGCGCGATCCGGTTAATCCGAGCCATGATGCCATTTGCATAAATGCAGTCTGGGGACTTCCCAATTCTGCCGTTGATGGAAGTATGCCTTGTGATCTATTTTATTTGACCAGAGAAAATCCGATTCGGATCATCAGTCGGGATATTAAGCACAAAAGCAGCAAACTGGTGTGCCGTGAGAAAGAGGGTATTGATCGAACCGAGGTGGCCGCAGAAGCCCGACGCTTGCCCTGTATCGATGATGAACAGGCTGTCCGGCTGGCCGAATCGGCACTCAAGCTTGAACGCTATTATCTAAAGCCCCAGGATGTGGAATGGGGCATCGATTCCAACGGGAACCTGCATATTTTACAATGCCGCACCATGCAGGTGACGGAAACAGACGATCCGGCCACGATCCCATCCCCCAAAACGCCCTTTGAAGGATTGGCTGTTTTGGTCAAAGGGGGTACACCGGCCAGTGTCGGGATAGCCTCCGGCCCTGTGTACCGGGCTGAGCGCAAACGTGACATCACGTCTTTTCCTGAAGGTGCCGTACTGGTGGCTCGCCAAGCCCTTCCCCAATGGGCCTCGCTGCTGAACCGGGCAGCGGGGGTCTTGACCGAAGAGGGAGGATTTGCAGGCCATCTCGCTACCGTGGCGCGAGAATACGGTGTGCCGGCGATATTCGGTGTTGAATCGGTAATGGATCTGGTTAGCACAGGCGATCGGATAACCCTAGATGCTGATGAAGCTACGGTCTATAAAGGCTGTCCGGATCAGTCTTCTGAGGTGATGGCGAATCGGCAGAACCTGATGGCGGGAAGTCCGGTTTTTCAGACATTGAAGCAGATCAGTCCGTATATCATACCGCTTCATCTCCTGGACCCGGATTCACCTCAATTTCATCCCAAAAGTTGCACTACCCTGCATGACATCACCCGTTTCATTCATGAAAAATCGGTTCACGAGATGTTCAATTTCGGGAAAACCCATAATTTTTCAGAACGTTCCAGCAAACAACTTGTTTACGACGTTCCCATGCAGTGGTGGGTTCTAAATCTTGACGATGGCTTCAAGGAAGAAGTAGACGGACGCTACGTTCATCTGGAAAACATCGTCTCCATTCCCATGTTGGCTATTTGGGAGGGTATAACGGCTGTTGCGTGGGAGGGGCCGCCGCCCGTGGACGGGAAGGGGTTCATGTCGGTCATGTTTCAAGCAACCGCCAACCCTGCTCTCGCCGTCGGCGTCCGATCCAGTTATGCCGTGCGGAATTACTTCATGATCTCGAAGAATTTTTGCAATCTCATGTCGCGGCTTGGTTTTCATTTCTCGGTTGTTGAAAGCATGGTTTCAGAGCGGTCAAAGGAAAATTATATTAGTTTTCGATATAAAGGCGGGGCGGCCGATTTCGATCGAAGACTTAAGCGGGTGTTGCTGGTCAGCGATATCCTGGAAGAAAATCATTTCAATGTGGACGTTAAGGGGGACGCACTCATTGCCCGCATTGAGAATTATGATATGGAAGAGATGAAACGGTATTTGATGGTTGTCGGTTATTTAATCATTCATACCCGCCAGCTGGATATGGTGATGTCCAATCCGACAGAAGTGAAGCGCTACCGATTAAAAATACAGGAAGATCTCGCCGGAATTTTGGCTGCCCACGCATAAAGCGATCGAAAATAAGAAGACAACTTTGCATTAGAAACCGAAAATCTTATTTGAAAGGAGATGATGGTATGGTGGCAGAAGTTACATGCCCTTTAACGAAAGGCGAAAAAATACTTGTCGCTGTAGACGGTTCCAGCAATAGCGATTTTGCCGTAGAACAGGCGCTCAGCATGGCCAATACGTGTAACAGCATGCTGTATGCCATAACGGTCATCGACGTCTATCCCAAACAGATCGACGGGACGCCCGGGGCCAAAGAGCAGATGGATCAAGAGGCCCGGTCTTTATTGCAAAAAGTAGAGGCGCAAGCCAAAGAAAAAAACATCCCCGTTGAAACCACTGTGCATTGGGGAAGACATCCACACGAATCGATCATAAAGGATTCCAAAGAGAAAGGTGTCGATCTGATCGTGCTGGGCTCTCACGGCAGAACCGGGCTCAAGAAATTTTTTCTGGGGAGTGTGGCACAGAAGGTCATCGGTTATGCCAGGTGCCCGGTAATGGTGGTTCCCGGCGAACACGAGTGACTCGCATTCCGAGATGGCAGACAGGATAAAAGCACTATAAACGATAAACAATCGGTTCTTCATCCGAATCAATTTCAATTCCGACCGTATCTCCGGTTTTAAATCCCAAGCGTTTGAATTCTTTGACCATTTCATCGTGTTTATCCATATGCCAGTATACGGACCACATGGGATTGCGAACCGTATCGATGCCGTAAGCTTCGTGCCCGCACAGATTGACCCTGAACTTGTCCTTGGCAAAAAGGGTATCGGCTTCTGATAAAAAATAGTCAATTTTGTATAAGTTGTCATGCAGCGCCTTGGAAAGCTTTGATTGCAGGTCGGGAAAATCTTCCAGATAGTGATTGGCGATCTGATACAGTTCCTCCGGCTCTTGAATCGATAAGCCGAGAATGCCAAAGCGGTGGTGTCTCAAAGCAAAGTCTTCCCGTCTGGCCTGATATTTGGTGATAATTTCAAGAATATCCTCAAAGGCCGGCTTGTTATTTTTATTACCCCAAACCAGATCTTCACATTTACCAATAATATCCAGGTAAAATTCCTTGTTGTCCATTACATAAACAGGCCGCTCACGATAATTATGGTTCCTTCTGATTCGGCGGACGCCATGCAGCTTAATCGATCTTTCACTTTGTTGCTGTTCAAGGGTTTCGATGTGAGAAATGTCTTTGGCCTGAACGACATGGATTTCACCCTCACCGGATACAACATATTCAATTTCACACCTATGGCTTAGGTGGTTCTGAATATCTTTTGATAATTGAAGCAGTCTGATATCATGGGGAGTTTTGGTAATATAGGGTTCCCGTTGGACTTTATGGTTGCGGTCACGACAGTATCCAAATTCCCAATGATTTCCGATCATTTTCGCCATGACGCTGGTGCCGCTGATAAACGGCATCACAATAACGCCCATGTCCTCCAGGTTGATTTCAGGACTGTTATTGAATTTTTGTTGTCGCCTAATTGCCAGCTGTTTGGCGGTTTTGGCCAGATTTATGATTTTGGTTTGCGCATATTGAATTCCCCCCAGATCGGCATAGGTCTCCAATGAATCAAACGTTCCCCCTTTAAAAAATTCCTCCTGGGGATGCGCACTGCGGGTGATCACTTTAAAACTTTCGCGGTGGCGATTCAGAAAAGCTTTTAAATCGTCAAATTCTTCGTTTTTAAAATCAGATGCCGACACATAGATAAAATCGGGAATATTAAATTTTCCCTTTTTCAATTGTTTCAAGAGTCTGGGCTTTTCCGGTATGGTGGCTTCACTTGCTTTTTTCAACAAGATTTCTTTCTCCTCGCTTGAGATTTTTAAATGGTTAAACTCAGATAACATAATTCCTGTGTGAATATAAATATTTTTTTTATGGTGTCAAACTCTTACGGTCTTAGACGACCCGTATCATCGGATGGAGGCAATGGCTTGGTTTAATTCTCAATCATATCCCAATCGTTTAAAAGTTTCAAAGGACTATGCCCGGCCAAGCAAGTGGCCTTTGCGCATCAGCCGCCCGAAATTGCGGTAAATTATTCGATTTATAAGAATTTTTTCTTGACCGCGGTATTTTAAAATCGTAACGATGGTTAAAGATTTCAACAGGCTAACACTGGAAAGCCGGTTAGAAACCGGTCTCCAACAGGGTGAAAGGTGGCATTATCTCAGAATGCTAAAAGAAGGCTGGCTCCACGAACAAATGGGTTTGCGATGAACCGATTGTTGACTATTTTTAGATGGCCGGCGGACTTGAGGAATGCAGATACATCGACGTGGTTCGTTTCGATGGACCGCTCTTTTTTGCAAACGCCAGTTACCTTGAAGATCAGATCCGGAATCGGCGGCGGACGAAAAAAGAGCTCAAACATGTTATCATTTCCTCCAGTGCTGTTCATGATCAAACTCACCGGGGTGGAGAGGAAAAGAACTGTCCATTGAATACCGTATGTCAGCTTTCACAAGCACGCTAAAAAATGGAGGTTTAAATGTCTATCATTACCCTGTTCAGCGGCAGCTTCTGCAATGAAAATCCCGTTATCCAGGAAATAATCTCCCGTACCGGATACCGGTTGATTACGGACAATGAGGTTGTTGCCGAAGCCAGCCAACTCTCCGAGATAGCCGAAAACAAAATTATGCAGGCCTTTTCGGCCGGCACCTCGGTGTTCAATAAATTTACCCAGGAAAAGGAGCACTCCATTGCTTTTTTGAAGCTGGCACTTGCCGAACTGATTCCCGACGACAATGCGCTGGTGACCTGTTTTTGCGGACAGCTGATACCGAAGACCGTGAACCATTCACTGCGGGTTTGTTTAATCGCGAGCCTGAAATATCGAATCGCTGCAGCTTCCCGGGAACAGGGGCTGTCGGAAAAAGATGCTGCCAAAGTGGTTCAGAAACGCGAAGAGGCTTGTTCTGTTTGGATCGACATGCTTTTCAATCAGAGTGACCCATGGGATGCCGGTCTTTACGAAATCGTCATCCCGGCGGACAAAATGGCGCCGGCAGATGCGGCGGCGCTCATTGCCGATAATGCCGTCAGCAATGTGGTTCGGCCAACGCAAAGCTCGAAGCAGGCGCTGACGGACTTTCGTCTTGCGGCCGGAACGCAAGTGGCTCTGGCGCGGGAGGGGCATACTGTGAACGTTAGCGCCAAAGACGGTTCAATTACCATTATCATCAACAAACATGTTCTGAGGCTAAGCCGCCTGCAGGATGAGCTCAGATCGATCGCAAAGCAGGTCCCCGGTGTAAAGGCGGTGGAAACCAAAGTCGGCAAAGACTTTCACAAATCAGATATATATCGCAAACACAATTTTGAAATGCCCTCTAAAGTGCTTCTGGTAGACGACGAGCGCGAGTTTATTCAAACGCTTTCCGAACGGCTAATAATGCGCGATATGGGCCCGGCGGTCGCTTATGACGGGGAATCCGCCCTCAACCTGATTAAGGAAGACGAACCGGATGTGATGATCGTTGATCTCAAAATGCCGGGTATTGACGGACTTGAGG
>Ga0255055_10000594_pt1 | contig 27766 bp, 21 predicted proteins | sample JV7_2_27_MG_FD_188633 | JGI IMG/M metagenome (GOLD analysis project Ga0255055, IMG submission 188633) | Seawater microbial communities from Jervis Inlet, British Columbia, Canada - JV7_2_27 | ecosystem: Environmental > Aquatic > Marine > Inlet | place: Canada: British Columbia | collected...
TAGAAAAAAAAATGTTATATCTCTTTTTCAATTGATTTAATATAGGTCTTAATATTGTTCTGGATTATTTCAGGTTTTAATGTGCTTTGATTGGCTATCTTATGTCTGAGCTCTAATTTTTCTCTATGTAAGGTATTCATTGTACAAAACGGTATAAACAGTTATAAAATATAATATCTTAGAAGGCTCAAATTCAAAATTTACTAATATTACAAAGAGTGCTTTTACCAAGGTCTTCTAAGAGTAGTAGGTCTACTCATTTTAGATTTATTTGGATAATCTAGATTAAAATGAATACCACGACTCTCCTTTCTGGATATGGCACTCACTATTATAAGTTTAGCAACTGTAGCTAAATTTCGAAGCTCGACGAGGTTTTTGTTTATGAAAAAATCCCAATAATATTGGTTAATTTCGTCTAGCAACATGTTTATCCTTTTTTTCGCGCGTTGAAGGCGTTTATTTGTTCTAACAATCCCAACATAGTTCCACATGAACCTCCTTATCTCGTCCCAGTTTTGTGTTATTATTACGGCTTCCGTAGGAGGTACAGCGTGACCCGGCTCCCACTGTTTAAACTCTTTAATTTTCAAATTAGAACTTAAATCTGCGAGAGTCTCGGCACATTCATGAGCTCCCACTAAACCTCCGAGCAAAGAATTACTAGCCAAACGATTTGCACCATGAAAGCCGGTACAAGCAGATTCACCAATGACGTAAAGATTTTTAACTTCTGTGGTTCCGTTAACTTCTGCCTTTACACCTCCACAACAATAGTGAGCCGATGGGACGACTGGTATAGGTTCTTTTGTAATATCAATGTTGAATTTTGAGCAGGTATCATACACTCCCGGAAAATGACTTTTAATGAATTCTGGAGATTTATAAGAAGCAATATCTAAGAGAACGTAATCGTCTCCAGTTCTTTTAAGTTCGGCATCAATTGCTCTCGAAACTATGTCTCGGGAAGCAAGTTCTTTCGAAGGATGATAATCAGACATGAATTCCCTTCCATTAATGTCTTTTAAAATAGCACCCTCTCCTCGCATCGCTTCTGTAATTAAAAATGATTTCGCATATGGATGATATAAACAAGTTGGATGGAATTGATAAAACTCCATGTTCGAAATAGTTGCGCCAGCGCGATATGCCATAGCGATTCCATCACCAGATGCGATATCTGGATTAGTAGTATAAAGATAGATTTTACCCGCGCCACCCGTAGCTAGTATAGTAGATTTAGCAGCTATATTATGAATCTTTTCACTTTTTTGATCCAATACATAAGCCCCGTAACACTTGAAGTTTTCAGCATATAGGTTAATCGCGCACCAGTGTTCTTTAATTTGTACGTTTTCAATTTTTTTTACTGCTTCAATAAGCTTTTGTTCTATATTTTGCCCAGTTTGGTCATTTACGTGGAGGATTCTTCTTTCAGAGTGCCCACCTTCCTTTCCAAGATCGTATTCTCCCTTTTCGTTTCTCGTAAAATTAACCCCGATGTCAATCAATTCATTTATTCTTTCTGGTGCTTGCGTTAGAATCCTTTCTACTACTTTTTCATCGCAGAGCCCATCTCCAGCATTTAATGTGTCTTGGATATGTTTCTTAATACTATCGTTATTATTCCAAACGCACGCTATACCTCCTTGTGCATAAAAGGTGCTACCTTCCTCTAAGTTTTCTTTGGTTATAAGTAAAACTTCATCATCTGGGGATAATCGTGCTAATTTTATTGCCAATGATAACCCTGAAATGCCCCCTCCTATTATAAGAAAATCTGTTTTAGTATTCAAGAGATTCGCGTGCTTTATTCAATTTAAGTAATATCTATTAAAAGATCATATTCAGTCAATTACTAAAGTAAATTTGTAATTATTTTTGAAGTTAATATAATTTACGAAATTTTATTTGATGAATTTACATTTTTACACCTAATTAAACATCAATTAGAATCGTATGTCAAAAATGAAGAATATATTATATTTATGTAGCGGTAATGTTTGTCGAAGCGCATTTGCAGAGTATTATGCAAAATGGCTAAAAAACACATCTTATAAAGATAAATTACGGGATGTCAATTTTGACTCAGCTGGAATTCGCCATTATTTTGAATCGCCACACAAAAGCACAGTTAGATATTTAAACTCTAAGGGGATAAGTATTGATGGTTTTTTTCCTAAGGATATAACAGAGGAACTAATAGATAAACAAGATCTAATTTTAGCTTTCGAGGAGAAATATCATATCCGTAAATTAAAAAGAAAATTTAAAAACATTGAGAATTTAGATAAAAAAGTTTTTCTATTACTTGAATATGCTGGGGAAACTGAAAATTTAGAAATTAAGGATCCTTTTTATTTAGAGGAAAATGAGTACAATGAAACACTGAAAAGAATTGAAGATGGCATAATTAAGTCTATTGAGAGAATTATCGAAATAAACAAATCTGAATAAATGTGAAGCAATGAAGAAAATTTCAAAAATATTACTTGTATGTTTAGGGAACACAGCAAGAAGTCCTGCTGCTGAATATTTAGCGCGATATTACGCTAATAAAAAAGGTGCTAATTTAACTTTTGAGAGCGCCGGTTTCATAAATGCTTTTTCATATATGCAACCCGAATCTCAAGAATACTTGAACGCTAAAGGTATAAACCATTCTAACTTTCACCCTCAAATAATTAATCGTAAATTGCTTGAAAAACACGACTTGATTATAACAATGGAAGAATCGCACGCTCAAGAAATAAGAGATAACTATCCTGGGATTGTTGACATCGATAAAAAGTCGTTCACTCTAAGAGAGTTTAACGGAGAAACAGAAGAATTAGACATTATCGATCCATATTACACGAGTATTAATACATATAAGAAAGTTCTTAGAATCATTGACGAAAATATCAAAAAAATGATAACTAAAATAACACAGATTAATCAATCAAAATCTTAATGCTTATTATTAGCATGGAGAGATAAGGACTTAAGCACATCTTATTTGGTTCAATAATTTTGATTAAAACCTAGAATTTTCCTTTCTATATTTTGTTAAGGTCAAATTGTTTAATAAATATTAAATTGCTATAATAAACTATAAAATGAAAAAAAAAGAAAAAGAACGAAAAAAAGAAATAGATGAACAACAAAAAAAAGCGATTAAAAATCCTCGTATAGAAACGCTTTCAGAGATAGTGGAGTTAATTGATTTAGCAAATGATTCTTTGATGAAAAGTGATTATGATAAAGCAATCAATTACTCCGAAAAAGTAATTAGATTAGCTGTAAAATCAAATCTTGATCATCATATAAAAGAACAACAGCAATTCTTGACGCAAATTGCTATGAAAGTACAAGAAAAATTTTTTGTTTCAGAAATTAAAGAAGCAATCAGTAAAATTGAAAAAATCTACGATGCTCTTATTGAGGCTAAACAGTTTTCTCAAGCTCATGAAATTCTAGTAACTTTTAAGAGGCACTATGAAGATAAGATTGATCTCGATTCAATACCTTTAATTAAAGAATTAATAATGAAAGATATGAGAGAAAGGATAAAAAATAGATTAGAATAAAAAACATTAATCTCAATTAAAGCCTTTCATAAATTCTTCATATACCATGAACACTTTTGTATCAAGTATAAGTAATTGGATTTTAATGGTAGAGATAAATAATGTATCAAATAGAATCCTAATAACCTAGTAAGAGCATTTATCCTATGATAAGAAATATTCTGTTTATTTGTTATGCTAACACATGTAGATCTCCTGCGGCACAGGAATTAGGGGAACTTTACGCTAAAAAATATGATCTAAAAGGAGTTTCATTCGATTCTGCCGGTTGGCACATTGCTTTCGATCACGCTCAATCAGAAACTATTGAGTATCTTAATTTAAAAGGAATTGAAATGAGCGATTTTAAACCTAAACCTATTACACAAGCGTTGATAGAGGAGCAAGATCTTATAATTGGCATGGAAAGATACCAATTAACAAAAATTAGAAATAAGTTTAAGGCTTTAAAAGAGAACTTAAAAGGTAAATTATATACCTTAAAAGAATTCAATGGAGCAGATAAACATGAGCTGAATATACCCGATCCCTACAAAACAGAGAAAGATAGATACTTTGAAATATTAGAGATCGTTGAAGAAAATGTTGAGATGCTTGTTAAAAAAGTCAAACAGATAAATCAGGCGAGATGAAAGGAATTCTTAGTCTTCTTGATATTTTATTATTGTTGTTTGTTATTTTAATTAAATAATTATTCAAAAAATGTAACCTTAAATAACAATAATCTATGTTATATGTAAGATTTTTAGTTCTAGTATAAATCAGTTTGAATTTTGACATAATCGTCGAGTTCTAATTGACCGTTAAAATTAATAAATTAGGTTAAGGGGATTCATTTTTGGAAATAAATGGTATGAATGAGAATTTTTTAAACGATTTAAATAGAAATATTCAGAACGATAAATCAAATATTGATTCAATAAAAGGATTTGAAATAATTTCTGAATCCTTAGTTTATAAAATTCTAGATATATTCGGAAGAAACAGTTTGCTCTCAATGTTATACCAAACAGGCTCAGGAGCAGGAGAAGCGATCGCTAAAAAAATAAAACAGAAATATGCAAAGAATGACTTTGCGATTTTTGAGGCTTTAAAAATCTTGATGACTGAGTTAAGCGATTTTTACTCAATGCAAATTAGAGAAGTTCAAGAGTTTCCGGATGGTTTTAAAGTTATTATCGAAAATTATTGTTTTTTACGAGATCCTTACAAAGATAGGAAAAAACTTAAACCGGGTAAAGCATTTTGCCGTATAAATAAAGGGTATTTCGAAACAGCTTTTCGAAAATTATTAGGAGATAAATTAAAAAAGGTTGAAATTAATTTTCTCCACGATGATCTCGAAAATGATGTTTGTGTGGAAGAGATAGTTTTTTATCCTAATCTTGAAACACTCTAAGTGGAATTATAAAAGATCTTTGGAGTCTATCTCCAAAACTATAGCCAATTTATGTTTTTTTTCTTCCATTAATGGGCCAGCAGCAGCTGTAGCTGGACCTATAGATCCCATTCCAAGTCTATTATGAATATTCCAATAAGCTTTCTGATAAACTTTTTTCTTATTACTTCGATCTTGCTTAAATTCTTTTAAAGCAGATTCTATTATTTTTTCCGCTACAATTTCGAGTTCTTTTAATTTTTGATTGATGTATTCTCCAGTTATATCTCTACCTGTAGTAGGATCAATTACTCGTTGAGTTAGACTCTTATCAATGATCCTTTTTTCTTTTTCTCTCATGAGTCAAATAAAATTTATATTAATAAAAGCTTAATCATCCTTTTAGGATATAAATATAAGAAAAAATATAAAACAAATCTTAACACTTATCTGGATTTAACTGACAAAATCTAAGAGTTGAGATTATTTCATCTTCGCCGATAAAACCAAGCACATAATCGTCGTTAGTTTCTTTAACAACGACTAAATGAGGTTTATTTTTCAACAAGACAAGCTTTCTCATAACCTCTTTACCGGTCTCTTTCTCATCAATCGAGGGAAATCCGGACGCTTTTCGCATCACATATCCTATAATATATTGATGTCTTTGGTTTTGTGGAATTTTCTTAATATCGTTGATATGAACTACACCCACAATTTTATCTCCTTGAATAACTGAGAAATAAGGTCTTTTATAGATCATAAAATAAGCTCTCACGGCATCATTAATTAACATATCAAATGGTATTTCCAAATGTGGAATGCTCATCATCTCTTTTGCATAAAATGTTGACAACATTGCCTCATTTTTAACTAGATTATAAGCTTGTTTGGTTTGTCTATTAAGATATGAACCAATTAGTACTAACCATAACCCATTAAAAAATCCGAATAAAAATGTTTGAAGAACTCCATATACCATTAGCCCATAGGCAAAAAAACTTCCTACTCTTGAAGCAGTTTTAGTAGCTGAAAGTATATCATGTCTTCTATACCATAGAAAAGCTCTTAAGACCCTTCCCCCATCAACAGGAAAAGCGGGAATCAGATTAAAAAGTCCTAAACCTATGTTAGATATTCCAGTATATAACAAAGACACATAAATAATAGGGCTTAATATTATTGGCGATAAATATACTACGATAAGAAACGAAAATCCAATAATTAAACTAGATAAAGGTCCAACAATCGCGATAACCATCTCGCTTTTTGGTGTTTCTGGCTCCTTCTCAATTTTAGAGACACCCCCAAATAAGAATAGTTCAATCTCAGATACAATTAAACCATACTTTTGAGCTACTAAGGAATGCGTTAACTCATGAAGTAAAATAGATATAAGGATGATCACGGAACTTAATATACCAACAATAATTAGTTCCATCAACGAGGGAGTCAATACTAAGGTAAAATAGAAACTAGCAGCGGAGATACCAACTAATCCAATAATCAACAAAGTGCTAAGATGTAATTTAAGTACTATTCCTTTTACTCTACCAATTTTCATTTTTATTACCTCAAATTATATTTTTTAAATTCTAATTACATGGGTGTAACGAACTTAATATCACAAAATGATATTTCAACACCGATTTCTTCAATAGCTACATAAAAAACGAAATATATAATTCTTCTGATTATCAATCTAAACCCAAATTAAATTCCCGTTTATAATCTTAAGCAAAGATCTAACTTTTTATTATATTCAAATAGATCATTCATCTTTACTTTTCTAGAAACGAAATGTCAAAGATTAATAAAAAAATTGAATTAGTTTACATATAGCAATCTGATTTTAATAAACAATAAAATAAAATTTTAAAGAGGAAATGTAAAAATGGCTGAAATTAAAAACATAGTTATGGTTGGAGCTGGTTTAATGGGTCATAACGCCGCTCAAATCTTTCTAATGGCGGGTTATAATGTTACATTAGTCGACATCAAGGATGAATTTGTTGATACTGGTGCTGCAAAAATTGAGGAAGGTTTAAAAAAACTCGAATCGAAAGGAAAATTAGGGGAAGGAGTTTCTGCTGAAAGTCTGTTTGGAAATTTGAAGAAATCAATAGATCTTGCAAGCGCAGTAAAAGACGCTGATTTTGTTGTTGAAGCTGTTGTCGAAAAAATGGATGTTAAAAAACAAGTGTTCAAAACTTGCGATGAAAATGCACCATCACATTGCATATTAGCTACGAATACTTCAACAATGAGCATTACTGAAATCGCTAGCGCAACTAATAGGGAAGATAAAGTAATAGGCATGCACTTCTTTAATCCGCCGATTCTCATGCGATTAGTCGAAATAATAGCGGGTGAAAAAAGTTCCGATGAATCTATGGATATTGGCGTTGAATTGAGCAAGTCATTACCGTGTTTAAAAGGAAAAAGGTTTGTTCCAAAAGTTTTGAAGGATCGTCCAGGATTTATTGTTAATCGTTTAAACGCGCCAGTTCAAATTTATCTTAATTGGGTGTTTGATCAAGCAGTTGAAAAGGGAACCCCATGGAACCAAATCGATGCCGATGCTGCAGGTTTAATGCCAATGGGACCTTGTGAACTCGCGGATTATGTCGGAATTGATACTATGTTTCATGTAGGTAATTATTTCGCAGAAACGTTATCTCCTGATTTTAAACCAGGAAAGGTTCTTACAAAGATGGTCGAAGAGAATAAACTCGGAAGAAAATCCCCTCAAGGATTCTTCGATTGGTCAGCAGGCAGACCTAAAATAGATAAATCTCAAAAAGCAGGATTATTTAGCGTTGAAAATTCCATGGCAATTATGTTGAACGAAGGTTGTCGACTATTAGAAGAGAAGGTTGTCACGGGATTCAAAGTAATTGACGATGCGAACATGGCTGGAATGAATACTCCGGGACCTTTTGGTGGTGGTAAAAAACAATTTGAGAAGTGGTCAAAACTTCTAGATGATTTAGCAGAAAAAACCGGTAAAGAATATCTGAGACCCTGTGAGTTAATGAAGTCTGGTGGCTTTGTTAACATGCGTAAGTAAATAAAATCTTTAAATTTTAATCCTTTTTTTATTCTCTTTTTTTCTATTATGTTATAACATAACATTATTTGGTTAGTACGTATTACTATGTGTTAAGAATCAATAAAATCAAGAAAATGAAAAATTTGAAAGTTTTTAATTACTAAAGAATTACTACTAAATATTCACAAATCAAATTTTTTAAAGAATTAAAGAAAATAGAAAAAGGTTAATATAAATGTCAGATAAGGAATTTGAACATCTTAAAATTGAATGGCCCACAATAGTGGATGATCAAGGTGAAGTTGTTCGACAAGGAACTGTCGATGGAAACTACGCCGTGATTGCAATCAATAGACCTGATAGATTAAACGCTTTAACAGAACAAACAGTCTCTGAGATCTCTCGAGCATTACGAATGATGGAAACTGATGGAAGCGTTCGAGCAGTTGTTTTGCGGGGCACTAAAGATTTTACAAAGAAACCAGCGTTTTCTGCTGGTGCAGATTTGGCAGCTGGCTTTGGCCCAGGTTTAAAACCTAATGTTACCTGGCACATGGCATTAGCAATGAGAATTAGGCACCGCGACTACGACGAAATTGAACAATTTTCAAAACCTTTAATTGCTGCGGTTGACGGTTTTGCTTTAGGTGGTGGTTGTGAACTAGTACTATGTTGCGATATTGTAATAGTATCTGATCGAACGAAAATTGGGCTTCCAGAAATTAATCGGGGCATATTTCCTGCAAATGGAGGAGTTACTAGGATGGCCGAAAGAGTAGGTACCAATAGAGCGTTGAGAATGGCTATGTTTGGCGAACCTATTGATGGACAAACCGCAGTAGATTGGGGTTTAGCTTCTTGGATTGCTCCTGCGGGAGATGAGTTCGAAAAGCTTGTTCATGAAAAAGCAAAATGGTTTGGTGATGCTGCAACTACTGCACTATTTGTAATTAAGAAATGTGTTAAATTTGGAACGAGAGACATACAACTAGGACTAATTATGGAACAAATGGGTTTTGGTGTCAACCAAGTATCCTTTGATGCTACAGAAGGAGTAGCGGCTTTTAATAGAAAAGTTAAGTGTCCAAATTGTGGCGGTAAAGGTAAATTTGAAGACGGTACACCTTGCAATGTCTGTAAAGGCAGAAAAAGAATAAAAGATTCCCCCCATTTCAAAGGGATGTAATCACCATTTTTTTTTTATTTTTTACTTAAATTTTATTTCTTTATTTTAATTATTAGATAAGTAATGGAAGATATCGAATTAATCGAAGAAATCAACGATGAAAATCTTTTTCTACGGAAAGTTTCCAAGGACGACGTTTCCTTTTTTTATCAGAGTCTTAAAGAAAAAGAAATGATAAATTATCTGTCATTAGGACCATTAAGATCTTTTGATCATTCAAAAAAATTAATCAGAAACTACTTAAAGTCGTGGGATAAATACCTTCAATTTAATTATGTTATAGAATTGCGAGATAATTTAACAATAAAGAGAATAGGATCAGTTAGTCTTTGGAATGTAAACTGGCTTCATAAACGTTCAGGGATTGGAATATGGATTCTTCCAAATTATTGGGGACAGGGAATAGGTAAAAGAGTAATAGAGTTGATTAAGGTAATTGCGTTCTACCACCTAAACTTAAACAGGATTGAAGCACAAATAGCTGTTGAAAATGATAAATCAATCAAAATGTTTAAAAAATCAGGTTTTAAAGAGGAAGGGCTATTAAAAAAGTACCTTAATATCGAAGGTAATTTTCATGATGCTTACACGTTAGGTTGTTTTAAAGATTAAAGAAGTTCAGGACTTCTTTCATAATTTCTTAAAATTCCTTTAGCTTTTACCATTTCATCAATATCTAAAGAAAAAGACTTAAACTGCGAAAAATTTCCGTTAAAATTAACTAACTCCTTTTTATATTTAGCTAAGAATTTAGAAAAGACTTTCATAGCAATATTGTCAATCGATTTTTTCTTTAGTTTTTTGCCATCTACTTTGCTATCACACTTGAAAATAAGATGGAAATGAGATTTAGGATCGGTGTAAAAATAAAATACGCTTTTATTCATCTTCAAGGTGTTTAAACTCTCTTTAAATCCATATTTGGTAAACCGGCAAATCTGATCGAAATAACTCGCAATAACATGGTAATCACCAACCTTTCGTGAACTACCGCTAAAATCATGAAAAAATATGGGTACACCTTTCTCATTAAGAATAATAATCTGTTGGATCAATTTTTATCCAAAAATTGTATTCATTTCTAGCTATATATATCTTCGCTATGACAACATTGAAGAGTTTGAATTAATTAACATAGTTATTAATAGGGAAATAAAATTTGAAGTTTCAAAAAAAAGATTCTCTGGATAAAACTACTTAACTCTGATTAATGTTTTTAATCAATCCAACTATTTTTCTGAAATTTTTAAGAGATTCAGCATAATCTTCTTTCTTCAAAGCTTGTAATCCTTGAACATTAATTTTTTTAACTATATTGCTTGCATCTTCGACTTCGGAGATTTTCCTTATTTTTTTTTCGAGAATCTCTATGTATTTAGTATATTCTTCTAAGTGCTTAGTTTTATCTATAAATCTAGATATTTTAATAATTTGTTTAATATTTTTTATAGCTTCTTTAAATTGGTTTTGAGAGACATTTTGATTAATTACAATTTCTAATTTCTTTAAATCTTCTTCTAATTTAAGATACTTACTCTCGGCATCTACAACATACTTTAATTTTGCTCCCAATTTCTGATTATAGTCTGAAAAATCCGTTTCATGTAAAAGATCTATTTTAGATTTCAGGATACTTTTTGCCTTATCAAATTTATAATTTTCCGTGAGTAGTGAAACTTCTTTGAGATCACCTTCTATGTCTTCGTCCAGATTATATTTTTTCTTAACTTTTAAAAACATTGCTTCAGAAGTTTCCCATATTTTAAGTACTTTGGGATCTTTCAGCTCTGCCAATAATTTCTTTGCCCTTTCCAAAGTTTCTCCCGCTAAAAGAAGATTATTAGTGTTAAAATAGCTGTTAAATTGAATTTCTAACGGTTCAAGTTGTTTAATTTTATTTTGTTGGCTTATATGGAATTCATTCCATAGTTTTTCATCTTCTAAAAATAAATCCTTAACTCGTTTAAAAGAAGTTAGATTCATATCCTTCTCATAATATTTCTTAAAGGTTTGCAAAAGTTCGTGTGCGTTATTAATCTCATTTTGCCCTACTAATTTTTGATATTTTTCTTTTAAACCTTCAAAATCATCTCTAACTTCGATAAATTTATGATCATCTTTCCCTTGTTTATAGAGATTAGCAATGTGCTCGCCTTCCTCCCGTACAACAGAATATAGCTTAGCTTCTTCGGCAATTTCCATAATTTGCTCTGCAACCTTTATAGCTTCGTCATACTTACCCATTAAATAGTGGTTATTTGCTATAACCTTTAATTCATCAATTTTAGATAGGACATCTATCTTTTTCTTGCTGTCAGCACCTTCTTTAGAATTTAAATCCATAACTATTCACCTATTCAATCTATATTATCAAAGTCCAATTTTTGAACAATTTTTTCAAATAATTCTAGTGCTTTAGATATCTCACCATTTTCCATATTCTTAAGAGCACCAATACTTAATTGAGTTACCTCACTAACCAGTTCCTCTTTAGTCCTGTAATAAAAGTCTTTTGCTTGTTTCAATTTTTTTATGATTTTATCATCGAGGAAATGTTGACTCACATTCCCTTTTCTTTCCAGAAAATCTCTCATTACCTTTAAATTGCGTTTGTTGGAGCTTTTTTCAAAAGAAATAACAAAAGCTTCTATATTTTTTAATATGGATTCTTGCTCAATTTTTAACCTATATACCATATTTTCATCTTTTAATAATAATTGCTGAGTTAATGGAATTATAGAAAGGTTGTATTTGTTTTCATATTTCTTTTTAATTTCCTCAACAAGATTATGAGCGTCCTGATATTTTTCAGCCTTTACTAACTGATCAAATTTTGCATTAGATTCTTTACATAATATCTCAATTTCTTGAAGGATCTCGCTTGCGTGTGCTCTTGAACGAGCTTCAATAATGAAATTAATTTGATCTTGCTCAAGAGAATCATCATTAATACCTTGAGCAAGCGTTACAATTTTCTGAGCATTCTTAATAGCATCTTCGTAACTATTTGAGACGAAATATTTGTCTGCTTTGCTTTTTAATCGATTGATTTCAGAGAGAACTGGTAGAAGTTTTATTTCTAACTTTTTAATATTAGATTTCAATATATCTTCTTCAATGCCAATCATCTCAAAGAATTCAGGAGGTTCTAATCCAGATTCAGTGGTAATATTTCTTAGGATTTGCAATTCAGGATGTTCGCGTGAAATTGCCCCTCGAATTTGGGGAATATGACTTTTTAAGCTCTGTGAGGCTTTCTTTCCGATCCAAATATACATTCTTTTTTGATTTGGAATATAGAAAGTTAGAATATTAAATAGTGTAAAGTTATTCAGTAAGTTCTCTGAGTCTATTTCCTCAAAGCTACCAGAATAATTTAACCTAAAAATTCTAATCTTAGAACTCATCTCTACAATCATTTAAGATTCAATAATATTTCAATTTTTTTTAAGGAATTTAAATAAAACGATTAAGAAAAAAAGTATTAAAAATTAAAATTCATGTAGCTTTATTTTTCAGGGTTTTCTATTGGTTCCTTTAGATCCATTTTAGGTTTTACAACCGGTGCTTCAGGTTTTCCTCTTAATATTTTAGAAGTTCTACCTAATTCTTCTTTGTAAGCCACATTAAAAGATTTTTCTCTTTTTGCTATACTTACTTTTGGATCTTTTGCTTTCTCTAGTGTTTTTCGGTATTTTCGGACTTTTCTAACGGATTTTGGATATTTTAAGTATTTTTGATAAGCGTAAATATATCCCACTATTATAAATGCTGCAGAAGTTACAGCAATTGTTAAGATGAGGATCAATAATGCCTCCCCTGCGGGTCTAATAGCGCTTATTGTTACTTCGTAGCTTTCAAATTCGTAATTATCACCATAAAAAGCTGTTATAACAATTTTAAAAGTGCCTTCAGCTATATTTTCAAAAACAACTTCATAAATACCATCATCATCATCATCTGTAAGAATTCCGCTCCCTAGACCACTATATGACACAACCGCACCTTTAATAACCCCCCCAAAATCTAAATCATGCAAAACGATTCTGAGTCTCACATCGTCTCCGGGTTGTACTGATATTCTTGATATCTCATCTACAGTTGTAATATTTGTTAGAATACGCCTAATTTCAATTCGAAGATCGTCTGACTGAAACACATGGTTTTCTTTTTCTGCGGAAATAGCAATTATTCTTATTCCAATATCTAAAATGCTCGTATTGAAGATGTATGAGTAATGTTCTAAAGTTTTATCTTCATTTAAACTATCAGAGATAGCCCCAAACATTTCAACTGTAGCATTTTCAATGTGATTTCCATTTAGATCGGTATATTTTATAGTTATATTTAGGAGCTTGTTAATTGCTATATCAATTGAAGGATCATTTGTTTTGTTATCTCCGTTTAAATAAACTTCTAATAAAGTCTTTCTCTCAGTTATTTCAGTAATGAAGCGGATACTTTGAGGATTGTAATTAGAAATATTAGCCAAAATTGATAAATAATCTACGCCTAAACCTAATTCAGAAGCATTCAACAGAAAACTGTACTGCTTATGTATAGGATCTTCTATTAGCGGTTCCACTAATCCTCCACCTGTTAGTTTTATTGATGCTCCACCTAAATGATTGGATAAAGCATCATTATACATTACGGTTATGTTCATTTTCTGCCAGAATTCAATTGAAACTAGGTCGTCCTCATTTTTTTTTGTACCATTTATGTATAATTCTAAAAATGAGGCTTTCTCAGTTATAAACACTCTTATCGGAATAGATTGCGGCTGATATCTATTAGCTTCTACGGTTATTATCATAGAATAAAGCTTATCTGGTTGATATCCCGGACCAGAAGCATTACATGTAAGTGAGTATTCGCCTTGGGTAATCATAGTAAAGAAGGATTCACCTGCCCAATTAGTAGAAAGATTTGTTGCTATAATTCCCATACCGCTATATTGTTCAGTATAATTAAATTGAATAGTGAAATTCTGCTCGATTGGAATCCCCGTTAAATAATCATTATCAACTGTAAGGAAAGTGTCTTTAATGACATCAATCGTAAAGTTTACTTCACTACTCACAAAACTAGGAGAATTAGCGTATACAGTTAAAGTGTTATTACCCGCATTGGGAGCTCCAGTTACATTAAATTCTAAGAAGTAATAACCCGGACTAATTTCACTAAAATAATGCATAATTGAAGGATGAGTAAAATTATATGTATATACATTTGCATTTTCGATAGCATCAAAATTTTCTAAATCGTTATAGGAAACTCTTATATTTAAAATTGAACCATCCGTTATATCTTCATAGTATTCTATGTCTGGGATCAGATTAGAATAATGAGTAACTTGAAACTTTTTAAATAGAACTCCAGTTTCGTTTAAACTAAAAGAGGAATAAGAATTATTCCACATAATGATTGCTTCATATTCTCCAACTTCATAATCTGGTGGTGTTGCGGGTATCTGGAATGGATTAAACATTACAATTCCATTAGAATCAACTGAAGCAATTTGATTTCGAGCTGTCCATAAAGTGCCATTTGGAAACCTTATTTGAAGAAATGCGTCTGTATTTTGAAGATAGCTTGAAACTTCAAGAGAATCTGTGATTTTTGCTGTTATGTTAATATATTCTCCGCTTAAAAAGTAATTATTTGGAATCCAACTCCCAGTTGCGTTATTAGAGATAGTTAAATCTTCACAATAGTTAGGTGAAATGGCTTCGAACTTCCAAAAACCATCTGGATTGGTAGAAATTGAATCTACTGGTATTAATAGCCTTCCTGGTATTGAATTATCACAGAGGCTTAAAATATTAGTAGACGGATTTTCAGGTTCGAAGACATCTGTTATAATTACATCTGTTGGAAAATTTAATCTCATTTCTGATTCCGAGTATCCCGTTGGAATTGCTATAAATCCATAAGCCTCCCAATTTACTGTACTTGCGTTTTCCACAGAAAAAATAGTTCCTAAAGATCCGACGTCAGTTTCATAGTTCGTATCAGGAGTATGTTTAATTCCATACAAGTTTAAATTTGTATTCAGATTCAAACTATATGTTCCTAATTCTCCTACATCTGTACTACTAAAATTTGCAAAGACATTCGTAGATTCCCAGTCTCCTTCAATTTCAACAACCCCCTTACCCCAATCGATATCTCCTACAACAGTTTGATTCATAATCAATCCAACATAGGATGGAAGAACCTCAGCTTCAACATTCAATTCTACATTATCTACATATATCCTCTGAAAATCCTCGTTAGCAAAACCCGAAAAATTTCCCCCTCCAACACATTCTAAAACAAGACTTATATCCAATATAGAATTGTTTAAAGGTTCATTTGGAAAAATATTTGATGAATTTGCCCAAATATTTTGAGGAATTGAAAAACTGTGCCAATTATCTACTCCATATTGTAATAATGTGTAAGTCCCAATGGAATATACTCTTTTACTATTTAAATATATAGAAAATGCCCATGAATTAAATTGTGCTAAGTGATTTGGGTAAAGGTCAAAATTTAAACTACTATCTATTATTTTTCCCCTAGGGATATATATAGAACTACTCCACCAACATTTATCATCAGGATCATACGTACTCCATGGAGGGATATAAGTATCATCATCATCCATTCTTAGTTCTAAACAATCTTGACCTCCTATATTTGACAAATAATTACCACTCATGGGATTAACACCGTATCCTGTATCATTATTTCCAAATACCCAGTTCTGAAAACTATTGGATATCCATATTGTGTCATTTTCACCTGCCGAAGCAGATCCGTTATCTGCGCCGTAATTAAATGTTCCATTATTCCAATTACGATCATCTGCCAAATCATTAATTTCTGCGCTCAATTTATAACCATTCCAACCACTCCCCAATGGAATATCTACCGTGTCATATCCTGCTTCACTAAAGCCGACAGATAATTCATAATCCGTCCTGTTTGCCCAGTGAGTCAAATTCCATGGCGAACCTATTCCGCTGTAAGTATTATCAAAAGATAAATCCTGTGTATTAATCGAATTTTCTAATTTTATATCTCTTCTTTGAGTATAAGTATTATCATTAACAAATAAGGAGTTAAAACTTAGATTCGAAGAATTTAGCACTAAAAGAACAACTGTTAATAAACATATTACAGCTAACCGATTGTCTTTTCTCTGATTTGTTGTTTTCATCCTTGATTTGCACCTCCTTCTTTTTCGAGATTCTTCGGTTCATCCGGTAGTTTTTTCTTTTCTATTTTATCTATTTGAATAGTGCTTTCTGAGGGTTTACCTTTTAGAAATTTAGTTGATTTACCAATTTCGTCTTTAAACGCGACCCCAAATGAATCCTTACGATGTGTAATACTAACCTTGGGATCTTTAGTCTTTCTTAAAGTTCTCTCATATTTTCTTACTTTTCTTACAGGTTTAGGATATTGTAATACTCTTTTATATAATATGAGATAACTAGTTAATGAAATTACTATAACAGACGCTGTAATCAAAAGAATTATGAAAATCCAGAAATCATCTGGAGGTCTAATAATTGTAATTGTAATTTCATACCTTTGAAAATCATAGCTATCTCCTTTGCTAGCAGTTAATGTCAAAGTATACGAACCAACTGGTTTACTTGATAATATTGCCTCGTAAATTCCATCAGAGTCCAAATCTGTGAGCGTCCCCTCCCCAAATTGCCATCGATAAGATACATTTGCGTTTTTTATTGTTCCACCAAAATCTACATCAGTTAAAACAACTCGAATTTGAATATCACTTCCCGATTGAACTGTAATTATCGATTCACCCGATTCGGTAGTGATATTTGTCTTTATTCTTTGAACATTAACCCTTAGATTGTCAATTTGAAGCTGAAAATTTGCTTTTGTGGCAGAAAGAGTGATAATTCTTACTCCAACATCAATTTGAGTTGTATTAAGAATGTAGGTGTATTGTTCATATATTAAATTCTCACTTAATACCCCAATAAAATCACCAGAAAATTGAACTAATGCTCCTTGCACATGTTGATAATTTCTATCCAAGTATTTTACCGTAATATTTAACTCCTGACTAGTAATAATATCTGTTGTTGGATCGTCAGTAACATTAAGCCCATCAAATAAGATTTGGATACTTGTCAATTTTTCTATTATTTCTATTATGAATGGGATAGACTGGGGTTCAAAATTAACGAGTTGGGCAAATATGTTTATATTGTCTATTCCTTGCCCTAGATCAGCTGCATTCAAAATTATACTATAATGATTATATAACACATTTTCAATTAATAAGTAAGAGAAAGTCCCACCCGTTATATTTATCGTTGCCCCACTCAATGGGTTTGAATAAATATCTTTAAAAGATACTGTTATATTTAGACTTTCTCTGACATCTACAGTATATATATCATTGGGTTGAATAGAAGTGTTATTGATAAGCAATTCTAAGGAAGATTTTAATTCGGTAATAAAAACCTTAACTGCGATGGATTTAGCTTCGTATTGATAAGAGTCTACAAAAAGATTTAGGGTGTAAAGCTGACTTGCTATATTGCCTATTGTACTGCAAGTTAAATTGTAATTCCCTTGAGAAATCCTGAGGAAATGATAACTTCCAGACCAGTCAGTTGAGAGAGTTTCAGCATCTACTCCTATACCTGAATATTTTTCAGTATAGTTAAATTGTATCGTAAAATTCTGTTCAAATGGGACATCATTTATAAAATCATTATTTACGACAAGCTCTGTTTCTCTAATCAATTTAATTGTTATAGTAGCGATTTTATTTAAATAATTAGATGAATTGGCATAGATCATTAAGGAATTATTTCCTAAATTTCCTCCTCCTACATTGAATTCAAGAAAATAATAACCTGGGCTTATTTCACTGAAAAAATGTTTTATTGTTGGATGGGTATAATTATAAGTATATACTGTAGCACTTGTTATTGGGTTATCATTGATTAAATCTGAAAATGATGCTTTCAAATTGAATGTGGAATCTTCAATTATATCTTCATAAAATATATTATCTGGAACAAATTCAGAATCGTGAATAATCCTAAACTTTTTAAAAATGATCCCTGTTTCATTCAAACCATGTATGGAATAAGAGTTATTCCATGTAATTATTGCTTCATATTCTCCAACCTCATAGTTCGGCGGAATTGATGGTATTTGAAATAAACTAAAAAATACATCTCCATTGGAATCAACTGAAGCAATTTGACTTTGGTCTGACCATAGTGTGCCATTTGGGAATCGAATTTGAAGGCGAGCTTTTGTATTTTGAATATAACTAGAAACTTCGGGAGAATTTAAAATTTTTGATGAAATGTTAACATAACTTCCACTTAGGATATTGCTATTTTCAACGAATGATCCCGATGCGTTGTGATATATAGTCAAATCCTCGCAGTAATTCGGACTAATTGCTTCGAACTTCCAAAATCCATCCGGAGTTGCTGAAATAGTATTTACGGGTATAGTCAAAGTTCCTGGAGTTGAATTATCACATTGACTTAGAACGCTTATGGCTGGATTCTGAGGTTCAAAAACTGAAGTAATAATTGTATCAGTCGGAAAATTTATTTTCAGTTCTGTTTCCTCGTATCTTGTAGGAACTTCAACTCTGCCATAACATAACCAATCAACTACACTTTCGTTATCAACTTCAAAGTTCACTCCTACCGAGGCTATACTAGTTTCAAAATTACTTTCAGGAGTATTTTTTATCGCATGAAGGTTTAAATTTGTCTGAAGATCAATAGAAAAAGCTCCTAATTCGCCAACATCATCGCTACTAAAATTTGCATATAATTTTCCATCTATACTCTGCCAATCGCCTCCAATTTCAACATTTCCTTCCCCCCAGCTAATATCTTCCACACTTGTATTATTTAATTTCAATTCTACATCAGAGGGTAGAGCCTCAGCTTTAGTTATCAATTCTATATTATCGACAATGACTTGTTGGTAATCAATATTCTCACCATCTTCGAAACCATAACTTGCACTAGCTGCTGTGTATTCTAGAGCAACTTCGATTTCTATAGTTGAGTCATTTAAGAGGTTTGTTGAATATACATTGGAAGTGTTTATCCAAAGACCTTGAGGGGTTGTAAAACTATGCCATTGGTTTTGCCCACGCTGTTTTAAAGTAAACAATCCCTCAGAAAATACTTGGATACCATTCAAATACATTCTGAACTCCCAAGAATTAAAACTTATGATATGTATTGGGTTAACTTCAAAATTTAACCAACTATCAATAACCCTCCCTCTTGGAATGTGAATTGAACTTGACCAAGAGCATTTATCTCCAGTATCATATCTGTAACGATCACCCCCAGAAAAATGGTATGATCCATCCATTCTAAGTTCTAAGGAATCATGATTTTGAGTATTCACTGGTGATATAGCATTTTCATCTAAATAATTACCAGACATAACATTATTATAACCTATAGCATCGTTTTCTTGAAAAGTCCAATTTTGAAAACTATTTGCTATATATAATGAATCGTTAGCCCCAGTTGCATATGTATTATTATCACCAAAATGAAAAGTGCCATTATTCCAATTTCTTGAATCATATAAATTGTCTATTGAAGATTTAAGATTGTATCCTGTCCAATCGTCATCTAATGGGATACTTACTTGGTCGTAAGAATTATTGCCAAAATTAGCTGAGAGATCATAATCAGTACGATTTGCCCAATGAGTGATATTCCATGGCGCAGCTATACCATTATTGGTATTATCCAGAGAAATGTCATTCTTTTTAGGATCTAGTAAAAAATCTTCAATATTAATGTCATTTGAATTATCTGGATAGTAATGTAAGTTTGTTATGAATGCGTTAAATGCAAAAATACTCAAGAGAGCTAAGAAAACATATAATTTTTTATTTTTCCGTTGAATAAAACTCATATTCTTAGACCTTTTCTAATTAAAAATTATCTCTTAAAAAAGATTTTAATATAAATAATAAGGAACAATTTCCATTTAAATGAATTCAGTTGTTACTCTATTAATTTGTAATTTGATATAAGCTAATTTTTCATTTATATTAAAAATAAGGTAAAATTAAAAAAATAATTATTTTGGTAATTCTCCTTCTTATTTTTCCAGTAGTTTGTCTCTCATTATTTTTCCATTCATCGGAGCGCCTTTTAAAAACTTGTTTGTCTTTTTTAATTCGGCATGGTAGTTCTTACTAAATGAAGTCTTTTGACTAACAATACCAACTCCTGGTGTTTTATCTCGAGATAATGTTTTTCTGTATTTTCTTACTTTTCTTACGGGGACAGGATATTTCAAATATGTCTGGTAAGCTATTAAATAAGCTGCTAGAACTGTAGCACCAATTACTGAGATAACGAATAATCCCACAAATAACCAATTTTCTATTATGGGATCTGGGAAAGTTTCAGTGTAAGATATGTAAAGATAAACGTCAGTTATCGAAATAGTTATATTGCTATCTAATGGAAAATCTTCAGCTAGGAAAACTTGGATTGAAAGCATAAAGTTTTCATAAGGTAACAATATTTCCGTAATATCATATCCTCCAGGTCTCGCTTCTTGAAAGGAACTTGAATAAACATAATCTATTAATTTTATAGGAGGGTAATCGAATTCTCTTTCATTAATATAAATGCTAATTTCAGAATTTTTGGATGATTCTGTCCAATTTTTATCTATTTTATATTTAAAAGTAAGATTAGCATTAGTTATTTGAACATTAGAACCACTTACCGCGTCTAGATCTTGAGCCCATGAGCCAGAAGTAGATTGATCTATCTTTTTCTCGTATGAAAAAGTTAAATTAAGAAATTTAAAACGCACATCGTTCCAATAATCGCGATCCAAGTTAGAATTATTATCTTCGCAATACATATAAATGCCTAAAATAATTGTAAAATTATTATGACCAGGATCTACTACTAAAACGTTGTTTAATGCGTCAATTATTGCTTGCTCTTCATAAGCTCCAATTAGTCCTTCTATATCATATAACAGAAGATTTTCATTACCTAGCAAATATGTTTGATTAAAAGCAATCCTATAAGTGTTCAACTCATCTATATCCAAAGTAGTTACTTCGACATAAAATTGAGCGTAATCATAAGTTTCGAATTGATTTATTGGTACACTCACTGGTCTAGCAATTGTATCATTTGGAGTATCAATGTCTGGATCGACGCTTGCATTAATTATTGCGTTAAACGATAGTGATGTAATAATATAGTCTGACATATCAACGGGCATACTCACATTTGTTTTCCAATGCATACGAGGAGTATTTTTTGGTTGTCCCCCCAAATCTCCTTCGTACCACCAATGGCTACACCAAGCTCCATCATCATCAATTCCATAAAATGGAACTGAAGCACGTTGAGGAACAATCACCAAGTCACTCTTATTAAAAGCAATCCAATTTGATTGAGTGGCTGTATTGAGGAGAACTTCTTTCTCTCGCGATTCTCCTACTACAATTATATTTCCTTGATTCATACTAGTAGATGTATCTACATCTGACCCATCTCCTTGAATAATTGGATACCAAAGTTCTTCAATAGGATCATCGAATTGAGAGTTATTTATCCATAGAACATTTGTGTGTGTCTCTGTATAAGAGGGTTTAATAACTACCTTTTCTTCTTTAATGGTATTATTATTAAACGGTATAAAAATAGGTAGCATCATCAAACAGACAAGCGGTATTATCAAATAAAGGCTATGTATTTTCTTCATTTTTAATCCTTTCAACAAATTATAATATGATAGGTATAAATATGATTTGATCTACTTATATTTTTTAACACTTTTAAAATTGAATTTCATCATTTATCTATTTTTGTCTTCTAAAAAAAGAGAAATAACAAGAGAAAAGAAGTAAAAAAAATAATGCTTATTTGTGGATCGTTCCTTCTTTTTGAGGTTCCACTAATTTAGGCTTAACATTCTTACCATTAAGAGGCGTGCCTTTCAATAACTTGGATGTTTTATTTAGTTCCTCGCGATAACTCTTACTAAACGCTCCTTTGCGCTCAAAAATCTTTACATCTGGATTCTTCGCGTTAGTTAGGGTTTTTCCATATTTCCTAACCTTTCTCACTGGAACTGGAAATCTCCAGACTTTCATATAAACAATTAATAATGCACCAAGAACAGCTGCACCTACAGAGGCTAAAATGAACAGTCCTGTCGCTAGCCAAGGTTCATCTATTGGATCTGGAAATTCTTCGCTATAAGATATTGTTAGATTTGCTTCGTCGATCGAGATTATTATGTCCCGATCCAGACTAAATTCATCCGCGATAAAGACTTGAATAGAAAGACTTATGTTAATCTCCACATTCAGCAAAGAGGTTATATCATAGCCATCCAATTTAGCATATTGGAATTCTGTTGTAGCAGAACTTAATTTTATAGTTTCTGAATGCTGTTTATCGTTAATTAAAACTCGAATTTCTGAGTTTGGAGAGATAGAAGAAGGCCAAAGTTGATCGATCTTGTATTTAAAATTAATATTACCATCTTTAATTTGAACATTCGTCCCAGTTATTTGATTTCCTATTTGGTTAAATGAAACTGCTGAGGATTTATCTATTTTTTTTTCATAGGTAAACGTTAAATCGCAAGACTTAATCAGTAATGAATACCAGACATCCAACTCATATCCAGGGTAATTATCTTCACTATCGACATCGATTCCTAGAGTGATAGTAAAATTGTGATTATCGTGTCTTAAAACTTGAGTTAAAGCAAAAATTAAGATATCCTCATCTTCAGTTGTCATATTAGTATCACTCATATAATTCCTCGTAGTATAATTGTAAACTCTCCTATCAGCATAACCTTGTCCCAAATGAAGAGTTTTATTATACGCTATTTCATAGGATTCTACATTATTTAAATCAGATATTTCAATGTAAAATCGCGTAAAATCGAATAAAGAAGCATATCCTTCTTCAGCAAAAGGAGGATGATCGGTTGGAGTTTCGATATCTGTATCAGCGCTACCATTTACTACTGCATTTATCGAAGCAGAAGTGATTACATAATCAGACATATCAACAGGAAGAGTTAAATTTCTCTTCCATAATGCCGCCGCTAGATTAGCCGTTTGGTCTCCTGAATTGGGAAAATCTCCGCTTGAATCCTCATCGTATACATGTGAAATATTACATCCAAATTCATTAATTTCATAAGTCAACGGTAATGGTCTTATAGAGTGATTAAATAACGTCCAATTATCACTCGTAGGTGTTCCAGAAACCTCTGAAAATATTCTGATATCACCATTTACTTCGTAATCTGCTTGACCCGAACTTATAGAAGCGCTAAGATCAGTACTATCTCCATCAACATTCCAGAACCAGGGGGTTCCTGTATCATCAAAATCTGAGTTTTCAAGCCATGTCTTATTATCATGATGTTCAACCGCTGAAATATGAATTATCTCAGTTTTTTCTGTATCAGCAATATTGAAATTATTGAAGATTAATCCTAATGTTAAGGGAATTAAAATGATTAACAGAGGTGCTATAGTTTTCTTAAATTTTGATTTAGAGATCATGTTTATTTCCCACCTCCTTCAGTTTTAGATATTTTACCAAATTTCGCTTTAGATTCTGTGGGTTTGCCCTTTAAATATTTTGAAGTTTTGTTCAATTCTTTATTGTATGTATCTTTAAAACCGTCTTTACGGTTAGTGATTTCCGTTGTCGGATTTTGAGGACTTTTTAATGTGTTCCTATATTTTCTAACTTTTCTCACAGATTTAGGGAACCTTAGAAGTTTGTAATACGCAATAAAATAACCGCCAATGCAAACTCCTGCAGTAATTGCTATTCCTAGTAATATTCTAAATATTAACGGTTCTGGATTACCGCCGGGGTCGATGATAGTCTCAGTATATGAGATTTCAAGATAAACATCATCAATTGAGAATGTGTAAATATTAGCTAACCCAAATTCATCCGCGAGAAAAACTTGTAAACTAACGTTCAAAACTTCGTAAGGAAAGGTGATATCAATCAGGTTGAATCCTTCACTTTTAGCTTCTTGAAAACTTAGAGCTGCCGTGGTTAATTTAATCGTCTCCGAATGTTGTTTATCGTTAATAAGAATCCTTATTTCCGAATTTGACGAAATATTATCTGACCATAATTCGCTGACTGTATAATTGAATTTTAGATTAGATTCAGTAACCTTCACATTAGACCCATTTATTGCTGGAGCTTGTTGGGTCCAAGAAATAGAAGAGAGTTGGTCAATTTTTTTTTCATAAGTAAAAGTTAAGTTAACGGATTTAATTAGTAGAGAATAAAAAGTATCGCGATCAGCGGCATTATAATTATCTTCACAATAAATATCTATACCTATAGTAATTCCAAAATTATACGAATCTGCTTCAAACGCTTTGGTAAGATAAAAAATAAGCGTTGGCTCATCAATGACACTCATAATTGTATCATTTAAATAATCAATAATTCCAACAGTCTGGCGATATTGATCACCAATTCCCAAATCAACAGTCTGGAAATATGCTACTTCGTAAAGATTATTGTAGTCTAAGTTTGAGAATTTAATGTAAAAGCGAGCGTAATCGTAATAAGTAGCAAAATACCCCGCACCATCGTAACTCAAATCATCAGATGGGGTTTCAAGATTGGTGTCTCCACTTCCATTTACTATCGCTGATATTGAGGCCGAAGTTATTATACGATCCGACATATCAACAGGCATCGTAATATTTCTCCTCCAATGTACGCTCGGGCGATTTCGAGATTGGTCAGTATTTTCTTGAAATTCATGCGCCGCTTCGCATCCATTTTGATTTATCTCGTGCGTTCCATCCGGTAAAATAAAGTAAGTATTGTTAAATTCGTCCCATTCCGAGGCTAAAGGGGTTTCGGATACATTCGAAAAGACACCATATTCTCCCAAAACCTCGTAGTTTACAAACCCTGGGCTAGAGGATGCATTGACATCTGTAAGGTCCCCTGTTCGAGTTGAAGACCAAGTAGGTTCGATTGTATCTTCAAAGTCTGAATTATTCAGCCAGTTTTCAGGGGGGTGTACAATAGTTTCTAAAGGCTTTATAGTTATATTCTGTTCTTTAATTAAATTACCTGAAGGCGAAAAAACTGGAAAGATTGCGAAAGTAATAACGACAACTACAAGGATATATAATGGAAATCTTTTCCTGTGTGAAGACCTCAATCCCAAATTTTTTCACTTTAAAATTGTTGATTTTATTAGATATAAATAAGACTAGTTAGACTTATAATTGTTGATGATATAAAAATTAAATTTTAGAATAACCTTTTTTTTCTTCATTGAATAATTTTATAAAAATATATTACTTAAGACTTAATTATAAGTCTTAATTAATTACTTAAGTTATAAAAAGTTCGAGACGAACCAAAATGATTCAAGGAATATTAACATTTCAGTTTAAACTCAATCAGAATGAGACTACTGGTGAAATTGATCCCGAATTTAGTCCTATTCAACTTGTATTTTCGAATAACAAGTTTGCTGAAAACGATTTTTCTGGTTTAATTATTGAAAACGATATATTTGGTAACTTTTATCAACATACAGTTGGCATTCGAAGTATGAAATATGGCTTCAGTAATTTCTACACTGGACGCTTAAAAGAAACGCCCTATCAAGTTTTTTCATATTTCAAACAGATGGCTGATGGAACTCAGTACCTTACTATATCCTTGTTTGAATTAGACGATGAGATTGAATTGTTTGAAGATTTAATCAAAGACATGGCAGGCAGATTAGATACAATTTATGAAAAATTTACTAAGGCTTCAAATACTCGACAATTAGATTTAATCTCTAATGTAAATATCCGCCTAAAGAATGAGTTAAAATATACAATTTTTCAAGTTGAGCGTCTGAGTAAGTTAGACAAACTTCAGAAAGTAGCTTTAATCTACAATAGTAATGAGAGGTTAAAGATTTTAGAAATATTAAGGGAACGTCCCGCTTCTAAAAGCGAAATTAAGAAAATTGTTGAGCAAATGAAAGCTACTGCCAATATCGATATCTTATTAAGGCCATTTTTAGAATTAAATTTAGTAAGACGCGATTGGATAAAAGGCGAGAAAGATAGAAAAACTGGAGTCATAACTAATCAAGGTGAGTATGTGTTTTTGGTAAAGGATATAATTTTTGCTCGCGTTCCTAACGAAAATTTGCTAAAGCACTTTAAGGAAACAAATAACGATCTATTACCTTTGTATAAGCAAAAATCGGTAGATTACTTCACAGATTACGATCCATACGAAGAACCACTCGATAATACAATAAAGCTGGCTTCAATATTATTAAATCCCGATGTTTACGACTTTTTCGTTCTCATGCGCTCTAATCACTATCCATTGGATAAAATTCCAAAAATATTTTCGGAATTCGCGGTTACAGAAATTTTACTTGATAATTTAAAGAAATTAAATGTTATTACTGAGATAAAGGATGAAAACAAAAGAAGCTGGATATGCTTGTTAACAGATATTAAACCATTAACCATTTTTCCGGAATATTTATTGCCAAAGATTAGAGAAGCTTTTAGAAAAGGAGAAGAGGAAGAAGAAGAAGAGAAAGAAGGCAAAATTACAATTGAAATCGCTAAAAAAGCATTAAATTTATTGGAAGTATCTTATCCAGAAAAAGTCACTTTTTAAATCTGAAATTAAATAAAAGAGATGGAAAGATAAATGTATTTATTTAAAGAAAAGGAAGAAGTAGAAATCCCCTATACATGCAAATTGTGCCTAAAAGAAATTCCATTCAAAATAACTAAAAAAGAATACCAAGCTGTTAGTAAATTTCCGATTACTAAGCAATTAACCCATGGAGACCCTGCTCATAAACTTATTGTTCATTTTAATCAATACTTAGAAGTCGAGAATTTTGAAGTAGAAGAAATACTTGAAAAACAAGATGTATCGTTCTCAAAGGAACTTACAAAGCAAGTTTTAAGCGAAATAGATCTTACTGACGAAGAGATTGATTTATATTTTCGAATAACTGGGCGTGAAGCCGTAAGTATTGGCGAAATGGCTATTTTGACCGGAAATTCTAAAGTTAAGTGCCAAGAAATTGCAGATAAATTTGTAAAGAAGGGATTATTTAAAGAAATTGTCGGAGCAAGGCCCCATTATAGCGCCTTGCCCCCATATGCGGCTTTAGTCAGTCAACTACAAAAATTTCATAAATATATTTCTGATATTAAATCTAGTATACCTGCTCAGTTAAAACAATCATTTGCTCAATTAGAATCCGAGTCGGGAAAGGTAGAAGTTAAACCAAAACCTGTCCCTACAGAGCTGATGAAAGAATTAAAGAACAATATGCTTACGCAAATACGTTCTCAAAAGAAGGAATTCGATGACACTCTAGCAGTGATGGATCAAATACGAGGGATTACAGACGATATTTCAAATCTCGAAGGGTATACCGACTCAGTTATGGGAACTCAAATGGGAGATCTTAAAAAACAGTTTGAAACTATTAACACTAAGACATCT
>Ga0255055_10000595_pt1 | contig 27745 bp, 30 predicted proteins | sample JV7_2_27_MG_FD_188633 | JGI IMG/M metagenome (GOLD analysis project Ga0255055, IMG submission 188633) | Seawater microbial communities from Jervis Inlet, British Columbia, Canada - JV7_2_27 | ecosystem: Environmental > Aquatic > Marine > Inlet | place: Canada: British Columbia | collected...
CTCTCGCCCCCCATGGTCGAATTCATCGCCGATATGTTCTACCGCCGGGCGAGTCAGGCGATCCTCTGGAAAGGCCGTGGTTCCGGCGGCACTCTCTGCGCCGCCATCCTCGTTTGGCTCTGCCTGATCTACCATCGCATGTCCTTCACCTCCATGGCAGGATCCACCGAGCAGGCCAAGCTGATCTACCAGTACACCAAGTCCTTCTGGGATTGCTTCCCGCTGATGTCGAACGCGCTGCTGGAGACGGAGCCTCTTCAGATGGAGACGCGCCTGAAGGGCGGCGTCGTGCTGAAGATCATTTCCGCGTCTGAAAAGCAGAGCCGTGGCAAGCACAACGCCGGGTTCATCGTGGACGAATCCTGTCAGTCTTCGTCGAACGTGGATTACCTGATCCAGGCCGCCATGCAGGGTGCGATGTCCGAACCGAACTCAATGGTCATCGTTCTCTCGACCTTCCACTTCCCCATTGGTCTTTTCCAGGAGCTGTGGGACTACGCAGATGAGCGTGGGTTCAAGCGGTTCTGGTGGAATTGCTACGATTCGATGAGTGCCTGTGACGAGGGGCTTCAGCTCGCGAATCCCGACGATCCCGAGGCATTGACGTTCTGCCGAACCAAGTGTGATCTGACGGAGAAGAAGCCTGAACTCGATGCGGATGGGAACCAGGTCGGGTGGGAGTATGTGGGCTGCAACGGAAAGGCGAGGCACACCCAGGGGTTCCAGGAGCGATCGAACGTACTTCTCGCGAAGAAGATGAACCGGGGAACGGATGTCTTTGCGAACGAGTACGAGAACAACCGGCCCAAGTGGATGAGCCCGATCTACGATCCTCAGACGGTCGATAAGGTCTTGGTTCCCCCCGACTGGCCTCAAATCATGATGGAGGGGGAGGACGAAGAGGCCGCCGTAGTTGCCGAGAAGATGGGAGGCATGGAGCGGTTTTCCATTGGGGAGAAATCTGTCGGGGTTGATTGGGGCCTGGAGGGTCAGACGGCGTTGGTCATGACGGCGATGATCAACTTCGAGAGGCCGATGTTGGATCCCACCCGTCTCCCGGATGCTCCACCGATCGATTGGTGTATCGGAATTCTTGAGACGGAATTCCTATCCGGCAAACTTGCGACTGAGGCCATCAAGGTCCTCATGATGTGGCAGGAGAAGTACGGAGATGACGATTTCTTCGTGTACGGCGATGGAAGTCACCCCTTCAACAACCTGGAGGTGGATCAGTCCGGGTTCAACATGACACCGGTTCCCTTCTCTAAGTGGAAGGATTACGGGGTCGGAAACTGCGTGAAGTATCTCCATACCCCGGGCAAACTCTTCATTCGGTCCAACCTCTTTACTTTCCTGGACCAGCTCAAACGGTACAGAAGGGACAAGCACGGGAAGCCGATCAAGAAGGATGACCACGGACCAGACGCGTTCATGTGTTCGATGCTTCATTTTCGGTTCGAGGAGCGGTTTCACGCCGAAGATGCTGGGCTTGTTGCGCCCGAGCCGAGCCGAGATAGGGTGCATCCATATCCCCGTGTTTCCCCCGATCAGGTGATGCAGAAGGCATCCGAGTTCGGGGTCTTTCCTCCGATGACAGCTGGGGGATCGATCATCCAAGCACCCCCTCCTCCGCCTAAACCCCGGTCCCCTCTTGACAAGAGGGGTCGATCGGGGAAAACTGGTAATAACAATGTCATCATAATTTGATCCTTAGGAGATCATCATGGCGAAGCAGATTTTTGTGTCGTTTCCGCAGATGGGCGTGCCTCAGACCGAGGCCGTCTACAACGAGGCTCTCGCCAAGAACATCGAGGCCGCGGTGGCCGTGAGACCTTTCTGCATGTTCTTCCGCAGCCAGGTGGGCGCGGTGAAGGTCAACGCCGAGGACGCTGACGACGAGGATCTCCTCGCGCAGGCCGCGTGCCAGGGCGTCTACGACATCAGCGGGAGTCTCGGCCCCTACAAGGCCGTGGAGCTGACCGACGCCGGTGTCCGCACCGAGTTGGCCGATCCGACCCCCGTTGTTCCGTAGGTACGGCGGGATCTGAATTGCGTCGTTCAAGATCGGCGCTACCGTTCTCCGTGCGATAGCGTTGAGGACGGTTGAGAAATTCAATCCGTATGAGGAGCCATCAGATGGAGAAGAATCCGTGGACCGGCCGCCTTGGAATCGAGGTGCTCGGGAAAATGGCTGGGTGCTGCGCCGATACCATCGCCAAATGGCGACCCCAGATGGTCGGGGAAAAGAGGGAATGCATCTATTGCAACCAGTTCATGAAGACGATCCGAGCCGGTGAAGTTCTCGCTCCCGTCTTCACGGGAGGCATGCTGGAGCACCACGTGGAAGTCGAGGAACCGGAGCTTTCCATCGGCAGCCTCTTCTTCACCTCCACGAAATTCCCCACTCCCGAATCCATCGAGAGATGGTTGGCCGACCGGGACATGGAGGGCGAGATCTCCAAGATGGACGATCACGCTCACGCCGTCATGATCGGCGATGCCATCTTCGGCGACTCCTCCAGAATGGTGTGGGTCGCTCCCGGTGTCGTCGGCGAGATCGGTGTTTCCGAGAAGCAGATGGCGACCGGCGGCGGCCAAGCTTCCATGTCCTCGCCGGGCATGACGACGACCTCCATGGCGTCGGGCGGAGATCTCCATCCGCACCAAGGTCCAGCGGCGGCGGCGTCCGAAGCGAGCGGTGCTCCTCCTGTCATGCAGGGCGTCACCGATGTGCAGGACGGCCACCAGCACGAGTACTTTTTGCACCCCGTACCCGAAGTGGCGGGGTTCCGCGTGAAGTCCTTCACGTCCTTCAACGATGGACACGCACACATGGTCGAGTGCGCCGTCGAGAAGGATGGCACCATCGATACGAGGACGGCTCCCGACCAGACTCCGGTCGGCGGACACGCCCACTCCCACCGCCTCGCATGGCCCGTGGGAAAGTCCTTCGGTGATGAAGACAAGCCGTACGAGCGGCAGTTCACCGTCTCGGGTGCCGACATGTCGCTTCTCCGCAAGGCGGAGGGGATGGTCGCGGACTTCTGCGCGAACATCAACGGAGCACGCGGAGTCCGCGAAGCCGTCGGAGATCTGATGGGTCAGATGAGCGCCGCGGTCGAGAGAGCGACGGGCAAGGCCTCCGATGCCGAGGCCGTCATTCCCATTCGGTCCGAACTGATCGAGCGCCTTCAGGAATGCGCGAAGGAACTCGGCGAGATCGGATCCGAGATCGGAAACTCCTTCTCCATGGCGACGAAGGTCTGAAGCAAGGTCGGCGGCAAGAAGGACGAGTAGAAAACGGTCTGTTAGGGAGCATTTGATGAACGAAGGCCGAGACGTGTGGAGCGGAGGAAACCTCTCTGAGAAGGGGGACCAGATCAACAAGTCCCTCTTGAGGGGGCGCGACCTCTACCGTTCCGGGGAACTCTTCCCGAAGGTTCGGCGTCCGACCGAGAACGAAGAGGACGAGAGGGCCGTTGCTGAGGCCCAAGAGTACGTCGATAAGGAACGGCGGCTCAGGGAGATCGGTGGCCCCTTTGCGACCGATGCTCAGGATGAGTGGTCGGAGAAAACCGGTGAATCTCCTGCGCTCGGCGAGATACCTTCCGACCCGGACGCCGACGACGACGACGACGAAACTCCCGAAGAGATGCCCGTCAAAAAGGGCGACGGTCCTGAATCGGGAGAATCCCTCGACGACGAGGAAGTCGACGAGTGCGAGGGCCCTTCTTCGGGGCAGAAGATGGGTGACGAGGAGGAGGAGGACGTTCCCGGTCCCAAATCCGGCCAGAAGATGGGGAAGGCCAAGGAGCCCTTCGGCAAGGACTGGATCAAGGACACGATGGGCGCTGTGGAGAAATCCATGCGCCCTTTCGCGGATAGCCCCATCGAGAAGTCGGACTCCGGTGGGGCAAAACTCTCGAAGGACATGATCGAGAAGGTCATCAAGGACGCCGGTTGGGACAAGGTGCCCATCCCGGACAAGGCCTTGGAAGTCATCGAGGATCTCATCAGCAACGGTGCGAAGCCGGTGACGTCCTACACAGGGAAGGTTATGGTCGAGCGTGGGTTCCCTGAGGAGCCTCCCGCTCTTTCGCCGAGACCCATGAACCTGCGTGCCGGGGACAGGGTGATCCCTCTTGACTGGCAGTGGGTTCGAGGATTCGGAGCCAAGTTCGATATGCCCTACGTTCCTCCCGCTGCGCGGGTGGCCGCGGTGCATACGGCTCCTGTGACGGTGACGAGGAAGTCGTATCCATTTGGGCGTGTCCCGTCCGACATCTCCAAGGTCGAGACGGTTAAGGAAGATCGGATCTGGGGGGTTGACCTGGAAGAAGATGGGGTAAAGAAGGACGACGACACTTTTCCCTCCCCCGTCGCGTTGCGAGACACTACAATGGTTCTTCGGATGGAACCGTTGGCCTCGCCGTCTGGAGAGGTCGATCCAGGGTTCGTTTAGGTCGGGGACGCGCAAACCGTTTGCGCCTTTTCACGGAGGAATCATGAGCGGACTTGGAAGTCACGCAAGGTCGGGAGGCGGCAAGGTCTCCAAGGCCCAAAGAGCCCGGGAGGGCGACATCAATAAGGCGGTCGCCTCCAACATCCCCGGTTCGGGGCCGCAGGGTGTGCCTCCCGCAGAACGGGACAAGATGGGCCAGTACGCCCGGACCGGCAACGCGCAGCTGACGCCCAAGATCGTCGCCGCGCAGACCGGCCTCGGAACGCAGGGACCGAAGGTCGTGGCCTCGCTCGCCCGGATGGGCGGACAGGTTGCGCTCGCTCCCGGGCAGTTCGGAGCGTGGGCGCATCCGCAGGACCCGACGCCGAAGGCCTCGGACCAGGTGACGAGCGATTCCAAGAAACCCGGATCGCTCCCGCCCCCGGCTCCCCCGGTCTATTGATCATCGACTGAGGGAGAACTTCGATGCGGTATCTCCATAAGGTGATGAGCCTTCCTTCGGAGGCGGAGCTGAACATCCTCGGACAAGAGGGGTGGCATGTCTCTGCCGCTGTCGGGGATCAGATAATCATGGTGAAGAGCGTGGGCGAGCCCGAAGGGGCGGCCCGCGCTTGTTCCAATTGTGCATCGTTCCCCGAGACCGAGAAGGATTCTGAGGCGGGGAAATGTCCCGAGTGGGGCCTCCTCATGGAGCCCGGAGGAACGTGCGAGAAGTGGAATCGACGGGAGATGGAGAAGTCCGTCCCCGACGAAGACAGCGCGTGGCACTGGACCGCGAGAACGGATATCGGCGAGAAGAGGATCGAGGCCATCACGAGCCAGGATAAAGGGGGCGTGGCCCCCGAGCACAAGCATCGTGTCGTTGTGATCCGAGCGGCTGACGGCTCCGTGGTTCGAGGAAAGACCGACGTGGTCAACGAGCATGACCACGAGATCTTGTTCATGGGAATGACGGAGGAGTCCGACGGACATACCCACACGTTCGTGCTTCCACAGGAAGCTTAAAGTAGGAGATGAAACATGGCGAACTTCACGGGAAACATGACGGCGGGCCTCTCGACGAGCGACGGGATCAGCCTCTCGAAGACGGTCAATGGTGCGGCGCTCAACGCGAAGGCGATGCTGGACGACACCTTCTCGTCCCCCGCGTTGGTCGATCTTGCGCCTCTCATGGCCTCGATCGCCGATCCGAAGTACGCGCTTCTCCTGTGCGACGGCGAGGGTGCGAACCTGAACTTCGACGGCCTCGGCGCGACGGCGAAGGCCTACACGACGATGCTCATGGAGATCCCCGCGGCTCCCGCCGGGGTGTTCGACATGGAGCTGACCGTGCTCGGGACCTCGCAGCGAGTTCGCTTCCTCGGGATGGGCGACTGATCTTTCTTGGCGTTCGGTTATGCAGACCCCTGAATCCGCAAGGATGAGGACACTCGCGGGGGGTCTGCGGTCCGAGGACCGGGCCGCAGGCTCCCCGCTTGGCATTGGACTTTTGTCCAAAATGCGCTCGGCTGCTGGTGGTCAAGCGTGGCAGCCCGTTCTCCCGAAAGACGCGGACTTCGCTCTGATGAATCAGATGTGCAGGGAGATGCGAGAGTCCCGCGAAGCATTCGTGGAGCCCATCGGGAAAGGCATCCATCGTCCCTACCGGGTGGAGTTCCACGACGGTCTCGATTCGGGACCGGTGACGACCAAGAAAGGAGCCCTCAAGACGGTCTACTCCCAGTTCGAGAACAAGAGGTACTGCGCCTCGATGGATCTCGACGTGACAGGCCCCGAAAGGGAGATCCTTTCATTCGCGTTGGATAGGGCATTTGGCTTCGACCTCGTTCCACCGACCATCAGTCGGGAGGTATCGGGTGTCGGGGCCGGAAGCGTTCAAGCGTGGGTTGGGTGTCCGACGGCCTGGGAGTGGATCGACAAGGGGTACGACTACCGTAAGGATTGGACGAACCCGTGGCTCCACCGGCTGGCCGCCTTCGATTTCATCCGGGGAGAGATCGACAGGCATTCGAACAACTGGATCATGGACGAGAAGAGGCGCGTGTACGCGATCGATAATGGGTACTCGTTCGTGAAGGGTGACGACCGGACATGGCTCAAGTCAATTGCAGGGAAGCGCCTTATTGGAAAGCCGATCCACCCTGTAGTGTTGGCTGAGATTGCTGCGATTGACGAGGATGCCACCTTTGATCTGGTGAACCGTGTTCGCTTCAAGCACGGTGAGGCGGACGGGGTGGTGAAGAGAATCAAGGAGCTGAAGGGCCTGCTGGAATGGCGAAAGCTCGGAGAAAAGTGGTGAAACCGGCTATGGTGGCCGCCATCGACTTCGACGATACCTTGGTGTCGGAGAGCGATGGAAAGATGATCCCGGGCGCGAGGGAGGCCATGGCTTACCTCAAGGGGGCCGGGTGGAACATCATCATCTGGACTCACCACGGTGACCTTGAAGAAGTGAAGGAGACCCTGAATAAATTTAAGATCCCTTACGACGAGATTCGGGAGAAGATCTTTTTCGATGTCATGGTGGACGACAAGGCCATCGGCTTCAAGGGGAACTGGGCCAACGTCGTGAACGAGATGGAGAATCAACGGGGAGGAAAGGCCAAGGAGGGAAAGGTGAGTGTCATGTCGGCGAAGAACGAGAAGCCGATCGCCATCTTTTCAATTCAGGGCGGATCCGCTGTTGAAGAAACGGGTACAACGAACAAGGCCGTTTCGGTTATGATGGCCGAAGGAATTGAAGCGGAAAATGGCAAGACAGTTTTTCCCGGAGACGGGGAACTTTTTCTGAAGGCGCTCTCGGACCTGAGAGGGACTTATCTCTGGGCCGAAGCGTATTGACGAGGAGGGTATCATGCCCGCAGGCGGAGGAGACCCCAAGGTTATCGGCGACGGCCAGATCGTCAAGGTGCGTCCGGAGTTCACACGCGGCAATTGCGACGTCTGGGATCTGCGCGATGTCGTCGTGGCGCTCCTGGAGGAGCGAAACGATCTGCGTCAGGCCATCGTGGACGCGGCGGACTTTGCGGCGCTACAGGCCGCTGTCCCGCTCCTGCCGAGATGGATCCACATCATCGACTCCATCAACAACAGCCCGTAGCAGCCGGGGGGAGGTCGAGATGGATCCGAAGGAGCCTATTGTTCTGCCGGGCCAGCCGAGCCCTCCCCCTACCCCGGCTTTCGAGGCGGTGCTTGTCGCGAGGCGTGTCGTCTTCGCGGAGTTGCGTCGTAGCTGTACGGGAGAGGTGGCCGTGTCGTGTGGGACCATTCGGAAGGGACAAGTCGGGGCGGTGTTCAGAATCCGGATCCTCAACGAGGATGGAGGTCCGGAGGATCTACGGAATTCGCCGATCAAGAAGATCATCTTTGGCCGTCCCATTGTGGGATGGTTCGAGAGGAATGCCGTCTTCACCACCGACGGTCTCGACGGGCTGATCGAGTACAAGACCATCTCCGAGAGCGAGCTGGACGCCGTCGGTTCATGGCGGCTTCAAGGCTACGCCGAACTCCCCACCTTCGTCGACAAGTTCCACACCGAGATGGCTACGTTTTATGTTGAGCCGATCATCGAGGAGATGAATCAATAGATGGCTGGTGCAAGGGAAATTTGCGGCGGCGAAGACGATTCCATTACGGGCCCCACAGGTCCGACTGGACCGACTGGTCCTTCTGGAACAGGTCCGACCGGCGATGTAGGCCCCACTGGGCCATCTGGCTTGACAGGACCCGAGGGTGACACTGGTCCTTCGGGAAACACCGGGCCCGATGGAAATACTGGCGCAACTGGAGCGCCTGGTGGACCCACAGGGGCCACTGGTCCTACGGGAGATACCGGAGACCAGGGTATTACGGGCCCCATAGGTCCGAGCGGTGATACTGGATCCACAGGTGATCAGGGAATCACTGGACCGACCGGAGACACGGGAACCGGAGCAACAGGCCCCACGGGGTCTACCGGGCCGTCCGGGACAGGCCCCACCGGCCCCACTGGTCCGACCGGAGACATCGGGCCTTCGGGTATCATCGGTTCCACGGGTGTTACAGGGCCGCAGGGTTCCACTGGTCCAACAGGAAGCACCGGGGTTCAGGGACCAAGTGGCTCCACAGGAAATACCGGGCCTTCGGGAACCGGCCCTACAGGCCCTCAAGGCCCTACGGGCTCATCTGGAATTTCAGGATCCACTGGCCCCATCGGATCCACTGGCTCAACTGGCGTTGGCGCAACAGGAGCAACAGGCCCCACAGGTTTGACAGGATCAACGGGTGCTCAAGGTCAAACGGGGCCTATCGGAAATACGGGTGTCCAGGGCGCAACGGGAACAACGGGAGTGACCGGTCCTACCGGGGAAACCGGTTTGACGGGCACCGGAGCAACGGGGTCTACCGGAGCGACAGGATCCACGGGTCCTTCTGGAACTGGCCCCACGGGGCCGCAGGGAGCGACGGGCAATGCGGGACCTTCAGGAGCAACTGGTTCAACTGGCCCCCAGGGGACAACTGGACCCACGGGATCTTCCGGTGTTGGGGGAGCGACTGGTCCGTCTGGAAGCACAGGAAGTACCGGATCCACAGGACCTTCGGGAGCTGGGGCTACTGGCGCGACAGGCGTATCAGGACCTTCGGGAAGCACTGGACCCCAAGGTTCGACTGGCCCTTCTGGAGCTTCGGGCGCGTCTGGTGAAACTGGCCCGACCGGGGATGCAGGAGGAACTGGACCGACTGGGGACACCGGAGCTGGAATAACAGGCACGGGAGCCACCGGCCCTTCCGGATCGACCGGGGCGACAGGCCCCATCGGACCATCGGGGAGCTCTGGAGTGGCGGGGCCTTCGGGCGTACAAGGACCGACAGGTCCTTCTGGTTCGAGTGGTTCGACGGGTGATACGGGCGCTCAAGGATCCACTGGCCCGACGGGCGACCAAGGGTCGACGGGCGATACGGGTGCCAGCGGAACCGGCCCGACTGGAGATACGGGATCGGATGGACCGACTGGTCCAACGGGTCCGAGTGGAACAGGTCCTACGGGGCCCACTGGTCCTACGGGACCATCTGGAACGGGACCGACGGGAGATCAAGGTCCGACCGGACCGATTGGTGCAACTGGGGACGCAGGGCCGACCGGCCCTTCAGGTCCTTCCGGAGACTCTGGTCCTTCGGGTGCAACAGGCCCTTCCGGACCGACTGGTGATTCTGGAGTGCTTGGCGGCACCGGACCCACGGGTTCGACAGGTGTTGCCGGGACCGGGACGACCGGTCCCACGGGTGACCCGGGGACTCCTGGACCGAGCGGTCCTACCGGCGATCAAGGTACGCAGGGAACCCAAGGCCCCACTGGCCCAACGGGAACCGGGACGCAAGGACCAACCGGGCCGACCGGACCGCAGGGCACTCAAGGGACGGCGGGACCAACGGGCCCGACAGGCCCTCAGGGTACTCAGGGCACGCAGGGCCCCACCGGACCAAGTGGGGATCAAGGAACGCAAGGAACGCAAGGTCCGACAGGCCCCACCGGAGATCAAGGTACGCAGGGTGACCAAGGGCCTACCGGATCTCAAGGTACGCAGGGGACTCAGGGACCAACTGGTCCTACGGGAACAGGGACGCAGGGCCCGACAGGGGACATTGGTCCAACGGGTGATCCCGGAACAACAGGTGATCCTGGATCGACCGGGACGCAAGGGCCGACAGGACCGACGGGGGATCAGGGCACTCAAGGGACTCAAGGTCCGACCGGGGATACAGGAACGCAAGGAACTCAGGGGACTCAAGGTCCAACTGGTCCAACGGGGACGGGAACTCAAGGCCCCACGGGGCCTTCGGGGGATACAGGAACCCAAGGGCCCTCTGGTCCGACGGGCGACACGGGCGACACGGGCGGAGGCCAGTTCGCTGTTGAGATTTCTCCTGGCGACAGCAATAGTGCTGGAGTGACCTTCAACTCGCCGACCAAGTCCATTATCAGGTATGCGAGCCATGGCGGCACGACAGCATGGGGAACGCCCACAACTTTTGCAGCAATTCTCGAAGCATCGACCGCACAGGCCATATACGTCGAGATCTACGACGTGACGAATGACAATATAATCGCCACTGTGACCACGACGTCTACGGATCCAGTCCTCGTCACCACGGGCACCATCGGGACGGTGGACGCGGACCCGGCCATTATCGCGATACGGGGCTACCGGGGTGGATCCGCTGTCACAGGTACATGCTATTGGGCAAAGATGGTTTAGGTGAGACATGGCGACCTTTCAACAAAAGACGAAATACTACCTCTGGTGTAACGCCGAGGACCTCGCCCGATACACGCCCTTCCGGACGGATGCAGAGGGGGAGCCAACTATATGTCCCGTCTGCTCGTCCTCGAACATTGATGAAATCACAATCAAGAAGCAGATCAATAGGGGGATGGGGTCGGGCGAGAACGAGGCCGAGTGGTCTATGACCTCGACGACACCCGTCTCGCGGGCCAAGTGCTCGTACGCCGGGATGGCCATCGGCGAGAAGGTGAAGGTCGTCTGGTATTGCGAGCTCTTCAAGAACAATGTTGGCAACGCCCAGTGCAGGATCAAGGCGACCGGGGCCGTGACCGACGTTCTCATCGCCCAGAGGGACGAGATCGCCGGGGACACCTGGATTCCGTTCGGGGGCGAGTACGTCTTCGAGGCGGACACGGCGGAGGACATCGACTTCGACGTCATGTTTAACTCCGGGAGCAACGGCAAGCAGGTCTCGATTCGAAGGGCGAGGATCTGGACCGAGGAACTCCCCGAAGGAACGTAAATATGTCCACGACGTACGAGTACACGAAGACGAGCCTGCCGTACCTGGAGGCAATCGAGACAGGTGTTGATGCCTCCGCCATGACGGACAAGTCTTACGAGGATTCCTCGTGGGACGGAGGCAATGACAAGCTGTACGTCGTTTTCACGAACGCGCTCTCCGGGGGCGACAAAACGATCCTGGATGGAATCATCAGCGGTCTACCAGCCAAACCCACCGGGAAGTCTTCATGGAACCAAGCAAGTGAAGCGATTTCCGATACGACGAGCGGTGATTGGGAAACGAAAGTGTCGATGGAAACCGCTGATATACCGAATGGAGGGTGGAGATTCGAGTGGTACTTCGAACTCACATCTTCCCCGGGCACCATGTGCAAGGCCCGCGTGATCCTTGATGGTACGGTTATCGGCTGTGAGGCCGAGACGGACGGGGTGATAGAAAACGTGGGCGGCTTCGGTTATGTAAACCTCGATGACGGCGATCATGATCTGAAGATTCAGTGGAAACGGGACAGCGGGAGCGGCAACGCATGGATACGCCGGGCGAGGCTTGAAATCAAGAAGGTGTCATGAGCACAGTTTATGAATATACGGTGGACTACCCCCCGGATCTGGCGTCCCTCGAAGGAAGTATCGCTGCATCGGCTATGACCGACAAGTCAGTGGAGCATTCGCGGTGGGACCAGGAAAACGGGAGCGGGACACTCTATATAGATTTCACAAACGCTTTAAGTGGTGGCGACAAGACAATCCTGGATGGCATAGCGGATGATGTGCCAGAGGAAGATCCGTGGTGACATTCCGCGTCATCCTCATATAACAAGGGTGGCGTAGGTTGCGCCGCCGGGTAGATTGCTGTACCGAGTGAGAGGTACACATGAACAACATAATGCTCCACATCCATGGTGCCTGCGATAGAGGTGCCGTCCCCTTCCTGATCGCCGAGATGTCGATCGCCTTTCCTCAGTTCTTCCACCATTCCCTCTACCTATCTGATGCCGAGGATGCGTCTGCCGTGCAGATGTTGAACGACTTTAAGATCAGGACGGGGTATGGGGAAGTCTCAGAGGATCTGGTTTCCTCGATCGATCCCATGGTGATCGTGCTGTATGACGTAGGGGGTGATTCGGTTGATGATTCGCCCTGGCTGTGGCTCCGAAAGTGGCCGACGATTTCCATTCACTACAGTGCAGTGAGACCTACCGTCCCGTGCGACCTCCATGTCTTCGTCTCCGATAGGATGAGGGGGGCCTACGACAATCTTGTGCAGTCCGGTTTCGTATCGAGATGGGAGAAGGTTCTCCTTGAGATGGGGCCGATGGAGGGGCCGTGGTATCGAAGGAAGATTGACGGGGCCAATGTCCTCGCTCTTCGAAACACGCTGTCCTTCTACCTCCTTGAGTCGCTAACAGGTGTACATCCTGAAAAGGATCTGACACCGAAGGTTGATAAGCCCGTTATCTCGTCTGTATGGGGCGATAGAAAACCCCTGATGAATAGGGGAGTCGTGGTTGGGTGTGGCATCCATCAGGAGTGGATGCTGAAGTGGTGGTGGGATAACTACAGGAGACACAACGACCTGCCCGTGCTGTTCGTCGACATGGGCGAGCGCGAGAAGGCCATGACGCTGGGGGCCCGTGAGTGGTGTGAATCCGTAGGCGAGGTGGCGACCTTGCGGCTTCCTCTTGATGGGTGGTTCCAGAAGCCTTTTGCGTTTGCTCAGACGATCTTCGAAGAGTCGCTCTGGATGGATGTGGATTGCGAGGTACGGGGGAGGGTAGACGAGGTCTTTGATCATTGTAAGGCCGGTTTCGCCGCTGCCCAGGATCCTTATTACGTGTTCAGAGGGGTCAAGGGATGCTTCAACTCGGGGGTGATCGCTTTTAGGTTTGGGAGCGATGTTGTATCCGAATGGTGCGATATCATCACGAAGGAGAAGGAGCGCTACCGGGACGACCAGCATGTCCTTCACTCCATCAAGCTGAAGGATCCGTCGAGAATCTCCGCCCTTCCGAGAAAGTTCAACTGGCTTCGGCTCGATGGTGACACCAACCCCAGTGCCGTGTGTATTCATTGGACTGGTCCGAGGGGTAAAGAGATCGTCAAGGCGAAGATGGAAGGTCGCTATCTCAGGGAGCATTTCATCGAAGATCTCGCCAATACGTTTCGGTGGAAGAGAGGTCTTGAGATCGGGACATTGAAGGGCAGAACATTCCTCCATCTTCTTGAGAAATGCCCCACCCTTGAGCTGACGACGGTGGACTTGTGGGAGCCCCAGCCGGATAACCCGGGCCCCGAGAAGTACACTCCCGCAGAAGGGGTTTACAAGTGGGATCATGAGGCGAACGAGGCTTATGTGAGGGAGAAGGCCAAGAAGTACGGGGAGAGGGCGATCATCAAGAAGGGGGACAGCAGGGAGGTTGTTCCCGATCTTCCGGGGGTGTACGACTTCGTCTTCCTGGACGGGGACCATGGGTCTGAGGCGGTCAAGGCCGACATTCTTAATGCGATTGTGAAGTTGCAGCCTAATGGCGTTCTGGTGGGACATGATATCGATTGGCCGTCGGTGAGATCTGCGGTAGAGAAACTCTTTCCGGGCTTCATGGTTGGTCCGGACAACATCTGGCTCATTCCCCTTTCAATGATGGAACACCTCGTGAACCAGAGAGGGCCTGTATGCCCTGTTGGGGACAAGGGAGTGGAAGGACCAACGGGTCTATGAAATACACGAACAGAGACAACGAGGATTTCAGGGGGAAACGGATCCTCCTTGTGGGGCAGCCGCAAAAACCTCCGGTGACGACCATCCGTACTCCCATCGCATTGTTGGACTTGGCGCAGTACTACCGGAAGTACGCGTCGGCGACAGTGGATTGCGTGAGCATGACCCACCTCCCTGATGGGGAGTACGATTATGTGGGGTACTCCGTTCTCTGCGAGAACGAGGAGATCGAGGCCGAGGTGAGGTTCCTTTCGAGGATGTACCCATCGTCCCGCATCATCGTTGGGGGTAAGTGGGCCACCGACCCTGGGATACCAATAGAGGCACCCGACAACGTCGCGTTCTTCAAGGGGCCAGGAGAACTCTTGGCGACGGACGAGATCGATTACGACGAATATCCGGGGTGGAATTCGGACGATCTATGCTCGCCGGGGTTCGGCATCGGACATCTCGGGATCATGACCACACGGGGATGCCCGTACAACTGTCACTTCTGTCACAACACCGAGAAGAAGGTCCAAAAGTTCAGCGTGGAGAGGACCGTCCACAACATCAAGATGGGTTTCGAGCGCCTGGGGGTTCCCGCTATTTTCTTCAACGACGATATCTTCACGAGCAATGCCGAGAGGATGTACGAAATCATAAGTGCCTGCGCGGATGCAAAAGTTGACCTTAGGGGAAAGAGCAAGTTTTTCACCCATGTGAATTTCGTGAAGGATCCCGTCGTGGCGATGATCCGGGTCTACCAACCGTGGCGGGTGGAGATTGGGATCGAGTCGGGGAACACGGATCAGCTGAAGCGGATGGGCAAGACGTTCACGGCGGAGAAGGCCTATGCAGCTGTGGAGCGTCTCCTGGAGAACGGGGTGCCGTTGAGCGTCCTGATCCTCATCGGATTTCCTGGCGAGACCGTGGAGAGCCTGGAGGATACGTTGCGGTTCGTGGACAGATTCCGCAAGAGGATCGATTACATCGGGGTGAGCTACTACCAGCCGGTTCGGAACACCGTTGGGTGGGAGATGTGTAAGGTTCGGCTTGGGCGCGACCCCAAAGTCGGGACCAGGACTCACAATGTGACGTACGTTGATCCTGGCCTGACGGCGGAGACGTTGGTGAAGTACCATCACAGGATCAGACACGGCGCGTGATTGGGGGGAGGATGTTTTACAGGTACGCGAAGAGGGACATCAGGCTGGCCATCGACCTCGACGGGCTATTCGATGGGCAGGAGTGCGTTGTGGCGGGGGGCGCTCCTTCGCTCAATGGATTTGCAGAGAAGGCAGCTGGTCATCGGGTTCCTATTCTGGCGATGAACAATGCCGCGACGGTGATTCGCCCGACCCTGTGGGTTAGCGGGGACAAGCCGATCTGCTTCGATCCGAGTATTCTTATCGACCCTACAATCATGAAGTTTGCACTCATAAGTAGGCGTAAATTTGAGGTGGCGGGGAGGCCATGGCAGGAGCAGCCCAACACCTTCTTTTACGGCACGAAGGAGGGATTTAACGAGAGCAACTTGCTGAATCCGCATAGAGATCTGGTGTGGTGGAAGAACACTTTTTTCATCAGCCTTCAGTTGGCCTACCGGCTCGGGTTTCGCGTGATATACTTAGTGGGGTGTGGGTTCGAGATTTCTTCGGATTCGCAGTATGCATGGGATACAAAACTTAATGATCTTGAAATCGGACGCAACAGGCGCTTGTATGGGGATTCGGTGAGGAAACTAAAGAGCTTGCTTCCTCATTTCAAAGAGAAGGGCCTGAGCGTTATCAGTGCAACCCCAGGATCTTTAGCAAATGATTTCTTGCCGTATGTGGATGAGGACGAGGTCCTGCGGAGGTTTGACGGGAGGTACCCGGAGGTCAACACCGTGGTTCTTCCGCATAGCACAAATTCCAAGGTGAAAGAATCTAAATAGGAACTTGTTACTACTCCACCCAGCGGGTCAAGATGAATTGTTCGGAGAGGGAGGCATGCCGACGAAGCAGGAGATTCTAATAGAGCTTCGGCGCATTCATCGCCTCTTTGACACTTGGGTGGAGAAGCGGAATGGCGACGGAAGACGAGAAAGTTCTGGGGGAAATACACGATTCCCTGAGGCGGCTGGAGAAGGCCGTCCGGGAGGGAGGCCAATCGCCTTCAGGGTCACGGACCCCGCGCTCGACGGAGCAATTTCCGAAGGTCGAGCTGGAGATCATGCGGAAGATTCAGGAGCACAGGACGGCGTGCTCCGCCTCCATGAAGGAGGTGATCGGGGAAAAGGTGGAACCCCTCCTGGCGAAGATGAAGGAGATCGAGGTTCGGGTAGATGAGATCAATAAGGAGCTGGGTGGGCGGATCAACGGGGTGAGGGATGAGGCGACCAAGACGGCGACCGGCACGGTCGTCACCCTGACCGACAAGGTCGACAACATCAACGACTCGCTGTTTGGGACGAGGGGGGATGCGGGCCTTGAGGATTCTGTCAGGGACCATCAGGGATGGATTGATCGATATGAGGAGAAGAAGGCCAAGACGGCTGCTTCCTCTAAATTCAAACTTTCTACTCTCCTTCAGATCGCCGGAATTCTTGTGGCGATTGCCCTCGGGGTCATTGGAATCGTTTTGAGGTAAAGGACCATGGCGGGAGTCGACCCAGCTTTCGTAGGGAGCGTGTTCAACGCCCTCCCTCTCGACAGGATGATCACCATTCCCCTCATGGCGATGGTGCAGGCGCAGGTTCAAGCATCAAAAGCCTATGTGGACTTCCTCATGGGGGTCTGCATCAAGGAAGGAAAGGCGATCGCCGTCCAGTTCGACTACGACGAGACCCTCCTCGATGCGGAAGGGAACATCACCGGATCTCACAGGAAGACGGTTCGCGTCCCCCTCATGGCGATGGTGGTTCATCCCTGTATCTGTATTGAAGAGGGAACCATCGACTTCGAGTTGACCGTGACGCAGGCCACCGAGGAGAAGTCGGCCACCGCTGGGGAAGCTTCGCTGGAAGCGACCATCGGTTGGGGACCATTCAAGGTGAGTGTCCACGGGCAGGTCTCCCACAAGACGGAGCAGACCCGGAAGACGGACACACGGGCCAAGTACTCCATTCACATCACGGCCAAGCGTCAACCTCCTCCCGAGGGTCTTCAGAGGATCCTCGACCATCTGGTCGACGCCGCCACCAGGCCAGGGACGCTTCCTGCGAACAAGGATCCGAAGCCCGTGGAGGACCTCAAGAACGAGGTGCCCTTGGACGAATCTCCTCCCGCGCCGGGCGGGACGGGCTTCGGCGATTAGGGGGTGACGATTGGGCTGGCTCAGAGACTGGTGGGACGGTAAGCCGGTCAACAAGCACATGTTGACCGACATTACCCGTGGGATGCAGCACGCCGCCAGTACCACTACGGCCATGCTTGGAGCCCAGTTTCTCCACCTCATCAAACAGTATTTCGACAAGGAGCAGGACGGCACCCTCAAGGCCAAGATGGTTCAGATTGAGATATCCCCGGGCCATTTCGTGAAGGTTCCTCTGATCTCTCTTGTGCAGCCGAGCGCGATCGTCTTGAAAAGACTCAAGATTCGCATGTCGGTCAGGATCGAGGAGGCCGAGATCCGGGAGGCGGTCGAGGAGACGATGGGTAACTCGGAGGCGACCAGGCTTCAATTCAAGGTGAGCATGTCGCCGAGGACCGGGATCATGGGTAGGAGGTCGGACGTCACGGACATCGAGATGGTCTTCGAGGGGACCGATCCCCCCGAGGGTATCATGCGGATAATCGAGCAGCATACGAACCTCATCGAACCACTCAAGAGGTAGGCTGGAATCTAACTCGTTGCCCTAAGGGGCCTTTCCGTGTAGTTTGTGGGTGTATTTTGGGGATCATGATATGGGAGCTTCCGAGGGAGTCTATCAGGTAGAGCGGGAATTTAAGGTTGGCGCTGGCGACCTCGTCAAGCTGGCTGGAGCGCGGTATCATCCTTTCCGCCTCGCCACGGTTCTCTGGGAACGCAAAGAAATCGACGCCGTGGACATCTTTCTGGAGGTGGTCGACGGCGACAGGATTTACAAGATCGATGAGGTACTTGGCTGCATTTGCAAATTCTATGCGTGGCCGAATTCCGCATCACCCCGCGAGATTTACCTCGTCCCCGACATGCGTGTCAGGTTCCGAGTGATAGGAGCCCAGGCCGCGGAGAATCAGTCGGTCTTCCTCACGTGGGCCGAGCTGGGGGCCATTTGACCCAAGGTTTGGAGTCAACATGGAAGAAAGTCATCCATTCAAGGACAGGGTTGGGGAGGCCCTCGTGTCGAAGGATATGAGTCCCGAGAACCTGGAGAACATGGTGAAGGTCCTCCTGCTCGGAGGCAATGATGTTGAGAAGGCACGGGGCGGCGATAAGAAGGAAGAGAACAAGGATTCAAAACAGCTCGGGGACTTCCAGCAAATCGTCGGCGAATTCGTCCCTCCTCCATTCAATCCCCTCGTCTGGGCGCAGACCCTCAAGATCAGTACCCGCCTCGCCAGGTGCGTTCGGACATACGCCCGGAACACCGTAGGCCTCGGGTGGTCTATCGACCCCATCCATCCCGTGACCGAGGATACGCCGAAAGAGGTCCGTGAGGAGATCAAGGAGCAGACTCACGTACTTCGGGCCTTCTTCAACAGGCCGAATCCTCTCATGCCTCTTTCTGAAATCTTCTACCTGGAAAAGGTAGATGAGGAGGCCGTGGGCAACGGGTACGTTGAGGTGGTGAGGAACAATGGCGGCAAGATTGTCAGGCTGTATCACGTACCGTCCGTCACCATTCGGAAAAGGATCATCAAGGATGGGCAGAATCTGGAGGTCTCCGGGTTCGTCCAGATTCGTGGAAGCCAGAAGCGGTACTTCAAAGACTTCGGTGATCGTCGGGCGATGGATACTTTTACCGGGAAGTACACGAAGACGGATGGTGAAAAGCCCCTTCCTCCTGATAGGCGTGCGACGGAGATCATTCATTTCCTGATCTACGATCCGTCGAGTTCTTACTACGGTGCTCCGCGCTATGCCCCGTCCGCTACGGCCATCGCCGGGAACAGACAGTCCGCCATTCGAAACGTGAACTTCTTTGAGAACGATGCGGTGCCGAGGATGGCGCTGCTCGTTTCGGGCGGCAAGCTCAACGCCGAGTCCATGCAGCAGATCGAAGACTTCGTTCGAGCCAAGGGACGCGGCGTTGAAAACGCACACAGGGTTATGGTCGTCCAGGTGGAACCTTTCAAGGTTGGCTTTCAGCAGCAGGGCAAGGTCATGGTCGACCTCAAGCCGCTGACGGTCGGCGTGACGGAGGACGCTTCCTTCTCGCAGTACCGTGAGGCGAACGACGAGGAGGTCCGCGAGATCTTCGGACTGGGCCAGATCTTCTTCAAGGCCGAGGGGGCGAACCGAGCAAACGCGCAGGTCTCCCGCGAGATCACGAACGAGCAGGAGCTTGAGCCTGATCGACTGGCGAAGGAATATGTCATCAATCAGACCATCGTGGATGACATCCTCTTCCAGATGATGGGGGCAACGGGGGATGAGACCGACGAGGAGATAGATGAATACAGGAAGAAGATTCAAGTTCGATTCCGCTTTGCCAGGCTCACGCTGACGGATCCGCTGGATGAGGCGCGAATGAATCAGATGTACGCCTCGCTGGGTGCCATCACGCCGAACGAGCTGCGCGAGGCGATTGGAAAGCCGCCGTACCCGAAGGACTACTTTTTCGCCGACAAACCTCTCCCCATCGCCATGGCCGAGCTTACGGCTGGGCTGGCTCTCGCCATCTCACAGAAGGAAGAGGAGGCGATGCCGCAGCCCGAAGGCGAGATGCCTGGGATGGAAGGTATGCCCGGAATGGAACCCGGCGAAGGCGAGGAAGACGAAGAAAAGCCTGATTGGTGGGACGGTGATCCCTCGACTCCTGAGGAGACTCCCGGCGGTGATGAAGAAAGGAAGCCCGATTGGTTTGAGGGGTCTCGCGGCAAGAAGGGGGATATTCGAGGAATCGATGGAATAGCCGAGGTTCCTGGGATGGATTCTCCTTCCGCACCTCCCGGCGCACCGGGTGCTGGGCCTGCCCCAGGCGAGGAAACGATCCCGAAGCCGGGCTCCATCGGGAAGCCTCCGAGAAAACCAAGGGCCCCAAAGCCCACTCAGGGTATTGCCTCGGGACATGGGTCGCGTGTATCATCAAGAAAGAATTTACGGGATCCGCGAGCCTTCGCATTGCTTGCGGAAATGATGAGCGACATTCGAAAGTTCTCGTTCAGCCTCAATGGGGCGAACTTCATAGGGGGTACAGATGGAAGTGATCGCTGACGCATCCGCACCGAACGATTTGGCGTTTTCTTTCGATGCGGAGTGCCAGAAGGCCTGGCAGGACGACAAAGGAAAGATGTTCGTGCGGGCCTGTGCGTCGGATGACAAGTTGGATCTCCAACGCGATCGCATGAGTACCAATGCCCTTCAGAAGATGGCCGACGCTGCAAAGTCGGGCGTCCCCTTCCTGGAGACCCACCGCTCGGTGTTCGAATTCGGTCGCACGACCGGAGGCGAAGTGGCGGAGATCGTAGAGGACGGGAAGAAGGTCCAAAAGTTCTTCGTGGACGTCGAGCTGGACGGCGATTTTCCGCAGGCCCGCAAACTTTTCAAGGAGGTGGCGGGGAAGGAATGTAAGCGACAGCTTTCCATCGGCGGGAAGTTGAATCTCAAGAATCGCGAGGCGGTCCACGTGGAGATGACTCCGACGGGTCTCGCGAGGACTATCAACGACCTTGATCTCGATCACATCGCTTCGACCAGATCGAAGCAGGCGGCCAACCCGAGAACCTCCTTCACGGAGGCGATCACCAAGGCTCTCGATGACCTGGACGAAGCAGAAAAAGGGCTTGCAAAAGAAAAAGCCGGTGATCAAAATGGAAACGTACCTGGAATAAAACTTTCCCCTGATGTGTTGGCTGCACTCGAACTGGTGGTTGAGACGGCGAAAGTTGGAGGAAACAAAATGGACGTTCCCGAAACCCCCGAGGCCGAGGAGACCACCCCCGAAGCTGAGGAGACTCCCGCGGACGGGGAGAAGTGCGTGAAGAAAGAGAACGAAGAGAACGGCAACGGCGAGGAAGAGGGCGACGAGAAACCGAAGAAGCCCGCTCCGAAGCCGAAGGTGAAGGACGAGGAGGAAGAAGAAGTCATGGACGTCGAGGACATGGATCTCAAGGGTCAGGACGCCGCGACAGCCTCCGATCTCATCAACGACATCTCCGCTCTCCTCTCCAAGAAGAAACCTTTTCCCGGCGCGGCAGAGCCCTTCGGTGGCAAATCCGATGACGAGGAAGAGGAAGTGGAGACCGAGGAGAAGGCAGTCGTCGACTCCCTCTGGGCCACCCGCTACATCCTTGCGAAGGCCGTCACCGGCGCGAAGCTCGGGCAGGGTGAGAAGCTCAGGGTCGCCGACATCATCGTCGCCGGGCCCTACGCCCCGCGCTCGGGTGCAGGCAAGCCGGGGCTCATCCCCGACAAGGCTCCCAAGGGTGACTCGACCGACGTGGGCGGCTCCGCCGTCAGCGATTCCCGCCGCGACATCCAGATCGGCGGCGAAATCAAACCCACCGCTCCCACCGCCAAGTCCGCCATGAAGCACACCATGGACGCCCTGAAGGAATCCGAGAAGCTCCCGCAGGACCTCTCGACCTTCGGCAAGGATCTGACCGACGACGTCCTCAACAAGAGCATGGACATCACCAAGTCCATGATGGAGTCGGTCATCGAGAAGATGGCGGAGGAAAACACCCGGGTGTCCCTCGAAATCCAGAAGTCCGTCGAAGGCCTCGGAGACGTGGTGAACGACTCCACCAAGAGGCTCGCCACCATGGAAGCGCGGCTCGCCCGCGTCGAGAAGTCCGGGGGCGTGAGCCAGAGCGGCCCGAAGGGTCGCGACGACGGACTGGAGGAGCCGAGTCGTCCCAGGGGTGTCTGGGGCGGAGTTTTCGGAAAAGCAGCGGGCGACGCGCTCGCTCAGTACTAGGAATAGAGGTCGCCCCATTCAGGGGCTTTCGCTTGATAGCAGGAGGACTCATGGAGACGTCCGGAAGAGGGTCTGCTGGGCTGAACGAGGAGATGATCGAAAAGACCATCACCACGGGCGACCTGCTGACCGGGGGATTGCTGAATCCGATTCAGCAGACCCAATTCATCACCCTTGTGAAGAAGTTCTCGGTTCTTCTTCCGATCTCGCGGTTCATCCGCATGCCCCGTCCTTTGATGGACGTGGACAAGCTGTGGATCGGGGAGCCGGTGACCGAGTCGGTGGACGAGGCTACGGACACGGGGAACCTTGCCCGCGCCAAGTTCCAACGCATCGTCCTTCGCGCCCAGAAGCTGCGGAGCGCGTGGAACATCACCACCGAGGTGCTCCAGGGAAACATCGAGCAGAACGAGTTCGAGCAGACCGTGATGAACACCATGGTCGAGAGGATCGCCACCGACCTCGAAGACCTGGGCATCAACGGGGACACCACCACGGTCGGCAACACCCCGAGGGATCGGCTGCTGCGCCGCCTCAACGGGTGGAATGTCCAGACGGAAGGGGCTCACATCCTCGACGTCAAGGGCTCGTCCATCCAGAAAGGCATCTTCTCCGAGATGAAGAGACGGATGCCGAAGCAGTACAAGAACGACCCCGGCCTTCGCTGGCTCGTCGGTGACGCGATCGCGACCGACTGGGCGGACGTGGTTTCCGACCGCGGTACCATCCTCGGCGACGCGGCCCTCCAGGGAGCGGAGATGGCTCCGCTCGGCACGCCCATGATCCGCGTGCCTCTGATTCCCGACGATGCCCCCATCACCATCCTCCAGGCGACCAGGGCGGAATTCCTGGGTGGCGAGTACGGGCCTTTCGTCATCTCCTCGACCAACGACACCATCAAGCTGAAGGTGGACGGGGCTCCCGGCGCGGGCGTGACGATCGTCCTCACGCACGGGACTCTGAACACGGTCGAGGTGGCCCGGCAGATCAACGCAGCGTTGAAGGCCGCCATCGCCACCCTCACCGAGGACGTGGCGCGGGACGACCGCGAGGGACGGCTGTTCATGGAAAGCCCGACGGTGGGCGCGGCCAGCCAACTCACCCTCATGCCGGTGGCAACCGGAACCCAGGCGTACACCACACTCGGACTGCTCGGCGCTCCTCCGACTCCTCCCCCGGCCAACTGGCCTGTGGCGGACGTCGATCACGACGGCGCGGCCTCGGGCGACCCGAACACCGTGTACGAGGGCTCGTTCATCTGGCTGGGGAACCCCAAGAACTTCGTATGGGGCATCCTGGACGGAACCAGGATTTTCACGGAGTTCAACAAGAACACCGACCAGATCGAGACCATCGTGTACAACCAGGTGGACGCGCAGGTCGAGAACGTGGACGCCATCGTCAAGGCCAAGAACATCCGGCGACGCACGCTGGTGATCTGATCAGGGCGGCTCCTCCATGAGATCGAGCGGCAGATCGGCCCCTCGCGGGATCGGTCTGCCGCTTTTTATTGGGGCTGGACGGCCCCTCGCCGGGCCGTGTACGATGGGGTAGGAGGTCCCCATGGCGACGAGATACTTCATGTATCGCTACGGTGGGACCATAACGGTTAAGGGTCCTGCGAGCGGTATTGCGTACGTGTTCTCTCCGGACACGGTTACGCCGGTGTCCGATGAGAGGGATGCCCACATCTTCCTCTTCATGGGCTCGCCGGATAGCGGCTTCTACCTCTACAGAGAGACGGACGCTTACGGCAACCCCATCGGCCCATTCCCTCCGACGGATCCTTCCCACAGGCACAGCATGATCAACCCCCGTAGGTTTCCCTCCGACAGCATGGACATCACCCCGAAGGAGTGGAGGACGATCACGGAGGACCTGGCGGACCCGACCCTGTATTTCCATTACACCCGCATTAAATTGAACTTTGGCCGAGGCGGTGATCAACCATAGGAGGGCGAGATGCCCGCAGGATTTGCCACAGGATTGTCGACGACCTTCGCCTACGTTACGGTGGCGCAGGTCAGGGCGAACGGGATCCCTGACTCCGGTGACGGCGGCATCGGCGACGAGCCCCTCCGGGAGCTTATCAGGCTCGTGAGCCACTGGATCAACAAGCTCACCGACCAATGGTTCCTCCCTGTGAGACTTCACGAGAGGACCGACTCGGGTGGCGGCTCCGTCGCGAGGATCCCCAACCTCATCCCCATCCTGGAACTCTTCTCGCTCATGTTGGAGAAGACGGGTCTCTTCTCGATCTCCCTTCCGGAGGTGGCGTACCAGGTGAAACAGCGGTACGTCATGATGGTGGATTGGCGCACAAGGCTCCCTTCCAACCCCCACTTCATCGTTCTGGACGGGGTGTTCGGGTGGCTCGTGGACGACTACGTCAAGGCCAAGACGACCTTGACGGCTGACTTGGATGTAACGGCTACGGATGTGGCTGCGGGGACCAAGACGGCTTCGGTGGTGAGCACGGCTGGGATCGCCGTGAGGGATACCGTCCTCTTCGGGAATCAGCCGGAACCTCTATCCTACCCCGCCATCGTCATTGGGGTGCCCGATGCCACGACCATCGAGTTTGCTCCGGTGGTGCCGTTCGCTCTTTCCTCGGGACTTAACGTTTCGAGGTACGGGCGCATTCCGGATCTGATCCAGTACGCCACCATGCTTCTCATCCGTGACAAGATCCTGAACGGGTGGGGGAATGTTGGTCATTGGGATGTTTCTGAAGCGCCGTTCGGGATTGGTACTCGGCTGACCAACGAGTCTGTGGAGGGCTACTCCTACTCGCTGACGCCGATGAAGGTTATCAACGGCCCCGGTGGTGGTGAGAGGACCACGGGGAACGCCGAGGTGGACGACATCCTCTCTCAGTACACATGGAACGAGGGTGGTGGCCTGTTTGTGGGGTACGCCTGATGCTTCCGTTCACGAGCGGCAATCCCGTCAGGATCAACCGGATCAAGGTGGGCATCCGGATCCTCTCGAAGTCCACGACCGTCATGGACGACGACTACCGGGAGGCGAAGGAGAACCGCGTCTACTCCGATCCCGTGGAGGTGATCGGTCAGTGGGTCGGCGGCGAGCAGTCCTTCAAGCTTGAGCGAACCATGACCGGCGATTCCATCCCAACGGTCGGCCACATGGTGTTCCGATTCAAGGAGCTGGATGCGGTACAAGCTGGCTTCCTTCCGAAGAAAGGAGATCGCGTCGTTTCGGTGAACGGCATCCCATCGGAGTGGACCATCATCAAATCTTCGAAGGGATCTCCGCTCTACGGGAACAGGATGAAATCCTTTGCCCGTCCGATTCTTCTTCACGTGGACGTCGAGCAGACCCGAAAAGAGTTCGGCTCCATCTGATACGCAAACAGTTTGCACATGGCCAAGAAATTTAGAATTCGGATTGCCCCGAGAGGGCGGTGGGAGAAATTGATCCGGGACCTTACGAACATCAATAGGGTTCTGGAGGGGGAAAAGACCGACACCGCTTTGAAGGATCTTGCTGTATCGGGACGTGATTTCATCGCCGATGGCATCGAGAGGGGGCGCGAGGGATGGAAGTCTCTGGAAGAAATCACCAAGAGGATGAAGGGAGGCTCCAAGATACTCGTGGACTCGGGGGACTTCCTCGATGCCATGGATGTTTGGAAACACGGGAAGAGGTGGTACGGAGGCCTTCGTCCGGATGCTAAGGGCTCGAAAGGTCAGGATCTGAATATGATCGGTGCTGTGCATGAGCATGGCGCAACCATTCCCGTTACAGAAAAAATGAGGTCGTTCTTCTCCTCCCAGGGCTTTCCGCTCAGGAAGGACACAACGCATATCACGGTGCCGCCGAGACGTTGGTTCGCCCCGGCGTTTGCCGAGCTGAAGGAATACGCCAGCGAGGTTCTTCGACCACTCGTTGACGAGGTGCTTGAGGAGATCGGTTAGTGCCGGTTCATCTCTATTACATGAGGGAGCGCGAAGTTGAGGTTGAGCCCCCGGACCCGGGGAAGCTTCCGAAATCTGTCGTGCTACCGGAACTTGGATCCCTTCTGGTAAGGCTCAATCAGGACCAGACCTCGTTCGTTGCCGACGGGGGCTACTACGAGTCGTGGGTCACCACTCCAAACCTCGTGGGCGAGAAGATCACGGAGCTGTTTGGGGTCCAAGTTTTCTGGATGGCCGATCCCGAGATCCCCGATCTTCCAGAAAGCGAGAGGGCGTCCGTCGCTCTTCAGGTATCGAACGACGGCGGCACGACGTGGCTCGTGTGGCAGGATTCTTCCTCTGCATGGGTGCCCGCTACGGGAATCCTGGATGGCTACTTCAACGATGTGGCGACCGTCGATAGAAGGATCCCGCTCCTTCAATGGACCGCTCCACATCAGATCATGTTTAAGATTCGGATGACGCCTGGAGCGGCGGGAAAGCAGCGGCCCATCCTCCTCGGTCTTGCGCTCTACAACTCCCACGAAATGGACATCTCGGAGGACTGCGCGAGGTCTGTGAAACGGTATCTGGACAGCGTGATCAACGTCCCTATGTACTACATGGCTGAACTCGGATCCCCTTCTACGTTCATCACTATCGACGAGGGGATTGGCCTCGACGTCACGGTTGCAGAGCCGATCACCGTCTACAACCTGACCACGGATCCGGCCAGGAACATCAACCTGTTCTCTTCGCTCGGTGGTCCGGATGGAAGAACGATCGATCTTATCTCCGCGCAGCAGGGCCAGCTTGAGGTGAGGTTTCGAGGAGTCCCGGACGTATTCATTGGGGCGGAGGAATTTTTCCAGATCAGCAAGATGCCGTCCGTCGTGGTCTTCACCCCGAGCATGTCTCAGTACAATGCCACCCGCCATTGGGAGCCTGAGATGGAGGTCTCGGAAGCGCGTGAAGAGGCCCGCAAGATCAAACCGCGGCAACTTTACAGGATTGAGATGTCCATTCGGGTTCAATCCTCTCTCAACCGAGAGGCCCGCCAGATGACGGACGCGATTGCTCGCGTTCTGGACAAGGGAGATCACTTCCACTCCGTCGCGAACGGTGAGACGTATTGCGTCTTTGACCAGAGCAGCAGCGTCAGGGAGGATCGGGTCGCCCAGGGCATCTGGATTGGGGTCGTGAATATAGTGGTTTTTGGAAAAATGTGGCTCGGCGAACCAGAGGATTCTTATCTCGTGAAGGAGATCGTTCTCTCGGTTGGCGGCCAGAATACTTGCAACTTGCTTTTACCTGAGTACCTGCGTAGAGTATATCGAGAGAGAAGTATCGTAGAATGATGCATTACTCATGCTCAAGTTGAGGCATCAATCATGCCTGAAGAAAACGTTACGAAAAAGCGCGTTCTGATGTGCGTCAGTCGGTCCATGGTTTCGATGGATGTGGCCGGAAAAGGGGTTCATTTCTTTCCGACCCAACGTGTCGAGCTGTCCGAGGACGAGGTGAACACTCCACAGGTTCGAAAGCTGTTGAAGGCCAAGTTCCTGGTGGATGTGACATCAGCAGAAGAGAAACGGAACGCCAGGGCGAGGTGATGTGCCCGATCCGAAGCATCAAGCCGCCCGTGTGATTGGGCGCTGATCGTCGTATCCATGAAAGGATGGACACATGGCGCTGGCAGGAATCGAAACCCTCCACCCCGACGTGTTCGTCATCGAGCAAGCGGGTATCCCGCGCATCGTCGGTGTGAGCGTCAATACGGGTGGGTTCGTGGGGATCGCCGAGAAAGGTCCCATCGATCGCTCGGATCTC
>Ga0255055_10000596_pt1 | contig 27729 bp, 15 predicted proteins | sample JV7_2_27_MG_FD_188633 | JGI IMG/M metagenome (GOLD analysis project Ga0255055, IMG submission 188633) | Seawater microbial communities from Jervis Inlet, British Columbia, Canada - JV7_2_27 | ecosystem: Environmental > Aquatic > Marine > Inlet | place: Canada: British Columbia | collected...
TAGTTGATGTGCGCGCGAGGGTAAGTGCAGGAGGTGACGAGAAATAGCAGCGAGACGACCAATGTCCCGGCAATAAAGCGACGCATGGTGATTTCCTCCGCGGTTGAAAGTCTCGCCGCGCCAGCCATCTAACAGTCTAGTACGAGAGACCAAGCCCCAAGTTCGACAAAAAAGGGGACGTTTCCCAAATCCCGGTTTTGGGGACAGGTCAAGTTCCTTGCGGAAGAGACTGATCGACTCGGCTCTCTTGACCTGTCCCCAAAACCGGGATTTGGGAAACGTCCCCTTCGTTCGTCCCCTTCGTTCGCTATTGCTGTCCGGGGCGCTCTCTTCTGGGGGCGTCTCGCCTGCCCCTTTCGCGGCGCGACGGCCGCCGATCGGCGTCGCGGCGTTGCTGGATCCGCGTCAGGGTCTCGACGTCGGGAACGCCCATGGCTTTCAGCATCTGGTCCCGGGCCTCCAGGGTAAGGACTGCGCCCGCCACCGCGCCGGCCGGGATCTGGATACCGCCGGGGACTCCGAAGACGAACGGGCCCAGGTCGATCGGCGGGATCGAGCCGCCGAAGCTTTCGTTGATGACGTCGACGAACTCCTGGGCGACGACCGCGTAGCCAAAGCTCGTCGGATGCACACCGTCGTAGGAGAAGATGCCTCCCGAGAGGAAGTCGGTCGTGTACTGGATGCCCCCAAGGTCGACGCCGGTGGCGTTCAACCCCCTCAGGAACGAGAAGATGTCGACATGGGCGGCTCCCGCGGCCTGTGCCTCGGACAGAATCACGTCGTTGAAGTCGAGGATCCGCTGATCGATGATCGCGATCTCGTCCGCGTCCAGCACGAGATCGTTCGTCAGCGCAAGGCCGGATCCCCCCAGTTGCGGGGGGATCCCGTCGCCCGCGGCCAAGGCCTCGCTGGCCGACAACAGCACGAGATCCGCAGGTGTCAACTGGCGAATTCCCGTCGAGGTCTCGGCCAGCAGGCCGATGGGTTGGCCCGTTCCCGAGTCGAGCACCGGCTCGCCGGTTGCCGGATCCACCACGAACCAAGGAATCGTCGTGGTAAAGGGGATACTGGTCACGTCGGGCACGTTCGCGACGACCAAACCCGCCCCGGATGCCGTCAGCATGGCCATGAGCTGCTGGTAGTCCGCGGTGAAACTGTCGAGCGGTGTGATCGTCACTCCCTCGATCACCAGGCCGGAGGTCGCGGCCCCCAAGACGTCGTTGGAGCCGAGCCACGCCGAGATGAAGGTCGGGCTCAGCGAGAGGCCCTGCTCGACACTGCTCGTTCCCCCCTGATCGGTCAGGCACTGCCCACCTATCGGATCGGTCAGCAGCGGCTCACATTCGGGATTGCGCAGGATCACGCAGTAAAAGGGACTCTCGTCGAACTCGGCGCAGAGGGTGCTCAAGGCCTCGTCCAGGTTCGCCCCTGGAATACCCAGGTTGTCGTAGGGCCGGTTGAGAAAGATGTTGATGAAACTTCCGGGATCGGGAGGGTCCGCCGTTAGATCCGGGAACTCGACCATCCCGAGCCCGGGAGCGATGATCAGCGGGGTGAGACTGAACAGCTGGAGCTGGCTGGGAAGGCCGGGTTCGAGGATCAGTGCCTGCTCGAACGTCCCTCCGGCGCCGGTCTGGAAGTGCAGAATCGCCGGATAGCTCACGACCTGTTCCGTCGCCTCGAGGCCACCGCTCGAGAAGGCGGCGGTCAGGCTGTCGCCCAGGGCAACGTACTTGGTGAAATCGGCGGTGCCCGTGTCCTGTGCCAGCGCGGCGGAGGTTGCCAGGACGAGGGCGAGAGTCAGGATCGCGGCGGTCGTTTGACGGCGAGTCATCGTGCGTCCTCCTACTCGGTTGCGCCCGTCACCAGCCGATGGTGGCGCCGAAGAGAATGGTGCTGGTCTCGTAAGTACCGTTGAAGTTGTCCATGTTCGTCGTCGTGGTCCGCTCGTCGAATTTGATGTAGAGCAACGAGAGATCGAGGTTGGTCCTCTTCCCCAGCGGGCGACCGTATCCCGCGCTGATCCCGACGCGATCGGCGTCGGGGAGGATCGGGCCGACCGACTCGTCGGGTTGCGGCGTCTCGTCGTAGTAGGCCCCGAAACGCCACTCGCCCGGGCCGCGAACGTCCCAGGTCACCCCCGCACGATAGGTGTTCGAGTCGTCCCAGTTGAACTCGAGCGTTTCGCTCAGAGTCGGGTCGTCCTGGGAAACGATGACCATTTCGTCGAAAGAGCTCCAGCCGGTCCAGTTGATATCGGCCTCGACGAGGAATGCGGGACTGACGCGGTAGGCGACACCCACGCTGGCCAGATCGGGAAACTCGATGCTGGTCCTGATCGGCACGCCCTGATCGAAGGGAAGCGTCGCGGCGATCAGGTCGTCGAACTCGGAGAAACCGGTCAGAATCTGAGTCAGCTCCACATCGCCGCCGTACTCGATCTCTACTTTGCTTCGGTAGGAGAAACCCCACGAGAACCGGTCGTTGACGCGATGCTGCACACCGAAGTTCCAGCCCACGTCGGTTTCCGTGTCGCTCCCCAGCTCGGCCTCCGCCACGTCGTCGACCATCAGGGTGAAGGGATTGATGACCGGCACGCGGTTGGTCAGCTCGAAGTCCGAAATCCTCAGGGCCACCCCGAAGCCGAGACCCAGGTTGTCGGTTACCTGCCAGCCGATGTTCGGGTTCACGTCGATGGTGTTGATCTCGGCCTTGGTGCTGAGAAAGCGGCCCGACCAGATGTCGGGATCGTCCCACTCGGTCAACAAGACGAACGGCGTCGTCAGGGCCAAGCCGAAGACCCAATCGTCCGAGATCGGTTCGACCCAGTAGGCGTGGATCGGGACCTTGATCTGGTCCGATTGGCTACCCGTCTGGGTGGGCCCCGGAAAGGGAGCCACGCCCTTGAAGTCGGAATCCCCCAGGAACATGAACGTGACCCCGGCCATGAACTCGCGCTCGTCGAAGAACGCCAGGCCGCCGACGTTGTAGAACATCGCCGACGGGTCGTCGGCCTGCGCGGTAAAGGCGTTGGCCATGCCGGTCGCCTTGTTGCCCTGCTCGTAGATACTGAAGCCCGCGCCCTGGGCCGGCAATGTCACCAGCGCGGCCATGAGAAGCGCGACGACGATCTTTCGCCGCACCAGACCTGACACCTTCATCCGCTGATCCCCCTTATGGAATCGTCTCGGAAACCTCTCACCTCGGGAAAGATCCGCACAGTGCCCGCAGGCGATCCTAACACAGAAGCTCCAGACACCTTTCCTACGGATCAGGCCCTACTTTGGTTTCGTCGGCGATGCGTTTCGGTTCCCAGCGGCGGCTCTTTCGTGGCAAAATTCGACTGACCGCTCCGGCGAGAGATTCCACCGTCCCGTTGCCGGCCGACCATGGATCGGTCGCGGAGGTTGTCGTGCCCGAAGACGCTCCCAAGAAGTGCGAATTCGTCGTCAGGGACCTGATCATCAAGGTCGACATGACGCTGGCGGGTGATGTCAAGGCGATCGATCCCGCCGTCGAGAAGATCATGAACACAGTCGGGGAGATGTCCTGCGGCGAGGGCAAGGAATTCGAAATCGAGCTGTCGATCCGGGAAGCGCTGGCCAACGCCATCGTCCACGGCTGCAGGGAGGACCGCGAGCTGTCCGTGCGCATCTCCGTGGGCTGCGACGAGCAGCGGGGCATGATCATCGTCGTCAAGGACTCCGGCAGCGGCTTCGACCCGGCCACGTTGCCCAACCCGGTCGTCGGCGAGAATATCTACTCGGAACACGGGCGAGGCATCTATCTGATCAACCGCCTGATGGACGAGGTCCGCTTTCGCGAGAAGGGAACCGAGATCTGGATGCGCAAGTCGCGCTAGGGGTCTGGCCTGGGGTCACAACGGAAGGCGTATGCGGAGCTCGGCGCCGCCATGCGGGCCGGTGGCGGCCTCCACCTCGCCGTGGTGAGCCTGGACGATCTTCTTGACGATGGCCAGGCCCAGACCCGTTCCCTGGGCCCGCGTGGTGTAGAACGGCTCGAAGATCGTCTCGGTAGCGTCCCCGGGTAGGCCGGGGCCGGAGTCTCGAACGGTCACCGTCACGCGCCCGACCTCCAGCCTCGTGCCGATCGTCACGGTTCCCTCGTAGTCCATCGCCTGGGCCGCGTTGAGCAACACGTTGAAGAAGACCTGATTCATCTGTTCCGGGTCGACGTCGATCCGAGGCAGGTCCCCGGCATACTCGCGAACCACCTCGACGTTGCTCGCGCGACGATCCTCTTGGAAGAGCCCCACGACGCGATCGATCAGATCGTGCAGGTCCGTGGAAGCCGGTGTCATCGTCGCCGGACGGGCGAACAACAGCAGATCCTCGACCGTGCGATTGAGGCGGTCGATCTGCCGCACGATCTCCTGGGCGATTTCCTGACCGCGCTGCTCCTCGAGCCGCGAGTACATCACCTCGCAGGCGCCGCGGATTCCCGCGAGGGGATTCTTGATCTCGTGCGCCACCTGGGCGGCCAACCTGCCCACCGCGGCCAGACGGTCCTGTTCCCGCAGCCGGCGCTCCATCTCGACCAAGGCGGTCACGTCGCGGACGATGGCCGTGCTCCCCTCGTAGCCGCCGTCGGCATCGTGAAACGGAGATCTCGTCATGCTCACGGTGATTGGCGTTCCGTCTTTGTAGACGTGTGTCGTCTGGTAGTCGCGTAGCATTCGACCGGAGCGGATCTGTTCTTCAACGCGGCATTTTTCCAGCTGCGCGTCTCGTCCCGATGGCAGGAGACGGTCGATATCCTGGCCCAGCATCTCGACCGCCTTCCAGCCGTAGATCTCGTCGGCCGCCCGGTTCCACGAGGTGATCCTCTGCCCGGCGTCGAGCGTGACAATCGCCTCACCCGAACCCTCGATGATCCGGGTCAGAAACTCTCGCGTACTCTCCAGCGCTTCGTTGCGAGCACGCAGCCGGGCTTCGTACTGCCGCCGGTAGGCGATGGCCAGCCAGGTGATCACCGAGGCCATCACCAAGCTGATGACGATCGACCGCAGCGCGTGGTACAGGTCGTGATACAGCGGAGCGAGATCCTCGGGAAGAAAAGGATCCAGGAAGCGTGCAAGCAGGATCGCCATCCCCATGGTCAGCGTCGGCAGGACGATGAAGTGCCAGACTCGGACCTTCCGCGGATAGAGGGACCAGTTCACGGGACGCGGCACGCTTGACTCCCGTCGGCGTAGCGAATGGAGGTCATTATGGCACGCTGCGTACGGCGGGAACTGAGCCCTCAGGACCCCTTGCGCACCGTGAGAAACCCGTTGGCGGCGACGTTCTCGAGAGTGGTGCGGCTCCCGTCGGGCCAGCGCACCTCGAGCCGGTCCACCCGCTCGGTCTGCCCGAGGCCGAAGTGCAACCGGGGATCGTGCGCCGAGAGGAAAGCGCCACTGCTCGCCAGATCACGGACCGCCACGCGCCCCCCGAAAAACAGCGTGACCCGCGAGCCGATCGCCGTCCCTTCGCCGGGCGGCACCTCGCAGATCACGGTGAGCCAGGACCCCCGAGCCGAGTCGTTGCGCAGCAGCGACGGGGGCTCGTCGAGATGCGTGATCAGCAGGTCGAGATCTCCGTCGTTGTCGTAATCACCCGCAGCCAGGCCCCGGCTCGATCGCACCTGGCCGAAGCCGGGGCCCGCCCGGTCGGTGGCGTCGACGAACCGGGCCGATCCCGTGTTCTCCAGCAGCAGGTTCGGCTGGGCGTAGGCCAGTTCGAACTCGGGGTGGGCGTCGACCTGGGGGTAGATGTGCCCGTTGATGACGACGAGATCCTGATCGCCGTCGTTGTCCAGATCCGCCAGAACCGTGCCCCACGACAGCGATCGATAGGTCGCGCCGCCGACGCCGGAAGAGTCGGAGATATCGTCGAAGAATCCCTGTCCGTCCCCCCGGTAGAGCGTGCTGAAGTCTTCGGAAAAGTTGGTCACGCAGATGTCGAGCGTACCGTCGCCGTCAGCGTCGCCGACGGCGACGCCCATCCCGGCCTGTGCCGCACCGCCGGCGTCGAGTGCCAAGCCCGACCACAATCCGACGTCGCGAAACGTCCCGTCTCCCTCGTTGCGGTAGAAGTAGTTCGCGTCCGAGTCGTTGGCGACGTAGATGTCCGGGTCCCCGTCATTGTCCAGATCCGCGGCTCGTACGGTGAAGCCGAAACCCTGGCCGAGATCCTGCAGGCCGGCCTCCCGTGTCGCCTCCACGAACACGCCGTCACCGGTCGCCACGAAGAAGTGGTCGACGGCTCCCGGGAGGCCGAACGGGCCTGGCGCAACCCGCTCGACGCCCTTCCAATCCAGCGTTCGCTCGGCTTTGAGAACGTCTTCCAGAGAGTGGTCGATGTAGCCGGCGATGTACAGGTCGAGATCGCCGTCGGTGTCGGCGTCGAGAAACGCCGCTCCGGTATTCCAGCCGGGCACCTCGACACCGATCCGCGGGGCGACGTTCTCGAAAGTCCCGTCGCCCCGGTTGCGGTAGAGAACATTCGGCCCGAAATTCGTCACGAGGATGTCAGGCCAGCCGTCTCCATCGTAGTCCGCGACGGCCACGCCACCGCCCCAGTGCCCCTCGCCCCCGACGCCGGCGCGATCGGTGACGTCCTCGAACGTTCCGTCCCCCCGGTTGCGGTAGAGTGCGTTCTTGCCGCGCTCGAGGACCCGGCTCCCTTCCAGCTTCCAGCCGTTGACGATGTAGGCGTCGATCCAGCCGTCGCGATCGTAGTCGATCCAGGCCGCCCCGGTTCCCGCCGAGTCGAGCAGGTGGTCCTTGCCCGGCCTGCCGGCGTGGACGACGCGATCGATCCCGGCCTCGGATGCCACATCGACGAAACGGAACCCCGTCGCGGCGACGACGGTCCGGGTTGGAGAGATCTCTCCCCCGGACGGCGCCTCGGCTCCGCCGCCGCAGGCGATGGCCAGGAAGACCAGACCGATCCCCGCCGCAACTCTCGGGTCCACGGGCCTCATCGCGAGCGACCGTCGCCGATCAGGAGGCTCCGTCGTGCAGAGCCTCGAACTGCCGTTGGACGGCTGCCCATTCGGTCTCGAGAGCCGCTGGATCCGGCGACTTGGCCATGCGGGCGATCTTCTTGCTGGCGTCCAGAAAGGCCTTTTTCGCGTCGCGAGTGACGATGACGAATCCAGGATCGTAGATGCCCTGCTGTTCGCCGCCGGCATGGTGGTGGTGTCCGCCCTCGACGAGTCGCTTGCGGATCGCCGCGACGGCGGCGTCGCCTTCGGTGCCGATCTGCGCCACGAACGTGGCGAGGTTTTCGAGTTCAGCCTCCGCGTCCTGGCCCGCCTCGAGCTTGGCCGTCGCTTCCCGCTTCGCCACCTCGGCGTGGCTGTAGGTCGTGGCCAGAATGGTGTGAACCAGGTTCCATTCGGTCTTCTTGGCGGCGAGGATGGAATCGGCCAGGCTGTCGTAGGTCTCGACCAACTGCCTGGGTGTTTCCGTCCCCATCTCGGCTGCCGGCGTCGCCGGCACGGAAGATACGAGGATCAGACCGGCTACTCCGAGACCCGACCAGCATCTCCACTTCATCGTGCACCTCCTTACTGGTGTCGGACGGTCCTGTGGGTATCCTGCCGTTTCACTCGGCCTTTCTCAAGCGGTTCGCGCTGCGGCGGATGGCGTTGATGTGCTCGATCGTGGTGCCGCAGCAACCACCGATGACGGCAACGCCCAGATCGATCAGGTCGGGCACGCGCTGAGCCATGAACGCGGGCGATTCCGGGTAGACGATCTCGCCCTCGCGTCTTTCGGGCAGCCCCGCATTGGACTGGATCGCGATCGGTCGTTCGGCATGACGGCCGAGCTCACGGGCAATGGCGACCATCGTCTCGATGCCGTTGCCGCAGTTGGATCCGACGACATCCGCTCCGGCAAGCTCGAGACCTTTGACGGCGCGCTCGATGTCGGTGCCCATCACGGTGAAGAACCCCCGGGGCGTCGGATCGAAGGTCATCGTCGCCATCACGGGGATCGCCGGCGCGACGGCCTTGGCCGCTTGGACGGCTAGCGAGGCCTCGCGCAGATCGATCATCGTCTCCACGCAAATCACGTCCACCCCGGCCTCCGCTAGCGCACGAATCTGGCGCTCGAACGCATCGTAGACCTGGTCCTCTTCGGTATCGCCGTAGGGCTTTATCATCTTGCCCGTCGGGCCGACCGAACCCGAGACGTAGGCGCGATCTCCGGTGACCTCGCGCAAAACTTCCACGGCTCGCCGGTTGATCGCTTCGGTGCGTTCTTCGAGTCCATACGATCGCAGCCTGAGCGGAGACCCGCCGAACGTGTTGGTGGTGACGATCTGCGCGCCGGCGTCCAGATAGCTCGCGGCGATCTCGGCCAGGACGTGCGGTCGCGAGATGTTGAACGATTCCGGGCACTGCCCGGGCTCGAGACCTCGCGTCATCAACTCGGTGCCCCAGGCGCCGTCGCCGACCAGGATCTCGCCACGGCCGAGACGCTCGAGCAGGGTTTCCATCTCAGCTCACGCCGGCGAGCGCCTTGACCCGCTCGACCGCGTTGGCGGCGTCGTAGCCGTAGGCGTCGGCGCCGATCTCGCTCGCGAATTCCCCCGACAGCGGAGCTCCGCCGACGATGACCTTGACCTTTCCCGCGAGTCCTCTCTCACGCACCAGGTCGACCACCTGTTTCATCACCGACATCGTGGTCGTCAGCAAGGCGGACATGCCGATGATGGCAGCGCCTTGTTCCACGGCTGCATCGACGAATTTCTCCGCCGGGACGTCGTTGCCCAGGTCGACCACCTCGAATCCCGCCCCGGTGAGCATGATGCCGACCAGGTTCTTTCCGATGTCGTGCAGGTCACCCTGCACCGAGCCGATCACCACCCTACCGCGGCTGGGGACCTCGTCTTCGAGGAGCAGCGGCTTCAGCAGGGTCAACCCCGCGTACATCGCCCGGGCCGCGAGCAGCACCTCCGGAAGAAAGATCTCGTGTGCGCGAAACTTCTCGCCCACCACGTTCATCCCGGCGATCAGCCCGTCGTCGAGGATTGCGGAAGTCGGGACCTGCTGATCGATGGCCTGGCCGGTCAGTCGAGAGACTCGCTCGTCGTCGCCTCGCAGCAGGGCGTCCGAAATCTGTTGCAGGATCTCCATCGTCAGCCTCCCTCGGGTTTACGCTCGCGCCTCGTTCCGACAAGGGTCGCGATGCGGTGGCGACACTGGTACGTGGAACAGGTGTCGCAGAAATCGAAGTCGTTGTCGAAATCATGGATCGGTGCTTCGCCAGCGGCCAGGACGCCGGAAACCGATTTGAGCGGTTGCATCAGACAGCTGGCGTTCAGAGTGATGCCGATACGCTGGGGCTGCAGCCGCTCGAACAGCGATCGCTGCCCGGTGATGTGCCAACCGCAGTAGCCCGGGCTGTATGCCAGCGCGCGAGCGTCCGAATCCGCCCGGCCCTCGCGCATCAGGCCCTCCAGAAAGAGATCCGCGATCAGCTCGGCCGCCGTATCCGCTCTTTCCGAGGCGACGGCGTCCAGCGTGTAGCCCAGGGTCGGCTCGTTGCGGCCGAACAGCTCGGTGATCTCGCGACTGACTGCCTCGCCCAGGGTCACGGCGAACAGGGCCAGTCGCTGCGCGCGGGGAAAGACCCTCTCGAGCGGCGTGCGCTGGGCATTGAGCCCCTCTCCGGCATAGATCGACTGGAAGTCCGAGGACGACGTCTCCTGGAAGATGCCGCGCGGCTCCGCGAACTCCGCGTAGAGCTCGAGCGCCTGGTCGATTACGCGCTGCACGCGGCTCGGGATCTCCGCGCCGGCCGGAATCCCCTGGCCGCGGAGCACGGCGTCGCGATCGGGCGGCGTCCGGGCCGCGTCGAGAGCGACGACCTGTCTCATGTCTCGTCTCGCTCGGGCAGCGAGTCCATGCCCCATCGACGCGCCTCGCTCTCCATCAGCCGGGTCATCTCCTGCTTGACCTCGCCGGGAAGGCGCGAGGGACGGGCCTCGCCGACCAGGCGTCCGACCTCGCGCGCGGCTCTTTCCCGCAGACTCGTGGCACCTTCGTCCTGCCAGCGCGCGCGATTGGCACGATTGATGACCGGACCCGGAAAACTGATCTCCTCGCGGAGCCAGCGACGGGTGTGGTCGGAGATGATCAGGTGCTTGTCGCGCAGCAACTCCTGGAACAGAGGCAGGGAGGGAAAATCTTCCTTTGGCTCGATGCCTCGCACCAGACGGCGAGTCATACCGCAGATCTCGTTGTCCACGACGAGCTTCTCCAGGCTGTGGCAGCTTTCGAAGTCGAGCATGCCCGGACCCGAGACGTTGTTGATGCCGGATAACGCGGCCAGTGTCGCGCCGATACCCGATTCGAGACCGGCCTGGGCGTCGAGCTGCTTGGCGTCGCTGAGCGAGATGTAGCCTTGGGTCGGCATGCCCAACGCCGTGCCGATCTCGTTGTATGCGCAGTCGATCATCATCGTCTCAACCGCACCCATCGGCGTCGTCTCATAGCGCATATCGAAGATCGCCGGCGAGCCACCGTAGAGCACCGGCGTTCCGGGGTTGGTCAACTGACTGATCACCACCCCGCTGAGCGTTTCCGCCGTGTGCTGGATCAGCGTGCCGACCAGGGTAACCGGTGCCATGAAACCGGACAGAGGCATCGAGACGAACTCGACGGGAATGGAGTATCGCGCACAGTCGACGACGTTTTGACTGGTCACGTCGCTCCATTTGATCGGTGAGGTCGGGCAGCAGGAGAGGATCGTCAACGGTTTGGCCGCGAGCTCGTCCGCGCCGCCGCGAACGGCGATCTGCAGGTCACGGATGATCTCGAAGGCCTCGATGGTGAAGGCTCCCGTGACGACCGGCTTCTCGCAGTAGAGCAGGCCGAGATAGAGGCGGTAGCTGTCGGAGACCCTCTCGTGTACGTCGGCGGGAATGAACGCGGTGCTCTGCGAAGCGACGTGCTCGAGTCCGCCGACGATCTTGGCGTACCTGACGTAGTCCGCCGTAGTCGGTTTGCGGAGCTCGCCGCTCTCGTTGTCCAGAATGTTGATCGCCGCCGAACCGGGCGTGAAGTAGACGTTCGTATCCGAGAAATCGTGTGTCTCGTTGCCCAGGACGTCGTAGAGACGGAACGAGCTCGGCGCGCTCTCCAGCGCCCGGTCGATGATCTCGTCGGTCAGCCTTGCGTGCTGCTTTTCGAGATCGACGCCGGCACCATGGTCGCCGAGCATGGCCAGGACGTCACCATTCTGGATCGTCACTCCCAGAGTGCACAACAGCATCCGTGCCTCGCCGACGATCTTCCCGATCAGCCGGTCGTCCAAGAGCCTGAGCGTCGGTCGCATATCGGTCTCCCTCGTGATCTGGGCGCCGTGCGCGGGCACGGAAGCGAGGCCAGCACGAGATTGTAGATTAGACAGAACGATCTGAATGGGACCAAGCCTCTCCTATTTGTCCCGCTCCAGGTTGTATTCGAATGGACCGGGCCCGGCGTGCCCGCGTTCAGAATCGTCGAGTTTCCGCGCTGCGTTGCACGCGGCGGGTGCGGCGCGCGCGCCCGTCGGAGCGACCGGGTCTTGGCAGGCCGTCGGGCTCACTCGGCAATCGCGGCCGGAGGACGAACAAGCCCTGGTTCGTTCCTGTGACCGTGACGTAGCCGCTGGAAAAGAACGGGTAGACGCTCCACGCCCCGGTGTGCTGGGCGATATCACTCGCCGGAACGATGTCGAAGAAGGCGACCTCGCTGAGGGCGCCGGACGATACCTGGGCCAGGTCGAGAATTCTCAGCCCACTGGTGTAGTTCGCGAGGTAGGCCAGCCCGTCGCGAATGTAGAGGTTGTGATCGACGGCGCTCGAGGCGGCTGTGTAGGTGCCGATCACCTCGGGCGCGCGCAGGTCCGCAACGTCCCAGATGTAGGTGCGTGTGCCGTGGCCGAAGAACTGTTCGTCGAGCTCGTCGTTGAGCAACAGGTAGCGGTGGTCCTCGGTAAGCCAACTTTGGTGCGTGTAGGCCCATCCTGGATAAGCCGTCCGCGAGAGCAGGGTCATCGCCGATTTGTTCGTGACATCGACGACGGTCAGCGAGTCCTCGTTGCTGTTGAAACAGATTTCGCTGCCGTTGAAGCCGGAGTCCGGGCCGCGATAGACGACGCACTGGGCGTCGTGCGTGTAACCGTCGCCGGCGAAGCAGCCGGCGAAGGCGGGTCGGTCGGGAACGCTGAGGTCGACGACGTGGAGTCCGCCCGCGCAGGTCCCGGAGCCCACCACGTAGACGTAGCCGGTTCCCTCGCCGACGGCGATGTTGTGCGCCGATCCCAGGTCGAACGCCTCGCCGAAGTACAGCGCCGTAGGCTGAAACGTCACCGGAGGAAACGCCACGTTGCGTAGGCCGGTCAGATCGAAGACCTGCATGCCGTGTGGGCCGACTCCGTCGGCCACGACCAGAGCGTGGTTGCCGTAAACCTTCACGTCACGCCACGGGGCGCTGACCGTGCGCGTGGGCAGCCTACCGAGGACCACCGGCTGTGCCGGCGACGCGAGGTCGACGAACGCCGTGCCGTTGGACAGTCCGACGACGGCGTACTCCCGGCCCGACACGGGGTCGGTCCAGCCCCAGAGATCGTTGACGATCTCGCCGGGTTGCACGCCCAGCTGGGCCGGGGTCACGAGGGAAACCAGATCGACCAGGTGACACGGGTAGATTCCGGCGAATCCATCGGAGCACTCGGTTTGCGCTGCTGTCGAGAATGCGGAGCCGGCGACCAGGGCGACGAGAACGAACGGGAGGTAGCGTCGGCGGATGAACGAGGCACACCGTCCCATGACTCCTCCCGCACCCTGAGTGCGCCCCCACTCTCTCTCCGGGACCTAACCAATCCAGTCTAACCGAGCATCCTCGGGCGGGCGAACGGCTCCCAGTCCGATCCGTTACGCGGGCAGACGCTTGACGAGCACTATGGTGATGTCATCGGCCTGAGGCACCGTGTCCCCGAAACGGTCCACCTCCTGCAAGAGCAGCTCGACCAGGCGTTCCATCGGTTCCTCATGGTGCCGGCGGATCAGGGTCTCAACGCCGGCCTCCTCGAATTGCTCACCGTCCGGGTTCTCGTACTCGAAAACACCGTCGGTGATCAGGCCCAGGATATCCCCCGGGGCGAGGTCGATCGTTGCTGACCCATCGAGCAGCAGCGGCGAGATGAACCCCAGTGGCACGGTGGTCGATTTGTGCCAGTCGAAAGTGCCACTGGCGGCGCGGAAGTGCAGGAGCGGACCCTGGCCCGCGGCGTGATAGGTCACGCGGTGGGCAACGGCGTCGAGAACGCCCAAGAATGCGGTGACGAACCGATTATCCGCCAGGTCTTGTTCGAGCTGGTCGTTGATGTTCGAGATCGTGGCGTCGAGACCGGCGCCGAGGCGCAGAGCGATGCGCAGCATGGCGCGGACCTGGGTCGCGCTGAGCGCCGGACCCACGCCGTGGCCCGTGGCATCGCCCAGCAGTAGCACCGCCTTGGTGTCGTCGATCGAGACGGCATCGTAGGTGTCTCCTCCCGTTTCATCCGCCGGGCGGCTCGTCCCGGCGAGTTCGTAACCGGTCAGCCGCGGCATTTCTCGCGGCAGGAAACCCATCTGGATCTCGCGAGCCAGGCTGAGCTCGTGCTCCATCTTCTCCTTGACCACGAGCTCTTCGGTCATGCGGGCGCGCTGGAGCGCGACGGCACACTGGGCCGCGAACGACGCGGCGATCTTCTCGTCCCGCTCGTCGAAGGTCCCGTCTTCCTTGTTGAGCAGCTGGAGTACACCGACGAGCGAGTCGTCGTGGCCAATCAACGGCACGGCCAACAGGCAGCGCGTACGGTAGCCGCTGCTGCGATCCACCTCCGGGTTGAAGCGCGAGTCGGCGTAGCAGTCGGGAACGTTGATGATTTGGCGGCTCCGCGCGCACTCGCCTGCGATGCCGCGGTCGGCGGGAATGCGAATCGTCTCGATGCCCGTCCCCACCCTGACGACCAGCTCGTCCGTCTTGTCGTCGTACAAAAAGACCGTTCCACGGTCCGCGGCGAGAACCGCGCGCCCGGCGTCGATCACCTCACCCAGCATCTCGCTGAGCTCGAACGGCGCGGCCAGCCGCCGAGTAACCTCCAGAATCCGCTCCAAAGTGGCCGCATCGAGAGTCCGACCCATGGGTACCCCCTATGGAATTTCGTAGACTTGGATTGGGTGATCGATTCCTTTTACGCGGATGGGGTCGCGGCGCTGGGCTTCGATGGCGTCCTTGGCCAGCTCGTAGGTTCGCGCGGAGATCAGGATGCCACCGACCGGGGCGCTGGATTCCAGTCGCTGGGCAACGTTTACGGGCTCGCCGAGCACGGTGTAGGACAGTCTTCGCGACGATCCCATGTTGCCGACGACGACCTGGCCGGTGTTGATTCCGACGCGGATCTGCAGCGGCATGTCGCCGCGGCCGGCCCAGACCTCTCCCAGCTCGCGAGCCGCTTTCTGCATCTCGATCCCCGCGCGCACACAACGTACGGCATGGTCGGACTGGGACTCGGGATCTCCGAAGAAGACCATCAGCCCGTCGCCGATGAATTTGTCCAGCGTACCCTGGTGCTCGAAAACGATCTCGATCATACGCTCGAAGTATTCGTTGAGCAGCCGTCTCACCTGCCCCGCTTCCATCGCCGAAGTGTGCTTCGTGAAGCCCACGATATCGCTAAACAGGATGGTCAGCTCTTTCTTCTGCGCGGCCGAGGTCAGCTGCGCCGAGTGCGCCATGATCTTGTCGACGACGGACGGAGGAAAGTAGGCATCGAAGGTGCTGCGCAGGACGGCGCGGGCCTGTGATTCCAGGTGGTAGTGATAGGCGGCGACCATGAGTGTCGAGAGCACCAGAACGATCACGGGGCGCGGGATGTTGAGGATCATGTTGCCGTACAGGAAGATCAGGGCCGCGCCGACGTGGTATAGCAGAACCAAGCCTGCGGCGAAGCCGACGAACAGCATCGTGTGAAACCGCATCGAGGCCAGCAGCAGCAGGATCAACAACGGCAGCTCGACCCAGAGCAGCATCTCCGTCCGGGTGAGCTCGCGGAGGAACTCGCCGGTCAGGATCCCATGGATCACGTTGGCGTGGATGCCCGCGCGGGGAAAGAGCGGATCGACCGGCACCGGCCCTACGTCCCCCTGCCCGGTGGCGACCTCCGAGATGATCGCGATCTTCCCCGCCAGCTCCTCCTGCAGGTCCTCCAGCTCGAAACGATCGTCCGAGGCGTCGAAGATCACCATGAACGGATAGGAGCTCATCCGTCCCCAGGGACCGATGTAGTTGATGATCATCTGTCCCCGGTCGTCGATGGGAATGCGGATATCCCGGGCTTCGGTCGAACCGGGCCTGCGCGCCCCCCGCAGCGTGATTGCCCGGCCCGGTTGTACCTCGACGCTCTCCGGCCCGACGCTCAGATAGTCGCAAACGACCAGCAGCGGCAGACTGGGCACGAAGCGATCCCCGGCTCGCGCCAGTAGCGGCGCCCGGCGATAGACGCCGTCCCGATCGGGGATGATATCGAGAAAACCCATGCCTCGCGCCGGACCGGACAGCTCGGGAAAGGTCAGAAAGGGGCGGGTCGTACTCAACAACGAATCGGCGTCGCCGCTCACCTGCACGCGCCAGAGGTTGCGTTCGAGAACCTCCCGTGCGGCCGGTTCGAGCACCGAGGCGTCGAACTCTTCACCAGAAGGCGCCGCGCCTGCCGCCATCCCGTAGTAGACGGTTCCGGCCTTCGCCGTTGCCTCAGCCAGCTCGGCGTCGTCCTCCGCGGATTGGGGCCCCGCGAAGATCGCATCGTGGAACTGTGCCCCGACGGCCGAACCGAGATTTCGCACGACACGGGCGTACTCCACGCGGTCCAGGTAGAAATCGACCCGCTCGCGCAGGCTACGGTCGTCGATGGGTACGTGAACGACCGTGTCGTCGTATTGCGGTTTGAGGAACTCCACGCTCGAGCGCAGCGTGAACAGGCGATCCGTCACCTGGGCCGCCAGGGGCTCGAACAACTCCGGCACCGCCCAGTGAAGGGCGTGACTGAGGATCAGAACGGCGGCAAGTAGGCCAGCGGTGACCAGCAGCCTCCCGTTGGGGCTAGCCTGCATGGTTCTCAGTCTAGTGATCGATCGTGATCGTCTTTCCGTAGAACCGCTGCGCGCTGATCTGGACGGCGAGCCTGTCAATCTCCGATTCGGGTGTCGCATCGGCTCGCGTCTGTCCCCCGATCATCACGGGCTTTTCCACGGGGCGCGAGAAATGCCGGTTCTCCTTGTTTACGCGACGGATCTCGGCGACGATCGCCTCGCCCAGCTTCTCCCTGGCCCCACCCTCAGCGGCGTCGTAATCGGCGAGCAGGCCATCCAACTCCTCCAGCGGCTCGGCCGAAGCGAGCAGGAAGAAGGTCTCGCGTCCCGTCGCGTCGTCCAACACGAGGTAGCCTCGCCCCGGCGGGATGTAGGCCGGATCGCTGTAGGCGTCGGCCGACTCTTCATAGAGGACGTGAATATCGTCCTGCGAGTCGAGCAGGATCAAATAGACCGAACCGGACGAGAGCGGCTCGACGAGAAACTTGAGCTTCGTCCCTGCCGCCAACTCGCTATCGCTCTCGATTGCGCTCGGCTTCGAATCATCCGCGCCCGTGGCGCCGAGCGCCCAGCGCAGTTCCACCGTCTCCCCCGACGCTTTCGTCTCCGCGGCGGTCGTGCCCGCTGCCGTCAAGAGCAGACAGGCCGCGACAATCAGACAGAGTCGAACACTTGGCGATCGCATCATCATATTCTCCCGCTGCACGGGCCCCGACGCCGTACCCGTAAGACTGGGACCGGCGCATTCTTCCCCGCGGGCGCATTCCCAGTTGTGGCGAAAACACCCCTCCGCACCAGCCCTCAACTCCCGATAGCCTACCACGGCGCGTGTTAACATGGGATGAATCTACCGCGGAATCAAGCGATTGGCCCGTTTCGGGCCCAATCACGCGTGCGAGGGCCGAGGGGAGAGGCGGGTGCCGGCGGTCGGTTACCGGCCGGACGTGGGAGCGGTCGATGGGAGCGAGAATCGGGTCACCACGAATCGTTGCTGGACTCCTGACGCTCGTCCTGCTCGCCGCTCCGTTGCCCGGCGGGGGCAACGGAGGCGCGTCGCTCGAGGACCTCAGGGGCCTGGTCGAACAGGGCAAGTACGCTGAGGCCGAGGAGGGTGCCCGTGCGCTCCTGGCCGAGGTCGAATCGACCCATGGGCCGGCTTCCGCCGAGGCCGCGGACGCGCTCGACGTTCTCGTCGAGTCCCGCTGGCGCCAGGGCAAGTTCGGCGAACCCGAGACCCGTGAGCTGGCCCAACGTGCTCTCGATATCAAGACCGAGGTTCTCGGACCCGATCACGCCTCGGTCGCCGAGAGTCTCAACAACCTGGCCGTCATCTCGTTCTTCATCGGCGATTATGGCGCAGCGGGCTCCCTGTGGGAGCGTGCCGTCGAGATTCGCGAGCGAACCCTCGCGCCCGACGACCCGCAGCTGGCCCAGACGCTGAACAACCTGGCCAATCTCCTACAAACCATCGGCGACTACGACGCGGCGCTTCCGCTCTACGGGCGCGCGCTCGAGATCCGCAAGCACGCCCTGGGGCCGGAGAGCGCGCGTGTGGCGGACAGCCTGTCCAATCTCGGCGTGCTGGTCGCGAGCATGGGCGACTACACCAGGGCGCGCTCGTTGCTCGAAGAGGCGATCGAGATCAAGAAAAAGGTCCTCGGCCCCGAACACCCGAAGGTCGCCTCCAGCATGAACTCCCTCGCATACGTGCTCGACGTGATCGGCGACTACGAGGGCGAGCGGCCGCTACTCGAGGAAGCGATGCGGATCTGGGAGGCAACACTGGGGCCGGATCATCCCAGAGTCGCGGCGACGTTGAACAACATCGCCGAGGTCGAGCGTAGGACAGGAGAGTTCGACGCCGCGCTGGCGAACTACCGCCGCGCCCTGGCGATCTCGGAAAACGCTCTTGGGCCGGATCATCCCCGCGTCGCCCTGAGCCTGGACAGCCTGGCCGATCTGTTCAAGCAAACGGGCGATCACGCCGAGGCCCGGCGTCTTTACGAACGTTCCCTGGAGATCAAGGAAAAGGCCTACGGCGAGCTGCACCCGGAAGTGGCGGAGAGTCTCACCAGTCTCGCGATTCTGCTATCCGAGACGGGCAAGCTCGACGAAGCCGGACCCCCGCTCGAGCGCGCGGTGGAGATCCGGAAGAAGACGCTGGGCCCGGAGCACCCCGACGTCGCGGAGAGCCTGATCGGGCTCGCCACGTTGTTCGCCGCCACGGGCGACACGTCGGCGGCCCTCGATCTCGCGCTGGAATCAGAGCGAATCGCGCGGGACCACCTGCGTCTGACGGGTCGATCGCTCTCCGAGAAACAGGCGCTGCGTTACGCCTCCGTCCGTCACAAGGGCCTCGACCTGGCGCTGACCCTCGCCGAGGAGTCGCCCGACCCCGCTTCTCGAAGACGGGTGCTCGATTCGCTCACCCGTTCGCGGGCCGTGGTGCTGGACGAGATGGCCGGGCGGCAGCGGAGTGTCACGCTTTCCACCGATCCGGAGATCGCGCGTCTGGCCGCCGAGCTTGCCTCGGCGCGGGCCCGCCTGGCCAACCTGACCGTAAGCGGTCTGGACAACATGGATCTGGAGACCTACCAGAAGCTGGTCGACGAGGCCCGAGAGGAAAAGGAACGAGCCGAGAGCAAGCTGGCCGGGGCCAGCGTGGCCTTTGCCCGCGAGAGGGAGCGGGGTCGCCTGGGACTGGACGAGGTCGTGGCCAGCCTGCCCCCCTCCAGTGCCCTGATCTCCTTCGTCGTGCATGACCGGACCACGGTCGTCGAGTCCGATCACCCGGTGCCGCCCGAGGGACAGGAGTCGACGGGGACGGAAGAGGAAGACAGGATATCGATCGAGGTCGAGCCGTACTATCTGGCTCTCGTCCTACGCGAAGGGCAGACCGGTGTCGCCTCGGTACCCCTGGCACCCGTCGACGAGATCGAGAACCGAGTCGAGCGCTGGAAAAAGGAAGCCGTCTCCGCGGCGCGGCGTCGGCGATCGCCCGAAGAGATGGAGGAGAGGTACCGCCAGGCCGCCCAGGAGTTGAGGCAGGCGGTCTGGGACCCGCTGACCCCGCACCTCTCCGGAACCGAGCGCGTCTTCATCGTGCCCGACGGGGCGCTGAACCTGGTCAGCTTCGCCGCCCTTCCGGTCGGCGAGAAAGCCTATCTGATCGAGGAGGGACCGACGCTGCACTACCTCTCGGCCGAGCGCGACCTGGTCCCCACGTCCGATAGCGAACGCCACGGAACGGGTCTCCTGGCGCTCGGCGGTCCGGACTACGACGACGATTCCCTCTTTGCGGCCGGGGCCGGGGCCGGGACCGGGGCCGGAACCGGTTCCAATCCGACTGACCCCGGCGAAGGCAACGGCCTGCGATCGAGCTGCGGCAGCTTCGATTCGCTGCGCTTCGACCCGCTTCAGGCGGCGGCGATCGAGGCCACGGAGATCGTCGCGCTGTGGCAAGAGGCCGGTGCCGGGCAGGAGACGGAGCAGGCCGACCTGGTGCACCTCGCGGGCTCCGAGGCGAGCGAGGCGGGAATCAAGACCGACGCACCCGGCAAACAGGTGCTCCACCTGGCCACACACGGTTTCTTTCTCGGCGGCGACTGCGCGTCGGGATCGGAGCGCATCCGCGGCAGTCGTGGCCTCACGCTGGTCGAGGAGCCCGAGCCCGCTCCGATCACGGGTGTCAGCCCGCTGCTGCTCTCCGGCCTCGCGCTCGCCGGCGCCAATCATCGCGAGCTGGCTGCCGAGGGCGAGGAGGACGGGATCCTCACCGCGGAGGAGATCGCGTCGCTCGATCTGTCGGGCGTCGAGTGGGCGGTGCTGTCGGCGTGCGACACGGGTGTCGGCGAGATCCAGGCCGGAGAGGGCGTTTTCGGTCTGCGGCGAGCGATGCAGGTCGCGGGCGTGAGGACGCTGATCATGAGCCTGTGGCCCGTCGACGACGAGGCAACGCGCAGTTGGATGAGGGCGCTCTACCGGGGACGCTTGTTCGACGGGCTGGACTCGGCCGAGGCCGTGCGCGGGGCCAGTCTCAGCGTGATCGAGCAGCGGCGTGAGGCCGGGGAGAATACCCACCCGTTCTACTGGGCCGCCTTCGTCGCAGCCGGCGACTGGCGCTGAATCCAGATCGGTTTTTCCCCCCGAGACCTCTCAAACTTCGGTATTTACATTTCTTATAGCAATAAAAGACTTTCAGGATCCTAAAAGTAGAGTATCTTTACCGATACTGAGAGTAAGACGAGAGAGAACGGTCGCCAGGACAGGGGTCGGCCTCGGTTGAACCGAGGCCACATTCGCTGCGGGGATTTCTAAGCAGGTACGGACTGCTGCCGGCTCGGCACCCGCTGGGGTAACCACGTCTATCCGTCAACGAGGGAGAGTCGATATGATGCGGAACGCACGCGGTTCTGTGCTTCTATTTGTTTGCGCCATCGTCTTGTTGCTGGCCGGATCCGCACAAGCGACGACACTCACCTTCGATTACAAATTCCACAACCGTGAGAACGTCGACCAGGCGTACGGCGACAATGTAGCCGCTGCGGTCGAGAACGGATTCAGCTACGGCGGCGAGGGCGGCTTCACACCGCACATCGTCGTCGATTACGGCCCCGCCGGCGCCGATCCTTCGTTGAGTAGCTCGGGATACGGCGATCTCGTCGACGTCCTGTTCAACCACTCGAGCTCGCCGATTCTCGAGATCGCGCTGACCGCCGATCAGGGCTGGACGGTCTCACTGCAGGGCTTCGACGTGGCGGCCTTCACGAGATCGTTCTCCTCCGATCCGACGATCAACGCGATCCGCGTCGAGGACGGCAACGGCGTCGTGCTGTTCGAGCAAACCAACGTCGCGATCTCGATCACGGGTCACAGCAGTTTCGACTTTCCCCTGCCCCTGAGAGCCTCCACGCTGAGAATCCTCATCGACGCCGGGACCCTCTCCGAGGAGATCGCGGTCGACAACATCACCTTCGGAGAGTTCCAGGCCAAGAGCTTCTTCAGCGGCCAGAAGTCGATCAACCTCGATGCCAACGGCGCGAGCTCGGTCTTCGCGGCCGACCTCGACGGAGACGGCGACGCCGACGTGCTCTCCACGTCGTTCGACGACGGTCTGATCGCCTGGTACGAGAACCTCGACGGCGAGGGCGGTTTCGGCCCCGAGCGGCCGATCGCCACGAGCACTGGCGCCAAGTCCGTCGTCGCCGCCGACGTGGACAAGGACGGCGACCTCGACGTTGTCGTCGGCGCGACGGGCGGACCCACCGACTGGTACGCCAACGACGGCTCGGGCAACTTCGATCCCGGCAACGGCATCGAGCTCGAAGAGATCGTCCAGGTCGTGGCCGCCGACGTGGACCGCGACGGCAACACGGACGTCGTCTCCGCGGCCATGGGCTCGAGCGCCCGCATGACCCTGCACCAGAACCTGGACGGGCTGGGGACTTTTCCCTCGGAGATCGTCGTCGACACGTCCAACGAGTACGAGGCGATCTTCCCCGCCGACATCGACGACGACGGCGACCTGGACATAGTCTCGGGCGGTTTCTCGCAGCTCAACTACCAGGACAACCGATTGGACAAGAACTCGGCCTTCGTGGGCAAGTCCAACATCGTCTCGGGCTCGGAGCGTATCCGTACGGTCTACGCCGCCGACCTCGACGGCGACGGCGACGAGGACCTGATCGCCGGCGGAGCCTCCTGCGACGGCTGCACGGATGGATTCCTGGCCTGGTACGAGAACACCGACGGCGCGGGCGATTTCACACCGAAGCCGGCGATCGCTCTCGGCGACGTCATCAACACGGTCTTCGTCGCCGACATGGACGGCGACGGCGACCCAGACATCCTGGCCGGCACGTCCAGCGAGATCGGCTGGTACGAGAACCGTGACCGGGCCAGCGCCTTCATCTCCCGTGTGGTCACCACGGACACCGACAACGCGGTGTCGGTGGTCCAGGTCGACGTCGATCGCGACGGCGACCTCGACGTCGTGTCGGCCTCGTCCGCCGACAACAAGGTCGCCTGGTTCGAGAACAAGACGATCCACCGCAGCGCGCTCTTCCGGAACGACGCAGTCGTCGCGCCCGAGTTCGACAGCGGAACGCGGAGGCCCGTGGCCCTGGGCGACGTCGACGACGACGGTGACCCGGATCTGGTGGTCGGCAACGCCGCGACGAATCGAATCTACCTGAACGACGGCGACGGCGATCCGTGGGACACGCTGGCGCCGGCCGACGTCACGAGCGACGCGCAGGCGACCGAGGCCGTCGTGATCGCCGATCTGAACCACGACGGGAATCTCGACGTCGTCGCCGGTAACTCCGCCTCGGCCAATCGGCTCTACCTGAACAACGGCACCGTCGACCCGTTCGCCGGCATCTCCGGTTCCGATATCACCGGCGATGCTGACGATACTCGGGCGCTTGCCGTCGCGGACGTGGACGGCGACGGCGACCCGGACCTCGTAGCCGGCAATGCCGGCTCGGCCAACCGGCTCTACCTGAACAACGGCACCGTCGACCCGTTTGCCGGCGTCGCCGGCATCGACATCGGCAGCGAGATGGACGACAGCTACGCCGTTGCCCTGGGCGACGTCGACGGCGACGGCGACACCGACCTCGTCGTCGGCAACCTGGGCCAGGCGGACCGGCTCTATCTCAACGTCGGCGGCCCGGGCAATCCCTTCGGCCCGGCGACCGCGATCAACGCGGCGCTCGATACGACTTCGCTCGCGCTGGGCGACGTCGACCTCGACGGAGACGCGGATCTCGTGGTCGGCACCGGACTCGGGAGCCTGCTCTATCTGAACAACGGGACAACCGACCCGTGGAACGGCGCGATCGGCATGCCGGTGACCGGAGACATGTTCGATACGGCTTCGCTCGCGCTGATCGACATCGACGCCGACGGCGACCCGGACTTGCTGGCGGGCAACGCGAGCGGCCAGCAGAACCGCCTCTACCTCAACGACGGCAACGGCGATCCGTGGGACACGATGGCTCCAGGCGAGACGATCGGCGAGGCGGCGGCCTCCACCGGCTCGATCGCCGTGGGCGACCTGAACCGCGACGGCTACCTCGACGTGGCCTCCAGCTCGGACGCGGAGATCGCCTGGAACGAGAACATGGGCGGCCAGTACCTCTTCGACACGCTCGACACGACGCCACCGTTCGTGTTCGACGGCGACAGCGCCGCGCTGCTGAGCGTCAAGCTGACGCTCAACGCCCGCCCCGGCGACTCGCTGGCCGAGATCGTGACCTTCGACCTGCTGTTCGAATCCGACTCGGGCACTCTGCTGACCTCTGCGCAGATCGATGCTCTCATCGAGAACCTGCTCATCTTCCGCGACGACGGCTCGGGATCGTTCGACGAGGGCGATGCTCTGGCAGCCAACGTCTCTTCGCCGGCGCTGGTCGACGGTGTGCTGACGGTCCTGTTCGAAGACGGCGACCCGATCGTCCGCGTCGCCGCCCCGGCCACGTTTTTCGTCGTTGCGCAGCTTGCCGAGGGCGCGTCGTTGCAAGCGACGAACACCTTCTGCACGACCCACCTGACCGAGACGAGCAGCCGTGTCCAGGACGCCAATGCCGATCTCGAGCTGGTCGGCGAGTTCACGGCCGACGTGTCGTCGATCTGCGCCACGGCGCTGGAGCCGATACGCGTAACCGAGTTCGGCGACATCGTCGACGGGTCGGACGGCGAGATCTCGCTGCGCGAGGGCATCACGCAGTCCAACGAGCAGCTCAACCAACCGGACAAGATTCTGCTGCAGGCCGGCACCTACACGCTGAGCCTTCCAGGCGACGACAACGGTGGACAGTTGGGCGATCTCGACATCATCGACATCACCGGCAACGTCCACATCGTCGGCGCCGGGCCCGGACAGACGATCATCGACGCAGCCGGGATCGACCGCGTCTTCCACGTCCTGCCCGGGGGCAGCGTGACGTTCGAGAACGTGACGATCACCGGCGGAACGAGCGATGCCGGCGCGGGTATCCGCAACGACGGGGGTACCCTCACGATCATCAACAGCGTCATCTCGGGTGACCAGTCGAGCGGACAGGGCGCGGCGATCTTCAACGCCGACTCCGGCATGGACCATGGCGTGCTGACGATCACGTCGAGCACGATTACCGGCAATGACGCCAATTTCGGCACCGGAGAGGCCGGCGCGATCTTCAACACCGCGGGTGGCGAGGCGACGATCACCAACACCACGATCTTCGGAAACCGGGGCTTCAACGCCGGGGCGTTGCTCAACGACACCGGCAGCACGATGACGATCACTGGCAGCACGATCTCGGGCAACACGGCGACCGGCGGCTACGGAGGCGGCATCAACAACCGCGGAACGCTGCAGCTGCTCAACGCCACGATCGTGGACAACGCGGCGTTCGCGGCCGGCGGAGGCGTCTACAACGACGTCACGGGCTCGCTGAGCCTGGCCAACACCATCCTCGCTTTGAACGGAGCCTCGCTCGGCGAGGGTCCGGACGGCGACAATCTCGGGAGCGCCCAGTCCGACGGGTACAACCTAATCGGCAACGATCGGGACTTCGACTTCGCGGCGGGCCCCGGGGATCAGGTCGGCAACGACGGCGTACCGATCGATCCGGAGCTCGGCCCGCTGCAGGCCAACGGCGGCCCGACATGGACCCACGCGCTGCGCCCCTTCAGTCCCGCCCTCGATGCGGCGAATTGTCCGGGGACCGTGATCGACCAGCGCGGCGGCGCCCGACCGGTCGACCTGCCTCCGGCTCCGGCCACGCCCAACGACGCCGGTCTCGACGGTTGCGACATCGGGGCGACCGAAATGAGCCTCGGAGATCTCCTGACGCGCATCCAGATTCCTGTGCGCTGGTGCGCCGTGGCGGGTGCGCCCTCCTTCGCCGACCCACCGGTGCAGGACGACGTCAACGCGCACCTCAACCAGCGCAACGACAAGGTCTCGGACAATATTTTCGGGCCGCAGTCCGGCATCAAGTTCCGCTCTGCCGCCAACGACAAGATCGAGGACTTCCCGATCCTCATCGACCAGAACATCACGCCGGGCAGCCGTCCCGGGGATGTCTTCATCGACCCCAAACTGCTTGATTTCGAGGAGGTCCAGCAGCTGTGGTCCGAGTGCAGGTTGGCCTGGGAGGCCGCGGACCCGGACCTGACGGGCATCACGGCCCTGCACATCAACCAGTTCGTCGATCTCAACGGCAACCCGCTGGAGATTCTGGGAATCGGCAGCCGCGCCGGCTTCGACATCATCGACGAGCAGATGGTCTCGGGTCGCGTGATGGTCATCGACGACTTCTATCGCGAGACGGCCAACCCGCCCGACACCGTCGACCGGATCCTCGCTCACGAGTTCGGGCACGCGCTGTCGTTGTTCCACGGGGACGGCCGCGACAACCTCGGACCGCAGGCCCAGTGCGACGACGGCAGTCTCGACAACAACGACGACCAGTGCGAGAACCTGCCGCGGTTCGACGGCGCGGACCTGATGCAGTACCGCGACGGCACCGTGCTGACGATTCCGCAGATCCTGCAGGTCCGGGCCCAGGCGCTCTCCACGATCCCCGACCTCACGGTCGAGCCGCCGACCAGCGCCAGCGCGCAGGCGGACGAGTTCGGCATCGACGAGGCCTTCGACAAGACACTCGATTTCGCCTTCGACAAGACACTCGATTTCGCCTTCGACAAAACGCTCGACTTCGCCTTCGACAAGACGCTCGACTTCGCCTTCGACAAGACGCTCGACTTCGCCTTCGACAAGACGCTCGACTTCGGCTTCGCCAACACGCTCGACTTCGGAATGTCGATCACGGGAGACGATTCGAGCGGCTCGGTGGTGCTGTTCAACGCGGTCGAGGATCTGCCGTGGCCGCCCCCGGTCCGTCCTGACACCAGCTGGTTCTTCTATCTCGATCTCGACCTGTCCAGCCAGTGCGCGGGCGAGCCCGGGTGTGTTTCGACCGGCGGAATCCCGGGACAGAGCTTGATTCCACCCGATTCCACCGAGTTCTTCCCCGCCGGCGAGCAGACGGACGTCGACCTGATCGCCGAGGTTCAGCTTGTCTCCTTCTGCACGGCGGACATGGTCTGTAGCGACGAGCTGACGCTCAAGATCTACGACTTCAACGACGGCGCTTTCGAGTTGCTACCCGACGACCCGCTGTCCGCTCCGGACATCGAGGCTACCTTCGTAGGCATCTATCAGAACACAGGCGGCGAGACCCCGACGGAAGAGGACGAGGCCGCGGGTGTCAGCGTGCAGAGCCACCTGCCGAGCGCGCTTCTGGTCAATGCGGGCTGGACCGTGGGTCAGTCGGTCGTCATGGAGACGCTCAACGTCATCGAGTGCCCGCCGGGAGAGACCGAGCTTCCCGGTGCCGGCGGCTCCGACGACGAGACCTTCCGCTACACCTGCCAGTGCCTGGATTGCGCCGACTGCCCCGACTATCCGGGCTGCGCCGAGAACGGAGCTCCGGATCAGCTGCCGGCGAACCAGGGCGTTGCGGCGGACGTTGCCAGCTCGCAGCTCGACTTCGTCCCGCCGGTATTGCCGGAGTGCGCGATCGCGCCTCAGAGTGCCGGTCCCGGCGACGTCGTGACCGTGACGGCGTTCGACCTGCCGACCGGTCTCACGAACGATACGCTGAACGTCGAAGTTCGGATCGGCACCCAGCTCGTCGGCACGGTGCCGATTGCCGACATCATGGACGGCACCGCGCTCATCGAGAACGTCGCCATTCCAGCGAACCTTCCGCCCGGTGACATCGAATTCGAGGTCGGCATCACCGGCCGCGCCATCCTATCGACGTGCGTGGCGAGCGGAGAGGGCGACTGCATTCTGGACAGCGACGGCGACGGCGTGTGCGACCCGGTCGATATCTGCTTCGGCGGCGACGACAACCTGGACGCGGATGGTGACTCGACGCCCGATTTTTGCGACGCCTGCCCCAACGACGCGGCCGACGATGCGGATGGTGACGGGGTCTGCGGCGACGTCGACAATTGCCCCGCCGTCGGCAACACGGGTCAGTCCGACGTCGACGGCGACGGGTTCGGCGACGCTTGCGACACCTGTCCGAATGATGCCGACAACGACGCCGACAACGACGGAGTCTGCGGCGACGTCGACAACTGCCCCGCCGTCGGCAACACGGGTCAGTCCGACGCTGACGGCGACGGATTCGGCGACGCTTGCGACACCTGCCCGAACGATGCCGACAACGACGCCGACGCCGACGGAGTCTGCGGCGACGTCGACAACTGCCCGGCCGATGCCAACTCGGACCAGGCCGATGCCGACGCCGACGGTCAGGGCAACGTCTGCGATGCCTGCCCCAACGACGCGGACAACGACGCCGACGGCGACGGAGTCTGCGGCGACGTCGACAACTGCCCCGCCGATTCGAACTCGGACCAGGCCGATGCCGACGCCGACGGTCAGGGCAACGTCTGCGATGCCTGCCCCAACGACGCGGACAACGACGGCGACGGCGACGGAGTCTGCGGCGACGTCGACAACTGCCCCGCCGATTCGAACTCGGACCAGGCCGATGCCGACGCCGACGGTCAGGGTGACGTTTGC
>Ga0255055_10000598_pt1 | contig 27714 bp, 25 predicted proteins | sample JV7_2_27_MG_FD_188633 | JGI IMG/M metagenome (GOLD analysis project Ga0255055, IMG submission 188633) | Seawater microbial communities from Jervis Inlet, British Columbia, Canada - JV7_2_27 | ecosystem: Environmental > Aquatic > Marine > Inlet | place: Canada: British Columbia | collected...
TGGGGCTGCTGCCGGAGAATGGGAAGGTCCTGGGCGGCCGAGTCGAGCTCGACGGACGGGATCTCCTTTCCCTGTCCAGTGCCGAGATGCGACGGGTTCGTGGCGGGCGCGTCGCCATGATCTTCCAGGAGCCGATGACGGCTCTCAATCCTGTCTTCACGGTCGGGTTCCAGATCTCCGAATCTGTGCGTGCGCATCAGCGACTGCACGGTCGCTCGGCCCGGCGCGAAGCCGAACGACTGCTCGATCTCGTGGCCATCCCGGCTGCAAGCCAACGACTCGACGCCTATCCCCATCAACTCTCAGGCGGTCAGAGGCAGCGGGTCATGATCGCCATGGCGCTGGCCGGCAATCCCGATCTGTTGATTGCCGACGAGCCCACAACCGCCCTGGATGTAACCGTCCAGGCGCAGATTCTGGAACTGTTGGAGGAGCTTCGGCGGCAGTTGAACCTGGCCATTCTGCTCATCACGCATGATCTCGCGGTGGTGGCGGAAAGGTGCACCAGAATCGCAGTGATGTACGCTGGACAGATCGTCGAGCGAGCGTCGTCCAAGAAGATCTTCAAATCACCTGCGCACCCCTACACGCGCGGCTTGTTGGCCGTCGTTCCTCGCCTGGGTCAACGGCCCAAGGCGGCTGGGTTGCCCACCATCCCTGGTCAAGTAGCAGATCCGCGCCGGCTGCCTTCTGGGTGTGCGTTTCATCCTCGCTGTGAGGCGGTGCTCGAGGCCTGTGACCGTACCGAGCCCGCTCTCTATAGACTGGGGAGCGATCAGACAGCCCGATGTTTTCTTCATCTGCCCGATGCCCAGGAGAGGGAGACCGGACAGTGAGCGTTCTCGTGGAGACACGCGGTCTGCGCAAATACTTTCCCATTCACCGGGGAATCTTTCAACGTTTAGCGGGACAGGTCCGAGCCGTGGACGGTGTCGACCTGACGATCGATGAGGCTCACTGTTTGGCCCTGGTGGGAGAGTCCGGGAGTGGCAAGACTACCCTTGGCCGCTGCATTCTCCGCTTGCTCGAAGCGTCTGCCGGCGAGATTCGATTTGCGGGCGAGGATCTGCTGGGTCTCACGGCCAGCGAGCTGCGGCGGCGACGACGTCACTTCCAGATGATCTTCCAGGATCCCTATAGCTCTCTGAACCCTCGCATGAAGGTGGGTCGGATTCTCAGCGAACCGCTGGAAGTGCACCAAACGGTGCCTGTCCGTGAGCGCCGGGATCGCGTCGGTGAGCTGTTACGCCTTGTGGGTCTGCCACCGGATTCGGCTCAGCGCTACCCGCACGAGTTCTCTGGAGGCCAGCGGCAGCGCATCGGAATCGCACGCGCGCTAGCTCCCGAACCCAGATTTCTGGTGGCCGATGAGCCGGTGTCGGCACTGGACGTTTCCGTTCGAGCGCAGATCATCAATCTGCTGTTGAACCTGCGGGAGACTTTGAGACTTGGCATGCTCTTCATTGCCCACGATTTGACGGTTGTCGAGCAGGTCGCCGATCGCGTAGCGGTGCTCTACCTGGGACAGATCGTGGAGCAGGCCAGCACAGTCCAGCTCTTCGACACTCCCTTGCATCCCTATTCGATCAGCCTGTTGTCCGCGGTTCCAGTACCCGACCCAGAGCGCCCACACCACCGGATCTTGCTATCCGGAGAGCCCCCGAGTCCGGCGGAACCGCCATCAGGATGCCGTTTTCACCCACGATGCCCCATCGCGATCGATCGATGCCGAGAAGAGAAGCCACTGCTCAGAGAGCTCCAGACGGGACATTTTGTGGCGTGTCACTATCCGGGCGAGCTCGCGGTACCCCCCGATCTACCTAGATCCGGCGGAACTTTCTGACCTGTGAAACGTAGGAACCAACAACAGCGGTACAGTCCGCCGAGCGGACTTCGTTTAGAGAAACGGGTATTAACCGAGGATACACATCCTGTGTGAGGAACCGACTGATGAGACAGAACTGGAATCCGAGCCGAGCTGCCGTTGACACTGTGGACCGGTCACCCCGTACCTGGATCTGGTGGGCGGCCATGCTGATTCTGGGCTTGTTGCTGGGAACAGCGACCCTGCAGGCCGAGCCCATCAGGGTGAGCACGGCCCAACCCGACCTGGACCGCAAGCCGCTCTTGCCCATCGAGGACGGCAGAATCAAGCTCTCGATACAAGACGCTGTCTCCAACGCTCTCGAGCGCAACCTCTCACTGGTGGTGGAGCGGTACTTTACAGAAGAGGCCGATCTGGTCATCCTGCAGAATCGCGGCATCTTCGATCTCTTCGCCACGGCGGATCTGTCCCACCTCGAGGAGACGGCTCCGACTGCCAGCAATCTTGCCGGCGCCGAAGTGCAAGAATTCGAACAGTCCGACTTCAACTTTGGCCTCGACCAGCTCATCAGTACCGGTGGAACCTTCCTCGTCGACTGGAACAACCGCCGATCGGAAACCAATTCATTCTTCGCCAGCCTCAATCCCAGCTATCGAATCGACATGGATGTCACCTTCAGCCAGCCCCTGTTGAAGAACCTGGGTAGTCTGGCGACCGAAAGGAATATCCTTATCTCGCGGACCAACAAGGACATCAGCTTGGAGAGCTTCGAGCTGCAGGTGACCAATCTGATTCTTCAGGTCGAAAACGCCTACTGGAACCTGGCCGAGTCCATCGCGCAGCTGGAGGTCGCAGAGGAAAGTCTCGATCTGGCGAAGCAGCTGCACGAGCAGAATCAGATTCGCGTCGAAGTCGGCACGATGGCACCGCTGGAGTTGGTGCAGAGCGAAGCTGGTGTGGCCCAGCGCCAGCTCGACATCATCCGCGCCCGGGCTGCGGTCGGCGACCGGGGAGATGTGCTACGGCAGCTCCTGAACATCGAGCGCGATGGCACTCTGTGGTCGATGCCGATCGATCCCACCACCAATCCCTTCTCCGACCCTTTCGAAGTGGATATCGAGAAGGCGGTCTCCACAGCTTTGGCGGAGCGGCCTGAAATTCGCCGCAAGTACCTTTCTTTGAGCAACCAAGAGTTGGACGTCCGCTACTTTGGCAATCAAAGGAAGCCTCGTCTCGATGTGACTGGCACCTACGGGCTCAATGGCCTGGGTGGCGACATCACCGAACGGGATATCTTCACCGGTGAGATCTTTGGCACGGAGGAGGGCGGTTATGGTGACGCCATCGACCAGATCTTGAACGCCGACTTCGACGGTTGGCGGGTGGCGCTGAACTTTGCCTATCCCATTCAGAATCGAACCGCCAAGGCACAAAAGGCCATCGCCGACGTCAACTACGAGCGCGGACAGGCTGAGCTCAACGACCTGGAGCTTGCCATCGTCACCGAGGTGCGACGTGTTGCACGACTGTTGGAGGCGTCCGCTGAGGCCGTCGATTCGGCACAGGTCAATCGCCGGCTGCAAGAGGAGAACTACGAAGCGGAGAAGAAGCGCTACGCCAATGGCATGTCCACCAGTTTCCAGGTGTTGCGGATCCAGGGAGATCTCTCGGAATCCCGTCGGCAGTACGTGGCTGCGGTGGCGGCTTACCGGCGTTCCTTGGCCCTGCACTATCAATCGCTCGGCACGCTGATCCCACAGAGCAGCGTAAAGATCATCGAGGGTGAGGAGACCGTACAGTAAGCAGCTACGCCGCGGGCCGAACCCCCACAGTTGCCAGCAAATACCCGTGACGGTGGAGTCGAGGAAATCGCCGTGCCAGGCGACCAAAGAAGGCCGCCAAAGCACCGGTAACTCGGCTCAACGGTGGCCACCAGGTATTGCAGGCGAGATCCAGGATTCTCAGCCAGCCCGGGATGAAGAGGATGCCGTCCTCGGCGACCACCTCGAATCCCGCCGTTTCCAGCATCTGGCGAAATTCCTTGCGCGTGTAGGACTTCTCGAACCCATAGCCATAGAGGCCCAAGCGGTACATGACGGCCACCATCAGGGGTCGCAGAAAAGGATCCCACCGGTTGGGCACCCCGATCACGGCACGGCCGCCCGGCCTGAGGACCCGGAAGATCTCCGCCAGCGCCAGCTCGGTCTCGTCGAAGTGCTCGACGGTGCCCATCGAGTAGATGGCATCGAAACAGCCATCTCGGAAGGGCAGGTGGCGGACATCGGAGAGGGGAGCGTGGAGTGCCCGCCGGTCGAACCCTGCGTGCGCCTGCCGGACAATGGGCAGCGAGATGTCGATGCCATAGCAGTCAGCGCCCTGATCGGCTGCCCATCTCAAGATACGGGTGTTTTTGACCTCGTCCCAAAGGTCGGTCTTGAAGATCGAGATGCCTGCGAGCGGCGCCAGATAATCTCGCAACAGCCGTTCCTCATCGAGTCGGTAATCGGCGGTCGAACGCGCCGTGCCCAGATCCGGGAACTCTTCTCCCACCTCGTCCCAGAAACTCTTGTATTTGGAGCGGGATTGTTTGCCGGTGTCCAGCTCCACCGCCTCTGAGTGCCGAGACACCGCCATCGGGTCAGCCATGTGAAGCCTCGGCGGGTCTCAGGGACCCTCTTTCGGATGCAGTGGACGCTCCTGGTACTGCAACCCATCCGGCGATCAGGAGCACTGCCAGCACGGTCCAGGCACGGATCGCCGCCACATGCGGCTCGGTTCCCGTGTGGGCCACCCACTCACCGATCGCCAACAGAACGGCTGGCTGCGAAGCGGTGAGAATCAGAGCCCCGACCGAGAGCTTCTTCCAGGAGACGGGACGTGTCCAGGCGATCCAAAGGGCGATGCCGAGACCGATCTGATACGGAGCCAGAACCAGGAGAGCGCCTTGTGGATCAGCGTAGTCGTGGCCAGTATGCCCCATGAGGTCGTGGAGCCGAGCGACGCCTCCAAGAAGCAGCCGGTTGTAGGTGAGCCCGGCGATCAGTGAGGCGAGACCACCGACAATCACTGCGATCGCAGTGCGGCGAACCATGGGCCCAGCAGCTCTCGGTTGGGCCGCGGAGCGGTACGCGACCAGGGCCACCAGGATTGCCGCCAGTAGGAACTGGTAGAACCCGTGAATGGCCACCAGGTGTGATCCCACCAAGCGAGTGGGAAACGCCAGCACGAGCAGACGGGCCGCACCAAGCAGAAAGAACAACGGCAGAGCCGCCACCAAGGCCAAGACCCGGGTGCGCCGCACCATGGGCAACGCCAGGACGGCCGCCAAGTAGGCGGGGATCAACGGCGTCATGATGCACTCCTGAGTGACCAGAAAGCCGCCGTTCGTAGTGCGGAGGAAGTTTCCGCTGACTTTGGCCTCGCCACCAAAGAGGTTGATGATGAAGGCGCCGGTGGCGGCCACCCAGCGCGCCACTGCCAGTACCGCCTCGCTCTGCATCCACCAGCCCGAGCTGCCGACAAAGAGAGCTACAAAGAGTGCGGTCAAGATCACGAAGCGCATGCCTTCTCGTGGCAGAGCAAGACGTCTCTTGGGCTCCTCCCGCAACGACCAGCTCATCCAGAGAAAGACAAACACGGAGACAACCAGCAGCAGAACTCCGGGCCAGATGTAGACGTGCAGAAGATCGAACCAGCGGCGACTCGTAGCGGCGTGAGTCAGGGTTGCAATCCGAACCGTATTGATGGTGGCGATAAAAAGTAGGGCCAGGGCCGCACCGGTGAGGCGCTTTTGCCAGGCGACCGGGAAGGCCAGAATGAAGCCCAGACTCAGAGCGATGACGTCGGCGGCCGAGCAACTCAGGCCGACCGAGATCGGAGCCTCGGGATTGCCGCCGATCCGGCAGGCCACGTTGTACTGCGCTTTGGTGAAGGGGACCAACAGGTGTTGCTCGACTTGTGGAATGCGCAAGATGCCAAAAAAGGCCACACTGAGCACCACGGCCGTAATCACGAAACGGACGCCCGGTTTCGAACCGGGACGGCCGCTGCTCACCGGGACTTTCTCAGTCATCGAGGCCCTTCAAGAAAGACCATACGTAACGGGCAAGTCGCCGAAACTCATCGCCGGCCGGACTGGAGGGGCGCACCAGACGACCCGAGCTGGCAGCGACAGCCACTTCGACTCGTTGCCCGATGGCAGGGGCCACAGGAACATCGAGCTGCTTGAGGCGGACCGCAAACTCCCGGGCCAGACGGGTTCTCGAGTCTTGGCGAGAGGGTACCACCACGACCCGAGGGAGCTCTCCGGCCCGCCCGTGCCGAGCCTCCTGGGCTGCAGCGATGGTCTCTTTGGTGGCCGACAGATCGAGATTGGACGCACCCGCCGGTATCAGCACCAGATCCGCCACCTGCAAGGCCAGCGCGTTGGCCGGCCCCATGGCTGGGGGGGTATCGATCACCAACAGGTCGACATCGACGATGGCTGCATGAATCGCACGGCGAAAGGCTGCTGCCCCCTGGGTGGCGTCGAAAGCAAAGGTGGGGAAGGGGAGCCCATCACCGGCATGGGCCCAGCGCCGCACACTGCCGCGAGGATCGACATCGATGACCGCCGCTCGGCGGCGGCGGGTGCTCAGCATCCCCGCCAACATCACGGCGATGCTGGTCTTGCCAGTGCCCCCTTTTGGTGAGATCAGGGCCACAATGCGGCTCGCCCGTCGCGGTTTCTGCGGTGGCGGCTTCGGGACGATATCGTCGCCAAAAAACAGACCGTCGATCTCATCGAGATCGTCGGGGTTGACTGGGAGGTCCTCTCTGTCCGAATCGTGCAGGAAATCCATCATCGCCGGTTGCCTATCGACCTATACAGCCCGGCGATTCTGACACACGCAGCTCGGCGCCGCTCAACTAGTAGACGAGTGCTATGGATGGATCAGCGGTACGAATCGGACCTCGAAGAGCTTGGGCCAGAGCTTTCCCGTCACCATGAACAGATCCCGAGCCGGGTCGTAAGCGATTCCGTTCAGTACATCCGCATTGGCCTGCTCCTCGGCGGAGAGAAGACCCGTGGCATCGATAATGCCGGTCACGCGGCCGGTGCTGGGAGCGATCCGCACGATCATGTCGGTCAACCAAACGTTGGCGTAAATCCACCGGTGAGCGCACTCCAACTCGTTGAGCCGGTTCACGGGTTGCCCCTCCGAGGTCACCTGCACGCGACGCAACTCCCGAAAGGTATTGGGGTCACGAAAACTCAAAGAGTCGCTGCCATCGCTCATCACCAAGGCCTGTCCGTCGAAACACAGCCCCCAGCCTTCCCCCGCGTAGGTGTGACGATCGAGCTCCGCAAAGCTGTCCCGATCCCAAACCAGAGCCACACCTTCGCGCCAGGTGAGCTGGATGAGTCGATCGCCGACCCGGGCCAGGCCCTCACCAAAGAAGGTGGAAGCAAGAGCCTCGACAGATTCGACAACACCGGTCCCGGGGTCGACACGTCTCACGGTCGAGGAGCCGTACAGTCCTGTGCTCTCATAGAGCTTTCCCTGGTACAGCAATAGGCCCTGGGTGAATGCCTGAGAGTCGTGCGGTAGGACCTGCACGACCTCGACCGTCAGAACTGCCGGTGGCTCGCTATCCCAGGCCGAAGCATCACCGGTCTCAAAACCGTCCTGGAATACGATCTCTTGCCCACTGAGCGTGGTAGCTGCAAGCAACAGGATCGCGACGGAATGAAGCTTATTCATCGATCTGCATCAGCCCTATTTCCAGCCTACCCGGGCGCTTTGGTGAGGGCTGTGCCATGGGACACAGCAAGAAATGAAAAGGGGAAAGGTCGGGTTCAGTCTTCAGCTCTGCCGGGTCGAGGACCCCGCCAGCGCTCGAACAGATCGGCTTCCAGCCCGATGTCGAGCAGATCCAGCACCCGATTCACGGTCTGGTTGACGAGATCTTCGATCGTCCTGGGGTGGTGATAGAAGGCCGGCACCGGTGGCATGACAATGGCGCCCATCTCCGTGACCTGAGTCATGAGCCGCAAGTGCCCCAGATGCAGAGGTGTTTCCCGAACCACAAGCACCAATCGACGCCGATCCTTGAGCACCACATCGGCCGCTCGCAGCAATAGGTTGTCGGCATAGGAGGTGGCAACACCGGACAGCGTCTTCATCGAACAGGGCGCGACCACCATGCCGTCTGTTTTGAAGGAGCCCGAAGAGATCACCGCGGCGACATCGCCCGGCCGATGCACCTCATCGGCCAGGGCCTCGATCGCTTCGAGCGAGTACTCGGTCTCGTAGGTGGTGGTCAGCCTGGCAACGCTGGACATCACCAAGTGGACCTCGACGCCGGCGACATCACGGAGCACCTCGAGGAGACGGATCCCATAGATGGCTCCGCTGGCGCCAGAGATCCCGACAATCAGCTTCTTGGTTGGCATCTTCTGCTCGGGTCCCATAAATCCAGTGCGTCGAGTCTTGCGGAAGTCGCCGGGATACGCAACTGTTTGGGCCCGATTAGCAACTGTCTGGCACCACACTCATATCGAGGCGGTTCTTCTGGTCAGGGGCCGGAGTAGCGGAGTTCGGCGACGTCAAACATTCGGCCCGCGTCGAACGTATTACTCAGGACCAGGCCGGAAAGATCGCCGCGTTCTTTGGTCTGGTTCGACTTGCGCTCGCTCGAAATCCGGGTATCCTCGTGTGAGAAGAACGCTTTGCAGCAGTACAATCGCGTATCGAAGCCCACCTGTTGGGGTGGTGCATTCTCGAGAGTCCGGGAGTACCGTTGACAGTGCCTCGACAGGAGTGGAGGCAAACTCAGCTCCAATATTCAGGAATGGAGGAAGGAACCATGTGGAAACGAACGTGGCTAACAGCAATATTGATCGGAGTCATGGCGTTTGTGCCCGCCATCCAGGCACAGGAGGAACCTGAGGCCGCGGAAGAGGCGGTGGAGGAGACCTCTCCAGAAGAACAGGGGGCGGTTCTGGACGAGATCGTCGTCACCGCTCAGAAGCGTGAAGAAGACCCGAGGGACGTACCGGCCTCGCTTACGGTGCTCAACAGCGATCAGCTCGAGCTCTATACGACCGCCGGAGCCGACGTCCGTTTCCTTTCGGGGCGGGTGCCGAGCCTGCTGATCGAGTCCTCTTTCGGCCGCGCCTTTCCCCGCTTCTACATGCGTGGTCTGGGCAATCCCGATTTCGATCTCAATGCCTCCCAGCCGGTCTCTATGGTGTATGACGAGGTGGTCTTGGAGAACCCGGTGCTCAAGGGCATGCCGATCTGGGACATGGAGCGCACCGAGGTGCTCCGCGGCCCGCAGGGAACTTTGTTCGGCCGTAACACCACCGCTGGGATCGTCAAGTTCGACTCCAAGAAACCCTCCCAGGAGAAGGATGCCTTTGCCCGGCTCTCCTGGGGCATGTTCAACACGGTCGATTTCCGGGGCGCGATCGGCGGACGATTGAGTGACACGTTCTCAGCCCGTCTCTCGCTGCTTTTCCAGAATCGCAGCGATTGGATCGACAACAAGTTCACTGGGGAGAACGACGCCCTTGGCGGTTACTCCACCGGCGCGTTCCGATTGCAGTTTCTCTGGGAGCCCAACGAGAAGTTCTCCGGTCTCTTGAATCTCCACGCCTGGGACGTCGACGGCACGGCCCGTATCTTTCGCGAGAACATCATGAAGCCGGGGACCAACCAACTCGTCGACAGCTTCGCCCAGGACGAGGTCTATCACGACGGTCTCAATCAGCAGGATATTGGGGCCCAGGGCGGCGTGCTCAAGTTCGATTACGATTTTGGCAACATGACGCTCACTTCGGTCACCGGCTTCGAAGCTCTGGATATGTTCAGCCGCGGTGACATCGACGGTGGTTTTGGGTCCGACAACCCGTTCGCACCGCCTGGCACCCCGCCCGGGGGGCCCATAGGACCGATCCCGCAGGAGTCAGAAACCGCCGATGGCATCCCCGACCTAGATCAGTTCACCCAGGAATTCCGCCTTGCCAACAACCAGGAGGACAGCCGCCTCGGTTGGCTGTTGGGTGTGTATCTCTTCCAGGAAGACCTGAACGCGACTACAAATAACTACGACAGTTTGACGGCGGGCAATCCTGAGGCCGGGTTTGCATGGCAGACCCAGGACACGGAGGCCTGGGCCCTGTTTGGCTCCCTGAACTACGAGCTATCGGAGCGCTGGTGGCTGCAGGGTGGGCTGCGGTATTCGAACGACGAGAAGGACTTTGCCGCGGCACGTCCGGAGCCTGTCTTTCAAACCCCGACGCTCAGGCCGATCACTGTCAATACATCAGACGATTTCGTCAGCTGGGACCTCAGTACGACCTACGCCATCAATGATGGGGTGAACGTCTATGCGCGGGCGGCCACAAGCTCTCGCGCCCCCAGCATTCAGGGACGAATTCTCTTTCAAGTGGACTTCGACTTCGGTTTGAATCCGGAGACCGATGGCGTCTCGGTGGCCGACACCGAGAGCATTCTCTCCTTGGAAGCCGGTGTCAAGACGGAGCTGTTGGATCGCAGACTGCGTCTCAACTTTACCGGCTACACGTGGGAGACCGATGACCAACAACTGACCATCATCGGCGGCGCCTCCAATACCGCCGTACTGGTCAACGCCGACAAGGTCGAAGGGTACGGGTTCGAGGCCGACGCCGAGTTCATGCCCACCCCGCGCTTTCTAGCTACACTCGGCCTCAGCTACAACAGCACCGAGATCAAGGACGGCAGTCTGACAGTCAATGGCTGCAGACTTTGCACGATTCTCGATCCGGTTGCCCCGAATGGGGAGTTCATCATCGACGGTAACAGCCTGCCGCATGCCCCCGAATGGATTTTCAACGGCATCCTCGACTACCGGCTGCCGGTGGGTGAGGGACTGTTCTTCGGCAGCTTCGACTGGGCGTTCTATGACGAGAAGCAGTTCTTCCTCTACGAATCGGCGGAGTTCAAGGACGACTCCCTCGAGGCGGGGCTGCGCCTCGGCTACACCTTCAATGAGGCCAAGTACGAGATGGCCCTCTATGGGCGCAATATCTTCGACGCGGAGATCATGCGCGGCGGCATCGACTTCAGCAACAACACCGGGTTCACCAACGATCCGGCGATCTGGGGTCTCGAATTTGTCGCCAGATTCTGAGGCGGAGCGTGAAGGGTGATGGCAGCCGTCACCTGAGCAAGATGAGAGGCCGGGCAGTCGTGCCCGGCCTTTTCCTGTTCGGTGCGCCAGGCTGAATATCGACGACCGACTATGCCTCGAATAAGGGCTTTAAAGGAGGGCTAGAATTCAGTCGAACGGTTTATCAAGCCGTAATGTCGACTCGGATTGACCAGAGATGATCAGAATTGCCCGGAACTCCAATGTCGAATGAGCCTTCCAGATCGACGCGAGACTCGATCCGTCTGTCCGTAATCACAATCGGTTACGAATCCGCAGGCGATTGCCGGATGGTGATCGAGGAGTTGTTGCGGCAGACAATCCGAGATGCAATGGAGATTGTTCTCGTGGCTCCGAATCGCGACGGGATCGAAGACCGCCACATTCACGGATGTGGTGCGTGGAGGTGGGTGATCCTGCCAGATGTGCGTGCCTGTGGGGAAGCCATGGCCGCGGCAGTGCGGGTCGCCAAGGGCCCCATCGTCACCTATGCCGAGGAACACTCGTACTACCAAGAGGACTGGGCAGAGAATCTCATCGCAGCCCACGAATTAGGGTACGATGCCGTGGGCTTCGCGATGGAGAATGCCAACCCTGAAACCCTGACGAGTTGGGCCCATTTGTACGGTCAGTTTGGTCCTGTCGTCGCCCCGGTGGCTTCGGGACCTAGCAGGTTGCTAGCTGGACATCACGCTTCTTACCGCAAAGATCTTCTGCTCGGGTACGGGGATCTGATGAGCGCGATGCTCGAGGACGAAGGAGCCCTCTTCCTCGATCTACGCGACAAAGGCATACAGATGTTCATTGCCGGCGACGCCGTCTCCAGCCATGTCAACATCTCGAGCCTGACGGCCTATACGCAGATGGACTATCTCGGTCAGCGGAGCTTCGCCGCGGCCCGGGTCAAAGTGGGAAAGTGGCCGCCCTGGAAACGACTTGCATTCGCGGCCGGGACACCTCTGGTACCGCTGGTTCGAATGCATCGGATTCTCAGGGATATCAGGCGGACGGACCGCCAGGGCGAGCTCATGCCGGCAATTCTCATTCCGATCGTCTTGGCCCTACTCTCCGGGGCCTGGGGGGAGATGCTGGGCTATTTGTTAGGTGGCGGCGATTGCGCCCAACGCAAGGCCCCCGCAGAGCTCCAGCGACAGAACTTCCTGGCTCGAGAGGATAACTGGTCCAAACAAGCTTGAGCTATTGATCTCGGCTATCAGGTCTCGTCCTGCGGCGCTGGTAGAGATAGTTTCCGGAGACCATCGATGGCCGATTGAACGGAATCGTAAGGCCCCCCGCCGATGGACTGATCCATCATGTGGACTGACAGGTAGCGAAGGAACCTAGCGGTGGGATTGGCAAGCACCAGAGCTCCATTATGGGCAGACACCTGATTGTGTGCGGCGACGAGCTCTCCAAAGCCGGAGGAATCGATCTTGGTGACCGATTCCAGGTCGATGACGATTCGCCGCTCTCCAGCCTCCAGGGCTCGGCCAACCTCCGTCCGCAATCTCCCACATGCGCCACTGCTCAGGGTCAGCCTGCCACGGATCTCGATGACGACAACCTGGTCCGGCTTCCTGGTCGTGACCTGAGTTGGCTGCGCCTGCGAATGGCTCATCGGGTCCTCCCTATGTATCAAGTTGCCCCTGGGGTCGAATCTGAGACACCGCGAACATGGATGGAATTCTATCGCCTCATTGTGAGACAGTAAGCTAAGGCCATGGAGAAGGAGACAACATGATCAGTCTGTGCAAAGAGTACTTGAAGCTCGTTGCTGGGTCGGCCAGCAAAGCGCTCGAAGCGATAGAGGAGGGCTACGAGGAGGGGCCCGAAAAGAACAAGCGCCTCTATGAGCTGCGCGAGCGATTCGCTGACCATAAGCTCGCAGAAGCGTTGATCGAGACCCCGAATTCCGAATGGGCCCAGCAGGAGCGCAGGGCAGCCGGAGACCTCCTGGCGGTTCTCGCCTCGGGCGACAATATCGGCGACATGGAGTTAACCCTGGTTCGCCGCCTGGTTACGGTCCTGAAACACTAAGCGCTGGACGCACCAACCTGGACCAAGAGGCGGCTCTCTCGAGCCTCCGGTGCTACGCTTCACTCATTGATATGAACGGTCTCGAAGAGATTGACTGGGAAACGGTTGTCGACTTCGCCAAGCGATTCGGCGGGGTGGTGATTTTCCTGCTCTTCATGCTTGCAGGACGCCGCAGGAACAAAGGCAGGCGCAAGCAGACTGAACCGGAGTCGCAGCCCGTCGCCAAGGAGGTCCCCGTCAGTGTCCCAGCCATCGAGCCGGGAGACGACGCCACAAAGTTGGCCAGCCAGTACGCGAGTGAGGATTCGGGTTAGCCGGACAGACCCGGTGACAACTCATTCCCCTGGCGGACAACTCAAGGGCGAAATCCGACAACTCGTTCCCTCTGCAGACAAGTCGTGGTAGGTCGTTTCTCCTTGCCATCAGAAGAGGTCATCAAGGACATCGTCACCTTCCCCTGGGGGCATGCAACCGTACTCCTGTAGATACTGTTGAAACAGCTCGCTCTCCCTCTTTGAGTACATCGGGTCTTCGTCGACACGGAAGAACTTGGCCTTGTTAGATGTTCTGAGGATCTCCGACAACGCACCCCTCAAGTCGCTGACTCCCTTGATTGCATAAACGACCCGGTCCGCGTCCAAGAGTTGATACACCCCCTCGGACTGCGGCACGCTGGCGATGTTGCTCGTCGTAAGCCCCAGCCACGGTTCTGGTGGGTACGGTGCACGTCCGATGAGAAACCTCAGGTCGCAACGTAGACAGCGTTCGGCCTCAAGCAGGGCGACGTCGGGCGGGTAGCCGGCCTCCACCTGGGCAAAGCAGGTGGTGGCTCTAGTGGGAGGCAAGCACGGCATGGGAGCCCTGCTAAGACCGTAGAAACCCTGGACTCGACCCAGGTCGGCATCGGGCTCGCTCTTGTCCAGCAAGGGGAAGTAGATGTCGCCTTCGCCGCCCAGGTAGCGGTCGATTCCCGACGCCGCCCGACGGGCATGTTCGATGGCCTCGATCACCGACGCCGGGCCCGACACGACCTCGCCGGCGCCGAAGACACCCTCGAGGGAGGTCTGCATCGAATCCGGATCCACTTCGAGGTACCCCGTCTCTGTCAGCTTGATGCCTTCGCTGTCGGCGAGGAAGCCGAGAGCCGGCTCCTGGCCGATGGCGATGAGCACACGGTCCGCTTCCTGGGGGAGGGTGAGGCCCTCATCGAGCTGCGGCGCCACTCTCCCATACTCGTCCCACACCGACACGCACTTGTGAAACACGACCCGCTCGACTCTGCCGTTGCCTTCTATCAGCGCCGGACCCCATCCGGGATGGATGGCGATCCCCTCGCGCACGGCCTCCAGAACCTCCCACTCGTGCGCCGGCATCTCGCCGCGCTCCTCGAGGCAGTAGAGGTGCACCTCCACAGGCCTGAGGCGCAACGCCGTGCGGGCGAGATCAATCGCCACGTTCCCCCCGCCGATGATGACGACCCTCTCGCCAGCGAGAGTCGGCACCTCCACGCCCTCGCCGACCGCAAGACCTTGCAGCAGTTCGAGACCGGGTTCGACCGCGGGAAGGTCGGCACCGTGGCAAGCGAGCTGTTTGTCGCCGCGGGCACCAGCAGCGATGAAGACGGCATCATGGCTCTGTTGGACTTCCCTGAAGGTAACGTCCTTGCCGACCTCGACGCCCATTCTGAGCTCGATCCCGAGCCCGGTGATGTCTCTCAAATCAGCGTCGAGAGCGTCGGATGAGAGGCGGTAGCGAGGGATGCCGTCGCGAATCCAGCCACCAGGCGCGGGCTGTGAGTCATAGAGGATCGGCAGGTGCCCTTTGAGCCTCAGGAACCAGGCCGCGGTGAGCCCGGCCGGTCCGGCCCCGATCACGGCAACCTTCTTGCCGGTAGTGGTCCTGGGTTCGAGATGTGATTTCCAGATGGTCTCGCCCGCATGATCCAGCGCCGCCCGTTTGAGCGCGCAGATTGCAATCGGCTCCGACAGCTCCCGGCGCAGACATTCCTCTTCGCACGGATGAAAGCAGACCTCGCCCAAGACTCTGGGCAGGGGAGCCGCCTCGCGAATGACAGCCTCGGCACGGGCGAACTCGCCTTGCCTGATCTCGCGCAGGTAGCGAGGGATGTCCATCCCGGCAGGACACGTGGCCAGGCACCGCGCAACGCGTTCTCCATCCGACCTGAGATCCTCGAACTGCAGCCGCAAGGCACCCGTAGGACAGACCTCGACGCAGCCCAGACAGAAACGGCACCCCGATTCCTCCAGGGTGGGCGCTTTTGTGCCCACCACGGGCTCTCCGTCCTCGTCCAGCACGAATCCGAGAGCATCGACGTTTCGCACATCGCGACACATGCGCACGCAGCGCAAACAGCCGATGCAGAGATTGTGGTCTCTGAGGAGGAGGGGCTCGTCACCGACGACGGGAAGATTGGCCGGGAGATAGCGTGGGGTGTCGTGGGGGATGCCGACGAACTCTGCGACCTTGCGCAGCTCGCAGCTGTGGAAAATCGGGCAACATCGCTCCTCTCTGGCCACGTTGGTGGAGCAGGGCTCCAGGGCGCAGCCGGCCTTCTGAGCGCACTGGACGCAAGCGTGAGGATGGGTAGAGAAAATCTTCCCGAGTATTGCCCGGCGGCAAGATACGATCTCGCTGCTGGACGTCACCACCCGCATGCCTTGTTCCACCCCGGTGACACAGGCTCGCACGGGTGCGACCTGCCCATCGACTTCCACGAGACAGAGACGGCAGCCCAGGTAGTCATCGCTGCGCTGGGACCTGTCGGTGGAAGGCGGAGTGGGAGTCGGATGCCTCGAGAGGGAGCCCTGAAAGACCTCATCCCAGGGCTCGAGTTTCTCGGGGTCTACCGCCGGCAGATCGGGATGGGAGCACAAGCGTGGGATATAGATTGCAGCCGCATCGGCTGCCTCCAGGATGGTCGTTCCCTCAAGGGCTTGGATCTCGACTTCGTTGATGGTCAGTGTGGCCATCGGAGTCAGCCCTTCCGGCTGTCACCACGAGTGGGTTATCGCTCCCGCCGGGCACGCCATGACGCAGGGTAGGGGCGGTCGATCCCGGTCCGGCTTACACGGGGCGCAAGAGTACTTGATCTTCTTGCGGTGATCCTCAACCACCGCTGCGACCTCATTCTCATAGTCGTCGGTAATGATCTCCAGAACCCCCTCGGGACAGGCCGGTACACATCCTCGATCCTGACAGTCAACGCACTGATCGGTATCGATGATGAGGAAGAAATCCCCCGCACCGTCTTTGTAGCCGTAGTGGGCTTTCACTTTCCGTCTCCTCTGTCAGGCCGTGCTTCCACCGGGCACACTAGGCCGCCGCCGCAAGCTTCTTCTTCAGTAGCCTTTGCGCAAACAGGGCACCACCAAGGCCGCCCGCGATCTGAGTATCGAGCTTGGCGGGCAGGGCCTTGACGCCGATCTCGTCCTCGAGTCGCCTGACAACGCCGATGTTCTTACCGATTCCGCCCGTTATCGCAAACTCCTTCTCGATGCCCACCTGCTCCAGCAACGTCACCACTCGGTGGGCCATGGCCGAGCAATAGGCGGCCAGGACTCTGTTCTTGGGCCAGCCCTCTCGCAGGAGAGCCGTAGCCTCGGACTTCGCAAAGATGACGCAGGTACAGGAGACAGGCGGCGGCTCTTCTTCGACTTGGAAAGAGAGCTCGCCTACCTCTTCGATGGGCAGAGCCAGGAGGTCAGCGAAGACTTCCATGCCGCGCCCGGTGCCGGCAGCACACTTATCGTTCATGACAAAAGCGCTGACCTTTCCCCGGTCGTCGCAGCGGATCACCTTGCAGTCCTGTCCCCCCATGTCGAGGACGGTCCTCACGTTGGGACCATACATATAGTTGGCCCCGCGGGCGTGACAGGCGATCTCGGTGATGGCCTTGTTCGAGAACGGCACGTTGACCCGGCCATAGCCAGTTCCCACCACGAATCCGATGTCGTCCAGAGTTAGGCCGGTCTCTTCCAGGGCCCATTCCATGGCCTTTCGAGCGCTCTCGGGACTGTCCGAGCCGGTGCGCATGTTGGAGTAGGCATAAAGCTCACCGTCCACCACGATGACCGCCTGGGATGAGACAGAGCCGACATCGACGCCGGCAGTGACGAGCTCTCCCTCGCGCCAGTCCTTGTGCTGAGCGTGCCAGCGGTATTCCCTCCAGCGCCAGTACTCAACCATTGCCGCACTCCTCTTCGATTCAACCTTCTGTGGCCGCCAGCGCAGCACCGAAGGCCCCGATGTACTCGGGGTCCTCGGGCACCATGACCTGGCACTCCAGGGCCCGCTGCAAGGAGTCGACGAAGCCTTTGTTCTGGGCGACTCCGCCGATGAGAACCACCTCGGGCTCGAAACCGACCTTGCGCGCCAGCGACACGATCCGACTCGCGATGGCGTCGTGCACTGCCCGGGCGATGTCTTCTTTAGGCGTCTTCTGATGGAGCAGCGACACGACTTCCGATTCGGCGAAGACCGCGCACTGGGCATTCATGGGTATCGCGTTCTCCGAAGTTAGCGACATCGGCCCGAGATCCTCGATCTTCACCTCCAGAGCACGGCTCATGGCCTCGGTGAAGGCGCCCGCTCCAGCAGCACACTTCTCGTTGAGAGCGAAATCGAGCACCTTACCTTTTTCGTTGCACCGGATGGCTCGCCCCTCTTCAGCCCCCACGTCGATCACCGTTCGGGCATTGGGGTAGAGCTTGTGGACCCCCCTAGCATCGCCGGCCACCTCGGAAATGGCCTGCTGAGTCCTCGGGGCATATTTGCGGCCGGCGCCGGTGGCCGCGGTGCGCTCCACTTCCTCTCCTGTGATCCCGGCCTCCTCGAGCGCGGTGGCGAACGCCTGTTCGGCGGCCTGCTGGCTCTCGAACCCCGCGAGGATCATGGCCTTGCCGATGATGCGCCCGTTGCGGAGAACCACCACTTTGATGGTCTTGGATCCCATATCGATTCCTGCAGTGATCATGTGCAAACCCTCGCTCGATGGGTCTGTTCAGACGGCTCGCTACCGGCGTCGTCCTTTTTCAATCCCAGGGTCTCCATAAAAGTGTCGACACGGACGTGTGTTCTTGCCAGATCGAACTCCCGCTCGTCCCCCATGTTCCCTTCGAAGGTCATCACCGGAAAGCCGCCCTCAATCAGCCCCAGACGATTCTCGGCTATGCCCACACTAAGGCCTTCGCACCCCCGGTTGTAGTGGAGCATCACTCCGTCCAGGGACCACTCCTTGGCAATCCGCAACATCAGATCGGTCTTCAGATGAGGCGAGTAAAAATGCTGCCACTGGGGCTTGTTGAGGTTCCACTCGGCTAGCACACGCAGCGCCTGATTCCGATCCTTGATCTCGATGCCCCTCTCGCGCGGCGTGGTGCGCGGTCCCCAGGTGTCGTCGGGCTTGACCTCCCACATGCCGATCAGACCGAAGGTGTACAGGGAGCCCACTGAGACAGCGCCGTAGTCCGCCAGGTAGCGAAACAGGTTCAGAAAACCCCAAGGCGGCTGTGTGTCGGACATCAGGCGGCACCGCTCGTTGGGGATGGCGGCAATCTGGTTTTCCACCCGCTCCCTGACCTCGTCCCGGAGCTCTGCGTAGAAATCTGCCACCACCTTGCTGTGCTTCATCAGGGTGCCCAGGACGTAGAGGGAGTACATGGTCTTCTCTTCGAGGGGGGCCGGGACGGCCTTGTTCAGGCAGCAAATCTCGGCCCAGAGAGACGTTGCCCGGCACTCGTTGTCGACCGCTTCGATGAGCTTCTCGTCCTCGTAAGTTCGTCCGGTGACCTCTTCCATCCACTCAATTCCGTCTTGCATCTGGCCCACGAGGTAGTCGAGCTTGTTGTCGTTGATCTCACCTGCGGGACCCACCGCGACATCGATGCAGAAATTGGGTATTCCCGGCTCGAGGTCGCAGACGACTTGGTACCACTTGGCGTGACTGCAGCAGATGTGGTCTTGCCAAATGAAATCGGGCCTCGGGAACGGTCCTCCCCAGAGATACTCATCGAGGATGAGCGAGCCCCAGTAGTTACGCATGTAGGAGCAAAGGTCCCGCGCGTAGCCCGCTCTCTCGGTGGCTTCCAGACATCGCGTGGAGAACTCCCGGTTGGCGGCGATAGAGGCGGCGTAGGGCTCGCTGGAGATGCTGTAGACGTCATCGCCGAGTCCGCACGGAATGGCGCTGAAGGTCCACGCCCCGCCGGCCCACCTGATGCCGCCGCTCTCGTGGGCCTTGGCGTAGTCCAAGTAGTAGTTCTTCCTGATCTCCTTGGCCCTGTTCCAACACGCCAGCGGCTTGGTCTCGTAGATCTGTTTTGTGGCCATGGTCGGTCTCCGATCAGTCGAAGAGGTCTTCCCCGCTCAGCATCTCGAGAAACGCTTCGACCCTGGTCTGAAACTGCCCGACGGGCACGGTGACATCGAACTCGAGAAACAGCGATTCGATGCCTTGCTCGTGCAGAGCCTCGCGGATGGCCGGGTTGTCGAGCTCATGGGGGTCGCAGAACTTCTGCTGCATGACGATGGCACCGTCCACCTTCCACTCCTCGGCGAGCTCGAGGATGTGGGGGATCCGCTTGCGGTCCATCCAGTCCTTGGTAGGGCAGGGGACACGATCGATATAGCGCGCGGCGATGGCTTCCAGACGGTCTTCCCGAGGTTGGACCTCGTTCCAGAAATAGCGGGTACCGGTGCAGTGCTCGTCCACCACGAAAGTAGCGCCGCACGACTCCACCATGTTGATGAACTCGATGTCGTCATCCTCGCTGCCGATGATCATCAGCCGGGCGCCCACGTCCCGACTGTTGCCGCGGTCGGCAAGCTCGCCAAGGATCCTCTTGAGCTCCTGGTTGTGCTCCGCCTTGTCCGTCATCTGGCTGGAGATGACCATCTCCATCGCCTCCTCACCGGTGATCGGCGGGGCATCGCCCTTCCGCAGGTCGTAGGCGGCATGCATGAGACGACGGTTCTCGTTGTAGACCTCGATGGCTTCGTCCAGGTTGGCGTCGGTGACGGCCTTGCCCGTCCACTCTTCAACGGCCGTTCTAAAATCGGCCAGCTCTCCGGTCAGGTAGGGCAGAGCGCGGGGGCTTTGGACGTGATGAGGCATGCACAGGTAGTAGCTGAACTCAGTGGGCAGATGCTTTTGCCAAGAGGTAAAGGCCTGACGAATGTGAAGGCAGGACTGGGCGATCATGATGCCATCGAGGTAGTCGTACCGGCCTTTGAGCCCTTGGGCGAGACAGTCGCGACAGAACGGGCAGAACATGCCGAAGATGTGGGGCTCGGTCACGTCCTGGGGCTCGTGGCTGCCGAGAATGCGCACCGGCAGTACACCGGCCGCATGGAGGATCTCCTCAGGCACATAAGTGCAGAAGTACCCCATCACTTTGCCGCCGGTCCGCTCCTTCCAGGCTTGGGCGTAATCGTGGCGGTTCTGCTCCCATTGGCGAAATTGTCCGAACATGGAGGCCTCTCCTTGTGAGGCAGGCAAGCTCATGCTGACTCGACCTTCGACCAAGTGGTACCCGGCCTCTCCAGGCTGTAGTACACCTTGATCTCCTCCAGCTCCTCGAAGATCCGCGGCACCAGCTGGAGGGCCATACCGATCTCGATCTCCTCCTCCTCGATGGTCTCGCCAAACCAGGCGAGGGCCCTACCCCCCTCCTCGAGATCGACCACGCCGACGACATAGGGGGCCATGTCCTCGAAGCCAGTCGGAGCGGCGACGATCCTGGTGAAAGTGTGGAGTGTGGCTTGGCCACTTACTTCAACGAACTCGAAATCGCCGCTCATGCAGACCTCGCAGTCGGCCCTCGGGGGAAACGACGTGGCGCCGCACTTCTGACAGCGCGATGCCATGAGCTGTCCGTCCTTGAGATAGTCGGCAAAGTCGGTGACCTTGGTGTAAGGCGTGAAGTTCACCTTTCCGAACCACTTGAACACGGCTTAATCCCTCTTCAGTACCTGGACGAAGCAGTACTGCCCGATCCCACCCACGTTGTGGGTCAGTCCGACGTCGGCGTCGGGAACCTGTCGCTGTCCGGCCTCGTCTCGCAGCTGTTTGGCGATCTCGTAGGTCATGGATACGCCGGTGGCGCCGATGGGATGGCCTTTCGCCTTCAAACCGCCGTCCACGTTCACGGGTACCTTGCCACCAATGTAGGTCTGATGGTCTGCGACCAATCTTCCACCCTCGCCCCGGTCGCAGAAGCCCAGGTCTTCGTACGCCATGATTTCGGCCACGGTGAAGCAGTCGTGCACTTCTGCCACCTTGATGTCATCCGGCCCCACACCCGCCATTTCGTAGGCATCGGCGGCGGCCTTCTCGGCGCTCGGCAGTCCGACAAGATTCGGTCTTCTCAGAATCGACATGCTCGCCGTCGCGCACGCCATGCCATCCAACCAGATCGGCTTGTTCGAGATCTCCCTAGCCCTCTCCTCGGCAGCCAGGATGATGCAAGCTGCACCGTCTGCGTTGGCGCAACAGTCGTACACCTGGAAGGGGGTTGCCACTTCTTCTGAAGCCAGGGCCTTTTCCAGGGAGATCTCCTTCCGGAAGAGCGCGAGAGGGTTCTTGGCGCCGTAGAAGTGGTTCTTGACAGCAACCTCGAGCAGTTGCTCGCGGGTCGTGCCGTACTCATACATGTGCCGCTTGGCAAACATGGCGTAGTAGGAGGGGAAGGTGGTTCCGAAGCCAGACTCCCACTGGGTCTCACCCACCCGGCCCATGAGGGCCAGGATCTCGGGCGTAGTCAGCTCGGTCATCTTCTGACAACCGATCACCGCCACGACCTGGTGAACGCCGGCTTTGATGGAGAGCCAGGCGGTGCGGATGGCCGCGCTGCCCGAGGCACAAGCCACTTCGGTGAGCCACGTAGGTTTGGGCACCAGACCCAGGTACTCCTGTACCACGCCGGAGAGGGAGCGTTGCTTGTGGTACTCGGGGACGGAACCGATGACCGACGCATCGATCGCGCCCCTCTCGATCCCGGCGTCGGCCAGTGCCTCCCTGAAGACCTCAAAAGCCAGCTCCTGGACCGTGGCGTCGCTGCGACGCCCGAAAACGCCGTGTCCCAGGCCGATGATTCCGACTCTCGTCATAGGCTGCTCACATGATCTCTACATGTATTGGCCGCCATCAATCTTGATGACCTCACCCGTGATATGGCGCGTCCGGTCGGAGCAGAGAAAGGCCACCAGATCTGCACATTCCTCGGGCGTTGTGATTCTCCCCAGGGCGGTCTCATCCACCGCCTTGTCGAGAAACTCGGGGGCGAGCTTCTGAGCCATTTCGGTCATGACCAGTCCGGGTGCGACGACATTTACATTGACGTTGAACTTGCCCAGCTCCCTGGCCAGGGACTTACTCATGGCAATCTCGCCGCCCTTTGCTGCGGAGTAGTTCGTCTGGGCGAATTTGCCTCTCATGCCGTTGATGGAGGAGACGTTGACGATCTTGCCGCCCTTTTGATCCTTGAAAACCAAGGCGGCGGCCTTGTTGTAATTGAAGTAGCCTTTGAGGTTGACGGCGATCACCGTGTCCCACTGCTCCTCCGTCATCTTCCAGATCACACCGTCCCAGTTGATGCCCGCATTGCAGACCAGGATGTCCAGCCGGCCGAATTCTTCGACGGCCGTCTGCACCATGTTCTCGGCATCCTGGTAGCTGCGAACGTCAGCTTTGCTGGCCAGCCCCCGCCGGCCCATCGCCTCGACCTTGCGGATCACCTCTTTCGCCTCGGTGTCGTGACGCCGATAGTTGATGGCCACATTGCAACCCTCCCGCGCCAACGCGAGCGTGATCGCTGCGCCTATACCGAGGCTGCCCCCGGTGACGATGGCGTTTTTCCCTTCCAGGCCTAGGTTCATGACCACACCTTTCGGTCCCGTTCGTGCTGCTGGACGGCGAGCGCGGGCGCTTAGCAATTGGCAGCCACGACCTGCCTTCGCAGGCCCTTTTTTCACCATAACACTCCAAAAGGGGAGCACAACGCACGGAAGGGTAGCCGACGAAACCACCCTGGAGGGTGGGCGCGAGGCCCCCCGAGCCGATGTTGCTCAAATCGCTGAAAGGCGTATCCTGTGGACGTCCGGTCTTCTGTGACGGGGGTAGGAGAATGTACATCCCGGATTTTCGCTATCACCAACCGACGAGTGTTGAAGAAGCCTGCCAGATCCTGGATTCGAGCAGGCACGCAGTTCCTCTCGCGGGAGGGACGGATCTGCTAGTAGAGCTGAAACAGGGAAAGCGGCGCTGTCAGGAAATGGTCTCTCTAACCAGGATTCCAGAGCTAAAAGCAATCCGCCGCGAAGGGGACAGACTCTGCATAGGAGCGGCAGCTACCCACGGCCAGCTGGTTGCCTCTCCCCTCCTACGAGAGCACTGCCCCGCCATCGCAGAGGCTGCCGCCATGATCGCTACTGAGCAGATCAGGAACGCGGCCACGATCGGTGGCAATCTCTGCACCGCAGCATCCTGCTCTGATACTGCCCCTATTCTTATCGCGTTGGAAGCGGAGCTCGAGATCGCGAGCAGTCGGGAGGGAAGGCGCCTTGCGCTGCGGGATTTTTTCGTCTCTCACAGGGAAACGGTGCTGAAAGAGGACGAGCTCTTGACCAGGATTCTTGTCCCGATGCCGGCTCGCGGAACCGGGGCTTCTTACCAGAGATTCGGGTTGAGAGAGGCTGCGTCCATCGCTGTTGCCTCGGTGGCGGTGCAAGTGCGGCTGACGGGGAAGAACTGCTCGCGGGCTTGTTTTGTGATGGGAGCCGTGGCTCCGACTCCCAAGATCAGCAGAGGCGCCGCGAGGCTTGTCGAAGGTAGGGCTGCTGCGGAGTTCTCAGCCAACTCGGCCCTTCTCGGACGCGTGGGGGAGGCCGCCGCGGCGGATGCTGATCCGATCGACGACGTTCGTGGTAGCGCAGAGTACCGGCGAGCCCTCGTGGCCGTCCTTGCGCAACGAGCCCTCCTGGACGCCCTTGGGCGAGCCGAAGAGGCGCGAGGTTGAGAGCCAGGAGATGAGCTGCTGAGAGAAGGGACTGCAAGTGAAACGAATCGTCAGCCTGTGCGTCAACGGTGCCAATCGTGAAGTAGCGGTCAGGCCGGGCGACACCCTTCTCGACCTGCTACGCGACGAGCTGGGGCTTCCCGGCACGAAGAGAGGCTGTGAGCTGGGTGACTGTGGAGCCTGCACAGTCCTTGTCGGTGCCAAACCGGTAAATTCCTGCCTGACTCTCGCCCTGGAAGCAGAAGGGCAGGAGATCACGACCATAGAAGGATTGGCTGCTGCAGGAGAGTTGCATCCCATCCAGCAGGCGTTCGTGGAGTGTGGTGCGATTCAGTGCGGCTTCTGTACGCCAGGCATGATCCTGCAAACCAAGGCTCTGCTCGCCGCCAACCCTCGGCCAACGTATGAAGAAGCGAAGGCCGCTCTATCCGGCAACCTGTGCAGATGTACGGGCTACAGCAAGATCATCGAGTCCGTGCAATTTTCAGCGCTCTACATTCAAGGTAAGAAACCGGCGAAGCCGGTACCTGCGCCGCAGAGCTCGACCACTGACCTTTCACTTGTGGGAAAGCGTTTTCCCAGGCTGGACGCGCCTGCAAAAGCGACAGGTCGGGCGCTGTATGCAGACGACCTCGTCCTGCCGAACATGATCTATGGCAAGCTTCTTCTCAGTCCCGTCCCACACGCGTACATCAAGTCTATCGATACGAGCCGTGCAGCAGAGCTGGACGGAGTGAGAGTAATCCTAACGGGCACGGACGTGCCGGACGTGACCTATGGAACATCGCCGCCGCGTTACGACGAGAACATCTTGGCGAAGGACAGGGTTCGGTATGTCGGCGATCCGGTCGCGGCTGTGGCAGCCTTGGACGAAGAGACCTGCTACCGGGCTCTGGACCTGATCGACGTCGAGTATGAAGAGCTTCCGGCCGTGTTCGATCCCTACGAGGCGATGGCAGAGGGCGCCCCCCGGCTCTTCGACGAGAGGTTCGAGCACAATATCAACACGCGCGTGGATCACCATTTCGGCGACGTGGAGAGGGGATTTGCAGAGGCCGATTATGTGAAGGAAGCCCGATTCGTGGGCAACCGTACCTATCAGAATCCGCTCGAGCCCCACTGCGCGATTGCCGAATGGACGGGGCAGAGCAGAGTGACCCTCCATACCTCGACTCAGGTCGTCCATTACGTCCATCACCAACTCGCCCGGATCCTCGGGGTGCCGCTGGGTGATATCCGGGTCGTCATGCACCATTGTGGGGGCGGCTTCGGGGCAAAGGCGGCCACAAATCCGCTCGAGATCATCTCGATCCTTCTGGCCAGGAAGGCGGGATGCCCGGTGAAGATGCGTTTCAACCGGGAGGAGATGTATCTCTACGGTCGGGGCCGTCACAAGCAGTACATCGATCTGAAAATAGGAGTCAAGGAGGATGGAAGAATCACGGCAGTGAAACAGACTGCTGTGCTCGAGGGAGGGGCGTATTCGAGCTTCGGAATCGTTACCGCTTACTACGCCGGTTCGATGATCCCTACCCTTTATAAGATCCCGAACTTCAAATATGACGGCTACCGGGTGAACACGAATCTACCCCCTTGCGGTGCGATGCGGGGTCACGGCTGTCCTCATCCAAGGTTCGCATTTGAATCCCTATTGACCATGATCGCGGAGGACTTGGGCCTGGATCCCATCGAGATCCGTCTGCAGAACGCGATGGAGCCCGAGACACGCACCTGTAACGACTTGGATATTCATTCCTGTGAGCTGAAAGCCTGTCTGCAGGAGGTACGAGAGAAGTCGGGATGGGACAAGAAAAGAGGATCGTTGCCCCCCGGGCGGGGAGTCGGTGTAGGCTGCGGAGGGTTCGTCAGTGGTGCCGGGTATCCGATTTACAGGTCGAAGTTCCCCCATTCGAACGCCTTGATCAAGGTCGAAGAGGACGGCTCCAAAGCGGTTCTCTTCACTGGTGAGTCCGACATCGGTCAAGGCTCCGATACGGTGCTCGGACAGATCGCTGCTGAGGCCATGGGCATCTCGTTGGATCGGATCGCGCTCGTCTCCGCCGATAGCGATCTCACTCCCCTGGGCTTGGGGGCCTACTCCAGTCGGGTCACCCTGATGGGGGGCAACGCGGCAAAAATGGCGGGTGAAGAGGTGAAGAGGCAGGTTGTTGGCGTGGCGGCAGAGATTCTCGGTATCCCGCCCGGCACGCTCGACGCAAGAGACGACAGGGTCTATTCCAGAGATGACCCTGAGAAGTCCATACCCTGGCAAGAGGCGGCAGCAGCCTACTTTTCCGACAGTGGTCCCCTCGTGGGGAAAGGTCACTACTCGCCGCCCGAGGGTCTGGGTGGCACCTACAAGGGTGCTGCAGTGGGAACCTCACCCGCTTTCAGTTTCTCGGCCGCGGTGTGCGAGGTCGAGGTGGATATGGAGACCGGCAAGGTCAGGGTCTCGAGCTTCTGGGATGCGCATGACTGTGGGACGGCCATCAACCCGATGGCTGTCGAGGGTCAGGTGGAAGGCGCGATTGTGATGGGTATGGGTGAGACGTTGCTGGAGCAGGAAGAGTTCGACGACAGGGGAAGGCTGCTGAATGCCGATCTGCACAACTACTTGATGGCGACGTCGATGGATATGCCGTCGATCGAGTCGTCGCTTGTGGAGAGCTTCGAACCTGCCGGTCCCTTTGGGGCAAAAGAGGTAGGGGAGGGGGCCACGCTCCCTGTTGTGGGAGCCATAGCAAACGCCATCGCCGATGCCATTGGGGCCAGAGTCTTCGATCTGCCCATCACCCCTGAGAAAGTCCTCCAGGCGATACGGCGGGGCGAATCGGCGAAATAGGTGCCGCGGAGTGACCAGCCAGAGCTATCTGACTCCCACCCGATTCATCGAGAGCGAGCATCCAGACGTGGTCGCTTTCGCTCGGGAGGCAGTTGGGTCGGAGGGGTCCCAGCGCGGCGCGGCGACTCGGCTTTTCTACGCTGTCCGGGACAGTATCCTCTACGACCCTTACACCTGCAGTGCCTCGCCGGAGATCTTCAAGGCCAGCACAACACTCGAACGGGGTAGATCCTTCTGCGTGCCGAAGGCGATCCTGCTTGCGGCTGGCGCCCGGGCCTTTGGGATCCCGGCCCGGCTAGGCTTCGCCGATGTGCGGAACCACCTGGCCACCCGGCGCTTGTTGGAGCTTCTGAGGACCGATCTGTTCGTCTTCCACGGTTTCACTGAGCTCTACCTCGGCGGGAGGTGGATCAAGGCCACACCCACCTTCAACCTCTCGCTGTGTGAGAAGTTCAGCGTCCAGCCGCTGGACTTCGACGGCACGTGCGACGCTGTGTTTCATCCTTTCGACCAGGCTGGTCAACGTCACATGGAATATGTGAGGGACCGTGGAAGTTTCGCCGATCTGCCGTTGGAGGAGATGAGTCGCGCCCTCCACCGCCACTACCCTCACCTATACGATGAGGACGGGGTGCTGATCGACTTGGCAGCAGCCGGCTGTGACTTTGAAACCGAGGCGATGCGAGAGAACGTTTCGAAGCGCCGTCCTCAACCTGCAAGACCCTGAGAAGCTGCTAGTTTGTTACATCTTGACCTGGTGCCGGAGGGGGGATTCGAACCCCCACGAGGTGTAAGCCTCG
>Ga0255055_10000599_pt1 | contig 27691 bp, 23 predicted proteins | sample JV7_2_27_MG_FD_188633 | JGI IMG/M metagenome (GOLD analysis project Ga0255055, IMG submission 188633) | Seawater microbial communities from Jervis Inlet, British Columbia, Canada - JV7_2_27 | ecosystem: Environmental > Aquatic > Marine > Inlet | place: Canada: British Columbia | collected...
ACTGCGGCAAGATCGGTAAAAAACAGCTGAAAGCGATCAAGCATCAGATCCGATAGATTTTCAGCAAAACTTTCAACAAGTTTAAACAAAAAGGCGAACTTCAAATTTTCTCGATAATCCTTCAGCTGTTCGACCACCGACTTTAACGTTTCGCGTTTCATTTGCTGGATGCCGCCGCTTAACGCCTGACGGACCACTTCCGCGCGCTTGCCGGCCGGTTTTTTCAATAACTTTTTTAAATTCCGCTGAAGGCCGTAGACACCCAGACGCAGGATTGCCGCAGTCTTGATTTTTGCGGAATAATGCATTGTCGCAGCCAGTTTGGGGGGATTCAATCCGGACTGTTGCAGCTGGGCGACCATGTCCGGCAATTCAATCTTCGACTGCCCTTCAATGTTCAAAGACACACCCAGTTTTTTCACCATGCGAATATACTCAGCATAGGCGTCTGAAAGCATCGCACTGTAAGGGCGGGTCATTGTCTCAAAATACTTTCCGATTTCCTTTTCCTGCATTTTAATAAAACGGATCACTTCCGGGTTGATATCTTCGGTAATAAATTTGTCCAGCGATTGCTTAAAATCCTGGTAACCCAGGTACATGGTTTTGGAAACACCGGGTAAATCCGATTTTCCCTTAACCGTTGTGGTCAACCCTTTGTAATCTTTAACAAAACCAAATATCATTTTGATGATTTCACCGGAATGGATATCGAAAAAACGGTTCACATCGACATTGAGCTTCTTTTTGATCTTGGTAACCGCCCCGCTGATTGTCGTTTTCAACGCCGTTTTCATCTGATCGATCCGTTCCTGGTGGTCCTTAAGCTTGTGCATCAGTTCCTGAGCACTTTGCGAATCCCGCGCGAGAATATCCTGATTGATTCCGATCCAGTTGCCCATTCCGGATAAAATAACATTGATTCGTTCAAGATGATTTTTCAACAAAACGGCGCCCCGGCTGCTGCTCAGCTTTAAATCAAAAGTCGACCGGAATTGCATGGTTTCTTTGACCGAGAAATCCGTCAATTCTTCCTCAGCTTTCCATTGCAGCATTCGCAGTTGATCTTTTTCCGAAAGCGTCAACTGCGGTGAGGAGAACAGATTGAACAAGGCCGAAAAAGTATACACTTCCGGATCGGGTTTGATCAGGGCCAGTTCCTCCTTCACCTTGCCGACAAGGGTTTGAAGCTCTTCCATGGATTCGTGCTCGCTAAAATCGCAATTAATAACAAACAGGATGTTGTCCAGGATGCCCATTTTTTTGATCATCGATAAAAACTGGATGTCGGCTTGCCGCAATCCGGTCCGGCTGCTGATCACATACACAATCAGGTGGGTCAGCAGTAAATAATCCTGAATCATCGCCAGGTGCATTGGATTTGAAGAATCACTTCCCTGGCAATCGGCAATTTCGATATTACCGTCGGTGCCATCTGAAGGGATCTGCAGCTGAACATCTTTTAGATAGACAGCCAGATCTTCATTGCCCACAAATCCTTTATGTTCTTCAAATGTGCTTTCTTCATACTGTCGCGTTGTATCGTCGGAGGAGATTATATCACAAACGCGGTCGTACCCTTTGATGTAAGAGGTCAGAAGTACATTATTAATATTACGGGTATCTTGCGATATCAATTGCTCCGAGCCCAATGATTTTAGCGCCTGTTGAATTTGACGGCGTTCATTTTCATTTCTGATATCGAACTTCGAATTATTCTTGCGCCAATCCAGTGAGGGAAACAAAACCAGCGCCTGTTCCATTTCCGCATTGACTTCATCCCAGGATTTAAAGAAAAGATGCGCGCTTAATCCATCACCGGATCTGACCCGGGTGACAATGGATGTGACAACGCCGGCACCTCTTTTTAAATAATCGCCTCTCAACATAGAGTTTAAAAACGTGCTCTTGCCGGATTTAATCGGCCCCACCACCGCCACGCGTAAGATATCTTCCGCCATCTGAACCGGCAGCCCCCGGCAGGTTTTGCCCCAATCGTCGAAACTGGTTTCCGCCATACCGGGCATGGATTTGGCTTTCGAAATCAACGACAGAATATCTTGATTGACCTTTAAAATTTCTTCTTTAAGATAATTGTAGGCTTCCATTTTCATCCTTTAAAAAAACGATTAAACCATAGACCCTAGTGAGCTGTCAAAGCTCATACAATCTACCCGCTGCAATGTCAAAATGATCTTTTGGCATCTGGCAATTAACTGCTGGCCACTGGCAATTGAACACTGTCTCATCAAAAAAAAATTAAGATGAAATCTTATCCTTTATATATCAAAGTTCATGCTTTAAGCTTTATCTCGAAATGCCAGCGATCATAGACAAAAAGTGAGAACCAGAGGCCGGAAGCCAGGTGCAAGTAGCCAGCAGCCGTTAAAGCGGATATAATTCGTACTGCACATCAATTAAACTGTATATTTTCGAACAGCTTCAGACGATGGCGCTCAATTTTGGTTTTCATGTCCAGGACATAATCCGGGCAGACGGCATCCCTCCAGCGGGGATAACCGCCGCGCCAGACGTATTTGATAAGTTCCTGGAATGCCTTACGGCTGAATTTATACTCTCCTATATCAACCTCAAGTGCCCGATGATTGGCCTCAACGGGTAACACGACCTGCCTGGCATAATCGGAAATCATTTCTCGAACAACGGCCTGGCTCAGATAGCCCTCCGGTTTTTGTTTGAACCCTTCAGGTTTGGCCGGGAAGGGATATCTTCGGTATAATTCACCAATGAATCCGGTATAGTGAATCCCATGAATGGCACCCATTAAATCTCCGATTTGGCTGCGGTCTTCTATGGCATAAACCGGCCACTTGGATTCAAATATATCTTCATGAAAATTTTCTGCCATATCACCGACATGCTGACAGAATTCCGATCCAAACAGAAAGTACTGTTCTAACAGAAGCATATCCGAGTCGATGTTAAAAAAACCAAATGCAATGCTCCCATGACTCATAGATTCAAAAGCTAAAGGCATTTTGAACTCACTCCAAATTCCGACTTCAGAAAGACTCAGTCCTCAGGCCTCAATCCTCATCACTCGCCTTTAAGAAGAACCGCCATTTGCAGAACATATCATCCGGATGAGGGTCGGGCGGGGCAAACAGGCATTCAACCGTTATGCGTTCGTCTATTTCCCGGGCAAAACTCGCGAATTCTTCCCGGTGCATGGCCTTGCATTCATATTCATTCAAGCCCCGTTTAATTCTGGCCGTCTGGGTCGGGCATGAAGGAACATGGATAAAAACTTCATCCGGTGTTTCCGTAATTTCATAGCCGACAATAATACACCAGGGAAAATATTTCAGTGCTTTAACAAAACCGCCAAGGCCCTGGTCACCGATATTAAATCGCTTATGCAAATCCTTAGCCGCCATAGCCGCCGCCCGACCCCATACCTTTTCATTTAAATGGTCTGCCGTTGGTTCGTCAAAGTGCTCGGTTATGTTTATGTACCAGAATGCATCAATGACCCGGTAATGCCACAGAAGAAACTCAATATAGTTGCGAAGATCCTCTTTTTCCATTTTATCAAAGATCTCAAGATCCATAGGCGTATCCTTTCAGCATTACTGATCAGAAAATTTAAGCATACCGGTAAAAATTGACCCGGCGGTAATCAACCCGCCACAAATCGTGATACCCAATGCAAAACTGCCCATATCACCGATGAAGCCGATAAATACCGGAGCCAGTCCGCCGCCGATGACAAAAGCCAGAGGAATGATGAGTGAAACGGCAATATTCCTTAATTTAGCGGGTACAATTAAAGACATTGCAGCAAATCCCGCAGGAAAAAAACATACGGCCACCAACGGCTGTAAAAATACAATGTAGAGTATAACCGAACGGGATGCAATTCCCAAAAGAAGGGTCATCAAACCGGCGACGAGAAAAACAATTCTCAGCGTTCGTCGCGGCCCAATGCGATCGGTTGCCCATCCACCGACAAATGCCATGATCAGACTGGAAATTCTGGATAGCGCAATCAGGGTATTGGCCAGATTTATATCAATACCGTGTTCCGCTACCAGGTAAAGCGGCAGCATGATATAGATACCCAGGGTGCTGATGACACCCAGGCTAAAAAAAAGAACCATCACCCACAAGGACAAATTGCCAAACAGTTGCCGAAAAGATGCTAAGCTGGGCGCCTCACCCTTGAATTCCCCTGCACGGCTATAGCGCATGAAAACCGGACTTATTATTAAAGCAACCATACCCATCAGCATAAAGACCATGCGCCAGGAAAACCATACCAGAACCGCTTCGCAGATCAGGGGGGCCGCAATAAAACCCAAATTGGGAGCAAGCTCATGAATGGCAATGGCTTTGCCCCAGTGCCGCGAAGGAATTAAGGACGTCAAGATGGCGATGCCGGAAGGCAAGTATAGGCCCGCCGCCATCCCGACTGTAAATAAGCCCAGCCGCATGGTCCAGGGTCCAGTGCAAAATGAGGTCCCGATTAATGCGAAACCCAGAGCGGTATTGGAGATGATGATGGTTCGTTTATGGTTGAAACGTGAAGATACGAATCCGGATCCGATCAGGGTGATGAAGTACCCGAGTGAAATCATAAAAAACAGCGCCCCGGCATCCGCGTGGGTCAGATTCAGATCCATTTCAATCCGGGGGGTCAGGGGCGCCGGTATGATCCGGGATACAAAATTAAGAAAAAAAATGGACGTCAGAATAAGAAGCGGGCCTAATTGATTCAGAAAGGAATGGGCGGAATAATTTTCACTTGTATTGGCATTGGAAGGCTCTGAAGCTTTATCCATTTCAAACCGCTCTGTGCTTCGGATAATATTCTTTGACAGACGGTTCATAAAGGGTTTGACCAATCAAAACGCCTGTGAATCCGGCTTCTTTATGCGAATCGATTATTTTTGCAATGCGCCTGCCGGCTTCAAGCCGTTCCTGAGAATCGGCCTGGTTGAGGAATGCAAATCGCCTTGCCTGAACGGGAAAATTTTTCAGAATACCGTCGGCACTCACGAACACATCCGCAATCGCAGTTTCGCTTATCGTTTCACCGAGAGCAAGACCGGTTATTTTCGAAACCAACTGCGGTCGAAACGCCCATCTTTCCGTCAGGGGTTTGCCGACAGCCTGCAGACCGACAATTCCGATGACCCATTTTGTGCATTGCGGAATGACGGGTTCATGAACGGCCGGCGCTTTAATTGGTTTGCGGGCGGCACCATCGGCTTCAACAACAATCCAGCGAAAGACCCCGGATTGCCAGATCGCATCAATTGTTTCAGGCGGGAATCCTTTCAGCTTGTTTTGGAAATGGATCAGCCGGCTGCCGGCTGAAATATGCGGATTTCGCTTTAAAAGCGCTCGGGCCTCTTTTACAAGGGCTCTGGCGGAGTCGGATATCATTACGATAGATGATTGTTTTCGGTTGGGCATATAAATTTTAGTTGTCGTCGTGGAGAGTACCGCAGCGCCCTGTCTGGATAGCTCACGGGCCAGGCGAAACATCAGCGCTGTTTTACCGCCGGCGCCCACTAGACTGATTACACCGCCATTTTTCAGATTCAAACTATGCCGCAATGATGCCATTTCGAAATACACCCCCTAATTGAATACGCGCAAAATGGTTTCCAGCACGGAACCTGAAATCGCCCGCGCTTTATCTGAAATGGTATGACAATAATCAACATCACCTCTGGGATCAATATCGCCAAGTTTCAATCCCCGATGCACGCGTGAAGATGATCGGATCAGCCCCCGCAGCACCCCATCAATGTTCGCCAGGACCGCATCGACTGCGACCGTTCCGACCTTATCCCCTGTTTTTACCAGATCGCCGATCGAACATGCGGCCTTAAATTCTCCGTCGCAAGGTGCCCGCAGAACCCTTTCTGCAGCATAGCCTCCGATGGGGCCCGGTATTCCCGTATTCGGCTCAGCAGTACCTGAAGTCATGATTCTGCCTAAATTATGGCCGCGATTGGTTTCAATGACGAAATGGACATCATGCCCGGCAACAAAACCCGGCCCCAGCCCAATGACCAGCGGTGCCTCGCGCATATGGGTACCCAGATTTTTTTTGGCCAGTATGGCGTCTATCACCACATTTGGCTGCAAGCGATCCAGCATCTTCCATTTCGGATCAGCAATTACCGCAATTTTCCCCTGTCTCCAGGCCTGGCGTGCTTCATCATCATTGTCAGCCCGGATCGCTTCCACATCTTCTACGGTTTTACGGCCGTCATGCACGGCCTCGCAAAATGAAACCTCACGCCGGACTGCCTGAGGAGAAGCGCTTTCCAGCATCAGAATCTGACGAATATTTGACATATATATCCGCCAGGCAACCGCACTAGCCATCTCCCCGGCCCCTTTAATCACGACAATGAGTTCACTCAGCTTCAATTTTCAATCCTCCAACTTCTGGTCTCTGGCCTGATTTAGGCATCGGGCATCAGGCATTAGGCATCAGGAAAAGATAAGGCCGATGTCTGGTCTTACCTGACGCCTGAAGCCTGAAGCCTAAAGCCTGACACTTAATGCGAGCCCTATTTCCCAAACGGACACACCGGAAACTGGCATCTGTCACAATTCAAACACAGGCCGCCGTGTCCCATTTCCGCAATTTCGTTTTTGCTGATGTTATCTCCGGCCAAAACCCTGGGAAACATCAGGTCAAAAATGGTTGATTCATGGTAGTAAACGCAGGCCGGCAAACCGAGGATCGGGGTGTCCTTAAGCCTGGCATACAGGAACATGGCGCCCGGAAGAACCGGGGCACCGTATGCAACAACTTCTGCTCCGATTTTTTTGACCCCCTGACGGGTCAAATCATCAGGATCCACCGACAGCCCACCGGTTGTTAAAATAAGATCACATCCCAGATCCTTGAGTTCACCGACTGCCTTGGCAATGGCTTCCACTTTGTCCGGCACCAGAATTTTTTTTACAATCCTCGAGCCGTACGCGCTGACCTTTTTAGCGACATATTTATCAAATTCGTCCTGAATGACGCCCTCATAAATCTCCGTGCCGGTCACCACAGCTCCCACCTTTAAATGCCGGTAAGGCATGATGCGGATAACCGGGTGCTGCTTTCTGGCTATATTTTCCAGTCGTTCGATCTTTTTAACATTTAGAGTCAATGGAATAATTCGGGTCGCGGCGACAATTTGATCCTTTTGAACCGGAAAATTATTTTTCAACGTCGAAACAATGATTTTGCCCAGTTTATTGATTTTTAACAGTGCTGCCCGATCGACTTTTACAATGCCGTCGGCTTCGCTAATGATATTTGATTTTCCTTCAACCGGGTCAGTCCAGTGGAGCCGCTTTCCGCAAATAGCCCGGGCGATGCGCAACGCGGCGTCGTCTTCGTGCAAATGATTTGCCGAAAGATTCAAAACATAAAGGTGTTTTTTCCCGAGCTTTATTAACTCGGGCACATCATCTTTCCGAACAATATGCCCTTTTTTAAATCCCACCCCTTTAAATTTTCCCGGGATGATACGCGTAATGTCATGGACCAGAACCATCCCCACCGCATTTTCAATCTTGACCTTTTTCATAATTCCTTTTCTATGCAGATTAAATTGTCGGAGCTTTAGCTTTGCGTTTCTACTTTACCAATTAAACCAATGAAACCAATTGAACCAATAAAACAGTCTTCCTGACTCTATGTGTCGTTATTATAAATTAAGGTCCGATGATATCTTCGTTCTCGAATTTACGTTTTATCTTTCCGCCTGATTTCTCAAAAGATGCAATCCATCCCCTGACACGCTCATGACCATACACCGCTTTCCAGGCATCAACGATTTGATCAACCGGAATATCCGCATAGGTTCCGTGATCAGTTATGTATTCCATAAATAATTTTTTTTCCTCATTGTAAGGCTGAAATATCGAATCCTGGCGACCGTTGAATTCCAGCGCCGTTACCTTGGCTTTCCGGCAGAGCTCTTTGTTGAAGGCCGGCGTCGCTTTAACCCATTTGCCGTCCAGATAAAATTCCATAAACCCGTGGTAGGAAAAAATATTGGACCCCAGATAATCGATCAATTGCTGGGTGGCAAGATGATTGTGAACATCAGCGAAACCGACTCGTGAGGGTATGCCGCAGGCTCTGCCCAGGGCACATAACAGGCAAGCTTTGCCGATACAAAACGCCCGTCCTCTTTTCAGTACATTGCTGGCACGGAAATGCTCCGGCCGATAAAACGGAATATAAGGATCATACCAGATTCCATCTCTGACGGCATAATACAGGTTAATCGCTTTGGAAATGGAATCATCATCGACATTTTCAATAGCCGACAAGGCATAATCCAGAATGACTTTAGAATCGGAATCAATAATTGACGTTGGGCTCAGATACGCTTTCATTTCTGAATTCATTCGGATGACCTCCTCAGGATGACAAAACCTATATCAAACAATATAATCACGCGTCAAAAGGTTGTGTAGAAAATCGCATTGGCTTATGATACACTCTCGCAAAATTTTTTGAAATCTAAGGAGGTCAATATGTCATCCAAAGTTATGGTTATTCTCTCAACCGCAGAAAAGGACAAAGCGCTTACCGGTATTCTGTATGCAAAAAATGCTCAAAAAAATAACTGGATCGATGATGTCCGCGTCATCTTTTTCGGTCCTTTTGAAAATCTGCTTTGTGAAGATGACGACGTCATCCAGGCCGCATCAGAATTGCTGGAGTTCAAAACGCCGATTGCCTGCAAGTTTTTATCTGACAAATCCGGCGCCAGTGACAAGCTTGAAGAACTGGGCTTTAATGTCGAATACGTGGGATCCTTAATTTCCGATTCCATCAAAGAGGGGTATGTCCCCATGGTATTTTAATATCGTGATTCAGGAAAATCCAACTGCCGGCATTATTCTGGCTGCCGGTGCATCGACGCGCTTCGGCGAACCGAAACAACTCTTGCGGCTAAAAGATAAGTGCCTGCTTGAGTGGGTGCTCGATGCAGCCTTAAACTCCGAGCTTAACAGAATCGTACTGGTTTTAGGATACGCCCATCAAAAAATTCTGCAAGCGCTGGGTGAAAAATCACAGCATTCAAAGCTTCTGGTAGTAACCAACCCGCAATATTTAAAAGGTCAGAGCCTTTCCCTGCACATCGGGTTATCAAAAGTTAAAGACGATTATCCAGCGGTGATGTTTCTACTGGGTGATCAGCCCATGCTGAATTCGGCCACCATCAATATTTTATTAGAAAGATTCTGGGCCGCCGAAAAAGATGTATGCGTTCCCTTTTACCGGGGTAAACGCAAAACTCCCGTGATATTTGGCCGCCGATTTTACACCCGGCTGATGGGCATTAAAGGCGACAGGGGTGCCCGGCAACTGATCGATAAAAATCCGGATAGGGTGTTAACCGTTGAACTGGATAACCCGCTTTGCTTTTATGATATCGACACTCAGCAAGATTTTGAAGACCTGAAAAGGGAGCTTGAAAAAGCAATCTGATCCGCCATGGCGGATCACGATGCTTTGCATCGGATTGCTTCGTCGCTAAGCTCCTCGCAATGACAGATTATCGGAACAAATTTTTGACACCCGCTCTACCTTCCGCTATGCTTTCCTGTTTCCCCATCGCCATTCTATTTTTTTTCTTTTCCTCGCAAGCGTTCAGTTCGTGATTTGTCCAGATTCAGCGTTTCTGCATCGATCACAATACCGTATTCTTCTGCGGCTTTTTGCAACGAAAGCGTGCCGTTTCTGACCTCTTCGACGACCTGCTTTGCCGGTCGTAGATGCGGTTCGCCGTATCCGCCGCCGCCGCCCGCTACCTGGTGCAGGATCGTTCCCTTGGGCAATTCGGAAACGATCTCTTTGGATTTTGGCTGATGGCGGCTTCCATCCGGAAATCTGAACTCCATCTCATTAATACTGCCGACCTTACCGCCAAAAAGCCCGAAAGCCCGGGTCTCGTTATCGAGCCCATCTCCAAACACGACCCCTTTGGATTTCTCACCACCAAATTGGATGATGGTCTCTACGCCCAGACCGCCCCGCCATCTTCCGGCACCGGCCGAATCCAGCGCATATTCATGTTTGATAATTAAGTTCGGTGTCTGCAACTCAAACATCTCGGGATCCTGCGCCAGAATTCCGCCGGCACAGTTAATCAGACCAATATGGTCATAGCCGTCGCAGCCCTGAACCGCTCCCGAACCCCCTTTCAGGGCATTAAAAAGAATATCCACGTAGGGACGGTTTGCGCGGGGATCAATGCCGGATACCGCCAGCGCCAGCATCCGATTCCAGCCCGCGGTGACTTTATGCGGAATCGCTTTTGCAAGCGCTTTTAATATGGCATCTGCATTGGGACCGGTGATGCTGTTTCCAAAGGTTGTGGCGGCCGGAAATTTTGCGTTCAAAAAGGTTCCTTGCGGGATATGGACATGCAGTGCCCTCAGCAAACCGTCGTTATGAGGGATATTGGGATCGATTAACATTAAAAAGGTGAGAATCACGGCTGACATGCTGGCACCCAAAGGCGCGTTGGCAAATCCTTCGGTCTGATTATCGGTGCCGCTATAGTCAAAATAAATCTCATCGTTCTTAACGGTTACGGTGAGGTTTATCTTGAATCTAGAACCGTCATGAATGCCGTCATAGTACATCCAGCTTTGGCCTTGATATTGCCCATCGGGGATCCGCCTGATTTCAGCACGTACCATTTTTTCAGTCGAATCAAACAGAAGTTGAATCTGATTGCGCAATTGATCAAGGCCATATCGTTGCAGAAGCGAACGCACCAGCCTTGCGCCCACCGAACAGGCACCGATCTGGGCTTTGATGTCTTCGGCAACAATGGGATAACGGATATTGGCAAAAATCAGGTCCCAGACATCCCGTCGCAGTTTCCCTTTGTCGACAACCTTAACCGGTGTAATCCGCAGCGCTTCCTGCCAGATTTCGCGCGCATCCGGGTTATATCCGCCGGCCACCGCACCGCCGATATCGGCCTGATGCCCTTTCACGGCTGCCCAGGCAAATAATTCATCGTTGTGAAAAATGGGTTTAAATACAGCCACATCGGCATTCTGGTTGCCGCCGGTAAATACATCATTATGTAAAAAAACATCACCGCAATGAATATCGGCAGCGAAATATTCAATAATTTTTTGGCACACCGGCTGAAGTGCGAAAGCAAGCACCGGGATATATTCCGCCTGTTCCATCATCCGGCCTTTGGCATCATAAAGACCGGTAACAAAATCCCTGGCCTCATTGAGGATGGGGGATCGGCTGGTGCGCAGCAGCGTATAGCCCATTTCCTCCGTAATGGCCTTCAGGCGGCATTGGAGAATAGACGTTAACACTTGGTCGGATTTTTTTCCGTTTCTCATAAATTGATAGATAAACCTTGAAAATTTAATAGTTAATAAGCGATCATGGATAGCGATGCCGCCACCAGGTCTCTGGCGGGCACAGTGTCCCGCCCTACACTCCGCATTCATTTGCTGTATGACGTAGGGTCGGCCACCGCGCCGACCATTCATAGCAGGAACAACAACCCTATGTTTTCGCTTTTATTTCGATCAATGATGTTTTACCGGATTCCCGCGGCAATGAGAACGGCGCAATAAGTTCGATATCGGGACTCACGCGCAAGCGATTTTTTATGAGTTCGCTTATTTCAGTTTTCAATTTTTGCTTGTCTTCTTCGCTGGGGTCCTGAAAACCATACTCGATACAAATTTTAAGCGGCGACTTTACCAGAGGGCCCGGCTGTTCCAGAATGATTCGCAGCGCTCCGGTGGTTCGAGGCTCAAACTCACTGACCACCCCTTTTAGAGCCGATGGATACAGATTGACACCTTTGATGATCAGCATATCATCCGCCCGTCCCAAAATTTTAAATCGTATCTCCGGCCAGCCGCAATCACAGGTCTCGGTGAAAATCTGAATCAGATCGCCAAGGGCATAACGCATAAACGGTCCGCCCTCCCATCCAATAAAGGTGAACACCATTTCACCCATGGCCCCATGGATGATCTCAATGGGGTCTTTTGTTTGCGGATCAACCAATTCCAGTATACAGTGATCGGCGGAAACAAAGTGCATCCCCGGATACGGCTCGGTTTCACAGGATATTCCATGAAAGGCGTGTCCGCCACCGGTATGGTCAAATACTTTTGCACCGAAACCCTCCTGCAACTTTTTCCTCAATGAAGGGATCCCCGCTCCGGGCTCACCGGCACAGAAGAACCAACGGATACCCAGCTCGCGAGCATCTTTGCCGATAAGTTTGGGGGTCTGCTCGATGAGGTATTCGCCGAACGACGGGGTGGCGATTAAGACATCGGGTTTCGTTAAAAGCGCAAAATCGAGCACCCTGCGGGTTCCGCCCTCGATACCCACAGGCACCACACACAGCCCCATTGATTGCAGGCCATCGGAAAGCGGGAGCCCGCCGGTAAACATGCTCAAAGAAAGCGCCTGCAGTACAATATGACCCGGTCTCAGGCCGGTTCGCCAGTATTTGCGGCAATGCATTTCGTTCAGCACGTTGATATCATTTTGGGTAAGCGTGTACAGGGTGGGCTGGCCGGTAGTTCCGCTGGTGGAATTGATCCGGATAATTTTCTCTCTGGGTGCGCAGGTGATCAAGCCATAGGGATGTCCGAAGCGACGGATCGATTCCTCCTGTATCCGGCGATGTTCATCCTTGGTCATCAGCGGTATTTTTTTAAAATCTTCAAAGCTTTGAATATCGTCAGGTCGCAACCCGGCTTTTTGAAATTTTTGCTCGCGAAAATAGACGGAATTTTCGAAATTATATCGAAGTTGAGACTTTAAACGTTTCCATTGAAGCGCTTTCATTTCCTGTGGAGAAAGCGTCTCAACCGCCTCATTCCAGAATTGTCTGTCTTTGTTCATGATATTTCGGGAAATAGCCTCTTTATAGATCAAAACCTTTTTTATGCCATCATATCCGGAGAATGCTCAACCTCACATATCTCTATCAGCAGATCCAACTCTTTGGTCGGATAAAAAAAGGCCACCTGACCATGGGCGCCGCTTCTTGGGAAGCCTTTTACCAGCTTCAATCCTTTAGCGGTCAATTCCGCCAATGCCTTTTTAAAATCTTCGACTTGAAAGGCGACGTGCTGTACCCCCGCTCCCGGCCGGGTAACTATCGGATCAACACCCTCTAGCGGTTGTAGAAATTCGATAAGCTCCATTTGCCCGGAACCCAACGGATAAAACGCGATCCGAATTCCGGCATCTTTAATTTCCGTTACCTCCCGACACTCCAGGTCAAAAAAATGCAACAGCGCATCCATTGACTTCTGAAGGTCATAGACAACGATTCCGATATGATCAAATTTTTTTAAAATCGACATAGTCTATTCAAACCTTAGTGAGAGCTTTGAAAAATGTTCAGTTTTGCCTGCCCAGTTAAATCATTTTTTATTTAACCGGGGTTCAAGTTCAAGGAAGACGAAGATTTTAACCGGAGGCATACTGGTAGTATGTCGAGGATTAAAATCTGAGTCTGACGCAGAAATTGGGCAAAAGAGGGCATTTTTCAAAGCTCTTTAGTTGACAGTGCAGAGCCCTTATGCTATCGGGTTGTATACAGTATACGAAAATTGTTGTCAACGACAGGCCCCGGGCAATACTTGCTCAAACATTCTAACCTCATATCTCTACAATAACCCCACAAGGGAGATCATATGCTACTTCAGGTCATATTCAGCGGTATCGCTACCGGCAGTATTTATGCCCTGGTGGCTCTGGGTTTGGCCCTGATCTACAACACAACGGAACATGTCAATTTTGCCCAGGGCGAAATGTCCATGGTTTCCGCGTTTATTGGATTTACTTTTTTTAAAATGCTGGGTCTTTCGCTTCCGATCGCTATTTTGCTCACCCTTTTTATTTCAGTGCTGTTAGGCCTTATTACGGAGCGCCTGGTAATTCGCCCTGCCATGCGGGCGCCCCATTTGAATGTCTTCATCATTACGCTGGGAGTTTCGATTGTCATGAAAAGCCTGTCCGGTTTCATCTGGAGCCACAATGACTATCCCTACCCCAGTGTCTTTCCGGATGAAACCATTACCATCGGCACTGCCACTATTGATTTAATCGGTCTGGGCAATATCGGTGCGACCGTAATACTCATGTTGATTTTATACGCTTTTTTTAAGTACACCCGTTATGGAACTGCCATGCGGGCGGTAAGTGAGAGCCAGAATGCCGCTTTACTGATGGGTGTAAATGTCAAGCAATCCTTTGCCGTCACCTGGGCCATTAGCTTTCTGGTAGCGGCGGTCGCGGGTATTCTTATGGCGCCGGTGGTTTTCCTCAGTACCCATATGGGGATTGTGGTTATCAACGGTTTTGCCGCAGCTATCCTGGGCGGCTGGGGCAGCATCCCGGGTGCCATTATCGGCGGTATGCTCCTGGGCGTGATCGATAATGTCGCACCCCTGTATCTCCCCTCTCAAATCAAGAATGTGGTCCCCTTTGCGGTAATTTTCATCGTTTTGGTCATTCGCCCCACCGGAATCATGGGAGTGGAGCGGTTTACCAAGGTTTAATAAGGTATTCGTCGATGCAGCAATCAGGCAAATGGAAAATGTTGGGCTGGATAGCCGCTTTAATCATCTTACTCATTCTGCCCTTCTTTTTAGGAAAATACTCTATTTTTCTGCTGAGCCTGCTGGCAATTTATGCATTGGTTTCTCTGGGCTTGAACCTGTTGATGGGTTATACGGGTCAAATCGCCTGCGGGCATGCCGGGTTCCTGGCCATCGGTGCCTATGTTACCGCTCTGGTGACCGCCAATTTCGACTGGCTGCCCTGCCCGGTGACGCTTTTGCTGGCCGGTACGATCAGCGGGATGATCGGTTTCCTTTTAGGCATACCGATCCTGCGTTTAAAAGGTTTCTACATTGCCATGGCGACCTTAGCCTTTGGCGTGGTGGTCAGTGAGATCATCCTGCAGTGGAGTTCACTGACCGGCGGCGATGACGGCTTTAGCGTTCCCACCGCCAGAATCGGCAGCTTTGTATTTGATTCGGATTTCAAACTTTTTTATCTGATTATCCCGGTAACGGTTATCATGACTCTGCTGGCAAAGAATCTGGTAAATGGTTATATCGGCAGAGCGTTTATCGCGCTGCGAGAAAGTGAAGTCGCCGCCCAGACCATCGGTGTCGATCTGGCCAAATACAAGACCATCGCCTTTGCCGTCAGCGCCTTCTACACCGGTGTTGCCGGGGGCCTGTTTGCATTTTTAATTACCTATTTATCCCCGGATGCGTTTACGATAGAACTCTCCATCGACTTTATCGCCATGATCGTCATCGGCGGGATGGGCTCGATATTAGGGTCCATTATCGGGGCGGTTATTCTGACCGGTATGCAGCAGGTTCTGGCGGGCTTGCTGGACCTGCAAGTCTTGATTTTTGGCTTGTCATTAATCATCTTTATGATATTTATGCCCAGAGGTATTGTCGGCATGATATATGATCTCAAAGAAAGGCATTCATAATATTGATCTAAAACCAAAAAGGAGGTGGCTTAAAAGCAAACCTGTTTCTTCTCCCCAGCAATCTCACCATAAAAGGAGGTTTTATTATGCAAAAGTTTAAATACCTATCAACTTTCGGACTTATTGTTCTTATTGCACTCTTCTTTGCGGTAGCGGTAAATGACGTCAATGCCGAAGTGGGTGTCACCGACAACTCGATCCTGGTCGGATGTTCCAACAGTTTCTCAGGCCCGCTGGTTTATCCGGGCACCCAGCTGGTAAACAACGGGCTGGAAGCTTACATCGGATATATCAACGCCCAGGGCGGGGTCAACGGCCGGAAAATCCTGACCCAATATTACGACGACGGCTATAAACCCCAGAATGCGGTGGGTAACACCAAGCGCCTGGTGGAACAGGATAAGGTATTTGCCATTCTGGCTTCCCAGGGGACCGGACCCGTCATGGCAACGGTGAAATATTTGACGCAAAACAAAGTACCCCTGCTCTTCCCGTTTCAAGGTGTGCCCCTTTCCGGTCAAAAGACCATATTTACATCCTTCACGCCGTATCCGAATCAGTCAGAGCTGGTTGTCACCTGGCTGGTTAAAATCAAGGGCTTCAAACGCATCGGAATGCTGTATCAGGACGATAAATACGGCTACACCTTTAGAGATCCGGCTAAAAAGACGCTTGCCAAGTATGGCCTCAAACTGATCGCAGCCGAATCCTATAAAAGAGGGGCCAAAGATCTGAGTGCCCAGGTGGCCAAGCTGCGCAAAGCCAATCTGGACGCCTGCCTCCTGGTGGCGACACCTCCCCCCGGCGCCACTTTCCTGAAAGAAGCCCACAAACAGGGTTGGAAAAACACCAAAATCATATCCTCGGGTCCGCTGACGGACGAGAAATATATTAACCTGTCCGGTGGTGTCGGCGAAGGCGTCTGGGGACTTTCTCTGTGGCCTGATCCGGTGCACTCCCAGGATCCAGCCGTGATCGAATACAGAAAAATCGTAGACAAGTACGGCAAGGATCGGGACAAAACACCGAACCGTTATAGTCTCTATGGCTACTTTTATGCCAAGCTGTTTGTGGAGGGCCTCAAAAGGGCCGGCAAAAATGTCACCCGTGAAAGCTATATCGCAGCCCTTGAAAGTATTAAGGATTGGGAGAACGGAATGGTTCCACCGGTGAGTTTTTCAGGAAGCGATCATTTAACCCAGAATTCCGGTTTTATGGTTGAAGTCCAGAGGAGCGTTTTCCGACCCATCTCGGGCTGGCTAACGTTGAAAGAAGGCACACTCACACCTTTAAAACAATAAGAAATTAGCCCCCCCGGGGTCCACTCTGAGGACTCCGGGGAACCCTCACCTTTTTTAGCGGGCCCCCAAATATACTTTCCTGACATAGTCGTTCTGGATCAGATTCTCCGCGGTATCATGCAGGGCGATCGTTCCGGTTTCCATCACATAGCCGTACTGGGCGGTTTGCAGCGCTATATTGGCATTTTGTTCCACCAGCAAAATGGTGACGCCTTCTTTATTAATTTCCCTGATAATCAGAAATATCTCCTCTACCAGCAAGGGCGCCAGGCCCAGTGAAGGCTCATCCAGCAGCATCAGCTTGGGATTGGACATCAATCCTCTGGCAATCGCCAGCATCTGCTGTTCGCCGCCGCTGAGTGTGCCGGCCTGCTGTTTGGCTCTTTCTTTCAATATCGGAAACGACTGAAAAATCCGCTCCAGATCCTTCTGAATAGCCTTGCCATCATCGCGGGTAAAGGCCCCCATCTTCAAATTTTCCCGAACGGTCAGGCCCATAAAAATATCACGGCCTTCCGGCACCTGGCAAATCCCCATACGCACAATCTGATGGGGCTCAGTTCGATGAATGGGTTTTTCCTGAAAATAAATCTGTCCCTTTTGCGGTTGGATCAGACCGGAAATCGTTCGCAACGCCGTGCTTTTACCGGCACCGTTGGCACCCAGTATGGCCACAATCCCGCCTTCAGGTACCTCCAGGGTTATCCCTTTGAGAGCCTGTATCTTGCCGTAATATGACTCAACCGATTCCAATTTAAGCATGAGTTTTAGCACTTCCTAAGTAGGCTTCGATAACTTTGGGGTCCTCCTGAATGACTGTCGGAGTTCCTTCGGCAATTTTAACACCGAAATGCAGCACACAGATTCTGTCTGAAAGCCCCATAACCAGTCGCATGTCATGTTCGACCAGTAAAATCGTGATTCCGCGCCGGTCCCGAATGGATTTTATGACTCCCATCAGGTTTTCAGTCTCCTGGGGATTCAATCCCCCGGCCGGTTCATCCAGAAGCAGCACTTTGGGGTTCATGGCCAGCGCCCGGGCCAGCTCGACGCGTTTCTGAATCCCGAATGCCAGATCGGTGACTTTCTGGTTCTCATATTCTTCCAATTCCAAAAACGTGATGATTTCAGAGGCCGTTTCTTTATTTCGGATTTCTTCAGTTTTAGATTTGCCGAATGCCAGACTGTTGGCGAACACACCGGATTTGAAAAAAAAGTGGCGACCCACCAGAATATTTTCCAGCACACTCATTTCACTGAAAAGCTCGATGTTTTGAAATGTCCGTGCAATCCCGCGCTTTGCGATTTGATGCGGTTTCAAGGAAACTAAATCTTTGCCTTCCAGCAAAACGCGCCCGCTATCGGGTTTGTAGAGCGCATTAATAATATTAAATATGGTGGTTTTACCGGCGCCATTGGGCCCGATGAGCGAAAATATCTCGCCGTCTCGAATATCAAAGGAACAATCATTGACCGCCTGCAGGCCGCCAAAGCTGATTGAAATGTCTTCCAGCGCAAAAATAATTTTATCGTTCAATTCCTAAATTCCTTAATTCTTTATCGCTAAAGTTTGATGGTTCCGTAAAAAGTCCTATCGCCTGAGCAAATCGAAGGACCCCTCGACTTAGCTCGGGACGATGCTTTGCATCGGATTGCTTCGCTGCGCTCGCAATGACAGCTTGGCAGACTTTTTACGAGTTCATCAAGTTTAATTCAATATTCTTTTTTCGACCGCTTCCTCATTGGTCTTCATGTACATCGTATAAGATCCGTATTTATCTACCAGCAGATTGTACTCCGGCGTTACAAAGGTGGTGGTGTTGACCTGTTCAATGATAGCGGGTCCAATGACTTTGTTGCCGAATCTGAGTTGAGCTCCATCAAACACATGTATTTCTTCAAACTGCTTCTGGAGAGGCAGAAAACTCTTTCGCATTTTCTTAAAGGCCCTTGAAGGATCCGTTCCGTCATAGGCTTCAAGTTGAAACTCCGGCTTTTCGGTCCGGCCGATGCATACGATTCTGAGATTGATCAGCTCCACGGGAGTTTGTTCTTCTTCAAGAGAATACCCAAAAAGCTTATTGTGTTTTTTGTGAAACCGTTTGGAGATAGAACCGAAGTCAGCCCGTTGGATTTCATCAAAGGTGATTTGGATATTGACCTCATGGTACTGCTTCACATACCGAAGATCCAAAGAAAAAATAAACTCGATCCGATTTTCCGGAATTCCTTCGGATGTTAAAAGCTCGATTCCCTGCGCTTTCATATCGCCAAAGTCATTTTTAAACGCAGCGGTATCGGCAGCGTCTATCTCTGTTACATAGGTGCTCACAAAATCGTGTTTTAAATCTGACATTAACATTCCGGCGGCACAGAAAATTGACGATTCCCTGGGAATGATCATAACCGGAATCTCCAGTTCAAGGGCGATCATGCATGCATGATTCGGACCCGCGCCCCCGGCAATCACCAACGGAAAATCCCGGGGATCAAATCCCTGTTTGACGGAGACTTCACGAACAGCAGCAGCCATATTTACATTGATCACGCTGTACATTCCGGCGGCCGCTTCCTCTAAATCAAGCTTCAATGACCCGGCAATATAGGCCTCAATCGCATCCCGACTTTTATCCAGCTTCAGCGGGATGCGTCCTCCAGCGAAAAAGTCCCTGTCCAGGTATCCCAGTACCAGGTCGGCATCGGTGCAGGTCGGCAATTCACCGCCAAGGTCATAACACGCCGGCCCGGGATCGGCTCCGGCACTTTGCGGTCCCATTTTTAGAAGTCCGCCCTCATCGATCCAGCCGATGCTCCCCCCCCCGGCACCAATGGTGACCACGTTAAGCATCGGCAGGGCAAGCTTGAGCCGGTTAATCTCTCCACTGGTTGTGACCATAGGGGTTTTGTCTTTGACCATCGAAGCATCAAAACTGGTCCCTCCCATGTCAACGGTGATGCAGTCATCATATCCCTGTACAGCGGCATATTCCACCCCTGCCACTGGACCACCCGCAGGCCCTGACAACAGCGTAACCGCAGCCCTTTCAATCGCCATCTCAGGCGATATCACACCGCCGTTGGATTGCATGATCAAAAGTATGCCCTCGTATTTTGCCTGCTGCAGTTTAGAAATCAAAGCGCAGAGATAGTGTTTTAGGGTGGGACCGACATAAGAATTCAGAACCGTGGTGCTGACCCGATCGTAAAAGCGGATGGATGGCAAGAGCCGATTCGATACTGTCAAATAGGCCTCCTGAATTTTGTGCTGAATGATCCCGCACACATCTTCCTCATGCTGATTGTTCGCAAAGGCATTCATGAAGCAAACGGCGACCGCCTCGATACCCTCGTTAAGCAGAAAATCTACGGCATTTTCCACATCAGCCCCGTTTAAGGGGATCACAACATTCCCTTTATGGTCGATCCGTTCTTCGATGGGTATTCTCAGGTACCGTTCGACAAGGGGCTCAGCATTCGGATAGCGGTTGTCGTATTGACGTTCTCTGATGCCTCTCCGCATCTCAAGAGTGTCTCTTAACCCTTTGGTGGTCAGCAAGGCGGTTTTAGCACCGCTATAGGTCAGAACGGCATTGGTCGTTACGGTGGTTCCATGAACAATAACCGATACCCGTTTTAAAAATTCTTCAAGGCTCAGATTCTGATGGGACGCCATTTCCATAAGGCCGTTCAACGTACCAATGGAAGGTTCTTGCGGGGTGGAAAGAACTTTATATATTTTGGAGGAACCGTCATCTAAGGCCAGTAAAAAATCTGTAAATGTTCCCCCGACATCTATGCCAATTTTAAAGTTCATAAGCGACTATTTGATTTCAGATTTCGGATTTCAGATTTCGGATTTTTTGACAGAATGATCAACAGAGCCTTAAAATCTGATCTATTTCAATCCAAAATCCGAAATCTAAAATCTAAAATCGGTGTGAGGTTATTCCTCTATCACGCATTCTTCCGCATCATCTTTTCCCGATTCCTGCCCGCACAGATCCAGACCTTTCTTCTCTCTGATTGCTGCCAGAACTCTTTCAGGCGTAATCGGCAAATCTTTGATACGCACGCCAACGGCATCGTAAATCGCATTGGCGATTGCCGGAGCAGTCGGCACGCAGCCCGGCTCACCGATGCCTTTGGCACCGAAAGGCCCGTCTTCATCGTAGGTCTCAAGAACCGGTGCTTCAATCGGCACGACATCTTTGGCGGTCAGGATCTTATAATCCCTGAAATTCGGGTTCATATTCTGCCCTTTTTCGGAGATGACCTGTTCGGTCAGTGCATAACCCACACCCATCATCACGCCGCCATACACCTGACCTTCGAGCAGCAAGGGATTAATGGCTTTGCCGACATCATGCGTCGCAACGTATTTAAGAATTTTGACTTTGCCGGTTTCCTGATCCACTTTCACGCGAACCCCATGGGTGCCGAAGGTATAGGTCATTGACATATTTCCGCGAAAATCTTTGCCCATATTTTCATTGGCCGGATCATAAAAATATTCAGCCATCAGCATTTGGCCAGCATGGCTAAAATGCGCTTTGCGAAGAATCTTCCCGATTGGGAGTTTTTTGTCAGGATCATCCTGGTGGATGATGTGTCTGTTCTGAAGCGTTAATTTTTCCAGGGGAGATTCAAGCAGTTTGGCGCCAAGCTCCAGTATGCGCGCTTTGAGTTTTCGAGCAGCTCCAAGAGCCGAATTTCCGGCAACGAAGGTTGTCCGGCTGGCATGCGCCCCCACATCCCATGGACAAACGTCGGTGTCGCTGTGAATGACATGAATATCTTGCACCTCAATTCCGAGCTCTTCGGCGACGATTTGAGCGATGACAGTGTCAGAGCCCTGCCCCATATCCGTAGCACCGGTAAAAAGATCAATTTTACCGAAATCGTCCATTTTAATCATCGTTCCGCAACCATCTGATTTGTACACTCTGGCACCACCACCGACGTGAATCAGCGAAGCCAGACCAATTCCCTCTCCTTCTTTTTTGGCCTGATCCCATTTCAATTTTTCCTTGACCGCATCCATACATTCTTCCAGACCGCAGGTGGTGATCCGCAGCCCCTGGGTGGAAACATCGCCGGATTGATTGGCATTCATGCGACGAAATTCAATAGGATCAATGCCGGCGGCCTCGGCCAGCATGTCAATGGTGCTTTCAATCGCAAAGGTTGCCTGGGGATTGCCGTACCCGCGCATCGCCTGGGCATAGGTATTGTTGGTATAGACACATTTGGCTTCATAGCGGACATTCGGCACCCGATAGAGGGTCGTAATCGGCATCATCATCACCGATGGCGTCGTAGCGCCCCAGGAGGTATAAGCACCGTTGTCAAGGATCATCGATATATCCCTGAAAAGGAGGTTGCCTTTTTTATCACAACCCTGCGAAATATAGGTAATGGTGGGCTGACGCGTGGAGGTGGCAATAAACTCTTCGGCGCGATCGAATTCGACTTTCACCGGTCTGCGTGTGTAAAAAGCCAGCAATATGGCGATATACTCATAGGCATAGGTGTCCAGCTTGCTGCCAAAGCCCCCGCCGATGCAAGGTTTGATCACCCGAACCCTGCGATCCTTTAAGCCCATCGCTTTGAGGGCATCCAGGAAATCCTTCTGCGCCAGCGATGGGATCTGGGTATTTGAATAAATGGTCAGATTATTGGCGGGATCAAACTCGGCAATGGCTCCGCTGGTGCCCATGCAGCAGTGGGTGACCCAGGTGGTGCTAAAGCGTTCTTCCACCACATGAGCAGCCTCCTTTCGGGCGGCTTCAACATCTCCATAATGCAACTTCCAGGGCATCTTCAATACATTGGACTTATGGGCTTCATGAATCAGCGTTGCGCCGTCTTGCATGGCCTCTTCCGGGTCAAAAATAGCCGGCAGCGCCTCATAGGTCACCTCGATCCGTTTCAAGGCCTCCGCCGCAATCTCCGGAGTGGTGGCTGCGACAGCCGCCACTTCATCCCGGTAAGAACAAACTTTTTGGGTCTTCAGCGGACGATTGTCCTTATATACGCCCATCCGGATCTCGGGGACATCTTCACCGGTCAGCACGCCTAAAACGCCCGGAAGCTCCTTGGCTCTATATGTATCAATTTTTACGATTTTCGCATGAGCATACTTGCTGTAAAGAATTTTGCCGTACAGCATCCCCGGAACTTTAAGATCTTGAATATATTTAACCCGCCCGGTGGCCTTATCCACCGCATCCAGCTTGGGAACTCTTTTGCCGACTGAACACAAGTTTTGCATCGATTATCTCCTAAAATTTTTGAAACTCGTTTTAAAGCCTCAGATTTTGTTCGAGGGTTAGGCGCAATTCGGTTCAAAAGCAAAGCATATAATTCTCCCGTTTAGCGGGATCCCACTATTTTTATACATCATATTGCGCTTTATGTAATAATTACTAAAAAACATGTGGGAGCGGCATCTTGCCGCGATGCAATTTCGGATTTTATTCTCCTCGATCCCCGTCTTCGGCCTTAAAAGCCACCACATGCGGTTCATCTTCTCCGTATCCGCTGACGGCTTTAATCGAGTCGATGATCTGAACGTACCCGGTACAGCGGCATAGATTGCCGGCGATCGCCTCCTTGATGGTTTCCTCGGAAGCGTTCGCTGTTTTATCCAGCAGGGCCTTGGCCGACATGATCATACCCGGCGAACAGAATCCGCACTGGATACCCCCATTTTCAACAAAGGATTTCTGTATGGGGTGCAACGTACCATCGGCTGCGGCAACTCCCTCAATGGTCAGCAGCTTTTTGCCGTTTATTTCCGCGGCCAGGTATAGGCAGGAATTGACTGCCTCGCCGTCCACAATAACCGTGCAGGCACCGCATTCACCGCTGCCACAGCCCTCTTTGGTCCCGGTATAGCCCAGTTCTTCCCGGATAAGATGCAGCAGCGTCCAATGATCCTCAATGACCATATTCATTTTATTACCATTGAAAACAAATGCTATTTCTCTTGCCATTATAAAATCCTCCCAGGATTTTATTTAAAATTTATTCGCGCTAAGTCTCAATGTTACCACTCAGTCCCCAGTCCTCAGCACTCAGCACTTATTTGTGCTTGTCTTTGGCGCGTTCAAGTGCTTTTAGGCCCATACGTCTAACCAGAACCCCAACCATTTCCCGCCGGTACCAGGCAACCCCCCGGATACTGTCCCGAACTTTGGACTCCTGTCCAGCAATCCGGCCGGCCTCAGACAGGTTAATTTCGTCAACGGTTTTTCCCTTAAGGTATTTCTCGGCCTCCAGGGCCCTGAAAGGCGTGGGAGCGGCAACACCCAGACAAATACGTGCTTTCGCACAGGTGGTCATGTCTTCCTCGAGACTCAACAAAACCCCTACCCCCAGCATAGGCAGTTCCATAGCTTCTCTTCTGCCATGCTTGATATACGCACTGCCGGTGCGTGGAGCTAAAGGCGGGATCACAATCTCGGTCAGTATTTCTCCTCTTTCGAGATCGCATTGCCCCGGTCCCAGAAAAAACCGTCTGAGATCAATCGAACGTTGGCCTTTTGTACCGTAAATATTCGCTTTTGCGTCCAGCGCAATTAGCGGGATAGCCCCATCGGCTGAAGGAACGGCGTTGACCAGATTCCCACCAATGGTTGCAACATTGCGTATCTGCACGGACCCGATGTTTTTGACCGCATCATGGATAATGGGGTATTGATGCTGTACCAGCGATGACTGTTCTATCGAGCGATGCGTACAAAACGCACCGATATAAAGTTCTCCGGTTTCATGATTCAAAAAGGGGCGATCCTGACCAATGATATGCTTTAAGGAAATCAAATAATTCGGTGCCAGTTTGCCCTCTTTGATTTTAACCAAAACATCGGTTCCCCCGGCAACATATTTGGCTTGTTCTCCGTGGGATTCCAGCAATGAGATTGCCTCATCTAATGTCTTCGGGACCAGGTAGGTAAACTGTCTCATAAATATACCTCAGTAAAAAAAATTAACCTATTTTCAACACCATTCCGCCGCCTGTGTCACCGGCTGCGCAGCCGCCCCAGAGCAAATACCCGCCACCGGCCATTACCACGGCTTCAATTCCTTCAATGATGCTGCGACCGGCAGTCGGTGCCTGGGGATGACCGTAGATCATCGAACAGCCATAATTGTTGATCTCGTCGACATCCACATTTAATTTTTGTGCCAGGTAGATATCATTGACCGCAAAGGGGTTGTGGGTCTTAATGGCTTTGACGTCATCCACGCTGATACCGGCTTTATCCAGCGCCATTTGCGATGCCGGATACACTGCTGCGGCCATATAACCCTTTTTTGATCTGGCGTAGCCATAGGAAATCACCTGGATTTCCACATTCGGATCGGCACTCAATTCTTTGGCTTTTTCACGGGTGGCCACGCTTACGCCGCAGTTTCCGTCTGCCGGATGGGTCTGAGATCCAAACGTATGCACGCCGTCCGGAATGACCGGCCTTAGCCCTGCCAAGCCCTCGGCGGTGCTCTCTGTCACCCCTTCGTCTGCTTCCACCAAAATGTTTTTCTTTTTGGAAACAGCGACCTCGACGGGAAACATGTAGCGTTTCTGAAACGCACGGTCGTCTGCCAGGGCGTCCTGATACTGCTGGTAACGCCTTAATGTCAAGGCATCGCATTGCTCCCGGGTAATCCCGGCGTCCTTCGCCACATTTTCCGCGGTCTGGATCATGGCGCCTCCGGCCCATGGATCCTTAGCAAAATTATCCATCACCCAATCTTCGGATATGACCTGGCCGCCGGGTCCCTGGGGGTTTGGCCAGATGGCATGCGGGCCGTTGGAGGTCCGGTCGGTCATCAGACAGAAGCAATTATCGTATGTGCCGGTCTCAACCCCGATAGCTGCCTGCCAGATGCCGGTGGTTGAAGTTGTACAGGCCTGACTGAGAAGTACACCTGGAATATCCGGGCAACCCATCAGGGCAGCAGCGTAAGGACTGCCGTAAAATCCATGGATTTGATGAATGGTAATCCCGAACACAAGATATTCGATTATCTTCGGATCCCAATTTTTATGGGCCAGCCATCGTTTAGCCGTAGCCGCCCCTAACATAATTGCGTTCTCATTGGCCAGACTTCCCTGCCAGCGGGAAAACGGCGAGCTGTAATATCCGCCATACGGTATAAACACTTTTTGCAGCATCTCAAAATCCTCCAAGTCGCAAATTCAGCAAAGCTGAATTTGCCGTTAAAAGTTATTTGTTATTCGTTATTATGTTGAACTGTTTGCTGAATCATGCCGTTCGCATTCGAATAACGATTAACCAATAACAAATAACTAACGGTTTTTCGTGATATTGGCTAATTGTTATTCTTGAAGATAAGTGCTTTTTAAATCCGCTAAGCCTAATCGGGGCGGTTGTCAAAAAACCGCTTAGACTTCCTTTCCGATCTCGGCAGCGAACCGTAATCCAATACTTCCACCTCAGCGCTGACCATTATCTTGTTTTTAATTTCTTTAGCGATTATTTGGGTGAGGTCAGGCTTGCGGGATTGATCAAAGTTTTCTTCACATTCCACCCGGATGGACATATGGTCTTTGCCGTCTTCTTTTCTGTCCAGGTGGACCTGGTATTCGCAACTGGCGTCTGGAATGGTCGAAAGCACCTGGTCAATCTGGCCGGGATAAATATTTACCGCTCGAAAGATGATCATATCGTCTGATCGACCCAGGATTCTGTCGTGCATCGGCAGGATGTTGCCGCAGGAACACGGATGGTCGATCAGGCATGTCAGATCCCGAGTCCGATAGCGTATCAGAGGCGCTGCTTCTTTGCAAAGTGTGGTGACCACCATCTCACCGGCTTCACCCACCGGTATCGGCTCCAAATTTTCCGGGTCAAGAATTTCAAGTATATAGTAGTCCGCCCAGTAATGAACACCTTCATGTTTGTCACAATCCAGGCCGGTGCCCGGCCCGTAAAGCTCCGTCATACCGGGAATGTCAAACATGTCCTCCAGGCCCAGCAAATTCTTGATTCGCTTTCGCATGGCATCACTGCTGCGTTCGGACCCGAAAATCATTTTTTTTAAGGCAATCTTGTTTTTCAAGTTCCTGCGACTGATCTCTTCAGCCATCAACAAGCCCATGGATGCGGTGCAGCACATCACTGTAGACTGTAGGTCCACCAGAAACTGACACTGCATGTCCACATTTCCAGGACCGGCCGGAATGGCCATGGCGCCAAACTTTTCACAGCCCAGCTGAAAACTGGCACCGGCAGTCCAAACGCCGTACCCGACCGCAATCTGCACCCGATCTTTTTGCGTAAGGCCGGCCATTTCATAGCATCTGGCGAAAAAATGAGTCCAATCGTCGATATCCTTCTGGGTATATGACAGGATTTTACGTTTACCGGTAGTACCGGATGACGCATGTATTCTGACAACCTGCGATTCGGGAACTGAAAGCAGCGGAAACGGATAGCCCTCACGCAAATCATCGGCTGTGGTAAAAGGCAGCTTTTGAATGTCATCCAAAGAGAGTATACCATCAGGCTGCACACCGCCTTCATCGAGTTTTTTGCGATAAAAGTCAGAGCCCTGATAGGCATGGGCAACCGTCCACTGAAGACCTTTTAACTGACGTTTTTTTAGCTCCTCAATATCATTAAATGACGGCATAAAGGTTTTGGGCATGGTCGTTCTCCATTACCAAAATATATTTTTTTGTAGGGGCGGGGTTTATCCCCGCCCAAGCGGCAAAATGTCTTAGCTTTTTGGGCGGGGATAAACCCCGCCCCTACATGTTTTTTATCGGCCGTGCTTTCGCCGTTCTCTAATTTTTCTGGTTTCCTTTAAATCGACTTTCCGCGT
>Ga0255055_10000600_pt1 | contig 27690 bp, 22 predicted proteins | sample JV7_2_27_MG_FD_188633 | JGI IMG/M metagenome (GOLD analysis project Ga0255055, IMG submission 188633) | Seawater microbial communities from Jervis Inlet, British Columbia, Canada - JV7_2_27 | ecosystem: Environmental > Aquatic > Marine > Inlet | place: Canada: British Columbia | collected...
GGCTGGCCTTATCGGCCGCCATGCCGGGTCTCGTGGGAGTGACTTTTCGCAAGGGTGGATTCTATGCATCATTGCGTGACAACATCTCGTACACAAAAGCAGAGGCTTCCATTGTCAAAGGCGAGGGAGAGATTATCCTCAAACTTTTCAACATGGTTGCAAAAGAGCTGGGACCGGCGTTTCTGAAAAATGGAATTATGATTGATGGGAATACATTTCAGAATTTTGCGCGGCGCAATGCGGAATATTTAAAAGCCAGCAGCAGGTCAATTCAGTTGAATGATGAGAAAACACATGTTTCCGCGCTTTTAGAAATGAATTGGGATAACAAGCAAGTCTTGCTGCAGGTCATATCTGCAGAGGACTCGTAACGGAATGCGATACACAAATAACAATTAAAAAAAGGCTGCCCAAATGGCAGCCTTTTTAATTGTTGAGACCGCCTGTGCATCAACCTCAGTCACACAATTCAAATAACGCCGCCGCACCCATTCCGCCGCCGATACACATGGACTCCACACCGTATTTGACACCGCGTTCCTGCATGTTGTTGAGCAGGGTAGCGCAAAGCTTGGCGCCGGTGCACCCCAGCGGATGCCCCAGGGCAATGGCGCCGCCGTGAATGTTTACGTTTTGGATGTCGATTCCGAGCGTATCGATGCAGTAAAGGGCCTGGGAGGCAAAGGCTTCGTTGATTTCAAACAGGCCGATGTCTTTTAAATCCATTCCGGCCATTTTCAACAGTTTGGGGATCGCCAGCGCCGGCCCGATGCCCATTTCATCCGGCTTGCAGCCCACGGTGGTATAATACTTAAATTTGGCAATCGGTTTGACACCCAGGGCTTTGACTTTGTTTTCACTCATAATTACACTGGCTGCGGCCCCATCGGTCATCTGCGAGGAGTTGCCGGCGGTAACCGATCCGCCGGCGGCAAATACCGGATTCAGGCCGGCCAGTCCTTCCAGGGTCGTTTCCTCCCGGATGCCGTCATCAAAATCCTGCAAAAAAGTCTCGCTTTTATAGGTCCCGCCTTCCTGTTGCACATAACGGGTGGCCGGCGTCGGTACGATCTCTTTAAACAGGTTTTTGTTTTTGGCTTCCGCTGCTTTCATCTGGGATTGATATGCAAATTCATCCTGAGATTCCCGCGAAACATTATAGCGGCCGGCCACATTTTCTGCGGTAATGCCCATGGATGCATACAGGTCGGCCAGCTTTTTGGTGTATTGCGGGTGCGGCCGTGGAAGATTGCCCCCCATGGGAACATAGGTCATGGATTCCAGGCCGCCGCCGATAACGATATCAGACCAGCCGGCCATCACCCGCAAAACGGCTTGAGAAATCGCTTCCAAACCGGAAGCGCAAAAGCGGTTCACGGTGGCGCCGGTCACATCCACCGGGAAACCGGCGATTTGGGGGGCAATCCGCCCGATATTGAGCCCCTGCTCGGCTTCCGGAAAGGAGCAGCCGATCATAATGTCTTCCACATCTTTTTTTTCAAGATTTTCAGTTTTTTCAACGGCCGCCGTCAGAATAAAAGACAGCAGATCCTCCGGCCGGGTATCCTTAAACGCACCTTTTTTGCGTTTGCACCCCGGAGTCCTGATGGAAGTAACAATATACGCATCTCTCATTTTATTACCCTCCCTAAATTAACAAGGCTAATTCAATTCTATTAATATCGGTAAATCCGAAGCACGCCTGATCTTATAAAATTGGTCGAAATTCGAAACAAATCATAAATCCAAATGTTCCAATGATCAAAACGATGGGCACACCGATATTTAAGACTATAATATGTTTCGATCATTTGAATTTTGGTAATTCGAAATTGTTTCGCATTTCGATATTCGAATTTCGAATTTTATAATTGCTAGCCCACACCATTTTAAATTTAGTCGGAAAATGGTTCGACAGCATTTTACTAAGTATCTAGTTCCGCAAGGGTTTACCGGTTGCTAACATATGATCGATGCGCGCCAGGGTCTTTTCCTCTTTTAAAAGTTCGATAAAGGCTTCGCGTTCGAGCGTCAGGATGACATCTTCCTCGATTTGAGCATTATCGCGCACATCTCCGCCGCTGATGACATAGGCAATCTTCTTGGCCAGAAAAGCATCATACTCAGAAATAAATTTCCCGCTGAGCATGTTGGATATTTCCGCATTCACCATGCCCTGAGCGGCCCGGCCCAATACTTTTATCTTGCGTTTGAGCGGCGGCGCATAGCCTTCATCGACCATTTTTAGAACGTCCTTCTTGGCCTCACCGATAAGATAGTCTCTGTTAAAAATGATTCGATCGCGGGGACCTAAGAAACCATTGGCCCTGGCATCTGCGGCCGATGTTGAAACCTTTGCCATGGCGATTGCCATAAAGACCGGCAGGAAAAATTTCGCGATATCAAAATCCGTTACCACGTCGGGCATTGAACTTAAGAACTTTTTCATGAGATTCAAACAGGCGCCGCCGGCGGGGATCAGTCCCACGCCGATTTCCACCTGTCCCATATATAGCTCTGCATGGGCAACGATCCTGTCCGAGGCCAGGCACACCTCGCAGCCACCGCCAAGCGTCAAACCATAAGGTGCGGTGACGACCGGAAACGAAGCATACCTGAGATCCTGGAGTCCGTATTGCAAACCCCTGACCATCAGTTCGATGCCGTCATATTGGTTATCCTTTGCGGCGGCAACCACATCGCTTAGATTCGCCCCGGCTGAAAAGGCACCCGGCATGCCGCCGGCCTGATTGCCGATGACCAATCCGATGCCTTCGCTATCAACAAATTCTCCGGCTTCATGCAGGGCTTCAATAATTTGCTGATTCAAAGAATTCATCTTGGTGTGAAACTCCAGACAGAAGACGCCGTCATCAAGATCGATCAATGTCGCCGAATCTGAGGTTTTGACAACCTTTTCAACGGCTTTCAAGGATGCCAGCGAAACGATATTTTTACTGACAATCCGTTCTTTATAATTTTGAGACTCAAAATCGAAGAAAAAAACGGTTCCGTTCCGGGTTTTATAAAAAGAAGTGTGCCCGTCTTTGAGCATCTTTTGGATTTTGTCGGGCACCTCAAACCCGTCTTTTTGCATACGCGCAACAGAGGCTTTAAGGCCGATGGCATCCCAGGTTTCAAAAGGGCCCATCTCCAGGTTGAAGCCCCACTTCATGGCATTGTCAATATCAACGATCGTATCGGAGATTTCCGGGATCCTGTTGGCGGCATAGATCAGATTGCCGGCAACTGCTTTCCAGGCAAATTTGGCGCCTTTGTCTTCACCATACACCACGGTTTTCATTTTTTCAGGGAGTGTTTTAGCATTGCGGGCCTCGTCCAGACAGGGCAGTTCGGGCCGCTTGGCCTCTTCATATTCAAGCGTCGCCGGGTCAATCACTTTGCGGATTTTTTGCCAGTCAGGCGTAAGCTCGGTTTTATAAAACCCGCTTTGGCTTTTTTTACCCAGCAAATTCTTCGCGATCATCGTGTTTACAAATTCAGGCAGGACAAAACTGTCGCGATCCTCATCACCTTCAATCATTTCGTAGGTGTTTTTGGCCACATGGGCCAAAGTATCCAGGCCCACAATATCGGCTGTTTTAAACATTCCCGTCCGGGGTCGACCCATGGCCGGTCCGAAAAGTGCGTCCACCTCCGCGATGCTGATTCCTTCTTCCAGCATCAACTGCATTCCTTTCACCATTCCCTGCACCCCGATGCGGTTGCCGACAAAATTCGGGGTATCTTTGGCCCACACGATACCTTTGCCCAAAATCCGTTCACCAAAATCTGCCATGAATTCAAGAGTTTCAGGCAAGGTTTCTTCTCCTGGAATAATTTCCAGCAGCTTCATGTACCGCACCGGGTTAAAGAAATGGGTTCCCAGAAACTGTTGCTTAAATTCCTTGCTGCGCCCTTTGGACATGGCTTTCAAAGGAATACCGGATGTATTTGTAGAAACAATGGTGTCTTGCTTACGAACCGCCTCGATCCGCTTTAAAAGATCCTGTTTAATCTTCAGGTTTTCGACAACGACCTCAACAATCCAGTCGCAGCCTGCCATCTTTTCGAAATCATCCTCCAGATTACCAATCGTAATAAGCTCGGCATCCTTGGGAGACATAAAAAGCGCCGGTTGATTCATCAAAGCTGCGTCCAGACCGACCTTTGCGATTCGGTTGCGTGCCGGCGGGTTATTTTTTTCCGCATCCTTTAAATCCAGGGGCACAATATCCAATAATAACGTTTTTATGCCGGCCCCGGCCAGCAGGGCTGCAATACCACCGCCCATAACTCCGGAGCCGATGACAGCAGCAGATCTGATCTTTTTTGGCATGATAACCTCCTCGGCATGAATGAGTATATATAATGAATGAACATTCATTCATTTAGCAAAGACACGACCAACCTGTCAAGCAAAATCCCATAATTTAACAAAATAAAAACTAACTTAATTACAATTGATTTCAGATAATTATGATTTAAACTTTTTAAAAATTAAAAATTTAATACTTAGAATGAAAATATCAAGGGAAATTTAAAGACTGAACAAATATTCATTGGACTATCTCAAAATTGGCAGTTCATCTTCGAACACAGAGAAAAATGTTCAAATGGTGCTGTAAAGTTAAAAGTGCCTAAAATGCCTAAAATGAGCTAAATTGCCTAAAGTTAAAAGATTCTACCCGTCGAGAGTCACAGGGTCTAACGATCATCTAACAACGGCAGGTGAAGAAGCTGGGCTAATTTTATGTCGAGAACGAGTACGAGGACAACGACGAGAACGATGCATATGGACCGGTAAATCCTACTCTACCTCGGTAACCAAAAATAGGATTTGCACAATTTAAGAAAGATGGAGCGCGATCGGACCCATAATTTTAGGCATTTTAGATCATTTTTAATTTTAGCTCATTTTTTAATGCGCTTTAGTGCGCAGGAAACTGCTTGGGACCAAACAGTTGTATTTTCTTTGGCTTGGACGTAGGAGGGGCCGCGGCAGAGGCTTTCGATTCAGCGGATTCCTGCGCCGGTTCGGATGCCGAAACCTGAATCGATTTTTTGTGCAAAGGCTTGCGGGTTTTGAGCATTTCCGCAGGAATGAATATTTCGTTGCCAACCAGCAAAAACTCAGGATCGATGTCGGGATTGGCCTTAGCTAAGGCCTTTAAGTTTCCAGTATCTCCGGTGTACCACCCGGCAATAGCGCTCAATTTTTCGCCCGGCTGCCGCACCGTATGGGCAAAATAATTTTTCAGAATTTTAGCAGCCACCTTACGCGGCAAAGGTTCTTTAGTGTTCATCATTTCCTGCGGGATGTATATAACGTTTCCCATCATAATTCGATTGGGATTTAGAACCGGATTTGCCCGGGCCAGGGCTTTCCAGTTTTCAAGTCGGCCCGTGTACCACCTGGCAATCAGCGACAGGCTTTCACCCCGCCACCGCACCGTGTGCTCAAAATAATCAGAATGATCTTGGACTGCATAATCTTCCGCAGCAGGCTTTTTGTTCGGGTCTTGTTCCCGGCTTTTGGCGACCGTTTCTTCCTCATCCGAGGACGAAAATTTAGAACCCACAGCATGCCATTTTTCTTTAAACCAGGATTTCGAAGCTTCGTATTTTTGGCCGACCCCCATATCTTCTTTTTTTTGGTTTGCGCCGGCACAGCCAAAGAGCATTAAAATCACAAAAACCCCGATGATGCCGGTTCGAATTGCGTTCCTTACAAAATACCTCATGGAATTGACTCCTTTTATTCCTTTAATTGCTTTAAATAAGCTAAAGCTGACTCATTCGCGGGGTTGATTTCAATGGCTTGCTCCAGGTTTTTGATGCACTTATCGCGTTCGCCGAGTTGAGCCTGGACCATTGCGAGATTAAACAGGGCTTCATCAAGAAAATCAGGTGCCAGTTCAACCACCCGGGAATACATTTCCTTTGCTTTGGAATAGTTTTCGGTCACCGCATAGATATATCCGAGGTTAAAAAAGGTGTCCGCCCGCCCGGGATCGAGTTCAGCAACTTTTTGATACGTTTCAATGGCTTGCGGATAATCGCGATGATGGACGTGAACGTATCCGAGTTGAGATAGCACCGCTATGCTGGCGGGATCCACCGCCAGCGCTTTCAACAAATAAGCTTTGGCCGCATCAGGATCTTTGGGCATCATATGGGTCGCCAGACCCAGCAGGGCCTCTAAATAAGCATCCGAAATCTTTTTTCCCGGTGATGGATCACCGGCCAAAACCTCTTCTAAGATCGCCAGCGCCACAGAAAATTCTTTGATCTGAAGTGCGGCTATTGCCGCTTCAATTTTATCTTCGGTCGGATTCGTAGGCGGCGACGGCAATACAATCGAATAGGCCGAGACAGAACGGTCAGATGGTGTAAACGGTATATCTGTCAAGCTAAGGTCAAATATAAAAGCGATGATGACCATACCGGCCACCAACCCGAATCGCCAAATGTGATGCTGAAACTGCTCTGAAATTTTGGGGACGTCAAGCGCAATGGTTCTACTACCGGTGGCCTCGTCGGCGGATGAATCATTAACGAAATCGGTCGGCACGTCACTGTAAATCTGAGTGTTTGCGAATAAGGCGTTTTCTTCAGCAACGAATTCTTGCTTAAATAGATCTTTAACACAATCGGCAAAATGCCTGGCATTCGGCCGGAAAGAAAGCTCATAAATACATTCTTCCAGATCGGCAAGCATTTCCCCGCAGCTCTGATAGCGTTTATCAGGTTCCTTGGCCAGGGCATGCTGGACGATATCATGCAGCCTGGCGGGTAGATCCGGTACCAGGCTTTCCAGAGGTTCATAGGCTGCATCACGCACCTGAACATAAATGTGCATGGCTTCTCCCTGAAACATCCGCTGGCCGGCCAAGAGCTCATAGAGAATGATTCCGGTGGAAAAGATATCGGAACGGTGGTCAATTGTTTTGCCGTTGGCCTGTTCCGGTGACATGTACGCCAGTTTACCCTTAATCAGCCCCTCGTGGGTTGTGCTGTTGTGACTGGCGGCCTTGGCAATGCCGAAATCTATAATTTTCACCTGACCTTGATAGGTAATAAAAATATTTTGAGGGTTGATATCGCGGTGGATGATATTTAGCGGTTTGCCCTTTAAATCTTTAAGATTATGAGAGTAATCCAGCCCGGCACAAACGCGCGAAATTACATAGAGGGTGTTTTCCAGATCAAAGGGGACGGCGCTTTCTTTAGCCTTGTAAGTCAGCTTGCGCAGGTCCTTGCCAAAAAGGTATTCCATGGCGATAAAATATTCGCCCTTCAATTTGCCAAAGTCATAAATCTGAACAATATTTTCGTGCTGCAGCAAGGCTGCGAGCTTGGCCTCATCGATAAAGGCCTTAACCAGATTGCCCTCGTCGGAGAGATGGGGCAATATTTTTTTTATGACCACCTGCTTTTCAAAGCCAAATTCTCGCGTAACTTTGGCACGATACAATTCGGCCATACCGCCCACAGCGATTTTGTCCAGCAGCTGATACTTACCGAATTGTTTGGGCTCAAAGTCCGTCATCTGGTGGTATATCGGCAAATAAGGGGGGATACTTGAATGGATTCTTGAGTAATGACGAAAATTTGGGTAAGCTTGGAAAAGATTCTATTTTTCAGTAAATTGTGCAAGTTGCGCGACGTCAACCCGGATCGAATCACCTGCCCAGCGCCTGAACCGGCTGTTGGATCAAAACTGCTTCCTGCTTGAACTTCTCCGCGCGCACGCGGTTGAATGTGTCTTGCACGGCTAAAAAAGCATTCACGATCTCGGGATCGAAATGTTTTCCCTTTAATTCGATGATCATATTTTTGGCTTTATCGTGGGAATAGGCTTCTTTGTAAAACCGTTTGGTTGTCAGGGCATCATAGACATCTGCCAGGGCAACGATGCGGGCAGATAAGGGGATTGCTTCTCCCTTTAGTCCCCGCGGATAGCCGGACCCATCCCATTTTTCATGATGGTTAAAAGCGATTTCCCTTCCCATCGCCAGGAAGGATTTTCCCTCAATCTGCAATTCGATCGCCTTTATCGCATTGCCTCCCATTAACGTGTGGCGTTTAATGATCTCAAACTCTTCTTTTGTGAGTTCTCCGGGCTTTAGCAACAAAGCATCCGGAGTACCGACTTTTCCGATATCATGTAAAATAGAAGACTGGTAGATATCGTCAATATATTGCCGATCGATACGGCCGCTAAATTTGGGATTCAGGGCGAGTTCTTGTGTAATTATTCTGGCATACTCCCGGATTCTTTCCAGATGGGTGCCCGTGCCTTCGTCCCTGTATTCGGCAAGCTTGGCAAGGCCCAGAATTGTTGCGGTGCGTGCCTCATGAACTTTACGGTAGGATTCCAACAAATCCATTTCCATTTTCTTTTTTTCGGTCCTGTCCCGCAGCACGCCTCGATATCCGATTGGCCGGCCGATTGAATCCCGCAGCAAAGCAACCGAGGCTTCAATATACAATATCGCGTCATCTATATTAAATTCGCAGTCAAAGGCTTTAACCGGTTTGCCGGTGCGCCGGCATTCCAAAAATGTTTCATAAACCCGTCCGGAATTCTCTTCGTCCATAAAATCCCAAAAATTCATAAATCTGAGATCTATCTTGGGAACTCCTAAAATTTTGCTTAACGCGTCATTGCCGAAAACGAAATAACCCTCGACGTCGATTTCATAGTAGCCTTCTTCGATGCTTTCGAGAATGGTTCGGTATTTTTCCTCACTTGCTTTTAAAGCTTCCACTGCTTTTTTGCGTTCATTAATGGTAAACTGTACATGCGAACCAAACATCAAAAACAGACAAAAAACGATTAAACGGGGCCAGACTTCGCTGATATTGGGCCCGAATATCTCCTGATAAAAGCTGATTTCTGCCGGAGAGAACACGTTTAGCAGAGACTCCAGGGCCCAGTATAAAGCCCCCAGAAAAATTCCGGTCAGAACCATATAGTCGGCCATATCAACCCGACTGCTAAAAAGCTTTTTGAATTTATTCATGGTGCATTTTTGAGATAGGTTCTAGAAATGTTGACGAGAGAGGCACGCTCTGATAAAATTTTAATCATCTGATTAACGCTATCTTTCGATGAACACCTTTTAAATTGGATCAATAAGATAATATAATGAATTCAAGAATTAAGCAATATATACTGATCGTGGTCCTGGCGGCAGCGGGCTATTTTATAATGGATAATCATTTCATAATCGACGGCAGCGAAGTCCATCTGCTAAAGAAAACGTCTCTCCATCTGCATTACACCTTTTACAGCATAAAGCAAAAAAAACCTGCGGTCATCATGAAAATCGACTACCTTCGCGAAGCCGGTATCGGCGATCTTCTCGTAGATTTGGGAATCATTGATAATGAGGAAAAATCCCGTCTGGAAAGCCAATACTACTAAGAGCGGCATAAAATCCGTACCGTCAAAAGATACATACTTTCAATATATTATAGAAATTACCAGACATCGACTAGAAGTGGTTTCAAAACCTCAGATCAGGTTTCCCGCTTCAATGCGGGATTGCACGTCTTGATTTTAAGAAATTAATGTGTGCATCAAAGCCCCGCTGAAGCGGGATTACATGTCTGATCTAAACAGATTAATGTATGCATCAAGGCGTCCCGCTTGCGGGGCAACGCAGCCATTGGACCTCAGATGGGGTTTTGAAACCACTTCTAATCGCCCTGATCGGCCAATGCATTTAACTCGAGTGTAATGGGTCGATCTTCTTCACTCCTGCCGGTAAACCGGATGGGGCCGGGTCTTCTAAAGTGATCCTCGTCCTGGCCCACCGCCAGCCATCTCTCCCGATTGGCCTTGACTACCTGGAAGGCAATTGAATTGACATCGACGATACTTTTTTCCAGTACAAGTGCCAGTTTACCTTTGCGCTCTTCAAGATGCATCAAGGGCGCGATCGGAATACCGATCGGCTCCCATTTTGAAAAATCTTTCTCCAGATTTCGGATAGCCGCCATCTGTCCGGTAGCACCGTTGGCAATCAGGCTGAATACGGTTAGCCCCAAATTATAGGTATAGATACAATCAAATCGGGTCGGATCATTGCCTCTGCCGTCGTAACCGTAAAAATGGATCTGGGTTTTAAAGGAAGGAACCGATTTTTTATAAATCTTTTCAACGGCAGCCGGAATCTGATCGCCCTGTTTTATCAGCCCTGCTTTCACAAGCGCCTGTTTGCAGGTTTTTACCGATATAATTGAGGTTTTTCTTAATAAGAATTCAGCGTCGGCGTAGTTTTCAAATAGCAGCGGGCCAAACGCTTCGGAATCCAGCCCGGCTTGTGTCAGGGTTTTCCGAAAATAAGCCTGCTTAATTCCCAGGCGGTAAAGCCCCTCTTCTTTCAAGATGCTGAGATAATCTTTTACGAGGTCCATTAAAACTTTTTCGGTTTCAACCTGGGAAAAGGGAAAATTACCATGGCTGTCCCTTTCCATCAGGAGGCCTTCCTGGAAAAAGGCAGGAATATCGTTAAACAGATCATCATCGCGTGTATTCCAGAGTGTAAATGCAGCATCCTCTCTGGAACGCTGGGCAAGTCGCCTTAAATACTCTAATTTGTCTTCAAGCAGCGCAAAGGCCGAATGGAAATCCTTATCGTGAGTCTGATTGTACTCGGCGATGATGGTATTCAGCTTAATAATAAAAACCTGAATTTCGTTAATGAACTCCAGGACGCCTTCCGGGATGACGATCACGCCGTAGTTTTTCCCAACCACAGCTCGACGGAGAATTCCATCGCAAATAACGCGTGACAGGTGCCGCAGGGTCATGCCGTAGGCATGGTAATCGACGCTGCTTTCCTTGTGGGCCTTCTTAAGCCTGTTTTCATCGATATAATCCGCCAGGTCTTCTCCGATTAGCGTCAGATTGGCATGCGTTTGCAAAGCAACTTCAAGTGCCAGGTGACTGGCCACCCGGCCCATGACTTTGCAGATGTGCCAATATTTAACATCCGAGCTGCTATCCGTGCAAAGATTGCCGATTGAGTTGGCAAATGCCCGGGCAGCCGTATGGAACCCAAAAGACATGGCACACAGGACATTGCCGGAGTCGTCTCTGACCTGGATATCGCCGTCAATCGTCTTGGGGACACCGATCACCTGAACGCCGTCGTCAAACATTTCCTGGGCTAAAAATGCGGCATTGGTGTTGGAATCATCACCGCCCACAATAACCAAAGCATCCAATTTGAGCTTTTTGCAGGTCTGCCTGGATAGTTTCATCTTTTCCTGGGTGTCGATTTTGGTCCGGCCGGTTTTGATCATGGTAAAACCACCCAGATTGCGATAGGCATCAACCAAATCGTCATCGAGATCGACCGCTTCATTATCGATGATTCCATCCGGTCCGATTAGAAATCCATAAACCCTGGATTTGCTGTTGGCTTTTTTAACCGCATCATAAAGACCGGCGATGACGTTATGCCCGCCGGGTGCGGGGCCGCCTGAAAAGACAATCCCGATGTTGCGGCGCTTATGATATTCCCGGTCAAAGGTTTCTGCGGCCGTTTTAAGGCCGACGATCTTCTGAACCTTATTTTCGATAATATGGGGCAATTGCTTTTCAGCTTCCTTATGCAGCGTGAACTTAAACCGATTTGATTCCTTAAGAAGCGTATATTTTTTGGAAAACGCCGTGCATGTGGGAGGCGAATAACGTCTTCTTTCAAGCAAATCAGCACTAATATCGTCGGTGGTTTTGAGCACTTTGGGATGTTTTAAAATATCTTCGGGTTTAAGCGCTTTTTTTCGCGGCATGGGTGCCTCCATAAAGATAGGTTTCAAAGAATAAAATAAATCCGTTACCCGGTATTGATTTCTTACCCAACCTGCTGCGGGGGTGTCAATATGATTTACAAAATCCAATTAAAAGAAACGACTTGCCATTTAAAATTATTGTGATAAGTATTCATCGTTTAGGGGAGCCGCATCGAGGCGGACAAAAAACTACCGAGGGAAAAGGAAAATCTTAATAAGTGTAGCGGATCGGAGGGCCTTACCGGCCCAAATTCCGAATCGCAGAATTTAACAAAATCACAAGGAGGTTGAGCATGAAAAAGGTATTTTTATTTGGTTTGGCCGCGCTATTTGCAGCCGGGATTATTTTCAGCACATCTGTGTTTGGCGGTGATATCGAACTCGCCAAAAAATCGACTATTGAAAAAGTCCTGAAAAGAGGTGAACTGCGCGTCGGTTTTGAATCCGGGTATGTCCCGTTTGAAATGACCACTAAAAAAGGAAAATTTATCGGATTTGACATGGATTACGCCCGCCGATTGGCAAAAGCCATGGGGGTTAAATTCGTACCGGTCAACACGGCCTGGGACGGAATCATTCCGGCCCTGATGACCGACAAATTCGATATCATCATGGGGGGCATGACCATCACCCAGGAAAGAAATCTAAAAATAAACTTTGCCAACCCTTACATCGTTGTGGGGCAGACCATCCTGTTAAATAAAAAACATGAAGACACGGTAAAAGACTACCGGGACCTCAACGACCCTAAATACATTGTCACTTCCAGACTGGGTACCACCGGCGAGCAGGCCGTTAAAAAATTTATGCCCAGAGCCACCTACAAATCATTTGAAACCGAAGGTGATGCGGGTCTGGAGGTGATCAACGGCAAAGCGGATGCCCTCGTATATGATCTGCCGTTCTGCGGTTTTCTTTATGGCAGCCAGGGCAAGGGTAAGACCGTTTTTCTGAGCAAACCTTTCACCTTCGAGCCGCTGGCCTGGGCCATCAACAAAGGTGATCCGGATTTTCTGAACTTTCTGAACAACTTCTTAGTACAGAGCAGAGGCGACGGCTTCTATGACAGGCTTTTTAAAAAGTGGATCATTGGTACGGACTGGAAAAAGGAAGTTGAATAAGCCGTCCGTATCGCTTGTACGCGGTTTTTACCCATAAGCAAGCCGGCCATGGCCGTTGCAGGCCCGGCCGGCCTGCTTCACAATAAAAAAATGAACACCGGGCGCGTTCATTGGTTTCGCTGAACAGGCCTACAATCTGCAACCTTTTCGAAAACAAAAAAACAGGCTATGGGCAAATCGCAAAATAAGCAGCCTTCAATCAGGCCTGCCAGATACAATCTGTGGGTCGGCGTTTTCTGTGTATTTATCCTGATAGTGGCCGGCGCCTTTTACTATGCCACCCAGAAAATCGAGTATGTATGGCGCTGGAACCGGGTCCCGATTTATTTCGTATATAAAGATGATATTAATATCACTTCCGAAATAGACGGCGATGTCGAATCGATCACGACAGGCGCCCAAGAATCTATTATCACCATAAAAGGCCTCGCCGAAAGCGAATCATACAAAGTACCGGCCGCCGGCGTCGTTGATGTTGAAGAGGGTGAAATGGTCTCCATCGGCGACACCCTGGCGACCTACTACAAGTGGAAACCCGGTCTTTTGATCATCGGTCTCTGGATTACGCTCCAAATCAGTGTGATTGCAACCATTTTGGGGGTGCTTATCGGCATCATCGGCGGTCTTGCGCGCATCTCATCCAATCCCGCATTGCGATGGACCACGATCATCTATGTTGAAATCATCCGCGGCTCGCCTTTGATGGTGCAAATTCTGATCTGGTATTTCGTTCTGGGAACCGTGATCAACCAATTGTTGGCCGCTTGGGGACTGGGGCGGCTTCCGGCTTTTTGGTACGGGGTGGCGTCTCTGGCCTGTTTTGCCGGCGCTTACGTTACCGAAATTGTCAGGTCCGGCATCCAATCGATCCACCGCGGACAAACGGAAGCGGCGCGTTCGCTGGGAATGTCTTACGCCCAATCCATGTTCCATATCATCCTGCCCCAGGCTTTGCGAAGAATATTGCCGCCGCTGGCAGGCCAGTTCATCAGCCTTATCAAAGATTCTTCTTTGCTCGGAATGATTGCCATCCGTGAATTGACCAAGGCGGCCCGGGAGGCGGTTACCGTCAGTTTGCAGCCCTTTGAAGTTTTTTTTCTGGCAGCGGCACTGTATCTGGTATTAACCTTTACACTTTCGATGCTTGTTCAACGACTTGAGAAGAGGATGGCCATCCAGTGATTGATGTACGTAATATTTATAAAACGTTTTGGGTACCCCATGAAATCAAGGCCCTGGTAGACGTTTCCACCAAAATTGAAGCCGGCCAGGTGGTGGTGGTTTGCGGTCCCTCCGGGTCAGGCAAAAGCACCTACCTCAGATGTCTGAACCGTCTGGAAAAAGCAGACTCGGGGCATATTTTTGTTGACGGTGTTGATGTGCTGGATTCAAAAACCAACATCAACAAAGTCCGGGCCGAGGTTGGCATGGTGTTTCAATCGTTCAACCTGTTCCCCCACAGAACCGTCTTTGATAATGTGGCGCTGGCCCAAAAAGTGGTCCGCAAACGCACCAAAGCAGTTGCCAAGGAAAAGACTGATTTTCTGCTAAAAAAAGTCGGTATCCATGACAAATCCAACGCCTATCCCGATAATTTGTCCGGCGGTCAGCAGCAGCGCGTGGCCATCGCCCGCGCCCTGGCCATGGATCCCAAAGTGATGCTGTTTGACGAACCGACCTCGGCGCTGGACCCGGAGATGATCGGCGAGGTGCTGGATGTTATGAAAACGCTGGCCAAAGAGGGCATGACCATGGTGTGCGTTACCCATGAAATGGGGTTTGCCCGGGAAGTGGCCGATAGCGTGATCTTTATGGATGAAGGTGCCATAGTTGAGGTCGGTACCCCCGAGCACTTTTTTAAAAACCCAACCCACGAACGCACCAAGCTGTTTTTGAGCCAGATACTTTAATTTACAAAACAGGAATAGGAAGCCCTTCTATTGTCTTGGTTTATAGGACTCTTGCATTGTACAAAATCCGAAACTCGAAATCCTTGATTCCCTACATCTTGTATTCAAACCACTCAAATCATACCGTAACTTGTGTTTTTTCTTTACAAGCCGTCCACATCCTGCTATGATTTGCCAGTGTAATTCATGACAATTTTCCTATCCTCTCGCAAGCCAAAATTTGCCTAAAAATAAGGTCCGGAAGGCATATTGAGGGCTTTTTTTAGAAATAGGCATTCGTCTTCTATGATTTAAAAAAACTCCAATCAAGATCGGCAATTCGTGCCATCCGATCTGGGGAGATCTGGGTATATGAAATTAAAAAAGCTTGAAGTAACCGGATTCAAATCCTTTTATGATAAATCCAACATTGTATTTCCGCAGGGCATCTCTGCGGTTGTGGGGCCCAATGGTTGCGGCAAAAGCAATGTCATTGACGCCTTAAGATGGGTCATGGGAGAACAAAGTGTCAAACAACTGCGCGGCAAAGCAATGGAAGATGTGATTTTCTCGGGTGCCAATGGAAAACCGCCCTTGAACATGGCTGAAGTCTCTTTAACCATGTCAAACGAAAATGGAGACAGCCCCGAAGAGCTCAAAGAGTTTACCGAAATCAACCTCACCCGTCGCCTCTACCGCTCCGGGGAAAGCGCCTATTTTTTGAACAAACGACCCTGCCGGCTGAAGGACATCCACAATGTCTTCTGGGGTAGCGGACTCGGATCAAAGTCTTATGCCGTCATCCAGCAGGGAAAAATCGGCGCCATTACCGATGCAAACCCGGACGAACTGCGCTTTTTTGTCGAGGAAGCCGCCGGCGTTACCCGCTATAAAAACCGCAAAACCGAGGCTTTGCGTAAAATCGAATTAACCAAAAACAACCTGTTACGCGTAACCGACATTATTTCGGAAATTAAACGGCAAATGGCCAGCCTGAAACGCCAGGCCCGCAAAGCAGAAATCTACAACAACTACCAGAAACAGATTAAAGCCTTCGAGATATGCCTGGGCTTGCATTATTACGAAGACTATGCCGGCCGGATTAAAGAAACCGATACCCTGTTAAGCGAATTGCAGGATCTGGATATCAGTCACACGACCGAGATAAAAAAGCTGGACGCCTCGGTTGAAGAGATCAAACTCAAACGCTGGCAGAAAAATCAGGAGATATCCGAACAAAAATCAAACCAATTCGAAACCCAGCGCAACATCGACCGTATAGAGAATGATCTGGTCCATTTGCGCAAGGAGATTGAAAGGCTTTCCCAGGAGTCGCTGGAGCTTAAAACCGTCCGCGTTGATCTGGAAGAAAAAAACCATGAGATGCTTTCTGAAATTGATCAAGTCGAAAAAGAAACATCTCTGCAGAACAAAGAAATCGTCACGCTAAAGACTCAACTCAATCAGGAAAGAGGGGCCAGGGAGACAATTGCCGAAAAATTAGCGGCTCTCAACCAGGATCTGGAATCCAATAAAGCGCAATTAATGGACCTGGTGGCCCGGGAGGCGCAATATAAAAACATCTACCAAACCACCATTAACAATAAAGAAAGCCTTCAAAAACGCTTGGCAAAAGCTGATGAAGACCAGGCTCAGGCCAAAAAGCAAGTTGCCCGGAACCGCGGGTTGGAAGATAAAGCACGTGATCAGGTCGACCGCATTAAAGGCGATATAAATGATCTGGCGGAACAAATCTCTGCGGCCGGCAGCCAATTGGAACAAAAAAGCAAAGCCCTCGGCAAGCAGGTTAAATTGGCCCAGACGGCGGGATTGGAGTGTAACACGGTCAAATCAAAATTTAATACCCTAAAGAAAATGGAGGACAATTTCGAGTGGTACCGCGACGGCGTCAAGGCCATCATGAAGCCCCCAAGCACCGGCGAGCATTCAATAGGCCAGGAGCTATCAGCTAAGATTTTAGGACTCATGGCGGATGTTATCGAGGCCAAGCCGACCTATGAAACCGCCGTGGAAGCGGTTCTGGGCGATGCGCTCCAGTACATTATTGTTAAAGACCAGCAAACGGGTCTTAAAGCCATCGAATATTTACAGTCTCGCAATGCGGGCCGAAGCGGCTTTATACCGATTACGGCTGTTAAGCAAATCGAAAATGAACCGGCAGACAGGACCGCCTCAGGACAATTGCTTTTAAATCAGATTACCGTCAAATCCGGTTATGAACCCATTATCAAGACCCTTTTAGGCCATGTTGTTTTCAGCGAGAATTTGTCTGAAGCCATTGAGATGTTTAACCGCAATGGCGCATCGACTACCATTGTCACTAAAAACGGTGATGTCATATCACCCCAGGGTATCTTGGTCGGCGGCAGCAAAGATAAACTGAATGGCATTCTGGTCAAAAAGCAGGAACTCAAAGATCTTAGTCGCCAGAGTACTGAGCTGCAGCAGAAACTGGAAAAGGCCCGTTTGGATCAAGCCGCATTGGAATCAGAGGCCCGCAATCTTGAAATTCAACTGCAAAAACTCAATGAAAAGAAAGCCAATGCCGCCAGAAATGAAATTGAGGCTGAAAAAGAGCTGGTCAAGGCCAACGAAGCGCTTAAAAATGCCACCCGCCATCTTGAAATCGTAACCCTGGAAAAAGAACAGCTTCAGGGGGAAGCCAGCGATATCGACCAAGAAATGACAAAGTATAATACAGCCCTGGCGGATCTTTCGGCTGAAGTCAATGCCGCTCAAAATAAAGTTTCAAATATCTCCGCAACCATCAGCATGGTTACAACGGAACTGGACCAATACAATAACAAAGTCGTTGAGCTTCAATTACAGTTAACCGCGCTGAATGCGAAATTGGAAAATGCCAACAACAGTATGAGAAGACTCAAGGAATTTCACAAGGACAGCTTAAACCGGCTTGAACAAATCGGCCACGAAATTCTCGCCAAACAGCAAAAGGAAGAAATTTCGAAACAGAAAGTGGCCCAATACGAGCAAACGCTTTCCGAAATGTATCAGGGCATGGAGACACTCGATCAGTCACTTAAAATCAGTGAAGCGCACTACCATGCCATTGATGCGGAACTCAAAAACAGCGACAGCCGGATATCCGATATCAAAAGCAAGCGGGAAAAAACGCTGGAGAAAGTTCGACTGCTCGAGCTTGAACAATCCGAGCGCAAAATCAAACAGGAAAACATCGCCAATCGTCTCCAGGAAAAATATCGGAACCCATTTTCCGTTCTCAAAACCGAGTTTAATCAAAACTCAGAAAGCCTCGAACTGACTTCAGAAAAGACGATCGAAACAATCGAAGAAGAACTGGCGACCTGTAATACTAAAATTTCCAAAATCGTCGATGTGAATCTGGGTGCCATCCGGGAATATGAACAACTAAAGGATCGATTTGATTTTCTGGAAGAACAACGCAATGATCTGGTTTGCGCCATTGAAGATCTGCACAAGGTGATTAAGAAAATTAATGCCATCACCCAAAAACGTTTTTTAGAAACATTTAATTTGATCAATCAGAAATTAAATGAAGTCTTTCCCAAACTTTTTGATGGTGGTACGGCCAGGCTTATTTTAAAAGATCCGAATGCGCCCCTGGAGACGGGTGTGGAGTTCATGATCCATCCTCCGGGAAAGAAGCTGACGCGTTTGAGCCTTCTTTCGGGGGGCGAAAAGGCCCTGTCCGCCATTGCTTTTATATTTTCAATATTCTTAATCAAACCGGCCGCATTTTGCCTGCTGGATGAAATCGATGCGCCACTCGATGACGCCAACGTTTACCGATTTAATGATTTGCTAAAAATTATTGGTAAAAACTCACAAATCATTATGATCACACACAATAAACGCAGCATGGAATTTGCCGATACCCTGTTCGGAATTACCATGGAGCAAAAAGGCGTATCCAAGATTGTCTCGGTAAACTTTGAAGCCGCGCACTCCTCCAATTAAAGTCAGGTGCCCGACATCTACCTTCTATAAAATCAAGCAGAACAAATTGTGGTGAATCGCAAGATACGAATTTATCAAGGATAAGGTATGATTTTTGGCAAATCAAAAAAAAATAAACCCGACGCCGAAAATGTTTCGTCAGAATTGTCTGAAAATCACCCTGCTGATTCGGGCCCGCAGCCTACGGCCGAAACATCCGGCGGGTATTTCCGGCGTTTAAAAGACCAGTTATCCAAATCCCGCAAAACCTTCTCCGGTGGTCTCGATAAAATTTTTGCCGGCAAAAAAAGAGTCGATGATGACCTGCTGGAGGAACTCGAAGAACTTCTAATTACATCGGACATCGGGGTTCAAACGGCGTTGACACTTATCGAAAAAATATCATCTTCGAAGATCACCGATGTGGATCAGATAAAATCTCTGCTCAAGGATGAAATTTTATCCATTCTTCAGCCCCCGGCATCGGTACCTGAAAAATCGGTGTCTTCACCCAGAGTCATCATGGTCGTCGGGGTCAACGGAACCGGCAAGACCACAACGATCGGCAAACTTGCCGCCAAAGCAGGCGCTTCCGGCAAAAAGGTTCTTATTGCGGCGGCTGATACGTTTCGGGCAGCCGCCATTGAGCAACTAATGATATGGGCTGAAAGAGCAAACGCCAGCATCGTCAAACACAAAGAAATGGCGGATCCGGCGGCGGTTGCATTTGATGCCGTCGCGGCGGCTTCAGCGCGGGGTGCCGATATGGTGCTTATCGATACCGCCGGCAGGCTGCATACGAAAGTGAATCTAATGGAAGAGCTGAAAAAAATAAAACGCGCCATTTCAAAAAAAATTCCGGATGCGCCCCATGAGGTCTTACTGGTTCTGGATGCAACCACAGGTCAAAATGCCTTGTCGCAGGCGCAACTATTTAACGACGCCCTCGGCATTACCGCCTTGGCCCTGACCAAGCTTGACGGCACGGCCAAAGGCGGCATCGTTATAAGCATTTGCAATACCTTGAAAATACCGTTAAAATATATCGGCATCGGGGAAAAAATCGAAGATCTACAAAAATTCGATGCCACCCGGTTCGTCGATGCTCTTTTTTAGCGGTTTTCAGAAAAAATCAGATAATATATCTTTGCAAATCCCATCATGCAGCAGCTCAACAGCAGTTATTTCAAAAAAAGTGTTGTAAAATGTAGATTTATGTTGACATAGAATTTTACATTTTATATGGAAACAGAAAAATAGGCGATCGGTTAACACTAACCCAAACCATTAAAATCAAACTAGAAGGGGGTAAAGCACTATGACAAAGGCAGAACTGGTAGAAAAAGCGGCCAAGGATGCAAAAATTTCAAAGGTTGCAGCCGCGGCTGCACTGAACTCTTTTATGGAAGGCGTGACCAAAGCATTGAAGAAAAAAGACGGCAAAGTTACGCTGGTTGGTTTTGGCACATTTCAAAAAGTCCGCCGCAAAGCGCGTAAAGGACGCAATCCGCAAACCGGCGCGCCGCTCAGAATTAAGGCCACCAACGTAGTCAAATTTCGTCCCGGCAAAAAACTGCGGGAAGCCGTGTAAGCAATTTAAAAACAACGGGCGATTTATTTTGAAAATAAATCGCCCGTTCTGTTTCTGGCTCCTGGCTTCTGGTCGCTGGTTTCCGGCTACTTGTCTCTGGGTCGGCCAGCAGCAAGAAGCAAGCAGCCAGTAGCCAGCCTAAACTTCTAAACCTTTGAACGTTGAACCTTTGAACCAGCAGACTGACACCTGAACACTGAAACCTGAAACCATAATCATTACGACTTTTGAAGCATTTTTGTAGGGCATACCACTATTAGGTGATACCAAAGCGTTTAAACTCACCGGTATAATCCTGCCACTTCACATCGACCTTATCCACACGGGCCATCCTCGGACCCTGCCGGCACCAATTAAGCGTGGCATCAACGGCCTGCTGCTCGCCTTCAAAAACAGCTTCGACCGTGCCGTCGTGTTTGTTTCGCACCCATCCCAAAACCCCAAATCCTTCTGCAGCGCGTTGTGTTTCCATCCGAAAAAACACGCCCTGGACGCGGCCGGAAATGATGGCGTGGGCCCTTACTTGTTTTTGCATGCACACCTCACAAGTATTTGGTTTAAAGCGATGATGCCGGGAGGCTAGGCTAAAACGCTACGATCAGATCTGCCTTTTAGCTTCCAAGCTTCAGAGCCTCCAAGCTTAATAGCCTTCCGGTTTACCCGAACAACTCTTTAAATCCTGCTTCATCAATTACCGCGACCCCCAGTTCCTTGGCTTTGGTGAGCTTTGATCCCGGCGATTCGCCCGCAACCACAAAATCCGTACTACGGCTCACCGATCCACTGACCTTACCCCCGGCCGCGGTGATCATTTCCTTTGCCCGGCGCCTTGTCATATCACCCAGTGTCCCGGTCAGCACAAACGTTTTGCCTTTATATTGTCCGGTCTTTTCCCTGGCCTCAAAAACGATTTGCACTCCGCTATCAAGCATAGACTGGATGGTGCGCATGTTGTTTTCTTGCCTGAAAAAGCCGGCAACGCTCTCGGCTACCACCGGGCCGACGCCTTCGATCTCTGTCAGGTCCTGTTGAGAACAACTTGCCAATTCTTTAAAGCTTCCAAAGTTGTCCGCCAGTAACACGGCCACATGCTCGCCCGCATGCCGGATTCCCAGCGCATACAGAAATCTGGCGAAGCTGATCCGTTTACTGGCTTCAATGGCGTTTATTAAATTTTCGGCTGATTTGTCCCCCATCCTCTCGAGACCGGCAAGGGCGCCTTCATCCAGTTTGAAAAGATCGGCAAACGAGGTCAGCAAACCCTTTTCAACGAGTTGATCGACGAGTTTATCCCCCATCCCATCGATGTCAAAGGCGCCTTTCGAGGCAAAATGTTTGATTCGCTCTTTAACCTGGGCGCGGCAACTTGAGTTGATGCAGCGGGTAGCAGCTTCACCTTCCATGCGGATAACGGGTGAATCACAGACCGGACATGCTTCCGGCATTTTAAATTGAGTCTCGCTTCCGTCGCGCCTTGAGGCGATGACCTTCACGATCTCCGGGATGACATCGCCGGCTCTCTGCACCAGGACCTTATCTCCTATGCGGATATCCTTCTTTCCGATTTCATCTTCATTATGCAACGTTGCCCGGCTGACCGTAACGCCGCCAACATTGACGGGCTTAAGTTGAGCCACCGGTGTCAATACTCCGGTGCGTCCAACCTGAATTTCAATCGCTTCAAGTGTTGTCGATTCCTGAACGGCTTTAAACTTGTAAGCTATCGCCCATCTTGGGCTTCGGGAGGTCGCCCCCAAACGTTGCTGCAGAGAAATATCGTCAACCTTAACCACCACTCCATCAATGTCGTAAGGAAGTTGATGTCGTTTTTCACTGAGTTCGCGATAATAATCCAGCACCTCTCTTATGGCAATGGTGGGGCGAATGAACGGATTTATTCTAAACCCCCAGTTTTTCAAAGATTTAAGGAGTTCCCCATGGGATTGAAACGGTATGTCTTCAACAACCCCGATTCCATAAAAAAAGATCTCCAGAGGACGGGTGGCGGTAATTTTTGAATCCAGCTGCCGTAAAGAACCTGCGGCGGCATTTCTCGGATTGGCAAACGGCGGCAATTCTTGTTCAAGACGTTCTTTATTAAATTGTTTAAACGCCGCAAGCCCGATGAAGACTTCCCCCCTTATTTCAAGTCGTGACGGCAGGGCGCGCAGGCTGTCTGTTTGCATCACCAGCGGAACCGATTTGATTGTTTTGACGTTGGTGGTGATCAACTCTCCGGTTATGCCATCTCCGCGGGTAGATGCAGTTACCAGCTTTCCGTTTTCATATATAAGTTCGACAGCGACCCCGTCCATCTTGGGTTCAGCCGTGTATAAAATAGTGCTTTGGGTATCGAGATTTCGTTTTACGCGCCCATCAAAATCGAGGATATCCTCATCATTAAAGCCGTTGTCTAAACTCAGCATGGGGATCGTATGTGCGACGGTATCAAATTTTTCCAGGGGAGGCGCGCCCACCCGGGTCGTGGGTGAATCCGGACGGGTCAGCTGCGGATAGTTTTCTTCCAGCTGCTTAAGACCTTGCATCATCCGGTCATACTCGGCGTCGGAAATTTCCGGGTCATCCAGAACATAATAGCGATAATTATGCCGGTGAAGCGCTTTTCTTAACGCTGCTACTTTTTGGATGATTTGCGGATTTAAATTTTCCGGCATATGTCCCTTATGACCGTACAGGCCGCCTTGCGACCGTGTTTAAATTCATCCATTTTAAAACCGGGACGCCATTTGAAAGAGGCCAACTCATCCGAAACAACAACCATGGCGCCCATGTCTACCCTGCGGAACTTCGCCACTGTGAACAATGCCGAGATTTCCATTTCAACCCCGATAACATTCCGGCGCTGATAATATTCCACTTTTTCGCGGGTCTCACGATAAATCGCATCTGTGGACCAAACAGGTCCGTGATGGTATTTGAAACATTTTTTGTCCAACCCGGCCCTGAGCTTGGCGACCATCAACTCCGAGGGAAATGAGATCCGACACCCATCTTCTTTATAATGCCCGGAAGTACCTTCATCAATAATCGCAGAGGTCGGCACAATAATATCACCGATTTTAGCCTTTGCGGAAATCGATCCGCACCAGCCTAAAAAAAGAATTTTGCGGACACCCCAGGCAATTAAGGTCTCAAGCACCATCGTTGCGTACGGCGCACCGATTAAGGGACCGCTTAAGGAAAAATCCGCGCCTGGCCGGCCGGCGACGTACAGGCGGCTTGTGAACAATTTTTGATATTTAGTTTTATCAAAATCCAGCAGGTTGCACAGAAGGGTGAGATCCGTCTCAGTCCCGGCGATCACACCGACAGGACCCAGCTGCGGTGAACGTTTACCCTTTTTGGGAAATATAATGGCATCATCGGCAGCCATATCTGTCGCCCGTTATCATTTACAGTTTGGGTAAGTCCTTAGGGATTAAATTGTTGCAACATAATTTCAGAACGAAGCTATGACCAATAAAAAGGTAATTTAAAGAATGCCAAAAGATCTTGAAAGCCTCATCCCTGGAGTACTGGAGTGATGGAGTATTGGAGTGTCAAAATTGAAGCGTTTCAAGTTTCCCGTTCCGGGTAACGGGTTAATATAATACAAACTAAGCTCTGCAGTGCATGACTCGCAACTCGTAACCCGTAACACGCAACGAAAGAACGTATCAATACTCCATTACTCCAACACTCCAGTACTCCAATGCTCAAATTCATGCCGGTTTTGTTAGATTTGTGAGCTCATCCTTAACCTCATCGATAATATCGTAGAGCCACATCAGATCTTCGATGGTCAGCCGGCCCGCTTTTGCCGGTGCTCTTTCAGTGCCGTCTTTTTTTAACAAAATACGCGGCCCGATTTGAACTTTGGCTTCACCGGCACCATATTGGTGAATTGAAACGACCAATCCGGTTTCATTGCATTTCCACGTTTTTAAAACCTTATCCATTTCAGGGTCATACGCCATGGCTTCCTCCACTCAATTTGAAATTTAAGTCATCTCAGATTTAAAAAGGTCAACCGAGTTAATCCGAATATTTAGTAATTGCGAAATCTTGAATTTGGCCCGCATCCCTTTGGGGTCGCCTGCGATCGAGGTAATGACACCGATTCCGCGCTCCTTCCTGATCTGCCGCATAATTTCTTCATTCGTCAGGTCGATGATTTCAATCCCCAATTTATGCGCTACATATTGTTTTGCTTCAGTTATTTTCATTTTACGGGCTATCTGCATCCAGGCTACCAGATCTCCGGCGGTTCGGATACCACCCATGCCCGAAGCAACAATGTGAGCAATGTGCATACCAAAAGGATCACCCACACCAATCTACAAACCATCCGCCTTTCCAATTTGCACCAGCGATTTTGATGCCCGGGTGACACTGTCAATCGGCGGCGTCTCCATCATGGGCACACCACCGACACCCATCCCAACATTAACATGGATGGGTATATTGGCAACCGCGACGGTTTCTTTTACAAAAGTTACGGTTCGAGCGATATTCCAGGCCACAGATTTTGTTGTGTTTGTACCGATCGCCACTCCAAAAATATGGGTTCCGGCAGCTTCAGCGACTTTTGCCTGTTGGTGGGGATACATTCCGGCTAACTGCTTTCCGTTAAAGGTCAGTTCGCCGTGCATTCCCAATACGAATTCTCCTGAAGCTCCCATGATCACGGGCATATTCGGGGCTACCTCTTTTAAGTCGGCCAGCGCCTGCAGGGCGGCTAAAAAATCTGCATCCCCGGCGGATCCACAGGTATCAAAATTAAGGCCCTCGCATCCGACACTGTTCAGTTTTTTTCCGACAAACACTAAATCTTCCCGCAGCTGTTCAGCGGCCTCCTCCTGTGTGGCCCGGGCTTCTTGGATCTTTCGCTGTGGCAACAGATCGGCCGGATTTGGGTGGGGCCCATCCGGCTGAAAGTAAAGCCCCAAATTTGGCTGGGCGCCATAAAAAAAGGGGGCGGTCGTCATCATGGATGCCGTGTAATATTCATTCATCTCATAATTGATAATGGATTTGACCGGCTTGAAGCTGTAATCGCTATGCCCCAGGGATGTGGTATCCGCGGCACAGGCCCTTTCATAAGTCAGGATCGCCTGCAACCGACTCATGGGAATGCCGATGCCGCCACTATCCTGACCCGCGTAGAAGCTCATCGAACAGCCATCATCGGTCACGATAACCTCTTGTCCCGGCGCTACACTGACAACCCGAGACGGCTCAGTTAGGATATCGAATAACTGTTGCAGATCGTCTTCGGTCAACTCGGGAATCTCAGCTCTGGCGGCGGCATCCCGGGTTCCTGCCAGAATGTCATCTTTGACCTCGGCCGCGGACAGGGAAACCAACTCCCCATCGCCCATTCTTGTGCGAAACCGATCCTTAATTTTAGGCATTTTAGATCATTTTTAATTTTAGTTCATTTGTTATTGTTAGCCCTTTTTAGACACACCTAGCTCATCTTCCGTTTCGGCAATAATCGAGCTGATTTTAGCGGAAACGTCGTTGCGGAGCGGTTCGGGATTGTGGCTCTCCAGAATACTTTTTGCTTTTTGGGCGGCCCTCCGGTAAATGTCGGTTGCGCCCGCGGCTTTCCAATCTTCGATACCCTTACGGTCTATCAGTTCCGGCTGTGATTGGGTTCGCATATGCCGCAAGGTATGCTGATGCGCAAGGAAATTTTTTGCCGGCCCGATTTCTTTAATAACATCTACCGCCAGGGTTTCTTTATCAACATGAAAACCCTTTATGGTATGCTTGATCATCCTGGCAAATTCATTGTCCAGCACCAACTGGGCAAAATCGAAGGTAATTCCGCTCTCAAGCATTCCCGGTCCATATATTAGATTGGCACCTGCCAATGCGGCCATCAGGCCGGTGAGCGTTTTTTCGTGGCCCATTTGAGTATCAGATATTTTAGCATCGCTCTACCCGCCGGCAACATAACTCGGCAGGGCATAATAACGCGCCAGCCGAGCCACCGCGCCACTGATAATGGCGCATTCAGGCGTGCCCACCGAGGCGGTTCCCAGCTTTAAATCCATCGCTGTTGTCGAGCTGCCGTATATTACCGGGGCACCTTTAGCAACAAGCTGGCTCAAGGTAATTCCCCCCAATACTTCCGCGTTATGCGTCACCAATGTACCGGCGAGGCTGACAGGAGCGGTGCCTCCCGCCATTGCCATAGACAAAATGTTAATTACCGATCCGGTTCGAGCAGACTCCATGATAATTTCACAGCATTCTTTTATAAGCTGCAGCGGACTGACCGGACAGGTGGTGAATGAAAGGATTGGACGTTCTTTTAGTTTCTTCAAACCACCGACGATGGCAGCTGCCATCTTGACCAATTTTTTTAATAAAAAACCGTCTCCGGGACCCACACAGCAGTGCTTGGTTGTGTTGGCCAGCATCGCTTCAGCGTTATGAAGCGGTACAGTTTGCGGCGGCACGTCGCAGGCGCCTACGGCTTTTTCACAAACATCAATATCACTCAGGTAATCAACTACCCTGGCGGCATTGGCAAGATCCGCCTTGGTTGGCGTTCTGCGTTCACCGGTATAAGGATCGATTATCTCAATCCCCTCGCTGAAATTCGTGAAATGGACCCGGTCGGCTTCTAAAACCGTGTCATTTTTCGGATCGCGGCCGGCCAGAATTATTTTCGATGGAGCTGATCGAATGGCGTCATCTACCAGATAAGGCGGAATTTTTACGATTTTATTCTTGTGATCTATTTCGGCCCCGGCACCGTCAAAAACATCAAGCGCTTCCCGGGTTTCGACGAATAAACCCGTTTGTTGCATTACCTCCAGGGTTGCCAGGTGAATTGCGTACAGCTCATCATCCGTCAGTGAGCCGAGACTGAATCCAGGGCTTTGGCTTGTTCTGTTATCTAATTTTGGCTTCATAAAACAACCTTAAACAAAGATATGGTTTCAGTGTTCAGGTGTCAGGTTTCCGGTCGCTGATCACTGGCTGTTGGTCGGTGAGTTTGGTTGATTCGTTAATTGGTCGAATGGTCAAATAGTTTATCTTTCGATAATTCGTCAAATAGTTTATTAGCTATAGGATTTAAACCATTTGACGATTTGACTATTCAACTAATCTACCATTTAACTTAGCCGTCTGACCTCTGACATCTGTCTTCTGTTAACTAACCTCTGCTTGAACGTTGAACCTTTGAACCAGGAAACTGATCCTTCAGGCCGATAATTTGGAGAAGTCGGCAAATTTGCCGAACAGCGCGGCGATGTGTCCGAGCAGTGCCAAGCGATTGCGGCGCACGTTGGTATCCTCC